>Ga0126381_100000134_pt1 | contig 82407 bp, 69 predicted proteins | sample PanSoiMetPlot_28_FD_96465 | JGI IMG/M metagenome (GOLD analysis project Ga0126381, IMG submission 96465) | Tropical forest soil microbial communities from Panama - MetaG Plot_28 | ecosystem: Environmental > Terrestrial > Soil > Tropical forest > Bulk soil | place: Panama | collected 2016-02-17 | reverse complement strand
TCTGACTGTCGATTTTGGGAAGTGGGGAAGCGCCCTGGGAATCGAAGGCAACTACACAAAAGACCAAATGAACTATTCGCGGGCGTACTGGTTCGACTTCCTGCCCTTCTACCATATGGGTGTGCGGGCCAGTTATCCATTGAATGGAAAATTCAGTCTCAACTATTGGTTAGTGAACGGGACCAACCAAGTAGAGGCAACGAACGGATTCAAGGATGAGCTGTTTGGATTCACCGCCAAACCCAAGAGTTCTCTCACGTGGACGATGAACTACTATTTGGGGCAGGAACATCCGGATCGAGTTGTAGTCCCGCCGACCGGCCCGATACCAGTGCAACCGGGCCTCAGCTTTCAAGCGATTACGCCCGCGCCCGATGGGCGGGCTCACATTTTCGATAGCTATATTACTTGGCAGGCGACGCCGAAGCTTACCTTGGCCCTCGAAGGAGACTATTTCATTCAACGTCTGTGGAGAAATCAAGCGCCCGGTCGGTCCTCGGCTCCTTCGCACGCGGATGGCGGGGCTGCGTATTTTCGTTACCAACTGTCGCCCAAGCTGGCCGTGGCTACTCGTGCCGAGTACTTGTCCGACCGTGGCGGACTATTCAGCGGGATCACACAGGCGCTCAAAGAGAATACAGTCACATTTGAATACAACTTGGCGAACGGATTTCTGATGCGCTACGAATGGCGGCGTGATTTTTCAAATCAGCCGTCGTTCCTTACAGACACGCAGGGGGTTTTGAGCAGAGAGCAGAATACGGCCACCGTTGGCGTCATTTGGTGGTGGGGACAGAAAGAAGGAGCGTGGTAAGGACCGCGGACCCCGCAAGGCAATAGAATTCGGCCAGGACGAGGAATAAATTTAACGGCGAAAGGCGGAATCACCGGGATTGGCATGATACGTCGCTGGTTTAGCCAAGATTTTTAGCGAAAGCACACGGACACGGTGATCGGCCGAAGTCTCACACCTGATCTTTACGTGCTGATTTTCATGACCAGCCAGACCGCCCGGATTTGCTATCGACCAGGACTCGCCGTTTTTTGCTGTCAGGGCTTTTCCATCGTCGCTGACGAGGCCGGAGATGGTGATGGGTTTTGCCGCACTGGACTTGGCTACGTCGTGATGCTGGCCAAGCGCGGAGACGGGAAGCAGAAGCGGCACGGCAAGAAAGCAAAGGGCGAGTTTTTTCATTGAGCACTCTCCCGGGCGTGGGCTCGGACCTATGTTTTGCGATGTTAAACCGAGTGAGGATATGGTCAAGCCCGAAAAACAAATGAATCGGATGCGAAATTTTGCTGACTGGCGAATGGCGTGTACTACGTGTCGAGATACCAGGGAACGTTGATGACGATGATGCGCTGGTTGCCGCGGAGCAAGAGAAGCGTCTTCAGGACCGAAGCGCGTTTGTTGTGGAACAGGTGGTGATACCAATGGTGCTCAACCAGCTCCGGAATCAAAACAGCGATCTGTTGCGTCGGACTCTCACGCTCGGCTTGGAGAACATAATTCACGATAGGGCCAAGAATCAGCCGGTACGGGGACGGCAACACAAGCAATTCTGGAGCAGCCACTCCGGCCTCCATCGCGGGCTTTTCGACGAAGCGGCACCATTCGTCTCTGAGAATTTCCGAACCCGCTCCTGGGTCCACATGAATGGCGCGAACGTGCGGAGAGATTTTCATGGCGAAGCGCAGGGCTTTCTTAACGATGCGATTCCATTCCTGAACCGGCACAATCACCAACGGAGGCGCAACATCATCCATCTCGAGCGGCGTGGGGCAGCGAACCTCCAGGAAAACGTGGTGATAGTGACGGCGCACCAATCCCATGGCGACGAGTAACGCAGGGATCAGCAGCACGGTGATCCACGCGCCTTCGACAAATTTCGCCACGAGAACCACGATCACAGTAATGCCAGTGGCAAACGCGCCCAAACCATTGATCAACATGCTTCGCGTTGCGCCTTCGCCGCCCACGCGGCGCCAGTGGCCCACCATTCCGGCCTGCGAAAGCGTGAAAGCGAGAAAAGCCCCCACGGCATAAAGAGGAATCAGGCGATCGGTGATGCCGTCAAAGATGATGAGAAGCAGCCCGGCCACGACTGCCAGGACGAGAATGCCTTGCGTGTACACGAGCCGGCGTCCACGCGTGGCAAAAGAGTGAGGGAGATAGTTGTTCTGCGCGATGGCGCGGCAAAGGCGCGGGAAGTCTGCGAAGGCAGTGTTGGCGGAAAGCGCTAGAACCAGCAGGATGGAAGCCATCGCCGTGTAGTAGAAAACGCCTTTGCCGCTAACGGCTGCTAGCAGGATCGAAAGCACGCTTTGATAACCGGGCCGTCCTGGGTCCGTCGCGGATATTCCGTAAACGCGGACGAGATAGGCGATTCCCGCGAGGAGCACCATCAAGAGACCGATGATGATTGTGAGCGTGCGCCGGGCCGTTGCAACCACCGGTTCGCGGAAGGCTTTCACGCCGTTGCTTACGGCTTCGACTCCGGTCATGGCGGTGCAACCGCTGGCAAACGCTTGAAGAATGATCCAGGCGCCGGGGAGCGCCGCGGCCCGGGAAACGGGGGGAAGCGCTTCAACCGGAACCGGGTGGCCGCCGGAAAGGAACGTCTTGACGAAGCCGATGATGATGGCGGCAAGCAAGGTTCCAACGAACAAATACGTGGGCGCCATGAAGATGACGCCCGTGTCGCGCATGCCGCGGAGGTTGATGAGCGTGATCAGCACAAGGATTCCGAGGCAGATGGATAAGGTGTGCGATTGCAGGCTGGGCACCGCCGAAACGAGCGCGCCTACGCCGGCGGAAATGCCGACTGCGACGGTAAGCACGTAATCAATCATCAGCGCGGCGGCGGCCAGGAGGCCGGCGGTAACACCGAGATTTTGCCGGGCGACGGTATACGACCCACCGCCACCGGGGTAGGCGGCGATGGTTTGCCGGTAGGAAAAGTAGACGATGGCCAGCAGGATGATGATGCTCATGCTGATGGGAACCATGTAGGCGATGCCCGCCGCGCCGAGAGGAATCAGCAGGGTGAGAGCGGCTTCCGGACCGTACGCCGCGGAGCTCAGTGCGTCCAGGCCAAAAATGGGGATGCCGGCTGCGGTGCCGATGCACTCGGCGCGAGCCTGGTCCGAAGCGAGCGGCTTGCCCAAGAGCAAATCGAAGAAAGACATGGGCGGCATTGTCCTACAACTTGGCAGGATTGAGGAAAACGAATTTCAGCGAGGCCGGGGGCGCTTCGCAAAGAGCCAAGAGAATTACAATTGCCGTGGAGTTTACTCGTAGCGAAGGGCGACCATCGGGTCGACGCGCATGGCGCGGCGCGCAGGAATCAGGCATGCAGCAAGAGCCACGAGAGCAAGCAACAAGGCCACGGCGGCAAACGTTGCCGGATCATCGGGTCGAACGCCATAGAGGAGACTTGCGATGTAACGCGTGGCGCCCAGCGCGCCTAGCAGGCCGAGGATTGTGCCAACGGCTGACAATCCAAGTCCTTGCCGCACCATTAGGCGCAACACGTTGCCTGGCCTCGCTCCGAGCGCCATACGCACTCCGATTTCGCGCGTTCGCCGTGCGACCTCGTAGGAGAGCAGTCCGTACAGTCCAATGCAAGCGAGTAAAAGAGAAAGCGCGCCAAAGAAACTCAATAGGCGCGCAATCAGACGCTCTTCGAAGAACGAGCGATCAATCTGCTCCGTTTCTGTTCTAACGCTAAAGAGTGGGAGATTGCTGTCTAATTGGCTTATGGCGCTGCGAACTTCAGGGATAATCGTTCTTGGGCTCGCGGCCGTGCGGACCTCAAATACTGCCTCGCCTCCTCCTGCCGGGACGAACAGTGTTGGCGCCATTTCGCTCCTCACGTTTAGAAATTTTGTGTCCCCGACGATGCCGACGATTTCATGGCTTGCGCCCTGATGGCCGACGCCCGTGATGCGCCGTCCCAGCGGATTTTGATCCTTGAAAAAGGCGCGGGCGAAGGCCTCGTTGATCACCGCCGGCTCCCACTTGGTGTCCCGTGGCAGAGAGTAATCCTGCGATGTGAATAGACGCCCGGTCATCAGGGGAATGCCCATGGTCTCGAAGTATCTTGGCCCCGCCTGAAGGCCGAGCGTCGAGAGTGTCGTGTTATGCGATTCTCCTTCGATGCCAAAGCTCGTAGTCCAGGCATTGCCGCTCAGAAGATCATCGAACGAATAAGTCGCGGAAAGCACGCCGGGAATTGCTTGTAGACGTGCCAACAGTTCGGAGTACAGGGTTTTCGACCGCGCCCCGGTGTAGCCATTGAGCGAAGGCTCCAACCTAAACAGGAGGATATTGCGCGTGTCAAAACCGGGATTGATGCTTTTCAGATTCTCGAGTGTGCGCACCAGCAGGCCTGCGCCTGAAAGCGCCAAAATAGCGAGCGCTACTTGAGCGACGACCAGGCCGCTGCCTAGATTCAGCCATCGGGCAGTCGTTGCTCCAGTTGCATGCGCCAATGTGCTTTCTTTGAGTGCCGGCGTCAAGTCCAACCTCGTGCCGCGAAATGCAGGCGCGAGGCCGAAAAAAATCCCCGTGAGAATGGAAGCCGCCAAGGTGAATACAAGAACGCGCAAGTCTAGATGCACTGCCAAATGGGACGGCCACAAACCGCCGCGAGACATAAACGCCATAAGCGACGGTACGCTCCAATAGGCAAGCAGAATTCCCCCCGCTCCGCCTGCCAAAGCGAGGAGCAGGCTTTCGGTGAGCAATTGCCTGACGATTTTCGCGCGTCCCGCGCCCAGAGCCAGCCGAACGGCAAATTCCTTCTGACGCGTGGAAGATCGCGCCAGCGTCAGACCGGCCACGTTGGCGCATGCTACCAAAAGAACCATGCCAACTGCGGTCATAAGAATGGACAGGGGAGTTGAAAACTGTTCGCGCAATCCGCTGATGGCTTGAGGGGCCGGCGTAAGAACGAGGCGCGGCGCATCTTCGCTCTTGAAGAATTCCTTCGACTGGTCCAAAACATCGTTGTGAAAAAGAGCCTCAGCGGCGGCTTGCGCTTGACCAAGAGTGATTCCTTCCTTGAGCCTCGCGACGGGGTACACCCACCAAATGTCATCGCCGGCTTGCAGCGAAGGATGATCTCCGCTGATGTGCCCGAACAAGTCCAGTCCAATCTGCGGACTGACGGACAACGGAAGCCAGATTGCGCGAGCAATGGCCGGGCTCAAGCTGGGAAATTGCTTTGCTGCAACACCTACAATCGTGACCGGAACATTGTTCAGCCAGATAGTTTTTCCTGCTGCGGCGGGATCGCCGCCGAAGGCACTCTGCCAGTAGCCGTATCCCAGTACTGCGACCGCCGGGGAGTTGGGCGTATCGTCGGAAGGACCGATCGTGCGCCCGACGGCCGCGCCGACGCCAAGGGTTTCAAAAAAATCTCCGGAAACCATTTCGGCTTGCACAAAAGTAGCTGGGCCGTTGCCTCTCAGGTTGAGCCCGACGTTTCCACACAGCCCAGTCACGCTGGAAAACTGGTCCCGGAGTGACTGAAATTGGCGGAACATCGGATAAGAAAACCAGCAGCCGTGCTCACCGCTTGCGCCTGAGCTTTGAGCCGGGCAGGACATGTAACTGTAAAACCCCTTCAGGTTTGGAGATTTGTGGGCAGTCCATTGAAACACCACGAGTTGCTGCGGATCGCGGACCGGCAACGCGCGAAGGAGGGCCGCATCAACCACGCTGAAGATGGCGGTGTTGGCGCCGATGCCGAGAGCGAGGGTGAGGACGGCGACGGCGGTGAAGCCGGGAGATTTGCGGAGCATGCGGAAGGCGAAGCGAAGGTCCTGGACCAGAGGGTCGAAGAAGGGAAGGCCGCGAGCGTCGAGAAGGCGAGTGATCATGGTTGCTACCTCTACATCGGGTGGGCGCAGCTGCCGGGCGCAAACAATGTTAGCGCAAAATTCTTATCAGAGGTTCATTCGTAACGCAGGGCGACCATTGGGTCGACGCGCATGGCGCGGCGGGCGGGGATGTAGCACGCGGCGAACGCGACGGCGCTAAGAAGCAAAGGCACGCTTGCGAACGTCACTGGGTCCACCGAGGTTACGCCGAAAAGCAGGCTGGTCATCAGGCGCGTGAGAGCCAGAGCGGCCAGGATGCCGAGGACTTCGCCGGCGAGAGCAACTTTCGCCACTTGCATCACGATGATGTGCAGGATATGGGTGCGGTCCGCGCCGAGGGCCACGCGGATGCCCATCTCGCGCGTTCGCTGCGCGACCGAATACGAAACGACACCATAAATTCCCGCTGCGGCGAGCGACAACGCTACGCAAGCAAACACGCCGAGGAGAACGACATAAAGGCGGCGGCGCGCGAGCGATTGGGAGAGGATTTGGTCCATGGTCTGATCTGCGAGACCGGCTGATCTTTGTCGACTGACCAGATGCGGCTTTTTATGGCAGAAACCGTGGCGAGAGGGTCGCCTTCGGTGCGCACGACCATGGAATTGAAGACCATGCCAAACTGATGGTAGGACCAATAAATCATCGGACCCACTTGCTCGTCGAGCCCGTTGGTTTTTACGTCTCCCACCACGCCGACAATCTCCCCAGTCAGCGGCGGGCCCCAATCCTTCATGGTGATGCGCTGCCCGAGCGGATTTTCGTTGGGCCAAAAGGTGCGAGCGAGAGTTTGGTTGATGACCGTAACCCGAGCGGATGTAGCGCTGTCGTGTTCGGTGAAAACACGGCCTGCGAGTAGCGGGACACCCATGGTGGAAAAATATTTTGAGTCCGTCACTCGGATGTCCGCGCCGGGTTCGTCTCCAAGGCGCGGAGCGGGACGCCCCTCAATCACGAACTCCGTGCTGGGGCCTCCGGTGATCGGCAAGGCGTTCACCAATCCGGCCGAGCGCACGCCAGGCAATTGCCTAATGCTTTCCAGCATTTCATGCAGAATGATGGCGGCTTTCGAATCCCTCTCCGGATACTGCACTGGCGAGAGGAAAACCTGGAACGTGAGGAGATGGTCTGGATTGAAGCCGGGATTCACTCGCAGAATACGAAGCAAGCTGCCGCCCAGCAAGCCTGCGCCAACTAGCAGGATTGTCGCCAGGCCAAACTGCAGAACCGTAAGGGCGCTACTTGAGAAGCGACGCCTGACTCCCGCAGTTTCCGACCGGCCTTCTTTGAGCGGCGCGTTCAAGTTGAGTTTCGCTCCGGCAAGGGCGGGCGCGAGCCCAAAAAAAAGGCCGGAAACGATCGAGATAACGCACGAGAACGCGAAGACACGCCAGTCGAGATGGATTTCTGCGAAGCGCGGCAAGTTATCGTTATTTTGGGAGCGAAGAAAGGCGAGTCCTGCTTGGGCAAGGAGGAGCCCGGCTGCGCCACCCAGAAGGGACATCCAGACGCTCTCGGTCAACAAAAGCGTAGTAAGCCGGGCGCGGCTGGCACCGAGCGCAACGCGGACGGCAATTTCCTTGCTACGCGCCGCTGTGCGGGCGAGCAGGAGGTTGGCAACGTTGGCGCAGGCCATGACGAGGAGCAATCCGACCGCGAAAAGAAGAATCACTAGCGCGGGGCGGACTGGGGCGGTAAGGCTTCTCTGCAGGGTAAGGGCAGTGAGAGACAACGAGGGATCATCCACGCCGGGATTCCGCGTTTCGACACTTTTCGCGAAGGCGGTTAGCTCGCCATTCACCGCGCCGTCGGATTGACCGCGACTCACATCGGCTAGCACGGTGAGCAAGTGCGCCCGGCGATTGTTATGGAACTCGCCGCCCGGAACGAGCGGGCACCATATTTCGGCCTGTTCGGGAAAATCGAAACCGGGCCGCATAACTCCGATGACCTTAAAAGGCTGTGCGTTGACTATCAACTCTTGGCCCAAAATGTTGGCGTCGGAACCAAAACGGCTCTGCCAAAGCGCGTAACTCAGAACCACAACGCTGTTGTCCCCACCGGGCTGATCGTCTTCTGAAAGAATGGTCCTCCCGAGGATGGGCGCGCTGCCGAGGGCAGCAAAGAAGTTGCCGGAGACGAGAGCGCCTTCAATTTGCGCGGGCTCGGATCCGCCGGTGATGTTAAAAATCCATTCGCGATAAGCCGCGATGTTGTCGATCGTTTTGGCCTCACGCTGAAGGTCGAGAAAAGTCGCGTAGGTCACGTTGGCGCCGGGAGCGCCTGCGTGAGTTTCTTCCACGCGCAACAAGCGATGGCTGTTTTTGTAGGGAAGGGGCTGCAGGAGGACGCTGTTCACGACCGAGAAGATGGTGGTCGTCGCGCCCAGCCCCAGCGCGAGCGTGAGAACGGCAACTGTGGTAAAGCCCGGACTCTTTCTCGGAAGGCGCAGGGCAAAGCGAAGGTCCTTTAGAAGCATCTCCAGAAGGGGCAGGGAGCGGACGTCGCGTTGTTGCTCTTTGGTTTGCTGTGGACCGCCAAAACGAAGGAGTGCCTGGCGGCGAGCTTCAGCAGGGGGTAGGCCGCGCTGGAGATTTTCTTCGATGGCGAATTGCAGATGTGAGGAGATTTCGGCGTCGAGGTCGCGGTCGAGTTCCGAACGTCGAAAGAAGGAACGTATGCGATGCAGGAGTTGGCGGAGCCAGGCGGTCATTTTGCTACCCTCCTCATTCGTAACGCAGGGCGACCATTGGGTCGACGCGCATGGCGCGGCTAGCGGGGATGTAACAGGCGAGCAAGGCAACGAGTGCGACGATGAGGGCGACGGCGCCGAAGGTGAGTGGATCGGCTGGGCTGACGCCATAAAGTTCACTCGAGAGGACGCGCATGAGGGCAAAGGCCGCAGCAAGTCCCAGGGCGATGCCCAGGAACGAAGTGTGGCCGCCTTCTTTGAGGACGGACCATAGCACTTCCCGTCTTTGTGCGCCCAGCGCCATGCGAATGCCGATTTCGCGCGTGCGATTCGCAACCAAAAAAGAAAGAACGCCGTAGATGCCAATGCTGCCCAGGGCGAGCGCAAGAGCAGCAAAGACGATGAAAAGAATCGCGGTCGATCGAGGAGTGGCGACCGCTTCAGAAAGCACGGCGCTCATCGTTTTGATTCCGCCGATGGCGGCTTCTGAATTGGCGCTCGCCACCGCTTCACGCAGCCTGGCCCCCATTTGTGAGTTATCCACGCTGGTCCGCATCACCATGGAGAGGTCGGCAGGCATGCGGTGATCTTCGAGCGTGGCTGAATGGTTGTAGGGGACGTAAGCAACGCCCTTCATCCAAGTGGGAATGGTTCTTTGCAAATCGTAAGCACGCACGTCCGCGGTGACGCCGACGATGGTGCGCCAGCTTTTGTCGTCGTTCAGTTGAATGTGTTTGCCTACGGCGTTTTGATTGGACCAAAAACGGCGAGCGGTTTCCGTGGAGATAATGGCGACTGGCTCGCCGGAGACATCGGCGTCAGTAAACGCTCGTCCGCCGACGATGGGGATACCCATCACCCGAAAATATTCGGGAGTGACGACGTTAAGCCAGAAGAGTGGAGATTGATCTTGCCCGGCGTCAGGCGTGTGGTTCTCAAAGTTGAGAGAGCGCTTGGCGACTCTGCCGCCGAGGGGAAGCGTATTCACGAGAGCGACGGAGTCGACGCCTGGAGAAGTGCGCACTTGGTCCAACAAGGCGCGGTAGAAGGCGAGGCAGCGTTCCGAATCGCTGCAAAACGCTTGATTGGGAGAAACCCGGGCGGTGAGGATATGTGCGGAGCGGAAGCCCGGGTCCACATGAGAAAGCGCCCAGAAGCTGCGGATCAACAAACCAGCAGCAGTCACAAGAAGCGCCGCAAAGGCGATTTCAGCGACAACCAGACCCCTGCGCAAACGTCGAGAAAGCGGAAGAGTGCCGGCGCGCCCACCGGAGCGAAGCGTTTCCACAGGAGCCGTCCGCAAGGATTGCAGAACGGGCGCCAAGCCGGAGAGCAGACCGGTCAGAATCGCGAGCCCGCCAGTGAAAGCAAGAACGCGCCAATCAATGTGCGCGTCAGCCAACCGGGGCGTATCGGCAGGAAGCATAGCCTTCAAAGCGGCAAATCCCTTTGTGGCGAGCGCAAGTCCCAGAAGACCGCCGAAGCCAGCGAGCACAACGCTCTCCGTGAGCAACTGGCATACGATGCGCCGCCGCCCGGCGCCGAGAGCGGTGCGCACGGCAATTTCTTTTTCGCGTGTGGCCGAGCGCGCGAGCATCAAGTTCGCAACGTTGGCGCAGGCGATTAGAACCACCAGGGTTACGGCTCCGAGAAGCATGAGCAGGCGCAGGCGGATGTCCGCAACCATTCCGCTTCGCAAAGGAAGCACGCTGACATCCGCGTTCCAGTCCTTGGGCATGGTCCAGGGAAACAGCATGCCTACGCGCGACTGAAACATGCGGATTTCGGTGCGCGCTTGCTTCATAGTGGCAGCGGGACGAAGCCGGCCGATGACAGGCATGTAATCGTCGGCCCAATAGAGAATCGGGTCTCGCGGATCGTTCCGCAGCGGAACCCAGATTTGCGTTTTTGAAGAAGGGAAACGGAAATCGGGCGGCATCACGCCGAGCACCTGGCGGCTTATGCCTTCCAATTGAATCGGGCGGCCTAGGATGGTCGGGTCGCTCGCGAAACGTTGCTGCCAGAGCGCATGACATAGAACGACGTAATTATCCTGGCCGGGAATGTCTTCTCCTGAGACGAACGTGCGGCCTATTTCCGGGCGCCCGCCGAGCACGGAAAAAAATTCCGCTGAAACGACCGTGCCTGTCAGGCGAACAGGCTCGCCCTGGCCGGTGAGATTGAACTCGTGGCCTTCGTAATAGGCAGCGACGTCCATGGTGTTGATTTGCTCGCGCATCGCCACGACCCCGCCCTTGGGATAGGTGCCCGTGATGCTGACGAGTCTTTCAGGCTGGGGGTAGGGAAGAGGAGCAAGAAGGATTCCATTCACCAGGCTGAAGATGGCCGTGTTGGCGCCAATGCCAAGGGCGAGCGTGAGTGCAGCGATCGCAGTGAAACCTGGATTTTTGCGGAACATGCGAAAGGCAAAGCGCAGGTCCTGGAGAAAAGTTTCAAGCAACGGAAGGCTGCGCGCATCGCGGTGCTGTTCTGTGGCCTGTTGCCAACCGCCAAAGCGCAGCACCGCTTGGCGGCGAGCTTCGTCTGGAGAAAGGCCACGCTGGAGATTCTCTTCGACCGCGAGTTGCAGATGCGAGGAGATTTCCGCGTCCAAGTCGCGGTCGAGTTGCTCGCGAAGGAAGAACGAGCGCAGCCGGTGAAAGGATTGCTGAAGCCAACTGGTCATTTTTGCGCGACTCCCTTTCTTCACCCTTGGCGTTGACGCGCGTTAAGACAATCATTCGTAGCGCAGGGCGACCATCGGGTCGACGCGCATGGCGCGGCGCGCGGGAATATAGGACGCGAGCAGGGCAACGACGGCCAGCAGAGCCGCAACGACGACGAAGGTCAGGGGGTCGGTAGCGCTAATTCCAAAAAGAAGGCTCGACATCAAGCGCGTGATTGCCAGCGATAGGCCAGTTCCGATCACCAGGCCCATGAGGGCGAGGCGCCCGCCTTCCGCTAAAACCAATCGTAGGACGTCGCTGCGCTCCGCACCGAGCGACATGCGGATGCCAATCTCCTGCGTGCGCAGCGTCACCGAGTGTGTTATTAGCCCATAAAGTCCTACTACCGCCAGTGCCAGGGCAGCCGCGGCAAACACGCCTGCGAGCAGCAGAAGGAAACGCTTTTCAGACAACCATCCGCCCATTTCATCTGCAAACGTGGAGAACTTCACGGGAACATCGGGGGCGAGATCGTGAAAGACGCTGCGCGCCGCAGTGACGATGGGACTGGTTCGAGCGTCGGTGCGGAGCAGGATCATCGGCGAAGAGTTGCCACTCAGGCCTCGCTGCTTGTAGTCAACGTAAATAACCGGGCTCACGGGCCGGTCAAGTCCCTCGGCGCGGACGTCTCCAACAATTCCGACAATCGTCAGCGGTTTCAGATTGCCATCCATATTGCCGAAGTCGATGACATGGCCGACAGGATCCTCATTCGGCCATTGCTGTTGCGCCACGGCTTCGCTGATGACGGCGACATGCAGGGAGTCAGGGCCATCCTGTTCGTTAAATAGGCGTCCGCGCCGTAGAGGGATTCCAGTCGTCCGGAAGTAATCGGCGCTGGTAACGCAATAGAGCGCTTCGCCTACGTTCTTGGGATTCTGCGTAAAGCGTCCCCATTCCTCGAAATTCGCGGGTGGTTGCTGGCCATTGAGAATCAGGAATTGGCCATTGGCAAACCCGGTCGCGATGGGAAGCTCACCTGTAAAGCCCGCGGACTGGACCCCGGGTAGGGCGCGCACGCGAGACAACACGCTGTCAATCAGTTGTCCTTGGCGAGGCGAGGCGTCGAAAGTCGGAAGTTGCGTCGGTTGGAACTCGGCAAGGATCAAGTGCTCCCCGTTGAGTCCCGGGTTGACGGAAACTAAGCGCAGAAAGCTGCGGCCCAAAAGGCCCGTGCCGACGAGCAACATTAGCGTCACGGCAATTTCGCCGATTACGAGGGCACTGCGCGTCTTCTGACTTCCGGCGCTATAACTTCGTGAGCCCGCGCTCAACGCCTGGTTGACATCCGATCCGCTTGCGCGGAAAGCGGCAAAAAGTCCGAGGCCGAGTGCTACAAGCAAAGTCGCGACAAGAGTGAACAAAAGAACCGTTCCGTTGACGGCAATCCCTTGCTGCCGCGGCAGATCCGCAGGGAGGATCGCCGGAAGCAAATTCGTTGTCCAGACGGCTGTCAACGCTCCCAGCACGCCACCCACAAACGCAAGGACGAGAGACTCTGCAAGTAATTGCTTCACGAGTCTTCCGCGTCCGGCGCCCAATGCGGTGCGCACCGCCAATTCCTTTCGCCGCGCCGCCGTGCGCGCCAGCAACAATCCCGCGACGTTTGCACACGCAACTAGAAACAAGAGGATCACTGCCGCGAAAAGCGTCAGCAATGTCGCACGTACATCGCCCACCATGGCCTCGGCGAGCGGGACGACGGCGGCATCCACGAGCATATAGTTGGTATTGATGTCGGTTTCCTTGCCGTATTGGTTCTTGATGCTGCGCGCGATGGTGCTCAGGTTCGCGCGGGCTTGTTCCAGCGAAACGCCGTCGCGAAGACGACCAACGACTTCTCCGCCATGCCCCGTGCGGCTAGTGCCCCATCCAAAGAGTTGCTCGCGGGGAACCCATGCGGACACGCTCGGAGGAAAATCAAATCCCTGCGGCATCACGCCAACGATGGGATACACCTGACCTTCCATCGTCAGGCGCACCGTCGAGAAATCCGGTTTGCCTCCGAGATACCGCTGCCAGTAGCTATAGCTCACAATCATGGCGGGGCTACCGTGAAGGCGCAGTTCTTCGGTCCCAAAATCACGGCCTTGAGCAGGTTCGACAGCCATCACCTTGAAAAAATCCTGAGAAACGGCGGCAACGTTCATGCGCACAGGTTCGCTGCCGCCGGAAATCGACTCTGGCCCCCAAGAAAAGTCGGCGAGACCCGCAAGAGTGTGGTTTTGCCCGCGAAAATCCAGGAAATTCGGATCAGCCAAGTGCATGCGATGACCGTTAGCGGAAAGTTCCGAAAGGCTCACGATTTGTTGCGGGTTCGGATAAGGAAGAGGGCGAAGCAGTACCGCGTCGACTACCGAAAAGATGGCAGTTGAGGCGCCGATACCCAGGGCAAGAGTGAGAATCGCAATGGCACTGAAGCCGGGAGACTTGCGCAACACGCGGAAAGCGAAATGGAGGTCCTGGAACAGAGTTTCTAGGAACGGGAGGCTGCGGGCTTCGCGGTGTTGCTCTTTGGTTTGTTGCGAGCCGCCGAAACGGACGAGCGCCTGCCGGCGGGCTTCGTCCGGCGAGAGGCCGCGCTGGAGATTCTCCTCGATGGCGAGTTCCAGATGAGATGACATTTCTGCTTCCAGGTCGCGGTCGAGCTGAGAGCGGCGGAAGAAAGAGCGCAGGCGGAAAACAAATTGGCGTAGAGATATTGTCATTGGCAGTCACTCCCTTGTTTGCGGGCCGGGTTGATGGATGTTGCCATGGTCATTCGTAACGAAGAGCTGCCATCGGGTCGACGCGAAGCGCGCGCCGCGCAGGAAAATACGCGGCGACGAGCGCCACAAGAAGCAAGAGTCCAGCGAGCGACGCCAAAACCGGCAAACTCACGGAGACAATGCCGAAGACCACCGCAGCCATGGCCCGGCTGACGGCAAACGCGATCGGCAAACCGAATCCCAGCCCGATGCCAGAAACGGTTAACGCATGCCGGAATACGAGACGAAGCAAGTCGCGCGGATTCGCGCCAAGCGCGAAGCGAATACCGAACTCATGTGTTCGCTGCGCAACGTTTTCAGACAAAATTCCGTAAACGCCGATGGAGGAAAGCAACAGAGCTACGCATCCAAAGATGGCCATCAGCACTCCCATGATGTGAACGATCGCGATGGAATCCTGCACTTCAGTTTCAAGCGTTTTCAGTTCGGTGATGGGAATCTCCGGCCCGACCTGAGAAATGGCCGCGCGCGCGGCAGAAGCGTAGCTGGTTGGAACCGAAGCGACGCGCAGAACAAACCTGAAGGAGCTTCGCGAGGACTGAAGATAAGGTTGATAGATGACGGGAAAAGTCGCCGGATTCCACCAATTTTGGCGCGCATCACCGACAACTCCGACAACGGTCATCCAGGGCTCGGCCGAGTCCGCCGCGCCCAGCTTGAATTGCTGCCCAAGCGGATCGCTTGCGGGCCAGAAACGGTTCGCCATCGTGCGGCTAATGATGGCGACGCGCCCGGCGGTTCGGTTGTCGGCTTCCGAGAAGAATCGTCCAGCAATCAGGGGGATTTTGAGAACGGAGAAATAGTCTCCACTGATGTTTTGCAAGTCAGCAGCGGGGGCCTCGCTGGCTTGCAGAGCCGGGCGGCCCTGAATGGTGAACAGCGTCTTTTCGTTGTCCACATTGCTGGCGGGAAGGTTGGAGGTCAGAGCGGCGCTAAAAACTCCCGGCAAGGAAGAGACCCTTTGCAAAGCCGCTTGGAAGAAGTTGTTGCGCTTTGCGCTGTCAGGATAATTGTTCAGGCTGACCTCAAATTTCAAAATCTGGCTGGGTTGAAACCCCTGGTAGGCCTGCGCGAGCCGGCTGAATCCTTGCGTAGTCAGTCCCGCGCAAACCAGCAAGATGAGAGCCAGCGCGACCTGCGCCGACACAAGCCCGTTGCGCAAGCGCTCCCGGGCCGGCCCGCTTGAGCTGCGGCCGGTTTGTTTGAGCACGGTATTCAAGTTGATGTGCCGCAAGTGCAGCGCGGTGACCAGGCCAAAGATGAGTCCCAGGAGCAACGAGAGAAGAATGGTGGAGAAGAGAACGGTCGAATCCACTCGAATACCATCCCAGCCGGGAACCCACTTAGTCCAATCCGGCGAAATACTGTCGCGCAGGATGCGCACACTAGAAAACGACGCCGCAATCGCAACGGCGCCTCCCAGAACCGCGAGGAGTGACATCTCGGATATCAGGAGCCGAGCCAGCCTCGAGCGCTTCGCGCCCAAAGCCGTGCGGACGGCAAGTTCTCTCTGCCGCGCAATCATTCGCGCGAAAAGGAGATTCGCAAGATTTGCGCACGCCAACAACAGTACAAACACTGCAGCGGCTTGGAGCAGCAGAAAAAGCGGCAGACTGTAAATATAAAGTTCTTTGCGAAGCTGCAGCAGGTTCAGGGAGCGGCCAGCATTGGTTTTCGGATAAAGCTCGGCAAGTCTGCCGGAAAAACTGTTCAGCGCCGCGGCCGCTTGCGCAACAGCGATACCGGGCTTCAGGCGCCCAAGGGCGAACAGCGACAACGGTGCGCGATCTGATTTTTCCGTCGTGGTAAGCGCCAAGGGCACCCACAGTTCCATCGATACGGGATAGTCAAAGTCAGGCGGCATGATTCCCGCGACCGTGTAGTTGCGCCCGTTGAGGCGGATGGTTTTGCCCACGAACTGCGCGTCGCCGGCGAATCTCGATCGCCAGAAGCGGTGGCTCACAACCAGAGACTGATCAGCGCCAGGCTGTTCCTCGTTTGCCGAAAAGAGGCGGCCTTGCTCCGGAACAGCACCAAGGACAGAAAAGAAGTTTGCCGACACGCGGCAGCCATACGCCACGTCCACTCTGCCTTCGGAGGAAACATTGAAGTCGCGGTATTGGTACGTAGCAACGTCTTCAAACACTTGAGTTCCGGCGCGAAGGTCGGCCACATCTCCAGCGGAAATTCTCCGAGCATCCGGCCCTTCGTCGATCCCGCGGCTTTCCCAAATGAGCGCGAGCGATTCCAAATCATGAAAGTGGTACGGGTGCAGAAGCAGGGCGTTCACCATGCTGAAAATTGCCGTGTTTGTGCCGATGCCAAAAGCCAGCGTGAGAACCGCGATCGTGGTGAACCCAGGCGATTTACGGAGCATTCGAAAGGAGTAGCGAATGTCTTGAAGCAGCGTTTCGAGGAAAGGCAAGCTGCGAGCTTCGCGATGTTCCTCTTTCGCCTGTTGCGAGCCGCCGAAGCGCAGCAAAGCTTCGCGACGGGCCTCATCGGAAGAAAACCCGCGCCGAAGATTTTCCTCGATGGCGAGCTCGAGATGAGATGACACTTCCGCGTCGAGTTCGCGGTCGAGTTGGGCGCGACGGAAGAAAGAGCGCAACCGGTGCAGCAATTGCCTGACTCGATCAGTCATACGCAGCGCTCCTTGCGTTTCCGATTGCTACATGGGCAGCCTTCAGCATAATCACTCGTAACGCAAAGCCACGATGGGATCGACACGGGTTGCGCGCCAAGCCGGCAAGAAACACGCAATCAACGAAACCATGGTCAACACCAGGAATGCATAGCCAAAGGCCAGCGGGTCGTAGGGGCTGACCTTGTAAAGAAGGTAGCCGAGCAACCGTGTCAGACCCACGGCAAGTGCTGCGCCCAGAAAAATGCCCCCAAAAGTCAGCACGAGGCCCCGAGAAATCACCAGCCGGAAGAGTCCACCGCGGTCAGCTCCAAGAGCCATGCGCAGCCCCAACTCGCGCGTACTCTGCGACACGGTGTACGACATCACGCCGTAGAGTCCAATGGCCGCGAGCACCAAAGCCAATCCGCCGAGTGTCCCAGTCAAAGTGACCGCAACTTTCTGAGCAGACGTGGAACGGTCGACCTGCTCTTGCAGCGAGATCACTTCATAAAGCGCCAGGTTTGAGTCCATGGCTTTCAGTTCGCGAGACAGCGCGGCTGCCAGGATCTCAGGCCGCAGCTTGGTCCGAATCGTCAATGTTGCGCTTATGGAAAAGTCTTGTCGCCGAGGAACGTAGAAAAACGGCTTGGGCAGCTCGCGCACGCTCTGATATTTGGAAGTCTTCGCGACTCCAACAATTTGCATCCACTTGCCTTTGGCCTGGACGCGCTCGCCGACCGGATCCTTGCCCGGCCAATAGCGCGCGGCCATGGTGTCGTTGAGGATCGCAACAGGAGCAGCCGTTTCGTTATCCGCGCGAGTGAATTCGCGCCCTGACACCAGCGGAATCCCAATGGTAGCGAAATAGCCAGGCCCAACCTGGTTGTAGTCGGCGGAGGGCTGCTCGTTGGGGGGCGGTTCATATCCGTCCACTGCAATGGGAGCCGACGAAAAAGTGCCGTAACCCAGAGGCGTGACACGCGCAAGGGCGGCCGACTCAACGCCCGGCAATGCCTGGACCCGGTCGATCAGTTCATCCTGAAAACTCTTCGCCCGCTCAGCATCGTATCCGGCTGCGACCAAATTCACGGACGTCGCCAATACGCCGTTGGTTGTGAAGCCCGGGCTGTCGGACCGAATTTTTTGCAAACTCTGCAGTAGTAACCCTGCCCCCACAAGCAGAATGAAGCACAGGGATACCTGAACCACGACCAAACCCGAGCGAGCCCACGACTTCCCGCGGCCTCGCGCGACTCCCGCCATTTCCGACCGCAGAGTACCGGCGAGATCGATCTTGCTGGTCTGAACGGCTGGAACCAGCGCGAACAACAGCGTCGCCACCAGACAAACGGCGGCGCTCAGAGCCATCACGCGCCAGTCCATTTCGCCGGGAAGGTGCATGGCGTTCCCGTTCCTTACCGGCAAAAGCAATACGAGCAAATGACTGCACCACCGCGCGATGAGGAGTCCGCCGGTCGCGGCAATCGCAGAAAGAACTAGCCCTTCTATGAAGAGTTGCTGCAACAGTCGTTTCCGTTCCGCGCCCACCGCTACGCGGACGGTAATTTCATGCCTTCGCGCGAAAGAACGCACGAGCAGCAAATTTCCTACGTTGGCGCAGGCAATCAAAAGCACAAACACAACAACGACGAGCATGGTTTCGAGCGTAGGGAGCAGCGTTCCCGCGTTATTGAAAGGTGTTTGCCACAAGGCCCAGAGCTGAATCCCGTGACCGCGGTTGGTTGCCGGGTAATCCGCATCCAGCCGCTTGGCTACGGCAGAAACCTCCTGCTGGGCTTGCTCGAGGGTCACACCGGGTTTCAGGCGGCCGTAGGCTTCGATCCAGCGCTCCCCGCGATCTTCCAGTTTGTACCCGCCGCCTTCGAAGGTGTCTTCCATCGAGGCCGGTACCCAAAACTTCATCGCCCAGCCGACGAATGTCCCGTAAAAGCCTTCGGGGGCGACGCCGATGATTGTGTGAATCACGCCATTCATGCGTTGCGTCTTGCCGATAATCTGCGGATCGCCGCCAAAGCGCTCCTTCCACAGCTGGTAACTGATCACCGTCACGGGATGCGCGTCGCGGCCCACGTCTTCATTCGGTTCAAACGTACGCCCGAGAATGGGATGAATCCCCAATGCGTTGAAATAGTTCGCCGAAACGATGCTTCCGGTCACAACTTGCGCGCGGTCGCCGATACTGAGCGTCGTCCCCATAATCTTGCTTACAAAAAACGCGTCAAACAGTTGGCAGTTCTTTTGCAGATCGAGGAAATCGGGCCACGACAGCCCGGTGCGGTCCGAGGAAGTGGTCCCGGTGAGCGCAACCAATCTTTCCTGATTCGCCACCATCGGGTACGGCCGAAACAGAAGTCCTTCCATCCAACTGAAAACCGCGGCATTCGCTCCGATACCTAGGGTTAGGCAAAAAATCGCCAGGAGCGCAAACCCGGGACTGCGGCGAAGCATCCGCAATGCGAAGCGAAGATCCTGCAGAAGAGTTTCGAGGAGCGGCAGGCTGCGCGCCTCGCGGTGGTTTTCTTTGGCCTGCTCCGGGCCGCCAAAGCGGACCAGCGCCTGGCGACGAGCCTCATCAGGAGAAAGACCGCGCTGCAGATTTTCTTCGATGGCGAGTTCCAAATGAGATGACATCTCCGCATCGAGGTCGCGATCTTGTTGCGCTCTGCGGAAAAAAGAACGCAAGCGATAAAGCAATTGACGAAGTCGACCGTTCATAGAAGTACCACTTGGAGGCGAAGCGCCCCCTTCTTGTCAGCAAGCTCTGCTCTTTCTCGCCACTTTTTCACTCGTCACCGCTCTCTTCCGGCAGAGCCAGGACGCGCCCCATGACCTCGGAGAGCCGCTGCCAGTAGGCTGCGTCTTCGGAAAGCTGTTTACGTCCGCGCTTGGTGATGGAATAAAACTTGGCCTTGCGGTTGTTCGTCGAAGTGCCCCACTCCGCCGAAATCCATCCCCGCTGCTGCAAGCGAACCAGCGAGGCGTAAATCGTTCCCTGGTTCAGCAGGACCGCATTGCCGCTGACCTGTTCGATACGGCGTGCGATGCCGTAACCGTGCAATGCGCCCATGGCCGCAAGCGTCTGAAGAACCATCAAGTCCAGGGTCCCCTGCAGCAAATCGAGTTTCGACTCCGCCATGCGTCCTCCTGTGTTATGACCACAGCAAGGTAGCACTTCCTGTGTGGCAATGCCACAGGAGTGTAGACGAACGAAGTGGTAGCTTTGTTTCCTGCTTTAACCAAATACTTTTTAGGGGAGGGGCTTCACTCCTATAAAAGAAGCCGACGATCTCGTTGAAAGCAAAGCATTGCTCTCGACTTCTTTCATCCTTCGTTGTGGCCCTCCGAGGGCCATGATTTACTCGTACCGCAACGCCGTCATCGGGTCGACGCGCGAAGCCCGCCACGCCGGCAACAGACATGCCACACCTGCCACGGCAAGAAGAAGGATCGCGACCGCAGCAAACACGCTTGCGTCCAAGGGTTGTGCGCTATAGAGCAAGCTGCTGATCAGCCTGCTCGCCCCTGCACCGGCTGCAAGACCGAGAACAAGCCCGGCGACAGCGGGTTTCAGACCATCCAGTAGTGTGAGGCGCAGCAGTTCGGTTCTTTGGGCGCCTAGGGCGAGGCGGATGCCAATTTCTGGCGTGCGTTGGCCAACAACGTAAGAAAGCACTCCAAACAGGCCGACGGAAGCCAGCAGGAGCGATAGCACCGCAAATCCAAGAAGTAGCGTGGCATCAAAACTCGCATCCACAATGGATTTGCCGATAAGTTGATCCATGGTCAGGACATCAGAAACCGCCAATTCGGAATCCAGCCGTTGCACGATTTTCTGGATCGGCAAAGCAAACGACGTTACATCGCGACCTGACCGAACCGCCAGCATCGCATAGCTGGGAGCGTTTCCGTCATAAAGCGAACAGTAAATGGGAAAGTACATCGTCGGCGCCGGCGCCTCCGCGATGACGTAACGCGTATCCCCGACGATCCCGACAATTTGGAAAGACCGCTTGCCTAGCGTCAGCAAGTGCCTGCCAATGGGTTCTTCCCCTGGAAAGTACTGTCGCGCGAGGGAGTCACTGATGATGACTTCCAGCGGACCGTCAAGGCCCGTTTTTGCGTCGAAGGTTTGCCCCCGCCGAAGCGGGATTCCAAGTGCGGCGAAATAATCACGATCCGCCCAGCGAACCATTGCGTCTAGTTCTTTTCCTTGCGGCAGGGGAGGATGCTCCACGATCGCAAAACCGCTGTCTCCCTCATAGCCCGCCCCAGGGACCACTCTCACCAGTCCAGCCGCTTGCATGCCGGGAACAGCGCGAACCTGCTCCAGCAAGTTCTCAAAGAAGCTTAGGCGCTGAATTGGCTGGGAGTATTTTGTTTCCGGGAGACTGAAACGCATCGTCAGTACGTTATCTGTAACGCAGCCCAGATGGGAGGAACGCAATTCTTTATAACTCTTCAACAGCAAGCCGGCTCCGATGAGCAGCATCACGGTAAGTCCTACTTCCAAGGAAAGAAGCCATTTGCGAAGCCGAATTCGCCCAAGCCCCGCGCTGTGGGAACGTGATGACTCCTGAAGGGTGGGAAGAACCTGTTGGCCGTCGATGGACGCGGAAGAGGTTGCCCCCGCAAGCAACGCGCAAAGAAAAATTAATCCGATGACAAAGACCCCAACCATTGCGTCCATGTGAATGCTTTCGACGCGGCTGACGTCGGGGCGCGTCGTAATGAACCATCGGAGCGCTCCATAGGCCATCGAGAGCCCAACCACGCCGCCAGCGGCAGAAAGAAGAAAGCTCTCGGTCAAGTGCTCGCCAAGCAGCCGCCAGCGGCTGCCGCCAAGCGCCGAGCGAATCGCCAGTTCTTTTAGCCGGGCTGCGCCGCGCGCGACGAGAAGGCTTGCCACGTTCAAGCAAGCGATCAAGAGTACGCAAAGCGTGGCCGCAAGCAAGACATACAGGGACTTCTTGATATCTCCAACCATACCGTCAAGAAGAGGGCGACTGTTCGCGCCTTTGCTTACAAAAGGATCGTCCAAATGCTGGTCGTGCAACTGCCGCGTGATAACGGAGAGCTCTGCGGTTGCCTGGGCTTGCTTCACTCCGGGCTTTAGCCGACCCACAGCTTTGAATTCATGGTTATCCAGAATCTGCATATCTTGAGGCGACTCTTCGTGGTAAACGGGCGTCCACAGTTGCACCCGCCGTTCGGGAAACGTAAACCAGGCCGGCATGACGCCAATCACCGCGTAGCTCTTTGCGTCCAGGCGAATCGTTTGGTTCAAGATTGACGGGTCCCCGCCAAAGCGCCTCTTCCACAGCGCCCAACTCAGAACGACGGTGCCATTCGCGGAAGGCTGATCGTCGGACGCCGTGAAGGTTCGGCCCAAGGCCGGTTCTACGCCAAGTGTGGGGAACAAGTTCCAGGAGCACTCGGCGGCTGCCACTTTCTCTGGAAGCTGTCCCGTTGAGCCGGACAGGTTGTACTCACCGCCGCCGGAATAAAGCGCCAAGTCAGAAAAGCCGTGGCTCTGCTTTTTCCACTCCGCGAATATTCCGGCGGCACTCTGGTTGTACTGCCACTTGTCGTCACGGGTTTGTTCGTAAAGATGAATCAGCCGCGCCGGATCCTTGAACGGAAGCGGTCTTAGAAGGACCGACCGCACCACGGTAAACATTGCGGTGCTCGCGCCAATGCCCAACGCCAAGGCGATTACCACCGCGCCTGTCGAACCGGGCCTCTTAAGCAGCATGCGTGCACCAAGTCGCAAGTTTTGAAACAGCGCCTCGATCATCGGCAACCCTCGACGATCCCGATAATTCTCCTTGGTCTGCTCGACTCCGCCGAGCCTCAACAGGGCGTCCCGCCGCGCCGCTTCCGCCGTCATCCCCGCGCGTAGGTTGTCTTCGATGTGGAGCTGCAGATGGCTTTCCAGCTCCGCCGCAAATTCGGTATCCTGTTGCCGTTTGCTGAAGAGACTGCCGAGGCGCCGGGACCATGCGCGAAGCGATTTTGAGAGGATCATAAGATTTGCCATGCTTCCCTAAGTTCTGCCTCACATTGATGAAGCTCGCTCATTCATAGCGCAACGCGACCATTGGATCGACGCGCGAGGCCCTTCGCGCCGGGATCCAGCACGCGATGGCCGCGGTCATCGTCAGCAATAGAACCGTCGCCCCAAGCGTCAGAGGATCGTAGGCTTTCACGCCAATGAGCTGAGTCGCGATCAGTCGCCCCAGCACGAGACTGGCGGCTAACCCGATCGTCATGCCCGCGAGAACCAGACGCAATCCCGTCCTCACCACGATTTCGAGAACGTCCGCGCTTTCGGCTCCCAGCGCCATGCGGATTCCAATCTCATGCGTCTTCTGCGTCGTCGAGTACGCCAGCACGCTGTAAATGCCCACCATTACCAGAATCAGCCCGGCGCACGCGAAAATCGCCATCACCACGAAGCCAAACCTCGGCCCGGCATACAGCCGCTCGCTGATAAGATCCTCCAAGGTGCCGGGATAGGCGAGAGCAACGCCTGAATCCACGGCCCAAACTTCTCGCCGTACCTCGTTCATGATCGTCGCCGGGTCTTGCGACGTTCGCACCATCAGAGCTTGTGCTCCCGTTGCGCCGATTGTGTACGGCAACCATACTTGGGGTTCGATGGGTTCTTGCAGTCCGCGATTCCTCACGTCTGCCACTACGCCGATAATCTCGAACCAGGATTCGCGGGTCGAGCCCGCAAGCGTGTCGAGCATCGCGAGCCGTATGCGCCGCCCGAGGGGATCCTCGCTAGGCAGGTATTTGCGCGCCAACGTCTCGTTCACCACCGCTACCTTCCGCGCATCGCTGATTTCCGCATCGCTAAACTCGCGTCCTTCTTTGAACTCCAGGCGCAAGACCCGGAAATATCGTCCGCCGACTTGCTGAACCAACGTCGTCCATTCTTCCTCGTGCGTTTTCCCTGCGATGTCCATCTTGCTTTGGGAGAGGCCAAAGGGCGGAAAATCGCTTGATACCGCGGCATCCACAACGCCAGGCAAAGTTTGGATTCGCGCCAGTAGCGGCCGGACGAATTTTGTTATCTGCTCCGTGGTTTTGTAGCGATCCTCGGGTAAGGGCAACACTGCCTGGAAGACGTGGTCCGCCCGCATCCCCAAATTTGTTTCGCGCAAAGCCACAAAGCTCCGCATCAACAGCCCTGCGCTAATCAAAAGCGTCAAAGACAGCGCGACTTCCGTCACCACCACCGCGTCACGCAGCCAGCGGCCCTGGAACCCGCCAGTCACTCCCTTGCCGCTCTCGCGCAGCGGATCGTTCAAATCGCGCCGGGATGATTGCGACGCCGGTGCCAGTCCAAAAATCAGCGCGGTCAGAACCGCGACACAAAGCGTGAACGCCAGCACCGGTGCGTTCAGCTCGATCACCGCCTCGGTAGGGATCAGGTTCTGCGGCATAGCCGCAACGAGCACCTTCAGCCCGCCCCAGGCGAGGAAGATGCCCAGCATGGCGCCGCCCATTGCGAGCACGAAGCTCTCGACCGTCAACAATCTGAGAAGTCTCATGCGTCCCGCACCCAGCACGGCGCGTAGCGCGAACTCCTTCTCCCGCGTGGTGGCCCGGGCCAACATGAGGTTCGCCACATTGCTGCACGCAATCAGCAGCAGCAATCCCACTGCCGCCAGCACTGTGTACAGCGTCGCTTGAAAGCGTCCCACCACTGAGTCGCCCAGCTTTTTAATTTGCACGGTGAAGCGCGCCGGGTAATCCTGCGGGTGAATCTTCGCCAAGCGATTGGCGATGACCGCCAAGTCCGCCTGCGCTTGCTGGTTGGACATCCCCGGTTTCAGCCGTCCCAGGAGAAACCAAATTTCTTGGGACTCGGCGAATCCCTTTCCATCGCGCGTCGGCTTCTCGGGAAACCACACGTCCGCGTCATACCAGCCAAAGCGTGGCGGCATGATGCCGACCAGCGCGCGCGCGGTTCCATTCAATACGAATGTGCGATTGAGAATCGACTGATCGCCGTTAAACCGTTCGACCCAGGTCTTATAGCGCAGTACGAAAACCGGAGGCGCGCCCGGCTCGTAGTCGCCCGCCTGCAGCACGCGTCCGTGAAGTGCCGGCATCCCAAAAAACTCGAAAGTGCCCGGCGTTACGCGCGCTCCGTAAAGCTGCTCGGTTCCTTCTCCATGCCTGTACAGCACCAGGTCTTCCGCGGCGGCGGTGATGCTGTCAAAAACATGATTCGTTTGGGCGATTTCCAGAAACTCCGTCGTTGTGTATCCCTGGCGCCCATCCTCGTCGCTTTGCTGCGTGTTGTGGATTCGTGGAAATACCATGCGTCCAGCATCTTTGTAAGGAAAGGGAGCAAGCAGCACGTTGTCGATCACGCTGAATATCGCCGTGGCAGCGCCGATTCCCAATCCCAGCGTGGCGATCGATACCGCGGCAAACCCCTTGCTTCTCCACAATGTACGCATGCTAAAACGCAAGTCGCGAAGGAGGCCCTCTAGCGAAGGCCACCCTCTTCGGTCGCGGTAGTTCTCTTTGGTTTGCTCAACGCCGCCGAGCTTCATGAGCGCATCCCGGCGCGCCGCTTCCGGCGTCATGCCCCTGCGCAGATTGTCTTCAATATGCAGCCGTAGATGGCTCTCCAATTCCAACGCGAATTCGGTATCGGTCGTCCGTTTGCGGGAGAATCCCGCGAGCCGAAGAAAACATGCCCGCGCCCGTTTCGCGAAGCTCATGGGTGTTGTTTCTCCCTTCTGCAAATGCTGTGCCTTATCTCCACGAAACTCTCACGATGAGAGAAGCCGACGATCTCGTTGAAAACAAAGCATTGCCCTCGACTTCTTTCATCCTCCGTTGTGGACCTCCGAGGGCCATGATTTACTCGTATCGCAACGCCACCATGGGATCGACCTTGGTCGCCCATCGCGCCGGAACGGATGCTGCAAAGATCGCACAAGCAGCCAGAACGATGGCAGCAATCGCAAGGATCGCCGGGTCGTAGCTTTTGACCCCGTAGAGCTGGTGCGCGAGCAGTTGACCTCCGGCTAGACCCGCCGGTATCCCGAGGGCCAGTCCCAATCCAAGTTCGGCCAGCGCAGCGCGCAACACTAAACCCAGAACATTCCCGCGGTCGGCGCCCAACGCCATGCGTATCCCGATTTCGTTGGTTCGCCGCGCAACGGAATAAGCCGTGACGCCGTACAGTCCGACGCAAGCCAGGATGAGCGCCAGCGCGCCGAACAGCTCCGTAAGCCGCGCGATCAGCCGTTCCTGATTGAAGTTGCGCGCCACCAGCTCGCCAAAACTCATCATATTGAGAACGACGAGGTGTGGAGCCGCGTCGGCTAGAGCCTTCCGGACGGCCGGCTCGAGATTTTCCGGCTTGCCAGCAACGTGCAGCTCGATAGCGCCGACCCATCCACGAACGGGCTCTCCGGGTGGCACTTGCAGCAACGGCAGAAAGAACATCGCGTAAGCGGGGCCACGCGTGTCCTGGTACTTCGCGTCTTCGACGACGCCGACGATCTGGTAATCGCCGCTGTGACTGGCATCGCCCATCCCGAAGTGCCGACCGATGGGATCTTCATTCGGAAAGAATCGGCGCGCAAACGTTTCATTGACGACAGCAACATTTGGCGCGCCGGGCCTGTCGCGTTCCTCGATGACACGTCCTCGCAGCAACCGCGTCCCGATGGTTTCAAAATAGTGAGGCCCGACCCGGTCCGCGGAGGGCGCCGTCCAACGGTCCCCATAGTCCGGCGGCTTTCCCTCGATGACGACGCGCGGTTTCCAGCAGCAGCTCCCCAAAGGGCTGTTGTATGCCAGGCTGGCGCTCAGCACGCCGGGGATTTGCGGCAGCGCCTCCTGCAACTGCTGATAGAGTCCTGGAAGCTTGTCCTCTGTATAGCCAGACAACCCCGGATTGATACTCACGATCAGCCGGCCTTCGGTCACGAACCCGAAGTTCTGGTCTTCGAGGTTGCGCAGGCTTTGCGTGACCAGCCCGGCTCCAATCAGCAGCACAATCGAGAATGCCACTTGCGCGACGAGCAGAGGCTTCTGGGCCGCCGAAGAGCGGTCACTGCCGGCGCGTCCGGCCCGGCGGAGGGCGCCTGCGGGATCGCACTGCGACGCCATCCACGCTGGCGCGATCCCGAACACAATCCCTGTCCCCAGCGATATCAGCAGAGTGAAGCCCAGTACGGGCAGGGAAGGGCGCGCGTCGATAGGAATGTATTGAGCCCCGCGAAACGCAAGCAGCAGGATGGCGTGCGCTCCCGCATAAGCAACATAGACTCCAGCCAACCCGCCGGCTAACGCCAGCAGCAGGCTTTCGGTCAACATCTGCCGTATTAGCCGGCTTCGCCCCGCGCCCAGAGCCAGCCGCACTGCCATCTGTGCGCGATTAGCCGACCCGCGTGCCAGCAACAAGTTGGCGATGTTCGCGCAAGCGATCAGCAGGAGCAAACCCGATAGTGTTAATAACAGCCGCAGGCCCGTTGCGTAGTCTGTCTGCATCTGCTGGACGCCGCCCTCTGCCGGAGTCAGGTGAATGTGTTGTTGAGGAATCTCCTTCTGGTCTCGATCGGGAATCACTTCGCGATGGCCGTTGAGCCATTGTTGCAGCTCGACGGTTAGCCGGGCTTGGACCGAGTCAGGCCTGAGGCCAGGCTTCAGTCGCCCGACCACATAAAGAAACTCAGTTTCCGCTTTTTGGAGCTTCCATGGTTCTGGCTCGGCGGCCAAGGGAAGCCAGAAATCGGGTGGATCGCTGCGGAGCGTGTCGCCATAGAAACCACGCGGAGTCACGCCTGCAATCGTGCAGGCAACGCCGTTGATGCGGACTGTGGAGCCGATCACGGATGGATCAGAGCCAAAGTTCTTCTGCCAGGCGTGATAGCTCATCACCGCCACGGGAGCCGCGCCGGGTGCATCATCGGCTGGCCCAAACAACCGGCCGGCGAACGGCGCTATGCCAAACATCGCGAAATAATTCCCAGAGACGTATTCGCCCTTGTAAGGCTGGGCGGCAGCACCGTTCTGGTGAACGTCTAGATCCGATATCCACGGCTCAAAAGCAGCCAACTCGCTGAACTCCGGCGCGTGGTCGCGAAGCTCCTTGTAAAGCGCGTAAGAATAAAGAACGAAGCTCCCGTCGTTTTGCGTGCCACTCATGACGCAACAATTGTTATTGTCGCCGAGCCGATAAAGCTGCCCGGGATTTGCCACCGGCAGCGACCTCAGCATCACTGCATCAATCAGCGTAAAAATCGCCGTGTTCGCGCCGATCCCCAGCGCCAGGGTAAGCACGACGACCGTCGTAAATCCGGGAGACTTCCGCAGCGTTCGAAGCGCGAGGCACAAATCCCGATAAGTGCTCTCGAGGAAAGGCAAACTGCGGCGGTGCCGGTAACTCTCTTTGGTTTGCTCAACGCCGCCGAGTTTCATCAGTGCCTCGCGGCGCGCCGCTTCCGGCGTCATGCCCCTGCGAAGATTGTCTTCAATGTGCAGCCGTAGATGACTTTCTAGCTCGGCAGAGAATTCCGCATCGCGCCTCTGCTTCCGAAAAAGGCCAGCCAGCCGCTGAAACCAGGCTCGCATCGCCCTGATTAGGCTCATGCGACTTGCTCCTTTCCTCCCGCAATTTCCCGCTAGGCCCGAAGGGGCTGCTCCGCCTTTCTCACGTGGATGGCTCGGTGGCCGATAGAAACTTCGCGAGGATCATTTGCGCCTGCTGCCAATCGTGTGTTTCGCGTTCCAATTGCTTATGGCCCGCGCGTGTCAGTTTGTAATACTTCGCCTTGCGATTGTTGTCAGACACGCCCCACTCGGATTCGATCGAGCCTTCCTGCTCCAGCTTCAGCAAAGCCGGGTACACCGTACCGTAATTGAGCGACAACATTCCGCCGCTGATTTGCTCGATGCGCCGCGCGATGCCGTATCCGTGGAGCGGCCCAAGTGTTTGCAGCGTCTTAAGAATCATGAGGGCCAGCGTGCCCTGCCAAACATCCGCCTTGTCGGTCATGTGATTCCTTGCAGTTTGTGATTTATGCCTTCCTATGGGAAAACAATAGAAGTATGCGCCGTTCCTATGGGTTGTCAATACGAAAACGCCGAAGCCGAGTGGTAGTGAGGATCGTTGACTGAGCCAAGTCGTAGGAAACCTTGTGGAAATCGCGATCCGGCAAAACCAGCTCGCCCCGAAGCAGTTTCCTTGCAAAGTACATGGCGGCTGGGCTTGTTGGGCTGCTTAAGTCTTTAGCTCCACAAATTCCACTGCGAACGGCTTGCTTCGCAGATTCAGCCGCGCCACAGTTACCGGCGATTGAAACCGCCGCGGTCCGGCACTTCCGGGGTTGATGTAGAGCACGCCGTCACGTTCAAATTTTCCCGGCTCATGGGAATGCCCGCTGACGACGACATGGAAACCAGCGACCGCAGGATTCAGGCCGAGTGCATGCACGTCATGAAGAACGTAAAGGAGAATTTTACCTGCTTGCGCCACCGCGGTTTCAGGTAGCGCCCTGGCCCATGCGGACGCATCCACGTTTCCGCGCACGGCAACGATGGGAGCGAGTTCTTGCAGCGCAGCGAGAATTTCCGGCTGTCCCACATCACCAGCGTGCAGAATAAGCTCTGAACCGCGCAGGGCTTCTAGCGCCTGCGGTCGCAGCAAACCGTGAGTGTCCGAAATCAGGCCGATCCGCGTCGGCAAGTCTTGCATGGGCAAAGTCTAACGCTCGAACAGTTTCTTGCGGTCTAGGAATTTAGAAGGGAGGCCGTCTAGCCAGTATGGGCAAATCTCACTCCAGAACACTTACGCCGAGGCTTTGTTAGGAAGCACGCGGCGGAGTGGTTTCGCTCCGGGGATGGGGAACTGCATGTGCCAGAAATTTGTTTCCAGTGAGAGGAATTCCACGCCAACGTACTGCTTGCCGTCGCGTGCGCGGTGGATCGAAACCACGCGGCACTCCATCGATTGCGCCGTGTGATCATTGATCAGAACCAGCGTGTGCCCCACCAACACGACCTCTTCGAGGTGAAACAAGGCGCCATGACGATTGACAGATTGCGAAGTCGTGCGCGCAGAGAAACGTTCGCCGGCGTCTGTTTTCCCCTGAACCGTCAGCGGGACCGTCAAAGCCACCCTCAAAGTGCGGCGGCGCTCCTTGACACGAAAATGAAGCAGGGACATTTCTTGCTTGACCTCAAATCTTAATTTTCAGAGTTTCAGAGCCTCACCGCGGCTAGCTGGCCCGTTTCATGTCGAGGGAGCTCGCCTGTAGTGACGTGCAAGCAGTGTGCTAAAACGGAAGCACAGCAAAAGAGAGGTGACTAGCACGAACCTTGCCCACACAAGCCCCATACTGCCCGTGGATTTGTCACATGACAATGGCGAAACAGTACCACAAACCGCAAATTTCCAACAGTACTCCTGTACTCCCCCTATTGATGAGAGCCTAACCACGAGCATAAAAGCGTGGACCCACTGATTAACCCCTCTCCGCCAATGGAAAGTGCACTGATCCTTGTAACTCGTTAATTCTAAGAGTGTTGCATTTGCATTTCGTCGCCGGGCTTAGCGTGCCTTGCAAGCACTGCCGATGGCCTAAACTTCGTGCTAGGTAGTGTCACCTTGCCAAGATTCGTTTCATCTTTTTTCCCATTTTGAAATCAATCGGTCTACGAATTTGGCTTTGCGGCCGGGGGTTTTGTCGCAGGCTCAGCAGCAGCTCCGAGAAGCTTTACCAATTGGAGACCATTCACTCGCGCGCGCTCGACCGTAAGACCCCAGTGGAGGTGCGGTCCGGTGACGCGGCCCGTGGCGCCCACTTTTCCGAGCACCTGGCCGGACTGCAATTCGTCGCCGACCTTCACATTGATCTCGGAGAGGTGTCCGTAAAACGTGTAGATGCCCAAGCCATGATCAACGACAACGGTGTTGCCGGAGAAAAACAGTTCTTGCGCGAGAGCCACGCGCCCACTCTGCGGAGCATGGACCGGGGTGCCCGTTACCGCGGGGAAATCCACGCCGCTGTGAGGCGATCCGGGCTGGCCGTTGAGGACGCGGCGCTTGCCAAAATTGCCGCCAGTAGTCACGCCGTCGAGCGGAACGCGAAAATCGCCGTCCCATAACTTCTCCGGCGTGACCTGATCAAAGATGGCGCGCAATTTGTCGCGCTCTTCATTCGCGCGCTGGATTTGCTCCGGGCTCGGCTCGACGAACTGTTTGCCGACTTGCAGTCTCTCGGTGGCAAATTTCCCTGCGTGAACAGGGATTTGCAGCGTGCAGGCATCGGGCTTGCCACCGGCCGCTTGGATATGGACCACCAGCGGATAAGTGCCCGGCGCTTTCTCCAAGTCCACTCCAAGAATCGCCTCGCGCAAGTCGGCGACAGGGTTGGAGGCATCGGTGGCTTTGCCGGGGACTTGCCAGAACGGGACGTTCTTGGAATTCCACTCGGCGGTGACCTGCGCCAGTAGTTTGTGGCTGAGCACTTGTAAAAGCAGCAGGCTGCCCTGGCTTGAGGAAGGCGCGCTCAATTTCAGAATCACTCCCGGACCGCAAGTTTGCGGAACTCCGGCCTTGGCCACCATCGGAAAAAGCAACCAGCCTGGCACCAAACAGAGGGTGGCCTTCAAAAGGCGAGGGACACGAACGACGCGCCGCAACTCAGGCTCCCCGCTTTGGCCGCATCATGTTCACGCGAGGTTCTACTTTTTCGAATTGCGCGCGACCCACTTTGGAGCCAAGAATTGCTTTTTCGGAGAGCAAAAACAAATCGGGGTTTTTCGCCTTTTCGCGGATTTCTTTCAAGAAGGGGCGGACCTTCGCGAACATGAAATACAATTCGCCGCAGAAGGCGGGTTCAAAGAATAGCTTCTCGCTGATGAGGCCGTTCAACACAAACGTGGTGGCGATGCCCCAGTAGCCGCCCACCTGGCGCAGCCAGTTGTTCTCCTGCGAGCCGAAATCCATGACTACTTTCATAAAGTCATCGGCGCTTGCGGGCCAAAAAGTGGTGAGCCACCACTGGCGCGCCTTGCGCATTTCGGGTTCGCGCCGGAGATCGTAAAGTTCCAAAATTAACCGGGCCTGTTCGACGGTGGGCTTTGTGGGCATTTTTCCTCCCGAGATTTTTGTGTTGATGACATTCTACATTTCGCAGGCGGGTTTGTGCTGACGGAGTTTGCACTGAGGTCGCTAAAACGCCGGAACCAAATGCCGGCTTCTAACGGGGAAGCCTCCGACAGCGTCACGCAGTCAAAGCATTGACTGGTGCGAATCCACCTTCGCCGGGCTAGGCCCGGCCCAACCGCTTAGGGCTGCGCTATCCGTGCGTGGTGCTGGCGCGCAGCTTGAAACGTTGAATCTTCCCGGTAACCGTCTTGGGAAGCTCGCTGCAGAACCGAATTTCACGGGGAACTTTGTGTGAAACCAGGCGCGCTTTGACGTGGCTGCGAATTTCTTCTGCCAGCGCGCTAGATCCCTCGCAGCCCGCGCGCAAGGTGACGTGCGCCACGGCATAAGTCAGTCCGCGGGCATCGGTCGCAGCGACTACGGCAGCTTCGGCCACGTTTGGATGGCCAAGAATCGCATTCTCTACTTCCACTGGAGAGACCCACATGCCCGCGACCTTCAGCATATCGTCCGCCCGGCCACAGTAGCGGTAATAGCCTTCGGCGTCGCGCAAAAACTTATCCCCGGTGACGACCCAGTCGCCGCGTTTGGTTCGCGCCGTCAGCTCGGGAATTCGCCAATACTCCGCGAGAGCGCTAGCTCCCCGCACCCAGAGGTTGCCGATTTCCCCCGCGGGAGCCTCGGCGCCGGCGTCATCCACGATCTTTGCGTCATAACCGGGCACGGGAAAGCCGCAGCTTCCCGGTTTGCATTGGCCGGGCTTGCTGGAGAGGAACATATGCAGCATCTCCGTCGAGCCAATGCCGTCCAGAATTTCCAGGCCCGTCGCTCGTTTCCAGCGCTCAAAAATCTCCGCGGGCAGGGTTTCGCCCGCAGAAACGCATTGGCGAACCGAGGAGAAATCGAGGCGTTGGCCGGCGGTTTCCGCTTCTCTCAGAAGAGCAGCATAAAAAGTGGGAACCGAGTAGAAAACCGTCGGCCGCTGCTTGGAAACGAGTTCGAGGACGTGCGCAGCGGTCGGGCGCTTGGGATTAAGAAGGGTGCTCGCGCCGGAGGCCAGCGGAAAGTACATGCCATTTCCCAAGCCGTAGGCGAAAAAGAGTTTCGACGTCGAAAAGGTCAGGTCGTCCGGGCGCAATCCAAGCACACCTTGCGCGTAATTGCGAGTGGTGACCAGCAGGTGGCCTTGGCGATGGACCGCGCCTTTGGGCGTTCCGCCGCTTCCGGAGGTATAAAGCATCAATGCCGGATCCCCCGAGGAAGTTTGCGCCGGGGCAAGCTTCTTGGAGGCAGAAGCAATCCACTCGTCCCAAATGGCGCAGGAAACGCCGTGCGTTGCGACGCGTCCTTCGGTGACGATGACCATCGGCATTTGCGCACGCTTGCTTGAGGCCGGCAGGAATGCTTCCAGCGCTTCCGAGTGAACGATGGCAGCACGCGGCTCGCAATCCTGAATGTAGTGAATGTAATCCGCCGACCGCGCAAAAGGATTCACCGGCACAGCCACAGCGCCAATCTTAGCCACCCCAAAAAAAGCGGCGATGAATTCGGCCGAATCCGGAAGAACAATGAGAACGCGGTCACCACGCGCCACGCCGAGTTCGAGCAGCGCGTTTCCCGCGCGATTGGTGAGTTCTGACAGCTCAGCGTAAGTCACAGCCCAAGGTTCACCAACAATGGCGGTCTTATCCGGATGCCGCGCGGCGGAAGCATCCACAAAATAGGCAGCAATGTTGAACCGCTTCGGAATGTCCGCGGGCAGAAGTGGTTCCGGGGAATTTGCGCTCATTTTGGGTCGGAAAAACTCCGTTTATAATCGTACCCTGAGTTTATGGCTCCTGTCCCTCCCACGACGCAGCGTAATACGAATTTTGGCGTCCTGCTGCGTCGCTGGCGCGCTGTTCGACGCATCAGCCAACTGGACCTGGCACTCGATGCCGAAATCTCGACGCGGCATCTGAGCTGCGTCGAGACCGGCCGCGCGCAACCGAGCCGGGAGATGGTTCTGCGGCTCGCGGAGGCGCTGCAAGTTCCGCTGCGCGAGCGCAACGCGCTGCTGCTCGCAGCCGGCTATGCGCCGCTCTATCGTCAGACGGCTCTCGATGCACCGGAATTAGAGGCGGCGCGCTCGGCCGTGGAACTGCTTCTCGTGCAACAGGAGCCAAATCCTGTACTCGTTTTGGATCGCTATTGGAACATCCTGAGAATGAACGCTGGCGCAAAGCGAATTCTTGCCCTCTTCCCCGGCTGTGATTCTGTGACGCCTCTGAATGGACCTCGCCTTGTATTCCATCCTCAAGGGCTGCGGCCGTTCATCGAAAACTGGGAAGTGGTCGCCGCGCGCATCATTCGGCGGGTACATCGCGAAGCTGCCGACCACCCCTCGGACGAGATGATGAAGCGTTTCCTCGCGGAGTTGCTCAGTTATCCAGACGTGCCGAGCCGCTGGCGCGCACTGGATATGGATGGCACTGCTCCGCCATTCTTGACCATCAACTACAGGTGGAAGAACTCGATGCTTCGCCTGTTCTCTACGCTCACTACGTTGGGCACGCCACTGGACGTTGCACTGCAAGAACTGCGCATTGAGACGCTTTTTCCCGCCGATGAAGCTACGCGCACGGTGGTGAATCGCCTGGCCGGCGGAGCGCGTTAGAATTGGAAGCGTCCCACCGCAACCCGTTTTCTCCATGACCTCCGAGGTCATGGACACGGTTCTCCCTTCATTGAATACTGCCCCCCGGATTCGACCAGATTTCTCGAATGGAGGACTTCCCAACATGCGGTGCACGACAAGCATCACGATAGTGCTGATTTCCTTACTGGCGGTTATTCCCTCGCAACCCCAATCCAACGATCCGACGGATCTTGTCGCAGTCAAACAGGTGGAAGAGAGCATGGGGAAAGCCATGGTGGCCGGCGATATCGACAAGCTGAATCAAATCTATGCCGACGATTTCGTGGCCATCGGGTCCTCCGGCGGGATTACCACTAAACAGGACCTTGCAAGCGATTTTGAATCCTTCCATGACAAACTCGAGTGGTTTGAAACTGGACCGATGGACGTGCAGGTGTTCGGCAACGTTGCCGCGGCCCAGGGCTTGGTCAAGGAAAAGAGGAGCCGGAATGGAAAAGACACCAGCGGTCAGTTTCTATGGCAGGATCTCCTCCAGAAGCGCGCAGGCAAGTGGATGGTCTGGCGCAGCGCGAGCGCCAGAGTGGTTTTGGCCGACTACCGCAAAGCGGAAACCCAAGATCCGACCGTCGTCGACACGATCAAACGCCTCGAACAGGATACCGGGGATGCCATGGTGGCCTGCGACATCGACAAGCTCAGTCAAATCTACGCCGACGATTGGGCAAGTATCACATCCTCCGGCAAGGTGTTCACCAAGGAGAGCCTTGTAGGTGATTTTAAGTCCGGCAATCACAAACTCGTGTCGTTTGAAATTGGATCTATGGACGTGCAGACGCTCGGCGATGTTGCCGTGGTCCAAGCCAGTGTGATGGAAAAGAGGATTCAAGATGGAAAGGACATTAGTGGTCAGTTCGCTTTTATGGATCTTCTCAAAAAGCGCGCAGGCAAATGGGTAATCGTGCGCACCTTAGGCGTGCGGGTGAGTTGAAAAAGCGGTTCCGCCCTGGAAGTTTACGGACTCTCCCACGACCACCGAATGGTTACGGGGGAGGCCGTCTCAAAATTCCACTTCAGCAACGCGCTTCAAGAGCCGAAGAAGAGTTGCGCGTTCGTCCGGTGTGAGCTCTTTTCGGAGTTTATCATCGGCGGCCACGCGCGCATGGATGAGGCGTTTCCTGTATCTGTGGCCTTTCGCCGTCAGCTTAACGAGAATTGCTCTGGCCGATTTGGCCTTCCTCTCCGACACCAGGCCTTCCTTAACCAGGGACTTGATGGCTCGATGCACAACGGTTCTATCGATAGCGAGAAGTGTGGCAATTTGATTCTGATTGAGCGCGGCACCACCCCGGAGTGTGGACAAGATAAAGCCGCGAGTCGCGGAGCAGCGTGTTTTTCGCTCCAGCTGCTTCCCGACGGAAAAATAGGCCGCAGCGACATGGGCCAGTACCGAATCCGTCAGGATGTCTTGAGGAATGTCCTTCCTTGGAACCATGTTCATAGAACCGTTACCGTGGCTTCCAGAGGCCTCCGCCACTGAGGTGTTCCCACGTAAGAAGCCGATTTCTTCCCGATCGCAATCACCATCACAATTTCCTGATACCGGGTTGACAGCCCGAGAAATTTGCAGAGTCTGCGGCCATCAAAGCCCTCCATTGGGCACGTGTTGAGCCCCAGCGCTTCGGCGGCAATCATCAGATTCTCACAGGCCAACGATGTACTCTTCGTCGCCCACTTGAATATGGCCTGCCGAAACAGAGGCGGCATCCCCATGGTCTTCCACAAATGCACCAGTCGAAAAATCGTCCATTTGAACGCGCCGAAAATGCCGAACGGCCCCGGCATGAACAGGATCCGGCCTAGCTTCGCCGTCCGTTCGTAGTCTCGGACTTTGGCGTCGCTGAAGCCGTTCCTGCGCATCCACTGGGATTGGGCTTGGGAGGTCGACTCGAGCGACCCGATGTCGGCCACTGCCACCAGCAGCGCCGACGCGGTTTCCGCGGGCCTCTGTCCCATGCAGAGTTTCGCGACGCTGGCCTTTCTCGCCGGCGATTCGACCCAAATGAATCGGTACGGTTGCGAATTGAAACTGGATGGAGCATGCCGCGCTGCATCGAGGATTTGCTCGCGCAATGCCCGTGGGATTTCGACCGGCTCAAACGTCTTGACGGCTCTCCTGAGGAAGAGCGCTTCCAGGATCTCGCTCATGGACACCTCCATGTTGCTATTACAACATAAAGGTGTTGCTGTTGCAACATAAAAGAAATATCGGGTTTTGTGGCTTGGTCGAAAGCCCGGCAAGCTGACTCACGGGCTCGTCCAGTTGAATTTATGCGTTGCGACGCGGGCGGTTTGCCGCTTTCTTGGAAAGTCCCCAAAAGTCTTGGCTTCCCCCTGGAGCGTCTCCCCTGGCGCCGCGAGTGGATTTCCTTGGACCGGTTGGGACCCAGTCGGGAAAGCGGTGAACGCCGTGCGGAACATCGCCGGCGGGTTCGCACCAAATAGCCCTCGATTCCATTCCTTGAGCTCTCCGCCGGGCCAAGAGCCGATTCCGCTTGGGCAAGTTCACTCTTCGCCGATGTCTTCCTTCCAGACTTCGGGATGCTCGTTTACAAATTTCGCTAGCAGATCGATGCATTCGCGGGAGTGAAGGTCGATGACTTCGATGCCATTCTCGAGGAGCCAGTCGATTCCGCCGTGAAAGTTTACGGACTCTCCGACGACCACCGTAGCGATTCCAAATTGACGGATCAATCCGCTGCAGTACCAGCAAGGAGCGAGGGTTGTGACCATGATTTTGTCGCGGTAAGTTCGCTGGCGGCCGGCCTTGCGAAACGCATCGGTTTCGCCATGTGCCGAGGGGTCGGATTCCTGCACGCGGCGATTGTGCCCCTTGCCGAGGAGCGTTCCTTGGCGAGCGAAAAGAGCGGCGCCGATTGGAATTCCCCCCTCGGCAAGGCCGGCACGAGCCTCCGCGAGAGCGGTCTGCAACATCTTCTCGAACTCTTTTCGATACTTATTCGCGTCCGCGCTCACTGGTAGAGTCTTCTCCTTTGATACATCCTCATTCAGATCTTTGCGCCAGGGGAAAAGCACGCAGAAATAGGAGGTGCGTCGGCCAGTAGAAAATCGCTATGCATCCCGCGAGAATAACGAGCAAGTGTGACGGAGCTGACCCCCACGCACGGTGTAGCAAAGGATCCTGAAACGCAAAATTCATGTTGAGGGCGGGAGATAGAAATCGCGAAAAAATGAGCAATACTCCGGTAATCGCGGTTTGCAATGCCAGGGCTCGGCGATGGTAACCAAGGATTTGCAGCGCCCAGAGCAGGACGATGGGCAAAACAATGTGAAAACAAGAAAGCAGCCGAATGCAGAACGCGTAGTGCGTATCCCACATGTATTCCGTACCGCCCACCAGATGATGGCCGGTCACGATCCGCCAGCAGACGTCCAGAGTCCACAAGATTCCGACAAGCGGGGATAAAAGTGCCTGGCTGGAAACCAGCAGGGAATTGCGGAACCATAACCCTAGGCAAGCGACCACCACGCTGACATCGCACAGATGCAGCATGTTCTGCCAGCCCCAGGTCCACGTATTGATGGGGAGCCAGATGAGCACCCAAACGAGTGCAACCCACCGCGCGAGAGCGAAAGCTTTTGTTTCTTTGTTCATGGACTTCGCGCTGCGTGCCGACGAATGCGCCACAGGGTAACATAGGTCCGAATGGGGGGCTCCAATATGGAGCTTGGAGAGTTCTACCGATGACCTGAGCATAAGCCCTCATGCGCGCAAAGGCCCAAGAAGATAGAGCAGCGGAACGCTTGCTAGGTTGGCTGAGACAGCGCGAAGACGACATGGCGGCGCTGTTGGCTGATCTCGTCGCTGTGCCTACGGAAAATCCTCCGGGCCGGAATTACCGCGAGTTTGCCGACTTATTTGCAGGCCGCGTCGCGGAGCTCGATTTGCGATGCGAGCGTCTTGATCCTTCCTCGGACCGTGCTGCGGACAATACGCCAGCCTGTCTATCGGTCAGCTACGGGCAAGGCGACCGCGTTTTCTATTTTCACGGACATTACGATGTAGTTCCCGCGCAATCCGAAGAGCAATTCCAAGCAAGCCGCAAAGAGCATTTCTTGTTTGGGCGCGGGACTTGCGACATGAAGGGTGGAATCGTTTCCATGCTCTACGCGCTCCTTGTGTTGAGGGAGTGTGGCGTAGAAATGGGCGGGAGAGTTCAGCTCGTTTTGGTCCCGGATGAAGAAACCGGAGGCGCGCGCGGGTCTGCAAAGTTGGCGGAGCAGGGAATTCTGGGCAGAAATGGAGTTGGCATGCTGCTGGCTGAGCCGACCAGCGGCGTGGTTTGGAATGCCAACCGGGGCGCCATTTCGCTGCGCGTTCAGGTTTTCGGGAAATCTGCGCACGTGGGCCTGCAGCACCAGGGCGAGAACGCTTTCGAACGCATGCACAGCGTTGTGAAGCGTCTGCAAACGCTCAAAAGTGAAGTGGAAGAGCGCACAACCGGCTCGAACGTCGGCGCAGGGCAGTCGAGCAATTCCATTCTGATGCTAGGCGGCCAGAGCGGCGGCGGCACGAACTTCAACGTCGTGCCGGAAAGTTGTTGGTTTACCATCGACCGGCGCATTAATCCCGAAGAACGCCTGGCGGAAGAGAAGGACCGGCTCCTGGAGGTTCTGAGGGAGTTCCAGCGCCAAGGAATCCCGCTGGAGTGGGAGGTCTTGCAGGAAGGGAATTCGGCGTCAACCGACAAAGACAAAGCCACTGGCCGAGCATTGGGTCAGGCCATCCAGGAAATAACGGGCAAGCCGGCCAGCTTCGAGTTGTGCCCGGGCCTGTTGGAAACGCGGTTTTATGCGGTAGAAGGAATCGCCAGTTACGGTTACGGGCCAGGGCTACTTTCCGTTGCCCATGGCCCGAACGAATACGTGGATTTGCGCCGAGTCGCAGAATGTGCTGCGATCTACGCTTTGACCGCCGCGAAAATCTTCGACTGAGATTTCGCTGAGCCGCGCTCGCAGCAGCCCTTGTCAAGTAAATAAACGGACCGAAGGACAGGTGTTCCTAAACCAAACTAATCCTAAGGCGTTGAGTCGAAACAGCTTAATTCGAATGGCAGCCGCTCTTAGGCGCTCTGGATCATTTTCGACGTCCAGTTGTCCGGAAGTACTATTTGAGTTTTCCACAGATTCCTCGAAGATTTGTCGGTATGCCGAACCTCTACTTCTGCCAGCCACACGCGAAAAATCAGGGCATGCTGCGAGCCGTTCTTTCCATGAATGAGTGCGAAGCAGTGGTCAAGCAGCATCCGGCGACTTACGTGGGGCAGGACTTTCCTCATTTGGGCAACGATCCCAAGGCAGCCAGCGATTTTGCCGTGATCCGTTTCAACCCTGAAGAAACCAAGGCTCCCTGGAGGCCAGGCTATTATCGAGTGGATTCGGACCTCAACAAACTCAACGAATCGTTGATGGCTCTGTCCCGCTAGTAACCCACAGTTTCCAGTTCCAAGCTAAGAATAAATCATCCGGAAAATGCCGTAAGAGTGTCGCCGGGAGCTGCGGTTTCAAACGGTCGTCGGCAACCAGGTTTGCAAGACATCGCGGGAATTTGACGACACCTCGTCAAAACGCAATCCCATTCCCAAGTGCACTACCGAATACGCCACTGTTGCAGGCGCTTCGAAAGCCTGTGTTTCATTGAAGATTCTTACCCGCACCGCAGTACCGCCCGGCAGCGGGTTAATGGTGTCCACATAGCAGCCTGTAGCGCTGATGTCGCTGATGCGCGCAGAAAGCCGTGAGCCGTTGTTTTCTTCAAGAACTTCTGCGGAGGCAATAAAAGGGAATCTTGGAGAACGGCGACGCTCTTGTTCCATGGCCTGGGACCTTCCTTCGGGTGCAGGCATTCTATACCCATTTCCCAGCCCGCTAGCCACAAACTTGGGGCAGCTCTTCGGTCCGCCTGTCGCACTCCTCAGAAATGCCGCGCGCCAGCTATTGATCACTAGGCGACATCGTAGTACCGGGGGCCTATCGACCCCGACGTTTTGCTTCGAAAGAATGCTCCTACATCAGAGAATTCCTAGTTCACCAGGCAAATGGTTGAATTAGCGACCCCGGGGTTCCGCACAGCCCTGATGTAAGGAGACCCAGGTGAAGCCCTTTATTTTGTTAAAGTTATCCACCCTGCTTTTGGGGATTGTTGCTGCATTGTTCCTGACGCCGGCTTGCAAAGCCCAATCCGAAGTCAGCCCTGATCATTTCGATGGAACCGACTCTTGGGCTATGGCCGCGCGGCCGACTCCCGCTCAGCCGCAAAAACAGCCGGCTTCGAAGCCTTCTCTGCAAGCACAAAGCCACGGAAAGACGGACAGTTCCTCCTTTCAGCTTGTTGCGGATCGCGAAGCCTCGAAGCCCGTGAGTCGTGCAGCGGTCGCCATCGATCGCAAGCGCAAGACAGCCGCGCCCAATACCGAAAAGCCATAATCCTCATGTCAGGTGGGCCGGCCAATGACGGTCCAGTTTTGATCTTTGTGATTTTCCTTAGCCGAGCCCAATGAGCCTTGCCGCTTGCGCATCATTCTCCGACAAAGTCCGTGACGGCAATAAATTTCCCAAAGTACCATCGGAAGAGAGTCCTCTCGGAGTGAGTGAACGAATGTTCCCTGAAGGTGTGCGCCGAAGCAGCCGAATCCCCAAAGAGATGGCTATCCTTTTGACCGGCAGCGACATTGAAGGGAAGGTTTTTTCCGAACAAACGAAAACGGTGCTGCTGAGCCGACACGGAGCGGGTATTGTTTCCCGCTATAAGCTTTCCGCCGAGCAGGAGCTGATTGTCCGGCGCTTGGATACGAACCAAGAGACCGAAGTTCGTCTTGTCGGGCAGATCGGCGTCGAGGGTGAAGTTTACACGTACGGCGTGGCCTTCCTAGATTCGACGAATGATTTCTGGGGCATGCAGTTCCCCGTGCCCTCGGAAGAAGAAAAGCAAACGCGCGTGGTGTCGATGGAGTGCGGCAGTTGCCAGACGCGTGAAACGGTTGAGCAGAGCGACCTGGAATCGGACGTTTATCGGATCAACGAAGGCATTGTCCGTTACTGCAAGAATTGTGGCTCCTCCACGTTCTGGAAGCGCGGATCGGAAGATGTCGAGGGAGTTTCTGCGGTCGCGGAGATGGTCCAGAGCCGTGCCATGGGGTGGGTCGATGAGGAGGAGTCACCGGCGCACGCTCCGGTTGCGGTTGCCGATCTCCCTGAACCATCGCCCGCGGCCCGCCGGGAGAATCGGCGGAAGCATGTCCGCACAAAGGTGAACTTCAAAGCTTGCATCAGAAGCTTTGCTCACGGCGATGACATCGTGACTTGCGAAGACGTTTCCCGGGGCGGACTTTGCTTTAAGAGCCGCAAACGATATTCCGAAAAATTCAAGATTGAGGTTGCGGCGCCGTATACGCCTGGAGCGCAGAACTTCTTTACCACTGCTGAAATCGTTCACGTGGAAGAACTAAAAAGCGAAAAGAAGTATCGTTGCGGCGTGGTCTACCTGAAGAATCGGTAAGCCGCAAAGAAAACGGTTTCACACTCGTTCCAAGTCAGAGATTCGAAGAATCGAACGGTTTGGGGAACAAATCCCGCATCCGGAGCACTTCCGTTTTTCCTCTGAGATTGGCCAGAATCACCGGCACGTCGCCGCAGAATTCCCAAATTAATTGGCGGCATGGGCCACAGGGCGGCGTTAGCGTATCGGTGTCCGTCACTACCGAGATTGCATCAAAGCCGCGCTCACCTTCGCTGATGGCCTTGAAAATGGCCACGCGTTCGGCGCACACGGTTAGGCCGTAAGTCGAGTTTTCCACGTTGCAGCCGCCAAAAATCCTGCCGGAAGTGGCGCGCAACGCGGCTCCCACGCGAAAGTTCGAATAGGGCGCGTGGGCATTCTCTCGCGCTTGTTTTGCCGCGGAAATCAGTTTGTCGTATGCGCTCACGGGCGTTGCTTTACTCCAAAAAATCGGTCAAGCAGAACTCGGGCCCCTCCAGAATTCTTAGGCGATGGCTTCGGCTATCCGCGGAATCACTGCCTTTAGCAGACGAATGAACTGTCCCTTGACGCGCTCCGCGGTCTCGAGCACTTCAATGTGGTTCAGCGGTTGATCCAAAATCCCCGCCGCGGCGTTCGTCACGCAGGAAATGCCGAGCACTCGAATGCCACTGTGCCGTGCGGCAATCACTTCTGGAACCGTGGACATTCCCACGAGATCGGCCCCAATCGTACGCAGGTGGCGAATCTCGGCGGGCGTCTCGTAGCTCGGCCCGGCCAGCGCCGCGTATACGCCTTCGTAGACCCCGATTTCCAGCCGATGGCCTTCGCCGACGACCATCTCGCGAAATCTCTTATCGTAAGCGTTGGTCATGTCAGGAAAGCGCAGCCCGAAGCGCTCGTCATTAGGACCGGTTAGGGGATTCACACCCTGCAAATTGATGTGGTCGTTGATGACTACAAGCCGTCCTTGCGTGAACTCGCGCTTGATGCCGCCCGCCGCGTTCGTCAAGATGACCGCTTTTACTCCCATTCGCGCGAAAACGCGAATCGGAAAGACTACGTCTTTCGCCGAGTATCCTTCATAAAGATGCACGCGGCCTTGCATCCCCGCCACGGGAATCGTTCCAACTTTTCCGACAACCAACTTGCCAGCGTGACCTATAGCTGTGGACCGCGGGAAATAAGGGATATCTGCATAAGGAATTTTCGTTGCACTGGCGAATTCGTCGGCAAAAGCGCCAAGCCCCGAACCGAGAACTAGAGCGATCTGCGGGCGGAGTTTGGTGCGAGAAAAAATGAAATCCGCGGCAAGTCCGGCGCGCTCAACTTCTCCGGGAAGCCCAACAGTTTTCTCACGAAGAGTTGCTGGCTTCCTGGCTGCATTGTTTTTCTTTTTCGTTTTCTGAGGCGCTTCCTTTGGGCTCATGTAAACATTCCAACGATCGAAGCCGACATCAAGTTGGCCATCGTGCCGGCAAGCATTGCGCGGATCCCGAATTTTGCAAGCTGGCCACGCTGCTCGGGCGCAAGCGCACCGATTCCGCCGATCTGTATGCCGACGGAGCTGAAATTCGCAAAACCGCAAAGCGCAAACGTGGCGATCGTAAACGACCTCGGATCGAGCGACGATTTCAATGCGCCGAGTTGCTGAAACGCCACCAATTCATTGATGACCATGCGCGTGCCGAGCAAATTGCCCATAATTTTGCAATCGTGCCAGGGAATTCCAATGAGCCACGCAATCGGCGAAAGCACCCAGCCAAACACGCGCTGCAAGCTGTCCGGGAACCATGAGATATGGCTGTGGCCCCATCCCATCATGGCGTTCACCAAGGCAAGCAGGGCGATGAAGGTTACGAGCATGGCCCCGACATTCAAGGCCAGTCCCAAGCCGTCAATCGTGCCGCGCGAAATCGCTCCGAGAACATTCGCTTCTTTTTCCATCTTGGGCATTTCTACCTTGCCTGCCGTGAGGGATTGCTCCGTCTCGGGCACCAGCATCTTGGCCATCAGCAGCGTGCCCGGAGCGGTCATGATTACCGCGGCCAAAAGGTGCTTGGCTTCAATGCCAAACGCGATATACGCCGCCATAATGCCGCCTGAAACGTGTGCCATCCCGCTCGTCATCACGCACATCAATTCGGATTTGGTCAGCTTGTTGAGGAATGGCCGGATCGTCAGCGGCGCTTCGGTTTGCCCCATGAAGATGCTCGCCGCGACATTCAATGATTCCGCGCCGCTCGCCCCCATTACCCGCGTCATCAACCAGGCCGCTCCACGAATGATGAGCTGCATCACGCCAATGTGATAGAGCACGGCGAAAAATGCCGCGATGAAGATGATGGTCGGAAGCACTTGAAAGGCGAAAGAAAAACCGAGCGAAGAAACTTTTTTCCGATCTCCCCAAACACGAATTCCGATCCAACATAAGAAAAACTCAGCAATCGGTTTACGGCATCACCCGCAACCTGAAATATTTGCCGGCCGATATCGAAGCGCAGGACAAAGAACGCAAACGAGAGTTGCAGCCCAAGTCCCCAAAGCACGGTTTTCAGCCGGATCGCTTTTCGATCCGTGGAGAACAAGTACGCCAGTCCAATCATGGTCCCCAGGCCGAGTAGCCCCACGAGTCTTCCCATTCGTTCTCCTTTTGTCTAGGCCTTCTGTGATTCCATGTACCCGGAATTTCTAAGCGCCCATGATGCGGCGAACCAGCGGCCGCTTTTCGCGCGGCTCGCTTTCGCTCACCCTGTAGCTGCCGGAAATGAGACTTTTGGCTTCGGCTAGTTTGGTGTGGCTATTGTAATGAATCGTGACCAGCTTTTCGTTTCTTTCCACACGGTCGCCGATGCGTTTGTGAAATTCCAGCCCTACGGCGTGGTCAATTTTGTCTTCTTTCTGCTCTCGTCCTCCGCCGAGCATGGCCAAGGCGATTCCCAATTGCTCACAATTCGTGGCGTGGATGTAGCCTGAGGTTTGGCTGACAACCTCTGCGCGAAAACGTGCCTGAGGCAGCCGCTCCGGCTCGTCCACAACGCGCTCGTCGCCTCCTTGCAGGCGAATTCCTTGCCTGAATTTTTCCAGCGCCTGACCCGTGCCGATCGTCTTTTCAGCAAGCTGCCGCCCTTCATCGACGTTCTTCGTTTTCTCGCCAAGAAAAAACATCCATGCGGAAAGCTCCAGGCTCAAATCACGCAAATCCTCCGGTCCACGGCCCTTCAGCACTTCCACCGATTCCAAAACTTCATGCGAATGTCCTGCCAAGCGCCCCAGCGGCTGATCCATGTCCGTAATCAACGCCACCACTTTCTTGCCCATGCGCTTCCCAGTCTCCACCATGACCTCCGCCAGCCGCACGGAGTCTTCTTCTTTCTTCATGAACGCGCCCGAGCCCGTCTTCACGTCCAGCACCAACGCATCGAGTCCCTCCGCAAGTTTTTTGCTCATGATCGATGCGCAGATGAGTCCAACATTTTCGACTGTGGAAGTTACGTCGCGCAGGGCGTAAATCTTCTTGTCCGCTGGCGCAATCTCCGCTGTTTGCCCAATCAGGCCCATGCCGCATTCGTTGAGAACGCGCCGGAACTCCACCAGCGACAGGTTTACGTTGAAGCCTGGAATCGCTTCCAGCTTGTCCAGTGTCCCGCCCGTATGCCCCAAACCCCGGCCGCTGATCATCGGTACGGTGAGCCCGCCGGCGGCAACAATGGGCGCAAGAATCAGCGAAGTCTTGTCCCCCACGCCTCCCGTCGAGTGCTTGTCTACTTTCTTTCCTGGAATTTCCGCATGGCTGAGGACTTCGCCGGAATGCAACATCACTTCCGTGAGCGCCGCGATTTCCGCGCGGTTCAACCCGCGAATCCAGACAGCCATCAGCCACGCCGCCATCTGGTAATCGGGAATCTCGCCGCGCGTGTACCCCGATACGAGAAAGTCAATCTCTTCGCGGGACAGTTCCCCGCAATCACGTTTCTTGCGGATCAAGTCGACGGCGCGCATGCGTGTGGAAAGCGCTGGCGAGCGTAGCATCCACCCTACGCAGCGTCAACGTGATGCATCGCCAAATTCCAGGGGAGTTACAGAGGCTGGCCCACGTCAGGAGGCAGGTTGCTGATTTGGCCGGAAACCACGTGCCAGCCGCTCGCGCCGTTCAGGTAAACGTGAATGGCCCGCATCTGGTGGCCCAACTGCTGGCCTTTCATCGTGAACCTCGAGGACCACAGGCACGTCGCCACGGCCATGTCCTGATAGATTTGCACTTTGATGTCCGAGGCCTGGAAGAAATCGTAGTTAACGGCGTCAGATTGAATTAGTGCAATCCATTGAGCCTTGTTCACCTGCTGGCCATGAGACAAGGTGCCCGCAAAGTCGTCGTTGTACAGGCGATGGAAATAAGCGCCATTTCTCAACTGAATGGCCCGCCCTGCTTCTCTCTCTAGGCTGACAATCTCCTGCCGGCGCAATTCAGGGTCGAGATTTTGCGTGACACAACGCCTTATGCAATCACTCCGCTCCGCCGCCCGCTCGTCTTGCTGCGACGAGCCCTGTCCCATCAACAACCCGATGGCCACCACCGCGACCGCTGCAAACTTAATCATGGCCGATTGTTCTCCTTCATCGGCTTGATTATAGGAGAAAAGCGAAGCCCCTGAATCTTGCCATTCGGCAAAGTGTCGAATTTGCTAGAATCGTTCTCTCCCCGCAGGGCTTCCGCAAATGGAGGTATCTATGGATCTCGTCGTTGGGGCCACGGGTTTCGTGGGCCAGCCACTTGCCCTCGGTCTTCGTCGTCGAGGACGCGCGGTGCGTGCGCTTGTCCGCGGCGGAACGCGCCATGAAAAAGCGGGTCCACTCGTTTCGGCGGGCATTGAGATCGTTGACGCCGATTTGACCAAGCTAGAAACACTCCCCGCTGCCTGTGCGGGCGTGGAAACCGTCCTCTGCACCGCGACCTCGATGCCTCACGGCAAAGACGACGGCCTGCGCCGCGTCGACCACGACGGCACGCTCGCTTTAATTGGTTGTGCGGAGCGCTCCGGCGTCCAGCATTTCGTCTACACCTCTTATTCGGGGAACATTCGGGAGGATTCCCCTCTCGAAACCGCCAAGCGCGATTGCGAAAAGCGTCTCCTCGGTTCAAGAATGCGCGCCACCATCCTTCGCCCATCGTACTTTATGGACATGTGGCTAAGTCCTGCGCTTGGCTTCGATCCTGCGAACGGCCGGGCGCGCATTTATGGTGCGGGCGAGGCCAAAGCCAGTTACATCTCGGTGCAGGACGTTGTTGCTTTTGCCTTGGCCGTAGCGGCAAACCCTGCGCATCGGTCGGCATTTCTTGAAATGGGCGGACCCGAGCCGTTATCTCAACTCGAGGCTGTGGGAATTTTCGAGCGCGCACTGGGCAGGAAGATCGAATTGGAAAGGGTGCCACTTGCTGCTCTCGAAGAACAGCACCGCTCCACCGATCCCCTGCAAAAGACGTTTGGGGCCCTCATGATGGCTTATGCCAAGGGTGATGCGATTCCTGGCTGCCTCGAGACTGCCCGTCAGTACGGCGTCACGCTTCACTCCGTCTCCGACTACGCCGCGCCCTTCCGCAAAGCCGCCTCTGCCTAACATCTCGACCCAGCTTCCCCGGCAGCCTAGGGAAGGGACCGCTTCCGGTGGTCTGCTCTCGTTTTTGCCATTGCGCCGTCTGGTATAAATTAGCGGCCCATCGCGTCCACCGTCATGAGCAAAGTGAGAACAGGGAGATTGACCCGCATGCATCCACTGCTGAAACGCGGCCTGGCTGGTCTTCTGGTCTTGATTTCCCAACTGGTTGCGCCCCCAACAAACCCTGCGCAAGACAAGTGGATTGGAACCTGGGGCGCTGCCCCGCAAGCCGCCGCCCGCGGCGAGGTCCAGACATTCCACAATCAAACCCTTCGCCTCATCGTTCACACGAGCGTCGGCGGCAAAAAAGTCCGAATCAAGATTTCGAACACTTTTGGCGAAAAGCCCTTGCTCATTGGCGCCGCGCGCATTGCCCATCGTGTTTCCGAGGCGGAGATCGACCCTGCTTCCGACCAGGCGCTTAAATTTCATGGACGCTCTTCCACAACAATTCCTCCCCGATCCATGGCTGTAAGCGATCCGGTCGACCTCGACGTACCCGCCCTCTCCGATTTGGCCATCAGTCTCTTCTTTCCCGAAACCACCGCGCTGACGACTTCTCACGTTCTTGCGAAGCAAACGAGCTACGTTTCCGGCGAAATCGGGGACGCGGCCGCGCAAGCAAGATTTCCAGCCGCAAAGACCATCACCTCCTGGCCTTTCCTTACTGGCGTAGACGTCTCGGCTTCATCCCGCGGTGCCAGCATCGTGGCGCTTGGCTCCTCGCTCACCGATGGTGACGGTTCCACACGAGACACCAACCGCCGCTGGCCTGACGTGTTAGCGGAGCGCTTGCAAAAAGCCGGAGGGGAAGCGGCGAAACTAGGCGTTCTCAACGAAGGCATCATTGGCAACCGCCTCTTGAGCGACACCGAAAGCCCGCGACAGGCTGGGGGCCCGCCACCGCTAGGGCCGGTCTATGAGGAATTAGGCCCAGCCTTAGGGCGATCTGGCGTGGCGCGCTTCGACCGCGACGTCATCGCCCAAGCCGGCGTGAAATACGTGGTCCTCGCTCTCGGCGTCAACGACATGCTCTTCCCAGGCTCGTTCATACCGCAAACCGAAACCGTGACCGCCAAGGATCTGATTGCTGGCAATCGTCAGCTCATCGCGCGTGCTCACAAAAAGGGAATTCGCGTCATCGGCACGACGATTCCCCCGTTCGAGCATGCCCTCTTCCGCGACCCCTTCTATGACCGTTTCTACAGCCCCGAGAACGAAAAGATCCGCCAGGAAGTCAACGCGTGGATCCGCACCGGAGGGGAATTCGATGGCGTCATCGATTTTGACGAAGCCGTCCGCGACCCCGCCCATCCCGCGCAGATTTTGCCCGCCTACGACAGTGGCGATCACCTGCACGTCAACAACGCCGGCAACGTCGCCGAGGGCAACATTGTCTCCTTGTCCTTGTTCACCACATTAGGCCGATAAAGTTTGGATTTGAGCCATTTCGGAGTGCGGTTTATCCTAAGCGAAGTCGAAGGGCAGCCGTGCTACAAACTCACCGAAATTCGCCAAAAGTGCATCCGACGACAGCGCTTCAAACTTGCAATGATGGCCGCCTTGTTCCATCTTCAAGAGAGCGGCAAGTGAGGCCGCGATATGGATTTTTCTTCCTCCCTCGAATGGATTAAAGCGCTGTGGCTTCTCTTTGGCGCCTATTGGCTCGTCTCTGCGCTCAAGCGGAAGAAAACCAAGCAGCGCGAATCCATTCTTCAACGATTTGGATACATGCTTCCGCTTGTAATCGGTTTTTATTTCCTCTACGAACCGCAACCCGTTTTACTCTGGCTGAGGAACCGCTTTCTTCCGGCGGGTCCAGGTAGCGAATGGACAGGTGTTGTGCTAACCGCGGCGGGAATCGGCATCGCGCTTTGGGCGCGCTGGCATCTCGGCGCTAATTGGAGCGGCGTCGTCACCCTCAAAGAAGGGCACGAGCTGATTCGGACGGGGCCTTATCGCTCAGTTCGCCATCCCATTTACACGGGAATTCTACTCGGGCTTCTCGGAACCGCTATTACTTTTGGCCAAGTCCGCGCCTTGCTCGCCGTGGTCATCGCCTGGCTGTCCTTCTACGTAAAAGCGCGGCGCGAGGAGTCCTTCCTCCGCCAGGAATTCGGCCCAGGTTTCGCCGAGCACAAACAACACACGGGAATGTTTCTGCCCAGGTTCTCCTGATCATCATTCTGCATTGCTCTAAGTTCCGTTTGCTCTCATTTTCCGTTTTCTATTTTCCATTTTCTTTGTGTACAATCCGGCTGCTTTTCTGAGTCTTTACCAGGGCAGGTGACATGAAACTGAATTCCACGCTTATAAGAAGCACGGTTGTCGCAGCCCTGGGAGGGCTGCTTTTCGGATTCGACACCGCGGTCATCGCCGGGGCCACGCAAGCCCTGAAAGACCTTTACCAACTCACGCCATTCTGGCTCGGGTTTACCGTGGCCAGCGCGCTGGTGGGTACGGTGATTGGCTCCATGCTCGCGGGCATTCCGGGAGACCGCATTGGCCGCCGCGCCAGTTTGCGTTGGATGGCGATTCTCTACGTGGCCTCGGCTTTGGGCTGCGCGTTTGCGTGGAACTGGGATGCTGTTTTGTTTTTCCGCTTCATTGGCGGACTCGGCATCGGCGGCTCCTCCGTTCTCGGCCCGATGTACATTGCCGAGATTGCTCCCGCGAAATGGCGCGGGCGTCTGGTCGGCATTTTCCAATTCAACGTCGTCTTCGGAATTTTACTCGCCTATTTTTCCAACTACCTCGTCGGCACCATGGGCTTCGGCGATACGGAATGGCGCTGGAAGCTCGGTGTTTCCGCGATCCCCGCCGTGCTTTTTCTTGCGATGCTTTTCGGAATTCCGGAAAGCCCGCGTTGGCTTGTCAAGAGAGGAAGAACGGATGAAGCCGGAGAAGTGCTTCGCCTGACCGGCGAAGAAAATGCTCAGCAGGAACTCCAAGAAATCGTGGAATCCATCGGCGCGGAGCACGCCACCAGCGATGCGCTCTTCACCGCAAATTACCGCGTGCCAATTTTCCTGGCGGTCACCATCGGAATGTTCAATCAGCTCTCGGGCATCAACGCCATCCTCTATTACCTGAACAGCATCTTTGCCCACGCCGGCTTCAGCAAAGTTTCGGGCGACCTGCAATCGGTGGCCGTCGGGGCCACAAATCTGCTTTTCACCATGATCGCGATGGCCGTCATCGACAAACTCGGCCGAAAGACCATGCTGCTGGTAGGCTCGGTTGGCACCTGCGTGTGTCTTGGCGGCGTTGCCGCCATTTTCTTCACCAACCGCCACGAAGACTTGCTGGTGTGGATGCTGATTGGCTTCATCGCCTTCTTCGCGTTCTCGCAGGGCGCGGTGATTTGGGTCTACCTCAGCGAAGTGTTTCCGAATCGCGTGCGCGCCAAAGGCCAGAGCCTCGGCAGCTTCTCCCACTGGATCATGAACGCGCTGATTTCCTGGACCTTCCCGCTGATGGCGGCATCTTCCGGCGGTTACCCCTTCGCGTTTTTCTCCGCGATGATGGTTGTGCAATTCTTCGTCGTGCTCTCGTTCTACCCGGAAACGAAGGGTATCTCGCTCGAAGAGATGCAGAAGAAACTCAAAATCGCCTAGCGCGTGTCTCCGATCATACCACCGGCTAATCCACGACGATATACGCCAAAAAAGGCGCCGAGATTTTCGTGATCCGGTCTTCGGGTTTTTCCGTCAAGCCATCATCCGGGTTTTCCGCGGCCTCAAACGCCACCCGCACTTTGATATACGGACAATTTTTATATACGTACGTCCGCTGAAAACGGGTCGATATGCCACCTTCGGTCGTGAATACCTTCAACAAATCTTCGCGAGTCATGCCTGGTTTTATGGTTCCGGTCGCTTCGAGTACACGCACAATCCACTTTCGGTGTTCGGCATCACTGTCGGTGGTTTGAGTCGGGGCGACGGAAGCTGTGGTAAACAAGAAAACCATTGCGAAAATGATTCGGTTCACAGCATTTCTCCGGATTCAGCGGCGGCCGACGGACTTTGCCGTTCTCGCGGCGAGGCGCTGGCGGGCGTAATCGCTCCAGGGGCTGGCGGGATCGAGTTGCAGGTAAGCTTGCCAGTGTTCGCGGGCTTCGTCGAAGGCGCCGACCTTCTCGCAAACTAAAGCGAGGTTATAACGCGCATCGGGATGGCTTGGATCGAGCCGCACGGCCAGGCGAAGATGCTGGCGCGCTTCTTCGAGCTGACCTTTTTCTTCCAGCACGCTGCCTAGGTTGAAATGCGCCAGGCCGCTCTGCGGATCGGAGTCGATCGCGCGGAGGTAGCACTCGGCAGCCTTTTCGAAGTTTCCTTGTTCGTAGTACAGCGTGCCGCAATTAATCAGTGCGTCGGTGCGTTGCGGGTCCTGTCGCAGGGCATGTTCGTAGGCGTCAATCGCTTCCGCCCAGGTTTTGCGGTTCGCGCGATCGGCTTCGTAATCGAGAGCCAGCGCGAACCACTCATCCGCGCCACGCTCGGAGATGACGTGAACTTCTTCATCCAGCTGGCGCGTCTCGAAATTCATCACGAATTGGCCGGTCACCGGTTCGAGACGCGCGCCTTGGCGTTCCACGATGACGTCTTTGCCATCCGAAAGAACGCGCAGTTCGGTCAGCGGGGCCTGCACTTGCGAAAGCTTCTCGCGCAGCGCGGCCAGCGCGCGTCGCAAGCGCCTGGCGGGAATGCCTTGCTCAATAAGCTGTTTTACGGTGCGCAGCGCGATGAGGTCGCGGAAATCGTAGAAGCGGTTGCCCTGATCCTTGCGTGCCGAGACCAGTTCGAGGCGGTCCCAGTCGTCCAGTTGTTTCGGAGACAGACCCAGGATGCGCTGGACTTCGTCGCGGCTGAATCGGTCTGTGGTCCCCATGAAAACTTAAAAGCGCCTCAAAAAGCGAATGCCTGACGTTACGAGCCGGGTTGCGCTCATCGTCTCGAAGAGCACTGAAAACAAGCCGGGATCCCTCACTCCGTTCGGGACGACAACCAAGGCAACTCTTAGCCGACGGCTTTTTTGCCCTTCTTTGGAACGGCCACCGGACCCGCCGCTGCAGGCTCGACGGCGCGCACCGGGGGCTTCTTCGCCGGCGCTTGGCGCTCGGCCAAACTCTTCTTCAGCGCTTCCATCAAGTCAATGACCGGAGCCATGTGCGGCTGCTGCACCTCGGTCACTTCCTGGCCCTTGAGCTTGGCGGCAATCATCCCGCGCACGTTGTCCTGATACGAGTCCTTGTATTTCTGTGGCTCGAATGGCACGGCGAGGTTTTCGATCAGTTGCTGCGCGAGCTTTTTCTCCTGGTCCTTGATTTCGACTTGGTCCGTGGAAGACGATTCCGCCGCGCGAATCTCGTTCGAGTAGAACATCGTGTGCAGCATCATGCCCTTGCTGCTTGGCCGCACCACAACAATGTGTTCGCGCTGATGCATCGTTAGTTTCGCGATGGCCGCGTAGCCCGACTCCTGCATAGCGCTCATCAGCAGCTGGTACGCTTTCGCACCGCCTTCATCGGGGGCGAGATAATACGAGGCGTCGAAATAAATGGGATCCACTTCGCCGAGCTTCACGAACTCGAGAATCTCCGCGACCTTCGCGGAGGCCGGCTCGATCTTGTCGAGCTCTTCTTCGCTAAAGAGCACGTACTGATCCTTCTCGTACTCGTAGCCCTTCACCACTTCCGAGCGCTCAATGATGCGGTTGTGCGTCGGGCAGAACAGCGGCTGCTTGACGCGCGTGTGGCATTCCTTGTGGAGCTGGTTGAAGCTGATGCGCTCGGTGCGCGCCGCGGTGGTCAAGCGCACCGGAATCGAAATCAAACCGAAGGTGAGATGTCCCTTCCAGACTGTTGAAGCCATATCGAATCTCCCCAGTTGTAGCAGCGGATTCCTGCCGCTGCCGTTTGTGCCACCCCAGGGTTCTCTTGTCTTTAGAGCCGACCGCCCCAATTTGTTGTCGATTTGTAAGGTTAGCCACGGCTGGGGGAGAAAGCAAGGCGAATCCGGGGAGGGGGATGCCTAGTTTGCAAAGCCGTACCCAGAAAGTGGCTAGAGCCGACAAGCTCGGAAAGTTGCAGTGCGAAATCACAAGCGGCGAGCTTGGCGCTCTACGCAAAGCTCGCCGCCGCCAGGCTTTGGGCTTAGGTTGGAGAATCAACGCTACTGGTGATTTTCAATGGTGCGCGTAACCAGTGTCGGCGCCGTGGGAGTATTAAACAGCAATCCCTTTACAGACACGGTGTTGCCAACCGCGGGCTTCCCCTGATTGGGAAAGTCCTGAAAGTTCATAAATGAGAGGGTCATAACCGTGATGGTATTTACAGGCGGTGTCGCGCCCGTAAAAAGGGGCGAGAGCCCCGACAACGTGAACGAACCGTTGTTCGAGTTGATGCTGGCCACTTGCCCGGTGACTTGCGAAGGCCACAGGCGCACGAGGTCGGTCGTGATGGTGACGACCCCGCCGGCGGAACTGGGCATTCCCGGCCGAACCTGCACATCCTGACCTACCATCAGGTCCGCGGAACTGGCGAAGCTGAAGCCCGACATGCCGAAGCCGCCATCCTCGCCCATCTCTTCCATGCCGATCTGAAAGGTGGTGTTTGGAGCGATGGTCACCACAACCGGGGCGCCTTCTGAGATGCCATTGACCGCGGGCTCTTCCTTGAAGACAACCATGTGGAACTGCGTGCTGCTGTCCACGCTGGTGATGGTTCCCTTGATGGCCTCCTGGCTGGCGTTTTCAATAAATTCCACGCGCTCAGCCAGCATCGAGCCCATGCCGTTTTCGCTCAAGTTGACTTCCACAATTTGACCCGTCTGCAGACAGGTGAAGTCCGGCGGATTGGCCGTGCATCCGGCGCGGCCGAAATCCTCGAACATGGTGTTGCTGTCCACAGTTACAGTGAACGACTGGGCGTTCCTGCGATCGACGAGCGTGAACTGGTTGGTTCCCATCGCCGTGATCTGGCCGTCCAGTTCATCGAGATCCTCCATCTCCTGATCTTCATCGGAATCCTCACGCTGACGGAAGTGCGCAATTCCGACCGAAGGATTGATGGAAAGGTCGTTTTGCACGGAAGAGTTCACATTCAAATCCAGTTTGATTCCCACGACCGAATTCATATCAACGGTGACCGGAAAGGGCGCCCCGGACAGAGTGACCATGGAGGTTGAGAAACTCGGGGTCAGCTGACAGACGGAGTTATTTGCGCAAGAGCCGATGGTTGCCCCGGAATGATTCAGGATCGTCACCTCCGCGCTCCCAAAGGTTAAGGTCATGTTGCTGTACGTGTCCGGCAGCATTTCTATCGTGAGTAACTCGCCGACTTCGCCGACTTCAGTGAGCCTGAGCGGCTCGGCCGTCGCCGCTAGCTATACGCTAAGCGTTAGTCCAACAAGCCTGAGCTTTGGCAAGGTAACCGTAGGTACATCATCCCCGGCGGACATGGTTACGGTGACCAACACTGGGAACGCCAGCGTGACCCTCTCGTCTATCACTCAGAGTGGGCCCGGTTACTTGCTGAGTGGCGGCGCCGCACCGGTGACTCTGGCGCCTTCGCAAAAGCTCACGCTGTCGGTCACGTTTGACCCGACTGCGGCAGGCAGCGTGAGCGGGAGTATCTCGATAGTCAGCAACGCCACCGGTTCGCCGGCAGTGGTTAGCCTGTCGGGAACGGGAGTGGTGCATTCCGTGGCGCTCACATGGAACGCCAGCGCGTCCACAGTTTCGGGATACAACGTATATCGCAGCACCACGAGCGGCAGCGGCTATGTAAAGATCAATTCATCGCTGGTCAGCGGCCTAACGTACACCGATTCCGATGTGACTAGCGGGACCACCTATTACTACGTAACCTCGGCGGTGGATTCGAGTGGTAGCGAAAGCGCGTACTCCAACCAGGCGTCGGCTGCAATACCGTAGCGAATGATCGGCCAACCTCGGATAAATTGTCGAAACTGGCTATCGATTCCATGAGTTACCGGTAGGTCCGTTTGGAGTTGGCCGCAAAAGGAATGCAGGTTTTCTCCTGATCTGGAAGGCGTCTTGTTCGCCGTATAATCTCGAATGGTACGGACTGCATGTCTCTGGCCCACCGGGTTTCGTGGAAACTCTTCCACTGCAACTCGTGACAGTTCCATAGAGAAGTGAAGCGACGCATCCTGCCTTCGAGGTAACGCATCTATGAAACATTTCGTTTTCTGTCTGTGCGCGGTGCTTTTCCTTGCTTTCGGGCCTGTTCGCGTGGCTCGCGCTCAGCCCTGGTGGCGGCACAACGGTCCTGGGCCCATGGGCGCGGGTGCGGACAAGATCAACTGGTGGACTTCCAGCTGGAACTATAAGTGGACCTGGCCACACGCCGGAAAGGAGCAGCTTGAAAAGCCCACGCCACTCTATAGTTCTCCCAAGTCCGTGGGCTGGTGGCACAAGAGCCCCGCGCCGATGGGAGAGGGCGCGGACCAGATCAACTGGTGGACTACCAACTCGAACTATGGGTGGACATGGCCACACATCAGAAAGGCACAGCTTGAAAAGTCTACGCCACTCCACGCTTCTCCCAGGTCCGTAGGGTGGTGGCACAAGAGCCCTGGTCCCGTGGGCGCAGGCTCGGGCGAAGTTGAAAAATAGAAAACGGAAAATCGAAAATGTGAAGGAAGGACTACCGAATCTGCTGGTTGGGCGATAAGGCCTGATTGATGCTCTTCAATGATTGGAAGCCGGCTTTCACCACCGTAGAGCTGATATTGTCCCGCGTCACCAGGACCGGTTTGAGCAGGATCGCGGGTACTTTTGCTTTGCCATTGTTCACGGCGATATCGCCTTGCGCCTTTTCGCCCTTGGCCAGCCGCACGGCTTCTTCGGCGGCTCTGCTTGCCTGCTGCTTGATGGGCTTGTAAATGGTCATTGTTTGCGTGCCCTGCGCTACGCAAATCACGGCCGCGAGGTCCGCGTCTTGGCCGGACACCGCAACTTTGCCGGCCAGGTTGTTCTCGCGCAGGGCCTGGATCACGCCGCCAGCCATTCCGTCATTGGAGGACACCACCGCCGCGATGTCTCCGTGCGTGGCGTCCAGCGCCTTCAGCATCGCTAGGTACGCGTCGCCCGGTACCCAATCCTGGATGTAGTCATCGGCAACAATTTTGATGTCGCCGCGCGACACATACGGCTGCAGGACGCTCATCTGCGCTTCGTGCAATGCTTTCGCGTCTTCGCTGTTCGGCGAACCCGCGATGAGCACGTAGTTTCCTTTGGGCGCCCTCTCAACCAGCGATTCCGCCTGCATCTTTCCCATTTCCGTGCGGTTGAAGGTGATGTACAAGTCCACGTCGCTGTTTCTCACCAGCCGGTCGTAGCTGATAACTTTCACGTTGGCGGCTTTCGCGGCGTCCACGATGATCGCAGCCTTTACGGCGTCGTGCGGGAACAGCACCAGCACTTGAATGCCGCCGTGGATCATCGCCTTCACTTGCTGTAACTGAAGGTTGTCGTCGCCCTTCGCATCCGCGGAGACGACTTGCGCCCCGAGCTCCTTCGCGCGCGCCTGAAACGAGTCGAGGTCCGTCTGCCAGCGCTCGCCGTTCATCGCTTCAATGGAAAACCCAACCTTGATTTTCTCCTGGGCTTGGGCGGTCCCACCAAAAGGAACCCCAGCAAAAGAAATAAAAACCGGCGTCAGGACGAGCGCGAACGCCACTTTCAATTTCCCAAAAGGGGTTAACAAGGCATAACCTCCGCGATTCCATCAAAGCTAGCACGCTGCGAGCCTAGCCTGCTCAAGGGTGTGCTGCTTCCTGTGCTGTTACAAGTAACCGGCCACTTGACCCCTGAGAAGTACCAGGCCCTGGCAAAGTTTCCGGTCACACGGATATGCCGCCTCGTCGCCCTAGAGCATCCTAGAGGTAGGTGTGCCTATGACGGGTCCTTGCAGCTGCGCAGATCCGCTTCAGCAAAAGTCCGCGCTCGTGGTGGCATCGGGTGGCGAGATCGATGAACTGCTTACGAGCGTTCTAACAGCTGGCGGCTGGGGTGTGCAGCGCGCCGCTGACAATCAACACGCCCTTGCGCTGGCCACGACCGAGCCGTTCGACCTGATCGTCACCGGGCGGAAGATGTTGGGTCCAGACGATGTTGAGCTTCTTCACAAAATCAGGAGCGCTCGGGCTCACGTCCGCCTGATTATCCTCGCCGATAGATTTACTCCTGGCGATGTCGTTTCGGCCATGCGCGAGGGCGCCTTCAGTTATTTCTCGGCTCCCTTCGACGCCTCTGAACTTGCCGAAATGGTGCGTGCCGCTATGGCCTCACCGTGCTGGGATGACGGTATCGAGGTATTTTCGGCGACGCCCGCATGGGTTCGCTTGGCGGCTCGCTGCGACATCTCTACGGCAGATCGCCTGGTGCAATTCCTTCGCGGGGTCAGGGATCCCGATATTCCCGAAGGAATCATCTTTGCTTTCAAAGAAGTCCTTCTGAACGCGATGGAATATGGCGGACATTTTGATGCGAGCCAGCATGTGGAGATCTCGTTCCTTCGCGCCCGCCGCGCGGTTGCATGCCGTGTCAAAGACCCTGGTCAGGGCTTCTCGCTGGAGGAGCTACGCCACGCGGCCATCCACAACCCGGCCGAAGATCTCTTGGGCCACGTTGCCGCTCGAGAAGCTGCAGGTCTTCGGCCGGGGGGCTTCGGGCTTCTGTTAGCGAAGAAACTTGTCGACGAACTCATTTACAGCGAGCAGGGCAACGAGGTGCTGCTCGTCAAGTATGTTGATCCGGTTATGAAAACGAATGTAGAAAATGGAAATTAGAAGATTGAAAATGGGAACAAAGAACGGGTGGGCCTTTCGCAGGTTCAGGGCGAGCAAGAATCTGCGGTCGCGCTATGAGAGGAAGTCGCCGACGAGAAGAGCCGATTCTGGCTGCAAGGAGGTAATGCCATGGCGCTTGCAGAAAAAATCAAAAATGGAATAGCGAAAATGGGGAGGAAAGAACATAGGCGCCCGCGGAAGATTTGGATTGCGGTTGCGTGCGGGCTGGCTTGTTTCTGGATTCAGGCTCCGGTTGCGTTGGCGCAGCGTGGTCAAGCGGGCCATCAGGGCGGTCCTGTTCGAGGTGGGCACGCTGCTCCGGGCGCGCACCCCGCGGGACCGGCTAGCCCTCCGCATGCTTTGCCTTCGCCAGCTCCCCACGCAACGGCACCGCACCCGCCGGTGATCTTTGGGCAAAGAGCTGGCATTGCACCCGGGGGCTTTGGACAACGCCCGATCTTCATTCGCCACCATGTTTTTCTTCGCGCAACATTTTTCCCGGTTAGGCTCTTCTACCCTAGTTGGTGGGTGAACTGCGGTCCTGCCTGGGTATGGGGCTTTGGCTGCGGCGATTGGCGCGCGCCCGAATACCATCCCCCGAATTATGTAACCCCGCTGGTTTACGAGTATCCCGTGTACGTGTACTACGACGGATACCACCAGTTCGTCGAACTCTTCCTGAAAGACGGGACGGCCTTCAGCGTGACCGACTATTGGTTTGTGAACGATCAGGTTCATTTCACCACGGTCGAGGAAGATGGCACGAAATCCGCCGAGGAAGTGATTGGTCTGGACGAACTGGACGTTCAGAAAACGATTGATGTGAACACCCGCCGGGGATTCCGCATCGTGAGGCGCGACGAGCCTTTGCAGCAGTATTTGCGCGATCACCCGGACGCGAACGCACCTCTGCTGGAGCCTCCGCCAAAGAGCTAGAAGGAAAGGGCCGAGGCGGAAACAAGAAAGCAGGTCCCTCAGCTCTGCTTTGGTGGAAAAGGAAAATGAATAGTACACCAGGTTGGCGAGGGTGGATGTCGACACATGCAACTGCCCGGCAGAATCGAAAGCGCGGCCTCTTGGGTTCGGGGATTTGACTGCGACGCGGTTCTGTCCGCCGCACTTGCGCGCCAGTTTTTCTCGCAAGGATACAGATTTTGCCTTCGTTATCTCGCCCACGCCCAGGCTTCTCTGAACCTATCTGCGCAAGAAGCCGCCGACATTCTTAATTCCGGACTTGCGCTGATGCCCGTTCAACACGTGCGCGCAACGGGATGGTCGCCGGATCAAGCTCTCGGACAACAAGACGGGCAAGAGGTGGTCTCGATTGCCCAGACAATAGGCTTTCCTGACGGAGTGAACGTCTGGTGTGACCTGGAAGAGGTCAACCCCAGCGCGAAGGCGCACGATGTGATCGATTACTGTCGGGCTTGGCACCGAACGGTCGGCGCTGCGGGCTATTCACCGGGGCTGTATGTTGGCGCGAGGACGCTCCTGACGGGGCAGCGGCTCTTCGATTTGCCGTTTCAGCATTATTGGCGGTCCCCTGGCAGCGTCCCGGACATACCGAGCCGCGGGTATCAACTCATCCAGTTCAGCCCCACGATTCAACTCAATGGCATTTCAGTCGATTTGGATGTGGCCTTGCCCGACGGTCGGGGCGATTCCGCGATGTGGATGAGGGCAGGGTAGAATGCGGGCATGGGGAAGCTGGAAGAGTATAGGCGGAAGAGGAAGTTTGACCGGACGCCGGAGCCGACGGGGGCGCCGGATGTCGATGAGGCGCAGAAGACTGAGCCTCGGTCGGCAGCTACACCTGTGCGAGACGGGAAACCTGCCGCGGGAGGAAAACGTACTCGGCTGCCGAAGCCGATGCCGAAGCTGCGGCTGGAGCCGAGTCGCCATGGGGAACACGGAAACACATTCGTCGTGCAAAAACATTCCGCGACGCGGCTGCACTACGACTTCCGGCTGGCGATTGATGGCACGCTGAAATCGTGGGCGGTGCCGAAAGGACCCTCACAAAGCCAGTCAGACAAACGGCTTGCGGTACAGACAGAAGACCATCCGCTAGAGTACGGCAACTTCGAAGGAAAGATTCCCGAGGGAAACTACGGAGCGGGAACGGTAATGGTGTGGGACCGCGGAACGTTTGTCGTGGAAGGCGATCCCGGCAAATCGCAAGCGCCAGTGCTGGATATGTTGCCACAACTGGCCCGCGGAGAAATCAAGTTCAGCCTGAACGGCCAGAAGCTGCGTGGCGGCTTCGTACTGGTGAAGATCAAGCGTAGCGAGAAGGGCAACGAGTGGCTGCTCATCAAGCACAAAGACGCGGCGGAAGACGCAAAGTGGAATATTGACGAGCACGACGGCTCGGCTCTGACCGGGCGAAGCCTCGCGGAGATTGCGGAGCAGGCGCCACCGAAGCGCAGCCGGTTTCCGATTGAGGCGAGGGAAGTGCATGGCGCGGGCAAGAGTGCGATGCCGTCGCGCGTCGAGCCGATGCTGGCGACGCTGGTCGAGCAGCCGTTCTCCGATCCGGGCTGGCTGTTTGAAATTAAGTGGGACGGCGTGCGGGCGATGGCATGGATTGCGGATGGCGTGCTGACCCTGCGTTCGCGAAATAACATTGACATCACGGCGCGCTATCCGGAACTGGCCGCGCTGGCGAAGCGGTTCGCGGGGCGCGAGGCGATTCTGGATGGCGAGATTGTGGCGCTGGACGCCGAGGGGCGCGGCGACTTCCAGCGCTTGCAGGAGCGCATGCACGTGCGCGCGCCGGGCGAAAAGCAGGTTCGGGAGACGCCGGTCGTTTACTTTGCGTTTGATCTGATTTATTGCGACGGATACGACTTGCGCGACGCGCCATTGCTGGAGCGCAAGCAACTTTTGCAGCGGATGCTGCACGCGACAGAGCGGTTTCGCTATGCGGACCATCAGCCTGAGCATGGGAAGGAATTGTATGAGCTGGCGAAAGAAAATGGCCTGGAGGGAATTGTTGCCAAGCGTGCCGACAGCCGTTATGTGAGCGATCGCAGCGCGAGTTGGGCGAAGCTGAAGGTTAGCCAGACCCTCGACGCGGTAGTTGGCGGATGGACGGAGGCGCGCACGGAGGCGATTCCGTTTGGCTCGTTGCTTTTGGGATTGTATGAAGGGAAGAAGCTAAGGTTTATCGGGCACGTCGGAAGCGGATTTGACGGGAAGAAGCACGCGGAACTGAGCGGCAGATTCAAGGAGTTGCGGGCAGCTGCTTCTCCATTTGAGAACGTGCCGGAAACGAATGAAAAGCCTTTTTGGATCAAGCCAGAGCTTGTGGCGCGCGTGAAGTTTGGCGGCTGGACGCAGGAAAAGTATTTGCGGCATCCGGTTTTCATCGGGCTGCGCGAGGACTTGAAGCCTGAGGAATGCAAGTGGGAGAGCGAAGTCGCGGTTACCGCGCCGACCATAGTGCGGGCGCCAGACGTGGTCGGCAAAGTGATCAGCAGCGAGGCCGCGATTGAAGCGGAGTTATTCAAAGGTCGCGCGGAAACCATCAACATCGAACTGGATGGGAAGCGGCTGCGGTTCAGCAACCTGAACAAAGTTTACTTTCCGGAGTCGGGCTACACAAAGCGCGACCTGCTGGCTTACTACTACCGGATGGCGGATTACATTTTGCCGTTTTTACGCGGGCGGGCGTTGGTCCTGCGGCGTTATCCCGACGGCATTCAGGGGCAGGCGTTTTTCCAGAAGGATTTGATTGAGGGCCTTCCGGAATGGTTTAAGGCCGCGCCGATTGACTCCGAGGAGCGCGGAAAACAGATTCATTACGCGACGGCGGATGATCGCGCTGCACTTTTGTTTCTAACGGGACTCGGTTGCATTGACCATAATCCGTGGACTAGCCGGCTGGATGACCTCGAGCATCCAGACTATTTCTTTTTTGATTTGGATCCTTCGGACGGAACGGAGTTTTCCGTAGTCGTGATCATCGCCCGAGCGCTGCAGGAAAAACTCGAAGAGTTGGGAATTGTGAGTTTCCTGAAAACGTCAGGCGCGACGGGATTCCACATTTTTATTCCGGTAGAGCCGCTTTACACGTACGAGCAATTGCGCACGTTTGGCGAAATCATTGCGCGCACGGTGACGGCGCAGCATCCCAATCTGGTGACCAACGAGCGGTCGGTGGCGAAAAGACCTGCGGGGCGCGTACTGATTGATGTCCAGCAGAATGCCATGGGCCGGCCGCTGGCGTGCGCGTATTCCGTGCGGGCGTTTGCGAAGGCTCCGGTTTCCACGCCCGTCCTGCCGCGCGAACTGAAGTCGGGTTTGAAACCGGAGAATCTAAACATCAAGACGGTTTTTGCGCGGCTGAAAGACAAGGGCGATTTGTGGAAAGATTTCTGGAGGAGCCAGCAGAGAATTGAAGGGGCGATCGAGCTTCTCAGCGACGGTATGTCGTCGAAAGCAAGGAAAGCGACTTGAAGCAAAATTATAGCCGGGGTTTGTCGCAGTGATTTTCGTTTTGGGCGACGATCGCGGAAGAGAAATTGATGTCCACGTCATTGTGCTCGACGGTCAGGGAGACGGGATATACGGGCCGCCTGCAAGGGGAGAAAAATATCCTGCAGCTTCCCTCAAGGGAAGCGGGTCGATAAAGGGCCGAAGGGTGAGGTGCATTTCACCCGAATGTACGGTCCGATTTCATTCCGGATACGAGCTCAAGGACAAAGACTTTCAAGACGTGTCTGCTTTGTGCGGGAAGTTCGGCAGCGACCTACCGCAGAAATACCAGCGGGTCAAAAGAATCTAGCCGGCCTTCACGCGGTAGCGTCCTTTTCCCGGCGTCGCACCTATGATTAAATTTCACAATTTGGAGGTGTTCCATTTCTAACGCTGCCCAGCTTCGGGTAGGGACGTCGGGGTACTCGTACAAGCAGTGGAAAGGGAATTTCTACCCCGAGAAGCTGCCTGACAAGGAGATGTTGCGCTATTACGGCACGCAATTCGCGACCGTGGAGATCAATCACAGTTTTTATCGCATGCCTACGGAGAATTTACTGCTGAACTGGACGAAAAGCGTGCCGGAAGGATTTCGTTTCGCCCTGAAGGCGAATCAGCAGATCACGCACATTCAGAGACTGCGCGGAAGCGAGAGCACGCTGAAAAGATTTTTGGAAGTGGCCAGCGTGCTGCAGGAAGGCGATCATCTCGGGCCGATTCTCGTGCAGCTTCCGCCTTCGTTCAAGTTTGACAAGCCGCTGCTGGAAGATTTTCTGGCGATGCGGCCACCGGCCTTTCTGTTTGCATTCGAGGTGCGCCACGCGTCGTGGTACACCGAGGAAACGTATGAGACCCTGCGCAAGCACGAGACGGCTCTGTGCATCGCGGAGACGGAAAAGCAGGAGCCGCCAGAGGTGCTCACCGCGAATTTTACCTATGTGCGCCTGCGGCTGGAAAACTACGCGCCGAAACAACTGGCCGCGTGGAGAAAGCGCTTCGATACCTGGATGAGTCAGGGCGTTGACGTGTACGCTTATTGCAAACACGAAGACGAGGGCAAGGCTCCGGCCTACGCCCGCAAAATTCTTGGGAGCGATTCTGACGCTAGAAAATAGAAGCGAAGGGCATTCGGGAGTGGAGCAGCTTGCCTGCGTAACCGGAACGGTGTGTTACCCATGTCTCCGGTACATCCTCCTGACCAGTGTTTCCAGGCTGGACCTGGCAGGAATAGCGCGGCCTGAGAGACGATTTTGTGCCCAGCGAAAAAAGAGGTGGTTCCATTCAACGCTGGATTCTCGAGAGTCGCTGGTCCCCAAACAGTGCACCGGCCGCGTTAATCAAATACTGCTCGTCACTGAGCATCTCGACTAGTTCGTCGGGAAATGGGGCGATTTCGTTCTGCAGATACGTCGCTAGTTCGCGAAAGATCTCCCGCCGCGCGTAAGGCGCTAGCTCGTTACGACGGCGCAGCGCGTCTTGAATAAGACTTGCCAGTTCGGGCGTCGCCGCGCGGCGTAGACGCATCGCGATTGCGGGAAAATCCAGGAAGGAGTTGTACTTCTGGCGCGTCCAGAATTCCTCCGCCGGCGGAGCCAAGGGTGTTTCGCGTACCACGAGCGTCCCCGCCACTCGGTCGCCGAACCTTTGCATCAACGGACTGCTCAGCACAGAGATACCACCAAACAGATACGCAAAGGGCAGCGCGTCGAACACGCGCATCAGATTTCGTACCCATGCCTGCTCGACGCGCAGGGGAAGCCCGGTTTGGTCAATTACCCGTAAATGGAGCAGGCGCTTTCCGACGGTTTGACCGTTCCAAAAACCCTCCAGCAGCGCGGCATAGGCAAACCCGATGGCAAATTCAGCCAGCGTGATCACCATGACTCCAAATCCTGGCGCTTTCGCGAAAATCGCGTAAACCACCCAACCAAGTCCGTTCACCGCCGCCAGCACAATCGCTGTATCGAGCAGCATTGCGTAAAGCCGTGCCGCTGGACCCGCCAACGGCAGCCGAAAGACCACGCCTTCCGGGGTCGCAACGGTGAGTTCGGCCACGGTCGGCAACCGAGTTGGCTGAGGGTCCGTCATTTACTCTCCGAGGGGCCACTCACCTGCTCTTCCGCCGCGGTCTTTCTTTGACCAACGAGCAGCAGATAAACCGTCAGCAGCCCTAGCTCTGCCGCGCCAACCGCAACTTTGAATCCGTAAGGCAGAACCGGCTCGTGATGCTGCGAAAAAAATGCTTCCATCATGCCCGCCCACACCAGCATCATCGCCAGGCCGCCAATCAGGAGGAGCCATTCATGCATGGCCCGGCGCATATCGCGATCTTCTCGCCGACGCAGCAGCAAGCGCGCCAAGTAGAACCCTGCCTGCCCGGCGATCAGGATGGACGGAATCTCGAACGCTCCATGCGGCAACAACCAGGCAGTCACGAAGAGGCCAAAGCCCTGCTGCGTGTAACGAACCGCAACTGCGCCAAGCAGCACGCCATTTTCGAACAGTAGCAGCGCCGTCCCGATGCCAAACGTTACGCCGAGTGCTGCCGCGAGCAGCGCCACCTGTATGTTGTGCGTGATCAGTGCCGCCGAGAACGCGGCTTCCATCTGCGCTGAGTTTGAATGACGATTCTGTCCTTTTGTCTCTTCATTGATCCGCTGGCCTGGATTGCGCAGATAGTCAGCCGGGAGCAGCACGTCTACCGCAGCGGGGTCGTAGCGAACCGCCAGTCCGCCGAGCGCGCAGCCCAATGCCGTGATCAGGACGGCCAGCGTGAAGTAGCGGGACTGCCGCCGAAACGCTTCCGGGAACGCAGTGAAGAACCGCAACCATCGACGAGGCTGCCAGATTTCGGAGCGCGTCGGCGGAGCGTAGTAGAGTTCGGCATAAGCGCGTGCCACCAGGCGCTCGAGATATTGTCTTAGGTCCGGCGCCAGAGCGCCGTGCGTGACGCGATTCAAATCGGTGGCGGTGTGGGCGTAAAGCTCTTGCAGTTGTTCGGTTTCCGCCAGGTTCAACCGGCGGCTGGGCCGGTCCTCCAGCACCGTGAGCAGCGATTCGAGTGCGCTCCAGCGCGGTCGCGCCTGCGCCTGAAATCGTTCGAGATCCAAAATCACAGCCGCTGCTCCCGCTTGCTTTCCAAGTATCCTTCCACTGCTGTTCGCAAGAATCTGGTTGCAGGAACAAACCGGAGCTGCACGTTCAATTGACGCAGTTGCCGCGCCAGCGCCCCGACTCGCTGGTTTTCTCTTTCACGTGCAAGCGCCGCGTACACGTCCAAATCCGTCTGCGGGTCCTCGCCCGGCGAAAATGCCGGCCGCGCGTGAGCCGGCAGGATACTCGTTATCAGGACCGCATGCGACGAGCGAACCAGCCCAATTGAGCGGCGTAGCGGGTCAGAAACCCAACGCTCTGTCAAATCCGACAGCACCACCAGATATGCGCGCCGCCGCAGCCGCAGGCGGATTTCGCCGAACAACACCTCGTAATCCGCAGTGGTGGGCAAAGGCTCGAGATTGAGCAAGCGATCCCGAAATTGGTGAAAGTGGGATTGGCCGCTTCCCGCGCGCAACCACGACTTGGGCTCATCCGCGTACGTGACCAGACCAAATTCATCGCCCAGTTCCAGTGCCACCGTAGCGCCCACCAGCGCGGTTTCCACACTGAGATCCAGCAGCCGTTTCTGGTGCTCTTGTAGGAAGCCATCCTCGCGGTCCTCAGCCGGATTAAGCGCGGACGCCCGCGATTGATCGATCACGAAATACACTTCCTGCTTCTGTTCCCATTGGAAAAGCCGCGTGACCGGAGCATTCCGCCGCGCCGTGGCCTTCCACGCGATCTCTGGGTACGTATCGCCGGGCTGATAATCGCGCAAGCGCTCGAATTCGCGCCCCTGTCCGGTCCACGGCGTCTGCCGGGATGCCACCAGCGCACGGTAAATCTGGCTGCGCAGAATCTCTCGCCGCCCGGAGCGCAAATCCGCCTCGATTCGCAACGGCTCTGGCAACTCAAACCACTGCCTGAGGCGCCAGATTCCAAAGCGCGAGAGCCATTCGACGCCAAGGCGCGGTCCAGGCCAGAGACCGCGCCGAAGCAAGGCAATCTCGGAGGTCCAGGACCATAATAGGGCTGGCGAGCTGCCCGCAGACGTCGAACCGTCGGCTGGATTCGGTCGCTCGAGCTTGAGCCGCTGTGGTCTGCTTAGCACTTCAAAGGCGGTTTCACTCTCTTGCGTAGCCGGCATGATCGCCACGCGGACTTCGCTGCGGAGCCGGTGCCGCCCGGAGCCGGCGAGTGCGAGCGGAACCTGGATTGTTTGCCCTTCGCGTCCACCAAGGCCTTTTTCTTGCAATAGCTGGACCGGTGTAAATTCCTTCCGGGCGAGCCACAGCGCAGCCCCGTCATAACACGCCAGCAGCACCAGAATTGCTCCGATTAATTTGAGCCAGAGCCATCCGCCTACAAGCCATGGTGCAATGCACGCCCCCACACCCAGCAGTCCGAGCGCCCACGCGAGCGGATCCGCTGGAATACATTGCGTTCCCGCAGGGCGCAGCGCGACCCGCTGCCCAAGTTTGTCGGGCGACTGCAAGTGGCGACCTGTCGGCTCCGGGCTGGTTCCCATTCCGGCCACCATAGAGCCCGGCGCACCGATGCCCGCCAACTTTTTATCTCCAGCCGTCATGATTTCGCATGCTTCTGTGCTTCAGCCTTGCCGCACGTACTCCTTATGCGGTCTAGCGCGGCACTTCGACTGCTTCCAACACTGCCTTGATGACTTCACGAAGCTCGACGCCTTCCATCTCGAATTCTGGCCGGAGCAGCATGCGGTGTTCGAGGACCGGAGCAGCCAGCGTCTTTACGTCCTCGGGCAGCACGAAATCGCGCTGCTCGAGCGCCGCGAGCGCGCGCGATGCCGACAGTAGCGCCAGGGTCGCGCGCGGCCCGGCGCCGACCCATATAGCCGCGTGCTGCCTCGTTTGTCGAACCAAATTGACGATATACTGACTGACGGCTTCGCTCACACTCACACGCGCCGTGGCTGCACGCAGCTCATCGAGTTCGCCCGGCCGCAAAACCGGATTGCGGAGTTCCCCCGCCAGCCGATGTTCCGGCGCATCCCCCTGCGCCACCAGCCGCGCCAGTTCGTTTTCGTCTTCCGCCACCGGATAACCCATGCGAATTTTCAAGAGAAAGCGGTCCTTCTGCGCTTCCGGAAGCGGATAAGTGCCCTGATGCTCGATTGGGTTTTGCGTTGCAAAAACGACGAAGACTGGCGGCAGCGCGCAGGTCGAGCGATCTATTGTGACCTGTCGCTCTTGCATGGCTTCCAGCAACGCCGATTGCGTTTTGGCGGGGGCCCGATTGATTTCGTCCGCGAGCAAGAAATTCGTGAAGATCGGCCCGCGAACAAGGCGGAACTCTTGCGTTTTCATGTCGAAGACGCTCGTTCCCGTGATGTCCGCCGGCATCAAGTCCGGCGTGAACTGAATGCGCTGAAATTCGCCAGCTACGGCGCGCGCGAGGGCCTTAGCCAGGAGCGTTTTCCCCACGCCGGGAACACCCTCAATCAGCGCGTGGCCGCCAGCGAGCAGCGTTACCAAGGCCAGATCAATTGCTTCGTTCTGGCCCACAACCACCCGGGCCAATGCTTCTCTGACGCGGTGCGCGCCGCTCGTGATCGCCGCTTGCCCTTCGGCGCGCGAAGGTTGTGTTTTCCCGTCCGAGTCAAGTACCGGTTGGTTATTCATGCGATTCGTGCCTCCTCGGCAGCCGTCTTCGGCGAAGAAACAGACCGATCGGGAGCCTCTTACTCTTCATGAGCCAGGCCTTTCGCCGAAGCGCGGCGCTCGGCGATCAGACGCCTTAGTTCGTTGTATCCCGTCAGAGGCCCCTGCCCCAGGGCCGAACGGAGCCGCGGACCCCAACGAGGCTCGGCGGAAATGGCTTCCGCATCCTGCGGCGAGCGGCGGCGGAACTGTTCCCAGCATTCCGCCACAACTTGCTCTTTCGGAATGCTCCGTTGAAGGAGCCGCTGCGAGGCCACCCCCGCGCCTTCTCCCTGGCGAACGATCTCCGCGCTGCGGCTACGCGCGGGCCGTCGCACTAAATCGCCGTTCATGCTCCAAAGCAGAGCTAGCAAAGTCGCCCAGAACAAAAGGAGCGCGCCTTGCAACCGATACCGCTGCACGAGCCAGAGCACACCCTCCTCCTGATGCAATCCGTGCAGAGTTTCATCCACCCAAATTACCGGCCGCCCGCCGGCCAGAAAATCCAGGAGCACGGGATTCGGATGCGTCTTGATCGTCTCGTTGAGTAAGAACGACTCTTGGCTCGCCACGACAAGCTCACCATTGCCGACTCTCCTCATAGCCATATAAACCTTCGCAGGCGACTGAACATCATTTCCCCTGGTTTGAGACGCTGTTGCGTTCGCTGGTGCCACATAGAGCGCGGTCCACTGCGAGTCGGTTTTGAGCCAGAGTGCATCGGTGGCGAGATACATCTTCTCGCTTCCGGCGGGCATCGCGGCGGAGCTAGGTTCGGCTACCGCGGGGCCGAATCCGCCCTTGTCTGGCGAATGGAACACATTCTCGATTCCCCAATTTTTCTCCACTTGCCACTTGATGGGAGCTGAGTTCGGCTTGGCCCAGGGCCCAGGCTTGTCCCCCGGCTCAGGAATGGAAGCGACGCTTACGCCCGGTGAGTGTTGCAGCAGGACGATACGGCCGCCACGCCCGAGGAAGTCTTCCAACAAAGCATGGAATTTCTCGCCTCTAACCATCTTCCCGTCGCGGGTTTCGAAATCCTCATAGTTGTCACCGCCAATGAAAAAGGCGGTGGTGCGAGTAGCATCCTGGTCCGTGAGCAGTTTCTGGTCCTGGCTGCGATTTACTTGATATCCAGCACGCTCATAGGAATCGAACAGCAAGCTGACGCCGTAAGGGTCCTGGCGGAAGCTGGATCCTTCGTCGCTTGTTCTCGACTGATTCAGATGCGCCATCAACAGCAAAATACCAAAGACTCCCGCGAAAACGGCGCCGGTCAGCAGTGCGCCGCGCCAGTTCAGAAAGGCTCGATCACCCGAACGCTTCTCAGACATGGTTGAGCAGCTCCCGCTGGCCCTGGCGATACGCGGCGACCGCCGCCAGTGTCACATCGTGAGACCCATACCAGACGCGATCGAACAGCCGTAGACTGGTGCGCAGTCTCTCTGGAATCTCGAGCCGAACGTCGACGGCCGCTTGCGGGCGCCTTCGCCAACGGCGCGTGAACTCGTCGAGATATTCGCGATTCGTGCGATCGCGACGAATCGTCAGCCATTCGCGCTGCGCCAGTCCAGCTAGCAAGGCCAAGTATGCCGCACGCAGCGCCAACCTCAGTTGGCCTTCTCCTTCTAGCCGCTCTGCCAGCGCGAACCATTCGTTCTCGGAGCGCTCACTCGCGACCGCGGCATTGCTGAGATCAGGCAACGGCGTTGTTGCGACGGGAACGGCAAGCGAGGCCGCCTCGCGGCGGCGCCGGAGCCAAACGAGCACTGCTCCCGCCCCAACAGTCAAAGCCAGGAGCAGCGCCAGCCATAATCCAACGTCCTTCAGGTGCCATCTGCCCTTATCCGTTGAAAGACTCAGGCCGCGGGGCCATAATCTTCGGAGCCAATCCAAGAAAGCATTCCACGCGCGCTGAATCGCCTCACCGATCTTGCTGAGCAGCTTGTCAAGCCAAGTAGGGGCGCTTGAGTGCTCGGCGTCGTGCCAGCGATAGATTGCACGGCGGGATTCATCACTGAGGGCTTGGCGCAATTTTTCAACGCGCCCTTGGTTCGCGGAACCGGCTACCGTTTCCGCGCTGCCGCGGTTTAGCGACACCCTTGCGGCGCTTGCGCGCGTCGTTTGAGCACCGAGCAGAATCATCGAGACGACGATGAGCGACGCGAGCATCGCTCTGCCGCCGGGCCGGCTTGCTGTAACTAACTCGGCCTTCTTTTCCTGCTCCCGCGGCAGGCTCGCCAGTGCCCCCCGCAGGTCGTCTCCTTCGCGTCGCGATCGCAAATGCTGATAGACGACGATGAACGTACATTTGACAATCGGATCGAGCGCGAGCCAGGCCCCAGCGAAAAGCGAAAGCCAGAACGCAGAACTTTGAAGCAGGGAGTAGATGCCCATTTGCGTGGATAGAAGGGTCTTCACCCCGAATATCGAGCGCAGCAGCGCCGGGATAATCACCGCAACAATGAAGCCGTTCAGCCACACGGCGATCCAAAGGGGGAAAAGCATCAGGAAAAGAAGCAAGCCGCCGCCGAACCATTGGGTCGAGAGCGCGAGGCAGCCCCCCAATGAATGCCGTTCGGCGGCGTCTTCCTGCGCCTCAAGCGTGGCGAATTGGCACGCGCCGTAAAACCACGAGGCCACAGCGACAGTAGGCAGTGTCGCCAAAGCAGCGGCGCTCAGTGCGATTTTCCACGCGAGCAAGCGTCCCACAGCTGCTGCTCGCGCAGCCACGCCCGCAGGTTTCGATGGCGGCACACCCAAGGTTCGCTCGCGAACACGTTGCACGTAGCCGGCGACCATCCCAGCGCGCAGCAGATACGCCGCCGCGAGCAATACAGCCTGCAGCAGGAGCACGCCGTCAGATATTTGAATCTGTCCGTCCACTACCCATATCGGAATAAAGCAAAGGACCAGCGGCGCTGCGCCGGTGTAGTAACGCCACGCCTCGCGCGAGAATGTGGACTGAAAGAGTGCGAATCCGCGTTCCAGCGCTTCGAGCGGATTCAGGCGGTGCCGCCTCGAGTGCGCCGATGCCGGGCGTCCTCGTTGCGTGGCCGTCGGAGCTGGCGCGGCTTCACTCATGGTTTCGTCCGCCTGTTTGGTCATCGGCGGAAACGAGCAGATCCAAATGCGCCTCCGGAGTGTTCACTCTCCAGCGCAGTAACGCAAAAAAAAGGACCGCCAGACAGACAAGCGCGGCAAGTCCGGCAAGGACCTGCAGGAACCTGCGGCCCGGCGCCGGCTTTGCAGGCGGGTGCATCATCCGGCGCAGGCAAGGCGGACACGCGAGCCTATTATCCTCGTCCGTTACGCATTCGCGGCAGAACGTTCCTCCGCAGTGCGGGCAACGCGCCGCCGCTTCGCGCAGCGGATGAAACAAACAGCGCGCATGGCGCAAGCTCGCCGGGGCGGAAAAGCCGGAGGGAGTAGCTGGCGTGTTAGGAGCCATTAGTCCCAGTGGGATCCGCGATAGGAGCGGCTACGGAAGCAGGTTCGGGGCGCGTCTGAGTGGAGGGTTCTGCGGGCTGCGGTCCGGCCGTCGTAGCAATCGGTTTCCCCGCCACGGCGCCTTTGGCAAGGCGAACAGCCGCGTCTATTTTCGCAAGGATCCGGCGTGCGCGGCGGGTTCGTCTCACTAACGGCAAGTCAACGCTTGCTCCGGTAGTTCGAATACGCGACTTGGCTGTCGGTCCTAGCGCCAGTTCCAAAGCAACCCCCGCCAGGCCGAGGCCGGCGAAAATCCCGCCAGACGTAACATTGACCCAAAGCCACAGGGGTATGCTGAGCGCTCCAAATAGCCCGCCGGGGATGATCCGCAAGAGCCACATACGGTCGGGCCACACCACAATGGACTCCAAGTCGCGCAAGTAGAACCGCCGGTACTCCACCGTGTAGTTGCCTTTGCACGCCAGCAGGCAATCCTCACTCAGGTACCATCTGGTGGTTCCCATAAGGCTGCCTACACGCGAAATTTTTCGGAACGGAGTCATGGTCGTCAATGTTTAAGCATCAGGCGCGTCACCCACAGCGGTATCAGAATCAATGCAGGCACCCAAAACAAGCCAAAGTAGGCGAACCAGAAGCGCCAGCCAGATCGTGGGATGAGGAACTGGCGCGGAGCCTTGCGATATTTCGCGTGAAGAAAGATTACCATCGGGAGCGCGACGACAAAGGTTGGCCAGAAGATGATCCAACCCCAGCCGACCGACAGCGCGATCGAATCATAGAGCACGTCGCGGTGCCGCCATTCCGCCTTAACCCCGTCCGTCCCGGACGAGGCGCGCCCGCGCTCGAAACAGGTGGGGCAAACATGCTCTGCTCCCAACTGCAAATCGCACAGAGCACATACGAATCGGCCGCACCGCTGACAGCAAGCCTGGTACGCCTTGTCCGGATGAAAGAAGCACGTCGCTTGATCCGGCATGGCGGCTACAGCATTTTCACTCTGTGACGTCGAGGGCCAGTGGGCGATTTGCATTCGCGTCTGGCAAAAGGGACAAATCTGCCAGGCCGTCTCCCGCTCACCTGGGGCCAAATCCCCGCCGCAGCCTGGACAGGAAACCGTCCCTGGTGTGGCACGGGGCTGCCGAGCATTCATGGAGGAGCCAGTCGCGTTGGAACTGTCCTCACTGGGAGTGAAAAGGTTAATGTTAAGACTCACGCCGTGCCCCGTTTATAGATCACTCGGGTATCGCATACTCGATCATGCAGCGCGCGTTTCTCCGGATCAAAGCCAGCCATGATGTAGCCGATGGCCAGGATGATTCCGCTCACGATGTACATAAAGAAACGGCCCACCGCGACACCCCAGCCAAGTCCGCTGCCGTCGGCTCGGACCACCTTAAGGCCGACCGCCATCTTCCCCACAGTTGCGCCCAAATACCTGAGCATCAAAACTTCGTAACCGCCCCGGAGGGCCCAGTTAGCGAGCGTAACCCATAGAGTCGCCGAGATCAGAGCCGTGGCCGACTCAGCAGGCGGCCTGGTGCCGGGAAATAACACGCGGCCGATAAAGAGAAGCTGAATAGGGATTTGGGCCACGTACAGGATAACGGTGTCAATCAACCGCGCCACGACTCGTATCCAGAACCCGCCATATTGCCACGTAGGGGCGGTGGCGGCGCCGCCCGCCATGACCCTGCTCAAAAACGCAGGCTTGCAGTCTCCGCACACCCAGCTTCCGGCGATCTGCACCAAATCCGACTGCGCGAACACCCGTCCGCATTGCGAACACGCCAAATCTGCTTGCGCTGAGATCTGCTGATTCATAGATTAATCCTCCCTAGCGCCAGCCTCTCCGTCTCCATTGGGGGCCAAATCAGCGCCGCCGTTCGGGCACGCCACCGTCCCGGCGTGCCCCGCGGCAACCGCGCGACAGGACTCGCTCCAGGAGCCAGGCGCGTCAAAACTCTCCTCGCGGGAAGTTAAAAGGCTAAGTCAAAACTCACGCCGCGGCCTGTTTATAGATCACCCGCGTGTCGCAAACGCGATCATGCAGCGACCGCTTCTGTTCATCCACGCCCGCCATGATCGTGCTAATCAACGTGAGGATCATGTTCAAGTAAGGGACGCCCTGGGTGACAACATTCCACATGAAAAAGCGGCCGAAGGACACGCCCCAGCCCAGGTCACCGCCGCCGGCGCGGACAACTTTTAGCCCACAGGCCATCTTCCCAAGCGTTGCGCCACGGTACTTCAGCATCAGCACCTCATAGGAAATCGCCGCAAGGAAACCAAGCGCAAACAGGATCAGAACGAAAGCTGCGATCGCCGGGTCTGGCGGTTGGTTCTGAATCCGGAAGAGATTTGGTATCAGAACAGCGGCGAGGATCAGGATAGGGACAGTAAATATTAAGGCATCAATGAAGCGTGCGCCGAATCGAATGCCTACACCTGCGTAGCGAAAAGATGTGGCCGCGCCCGGGCCTTCCGCCATAACCTTGCTCAAAAAAGCAGGCTTGCAGCCCCCGCACACCCAATTTCCGGCGACCAGCACCAAATCCGATCGCGCGAACGTCCGTCCGCATTGCGAACACGTCAAATCTGCTTGCACTGGGGTTTGTTGCGTCATTGCGCATGGCTCCTTAGGTGGGAATGCGACCTAGCCTAGCGCAAACGTTCCGCCGCGCCAAGCATCAGAATCGCGTGGGTTGCGCACGTGCAACCGGTGTCAGGCCGTCAATCAACTCGAAAATCACTTCCTCCCAGATGTTCCCAAGTTCACTGCAGAGGTCGAAATCGCGGGAGGACTAATCCAATGGGAGGGGCAATTGAGAGTGGTACGCCCGCAGGGACTCGAACCCCGAACCCTCAGATTAGAAATCTGATGCTCTATCCAGTTGAGCTACGGGCGCACAAATTTATTCTAAGAGATTTGTGCCCGACGAAACCAGTCTTTTGCCCGTGGCCGTTCGCTGAGGAATCGGACTAGCCGTTCACGCGGGTTTGCCCGGCGACGTGTCGCCAATAGGAATGGGGATGATTTCAGGCGAGGCCGCCTCCCGAAACGCCTTCGAAATCAGCCGGTATGATGATTGCTCGAGACTTCCTTGTTGAGATTTCCAGAGCCACTGCGGGTGTGAATCGGTGGCGGTTCACTTTTGCTCGAGTCGGCGTGTTGGACGGCGGCAGGGTTCCTATTTTCCTTAAGGGGAGCATTTGTACTGCGGGCAGTGCGCGGAGCTTCGGCGGCTACAAAAGCTCCCAAAACGATGAAGGCGAGAATTGCAATCAGCACCACATTCCAGCGGCGGAATTTTGCGTCGGTGCCCGGGGCAGGCGAGGCCAGACTGCACTGCAAGGGGCCATAACTGCCCCTGTGGATTCGCAACTCCCCTTGGTTGGGCCCGGCCTTCACAAAACCCTCCAACAATAGCGGCGATCCCGACTTCCCTTTAAGCCCGCCTACTTATTGAGACGTATCGTATTACGATATGGTTGCCAGCGCGAACAGGCGCGGCGCGCCCCGGCTCACTCCTTGCGAACAAAAGCAACTTCGCCTCGAGATCTCCGGCAGTAAGGCGCGGTTGGTGGCAAGCGTCCTCCCGCCCGGTCTCCAGGCTCGCCCCTTCCAAAAGTCCGCAGGAGGTCTCTCACGCAGCAGGTCTCTCCTTGACAATCTACCTATCGGTGGGTTATATGTGTCGAATGTCTAGGAGGAACGCGATGCCGATTGAGAAATCGGATTTGCTCCAGGGCACGCTGGACATGCTGATCCTGAAAATCGTGACGCTTGGCCCGATTCACGGCTACGGCATCTCGCAGCGCCTGCGGCAAATTTCCAAAGAGGTGCTCCTGGTACAGCAGGGCTCCCTCTATCCGGCCCTTCACCGCCTGGAGAAGCGCGGCTGGCTCGCGGCGGAGTGGGGTGAGTCCGAGAACGGCCGCCAAGCGAAGTTCTACAAACTGTCGGCGAAAGGCAAGCAACAATTAAAAAAAGAAGAATGGAATTGGAACCGTCTGGCCGGTGCGGTGGCCAGCATTCTTCAGACCGCGCAATAGGAGCCTGTCATGCCGTCGTGGAGATTTTCTTTTCGCAAGCGCACGCTTGACCCGCAGTACGATTCCGAACTCCGCTTCCACATCGAGAAACTCACCGATGAAAACATCGCTGCGGGCATGACGCGGGAAGAGGCGCGGCGGCGGGCGGTGCTGGAATTCGGCGGCGCCGAGCAGATTAAAGAGGAATTGCGGGATGTCCAGCGCATTCCTGTCCTGGAAACGGCGCTGAAGAATTTCCGATGGGCTTGGCGCTTCGTCCGCAAGTCTCCGTCTTTTTCCCTCGTGGTCATCCTGACGCTAGCCCTGGGCATTGGCGCGAACAGCGCGGTCTTTTCCGCGATCGACGCAGTGTTGCTGCGGCCGCTGCCGTATCCCGAGGGCGATCAATTGATGCGCCTCGAGCAGTTCCATCGCAAGGTCCAGGCACCCTTGGGGCGGCTGGCCCCCGCCCGCCTGCAGGATTGGAACCGGATGAACTCCACGTTTCAGGCCATCACGGGGTACTACACCGAGGATGAATCGGAGACTTCCGGCATCCTCCCGGAAAAAGTGACGGCGGCCTTTGTGGCGCCACGCTTTTTGCAGGTTTGGGGAGTTGCGCCCGAGTTGGGCCGCGATTTCACCCCGGAAGAACAACGTTGGGGCGGGCCAAGCGCCGTTCTGATAAGCGACCGGTTCTGGCGAAACCGCTTCGGTGCCGATCCAAGTGTGTTGGGAAGAAAAGTTACTCTGGATACGTCCAACAAGTTTTCCTGCGCCATTGTCGGTGTTATGCCTCCTTCATTTTTATTCCCGGACCGCGACGCGGATCTGTGGATTCCTACACCCCTCGGCGGACCCTACACGGAGAACAGAGACGTTACGTGGTATCTGACGATCGGGCGGTTGAAACGCGGCGTGAGTTTGCAGCAGGCACGGGCTGACCTGGCCACCGTCCAGGCGCAACTCGCGAACGCGTATCCCAAGACGGATGCGGACCTGGGCGTATCGATTGAGCCGCTCAAGGAAACCACTGTCGGCGGCGTACGCAGCTCGCTGTGGTTGCTGTTCGGTTCGGTTTCGGTGCTTTTGCTGATCGCATGCACGAATATCGTGACGCTACTCCTGGCCCGAGCGCAGCAGCGGGAACATGAAATCTCGGTGCGGTTCTCGCTCGGCGCTCCGCGCGCGGCAGTCGTGTTGCAACTGTTGACCGAAGCGTTTGTTCTTGCCCTGGCCGGGGCGGTCCTTGGATTGATTGTCGCCGGCGCTGCCTCCAAAGTGTTCGAGTTCCTCGCGGGAAACCTCCCGCGGGTGGATGAGATTCGGCTCGACGCACGAATTGTGCTTTACACCCTCATATGTTCAGTCGTTGCGACACTCCTGTGCGGTTTGTTCCCCGCGATACGCAGTACCCGCGGAAATTTATCCAATTCCCTGGCGAAAACCGGGCGAGGCCAAGTTGCGGGACGTTATCCGCTGCAATGGCTGCTTGTCGGCGTCCAGGTGATGCTCGCGGTGACGCTGTTGGCGGGTGCGGGACTGTTCCTCAAGAGCTTTCAGGCACTGGAGCGAGTGTCGCCCGGCTTTGACTCCAGCCAGGTTCTGACTTTTCACGTCACAGGCTCTTATGCGGAGACCGCCAACCCCAGGACCCTGGCACAAAGAATCGATGGGACCATTGACGCGCTGCGGAGCGAGCCGGGCGTGGAGGCGGTTGCAACTTCGTCTGGCCTGCCAGGGCTCGCTCGCAATTATGAGGTGGAACTGAGATTCACAGACGGGGAATCAACTCCGGGCCACAAAATCTTGGCCAACAATCGCTTTATTTCGGATGGCTATCTCGCTGCGACAAAGATTCCGCTTCTCGAGGGAGAAGACTGCCGCAAAGGTTTTGGGTCGCAGGAAGCCGGCGCTCTGGTCAATCGCAGTTTTGCGAACGCTTATCTGGCTGGTTCGGCGGTTCTTGGCCGCCACTTGCAAGCCGCGATGAGCAACGCATTCCTAGGGCCGGGGGAAATTCGAGGGATCGTGGGCGACGCGCGAGAGGAAGCGGTAAATCGTGAACCCACTCCCACTGTCTATTGGTGTGGCAACGGTTTTGATCCCGATCCGTACTACATGGTACGGACGCGCACGGATCCCATGACCATGACCGAAACGCTCCGCCGAAAGGTTCACGATATCGAACCAGGCCGGTCAGTGTTTGACGTCAAGCTGCTGGCTGCGCGCCTGGACGAAGCGTTTGGGGAAGAGCGCTTGCGTACCCTGCTGCTGAGCTTCTTTGCGGCCACAGCCCTTTCGCTTGCTTGTGTAGGCTTGTACGGAACACTCAGCTACACGGTAAGCGTCCGGCGTCGGGAGGTGGGTTTGCGTCTCGCTCTGGGGGCTTTGCAAGAGCAAATCATTAAGCAATTTCTCTTTCAAGGGCTCCGCGTGACGGTGCTCGGCTGTCTTGCAGGTTGGGGCCTGGCAGTTGCTTTCACGCGAGGGCTCTCGGGAATGCTTTATGGAGTCTCGCCGACCGATGTCGCGACCTTGTCCGCTGTCATTCTCCTGGTGCTGGTTGTCGCGGGGATTGCCTGTCTCGCGCCCGCGGTTCGCGCCGCGCGCGTCGACCCGATGCAGGTGCTGCGCGAGGAATAACCGGCGTCGATGCTGGGCCACGTTAGGTCCTTGCTTCCTTATTCTTTGCGGTGCAAAGCAGTTTTTGCCGCGGGCAAGAACATCCCTGCCGTTCGAAAAACGGTTTTTCGTGGGCCTGAGATACCGGAAATCGAATCGCTTATTTGCGCGAATTTAAACAGGACATCGCCGCGACTTTTTCCTCGGCAGTCTCGTAGCTTTTGCCGCTTGCGTCCTTCATGGAGAGAAACACCCAGTCGCTCTGCTCTTCCGCCGTCCGGCTGAAGCCAAAGGTGTAAGCTTCGTTCCGGCTGATTTGGTAGACCATCGTGCGCATCAGGATGGGATACAAATTCCTGGTGGTGTCTTCCGCCGGCTGACCGCAGCGTGCAAGCAAGTGGTCCGGCGTCACGCTAGCGACAGCTTGTTCGTGCCGACGCTCTTGTTTCTTGCCGATCCACTCGAACCCGCGCTGTGCCAGCGTAACCAGAACAATGAATCCGACAATCGCTCCCACGACCATCAGCCAGACGCGCTTGGTCTGGTTGAGGAAATCGCGGAAATCGTTAACAGGTGACGAGGCGGGCGCGGCCCTGCCCGGTACAGTTACCGGGGAATAGCGTGATGCCTTTGCTGGGTCCGCGGCCCGTGAACCAGCTATAGACTCCGCAATTTCTCTTGCTTCGGCCTGCCGCTCGGCAACGGCGGCGGAGGTGAGGTTGCCGGAGGAGGGTTCGGCCAGCTTAGTACGATCCATATTTCCCGCCTTTCGGGCTGTGCTCTCATCATCAGCCCGGGCGGTCTTGGCTGGTGCGTATTTTTGACCGGTATTCCCAGAAAGTAAGCCTGCACTGCAGGACAGGTGTGTCTGGAGAATGGACTCGCTTCGCCGGTTGAGGCTAAGAGCCTTTTCGCGTTAAGACCGTGCCAAATATCGCAGTCACAGCCGCCACCATCACCCACAAGGCCGCGGCGTAAATCGCGTACCACACCGCTTCTTGTGCTGCTGTAGCACCTGCCGGGCTTAGCACCACCAACGAACCTGTCGAACTGGCATGCATCAACTGCGCAAGCGCAACACTTCCGGTGTTTATGTACATCCAGCCAATCAGCACCCGCACCGCCGTCATTGCCGCGGTGAACGCCAGGAAATACGGCAGCCAATAAATGCCGTGTGGAGTTGCTGTCCCCAGGAAGTCGATCACCGGAATGTGCCAACACCCCCACAGCACGCCAAGGGTGACGGCTGGTGGCAGCGCATTCGAAGTTTTTGCCATTTTGGGAAACGCGAAGCCTGTCCAACCGATTTCTTCGAAAAATCCTGCCACGATGCCGAACGAGACTCCAGCAAAGAACCGGTTGGGCGCAAACACGGACGAGACAAAGGTCTTCAAGATAAAGAGAACGAGGAAGACGGTCACTGGCGGAATCAGTAGCGGCGCGTAAGATCGCGCTCCCACGCGAGTCCGCCGCATCCGCGAAAAAAGGTCGCGCAAACCACAGGGTCCATCTACCACTCGCGTCAGCACGATTCCGCTCACGACCGGTCCCAGCAACATCACCGGAAACATCAGAATTCCGCTGAATTTGGGAATGGATTCCCCACGCAAGAGCTTTGGCGCCACCACTGCGAGAGCGCCCAGCCAGGAAATGCCGAACGTCAGAATGAAATAGGCCGCCACGGGATACCGCTTCACAAGACTTTCTCTGGTGTTCGTCATTTCACAAGCCACAAGGCACAAAATGCTTAGACTCTCGGCGTTATGGAATCAGGCTGTGGAATCCGATGCTCTCTTGCCCACCTTGGGACGCCAAGAGAGTACACCGTGGTGCGAACTAAACCTTAGCGAAATTCAGCGAGGCGCATCAACGCGCTACAATGTAGAAATGCAGCGCAAAATATTTTGGACCGTCTTCATCGCGCTCGGCTTGATCGCCGATGTTACCTTGCCTCTGATGTGGGGCCTGCTCGCCACCATCCCCATCGGCTTCGTAAGCTGGTGGGTGGCCTACCGCAGCGACTGGTTCTGATCCTTCATACCGAGTCGTTCTCCCGGTGAAACGACTTCGTTTTTCGTCGCACTATATTCCGGGCGAACGGCTACAATGTCCGCACTCCAGATGAAGCATCAAGCGAAAGACAGCAAGTTTTCTCAGTTCCTGAAGTGGATCGGTTACCTCACAGCGATTTTTTCTCTTTGTGCCACGGTTTGGGGCGTCGGGAAATACCTCTATAGCCGTGCGGAAACCCGAAAGAATCTGTCGGAGCTCTTCGCCACGGAAGCCGAGCAAGAAAAACCGCACGACTACTCTTCCGCATGGCAGACGCTCGAAAGGGCTTCAAAGCTCTCCCCGGATTCCGACAGGGTGCGCGCGGCTCAGGAAAACCTGGCCATGCTCTGGCTCGACGACATGCGGCTCCAGGAAAACCAGAACTGGTCTGACGTCGTGCAAAAGCTCGAGCCCGTCCTCGCGCGCGCAGTGGCCGCATCTAAGCCCGGACAACACCAGGCCGATCTGCGGGCGCATATTGGCTGGGCCTATTTCCTCGAATCACGCGATGGGCGAGCCGACCTTGACCCCGCCAGCCAATACCGCGAAGCCGTCGCTGAAGATCCGCACAATCCTTTCGCCGAGGCAATGTGGGGCCACTGGATACTCTGGGACCATTGCTACAGGGTCAAGGAAGCTGCGCCGCATTTTGCCGCCGCGCTGGCATCTCACCGTGAAGGCGAGTTCGTGCGGCGCCTGCAATTAGCCGCGCTATTGAATTGTGGCGGCGAAGACGCGGAGCAAGAAGTGATTCGCGTGTTAAACGCCATGCGCAAAGAGCAGCGCCCGCTCACGGACTCGGACCGCAGCCACGTTTACGGAATCTATTACTCTGAGCTTTCGCATGAGTCGGTCAAGACTTCTGAGTTCATTAACGCCGTACCGCCCGCCGAGCATATTGCTACCTTTCATTGGCTGTTCGACAATTGGGACGCTGGCGATGCAACCACCCCGTTGTCTCATGCCCTGTACCTTGCCAGGCTCCAGGAAGCCGCGGGTCAGCGCGACGAAGCATTGGCCAATTACAAGTCCGTTCTTAGACACACTCCGCCTCACAGCGGCCCGCGCTGGGAGCTCGCCGACGCGGGCGTCAAGAGGCTCTCGAACACGCATTAAGTGCTCTCTTTCCAGTAAACACCTCGTAGGTGATTCGGTTGCCCACAAGCGAATCAAGAGTTCGACTGGCGGCCGAACTGTTACGGGAAACAACGTTAGAGGTATAGTGGTTTGTCCAACCGTCGTTGGCGTGAGTTGCGTTGAGCAAGAAGCGTGCGGGAAGAAAGAGAAAAAATGGCCATTGCAACCGTGAATCCGGCAACGGGACAAGTTCTGAAGACCTTCGAATCGCTGTCCGACGCGCAAATCGAAGTGAAACTCCAGAAAGCGGCAGATACATTTGCGAGCTACCGCAAGACGTCCTTTGCCGACCGCGGGCGGATGATGATCGAAGCCGGTGCCAT
>Ga0126381_100000133_pt1 | contig 82466 bp, 65 predicted proteins | sample PanSoiMetPlot_28_FD_96465 | JGI IMG/M metagenome (GOLD analysis project Ga0126381, IMG submission 96465) | Tropical forest soil microbial communities from Panama - MetaG Plot_28 | ecosystem: Environmental > Terrestrial > Soil > Tropical forest > Bulk soil | place: Panama | collected 2016-02-17 | reverse complement strand
GAATCGCTCCTCGAGAGTGCGAATGGAAGCATGGCGACAGTGGCTAACTCGGCAGGAAGAAAGACCGTGTTCAACGAAGACAGAACAGAATCCACTTGACTCCGACCGGCCTTCTCATGGAAGGCGTTCACCTCGTTGACCCTAGGATCGCTTACGGATTTCTAGGGCGGGTCTTGTTGTCGCCCTCCAACTCAAAAAGTTCACCCATTCTTTCTAGTTCCGATTTCAGACGCTGAATCAGGGGCGCCATGTTCTCGACATCGGGAGGAGTGAGAGAAACCAGGCCCAATTGCGTGGCCACGCAATCGTAGACTTTGCGAGCCTGCTGTCGGTTGCGCTCTTTCTTCACACCATCGCTCGTTTGTTGTGCAACTTTTGAAAATGTGAGTCCTGCCAATAACTCAGTCCTGAGAACGTCAACCTTTATTCGTATTCGGTCCAGTTCCACAATTTGGAGCTTCATCCCCACGGGTTTTTCCGATGTTCCAGATCTCAGAACAGTTGCACATGTGGATTCACTTGTGGATCAGATAGGATTTCGGCTTCAGCTGGAAACGGGAGTGTGTGGCGACCGGCAGGGAAAAGCAGATCGCCTTGTGGCGAGCGAATGGCGCATGTTGACGCTTTCCACCTCAGCGGTATGAAAAGCAGAATCAAATTGACATGGGCACTAGAGGGGGTGAGCGCCTTCCCCCAGACCGATGCGGCGGGTCTTCGCCTCCTCTCTTTATCTTGCAAATAGCGCTATTGGCCTCCTGATGCTGACAACGATTCCGCGCTTGGTTCTGACGCTTGTCATCAACGGTGTGGTCAGAAGAGTCCGTTGCTCCGACTGCGGCGATGATTTGTTTCTTGGAGAAGAGATCAGCACGCCAGAACTGCGCGACGCTGAGCTAGAACAGCTTTTCCAGGAACATCTTCGAGCCCGACACCTTGAGGTCCTTTCTAACCCTACGGACGAAAACATCTGAAAGCTTAATCCTCAGGAATATCCGCTCGGGTTCTTATTGGGGGCGCAAGCACGCGCGGTTTCTTCGCCCTTTAACTTAGAGGGTTTGGTCCGCTCTCCCGCTCGCCGCCCCTGCCGTTTACTCATTAATAGCATTAACTCCGAAGGTACGGGGTTGCCCCGTTTTTCCGGTCGTATCCACTACGCCACCCCACTACGCCACCCCGCGTTTGACGGGAGAAGGGAAAGAGATGGTCTCAGAGACATGTAATTAAATGGCAAACATGGAAAAAACGTGTTTGGACATGAGTTGTTATCAGCTCAGACTGGGGTCAACGTTTGTTGTTGTCGGATGCGGGGGGCGGGAGTGAGAAGGGAAAGAAATGGTTCCAGATACATCCTCTCTGTATTTAAACAAGAGTGAGTGCGTGTTAGTGTTCGTTCCTTGAAGGCGGTTGTTGAAGGTCTCGCTCACATTGAATCCGGTAAAGGAACGCGTTTGATATCTCTTACAATTTTGTCGATCCGGTTTCCCTCAGGAAAGCCTTGGCTCTCCCGAACCAGCAACTGCCGCTGGTGGAGCAGGAGCCAGAGGGCCGATCTCAGGATTCACAAAGCATGGACTAAATCAGGCAATCAGCCGAGACGGTGTCGGCGTATCAAATCTGGCGATCTTAGATGCTGTCAATAACCCAACGAAGGTGATCTCGCAGACTGGCGGTCGAACGATGTACGTCGGCAGAGACGCGACGGTGGTTATGAATTCACAGGGGCAAGTCATCACCACATGGGCAAACGGAAGCGCTGGACAACGTTAAAAGAGGATCAACTTTATGAATGGAAAGAATCCCAAGCTGACTCCGCTACCTGAAGAGCTGCGTCCGTTGCTCGAAGAGGTAGTTCGGAAACACAATCGCGACCTTGCTGCCATTGTGCTATCGGGCGAGTTCGCACGATTGAGCACTAGGGACAACGAGGAGATACGGCTGTCGTTGGGCAGGGAACTGTGTGAGACTGGCTTGGGCGAGGACGACGAGCCGAACAAACGAGGCCATGAGATCGAAAGTCTGATCGATTGGATAGGAGCGCGCATTCGATGGGCGGAGAACAAGCCTTCCGAGCAAGAAACTTCTCGCTGATCGCAATCGCACTCCAGACAGGGGCCACGATACGGGTCCGATTCAATAGGCTTTCCGGTTGCGATGCCGCGCTCTGAATTGGGTTGAGTTAAAACAACTTTAAGCTAGTCTGAGTCCCTGTTCAAACACGATTTCTATCTATTTACCATTTCGCCACGTGTCTCTGGATGCGTCTCTTTCCCTTCTCACCCCGCGTTTGACACTCTTTCCCGGCGCGGCCTATACTCCCCCTCCACGCCACCAAATTTCCCTCCGGAGAGTCCCCATGTCCGAGCAAAAAGCTTTCGAAAAAATCTTTCCGTCACGCGCATTGCTCGCCTTGCTCATTTGTACGTCGATCCTCGCCATCAGCGTTCCCCAGCTCGTCGCGCAGGTTCACTTCCCAAAGGTGACCCTGCAGAACAGCGGCACTACGGAAGGACTCATCGCCGTCAGCCCTGTGAATTCAAAAGTCGTCTGGGCGGCCGGACGTCACGGAACATTTCTCGTCACCACCGACGGTGGCCAAACCTGGCGATCGGGCCAAGTCAATGGCGCAAAGTTCCTTCAGTTTCGCGATGTGCAGGGTGTGAGCGACAAGGTCGCCTACCTTCAGTCGATCGGCAGCAACCCTGGCAACTTCCGCATCTACAAAACGGAAGACGGCGGCGCTACCTGGAAGGTGCTTTTCAAGAACGATCTCGCGGGTGCATTTTATGACTGCTTCGCATTCTGGACTCCCACGCGTGGCATTTTACACAGCGATTCAGTCAACGGAGTATTTCCCGACATTCGCACCACCGACGGCGAGACCTGGCAAAGCATCAGCAGCAGCATGCCGCCTGCGCTCGCCGGCGAGGCTTCATTTGCGGCAAGCGGCACTTGCGTTGCTACGCAGGGAGACTCCAACGCATGGATCGCTACCGGCGGCGCTTCGACAGCCCGAGTTTTGGCCACCACCGATGGCGGCGACAACTGGAACGCCTATGACACGCCGATCGTGAGTTCTCCCAGCGCCGGTGCGTTCACCGTCGATTTCCGCGATGCCATGAATGGCATCGTCGGCGGCGGCGATCTTGACCCGAGCGATCCCGACAACGCGCGCACGGCCCTCTCTTCCAACGGAGGAAAATCCTGGGCCCTCACCAACGCGCCTCCGGCGACTGGCGCGATCTTTGGTCTGAGTTACGTTCGCCAAATCGGCGGATGCGGCAATCGCACTCGCTGCCAGGGCTTCGCACGTTACGTCGTCGTCACCGCCAACTCCGGCGGAGCCGCATGGACTCCCGACGAGGGCACGACCTGGTACGTTCTTCCCGGCGTGAGCGGCGGATGGGCCGTCGCCTTTGCCAGTCCCTCCGCAGGGTGGGTGGTCGGCACCAATGGCCACATCTGGAAAATCAACTTCTGATATGCAAACAAAAAGCCCCGCCCGGATTCAGCCGGGCGGGGCATACATCAACTCTCAAATCGTAACTTACCGGTGAGTTCCTCCACTACCATGGGACCCGCCGCTCATTACCGGCGCAGCGCCGCCGCCGTGGAATGCGCTAGCTCCATGGAATCCACCGCCTCCCGCTGAGTGGAAGCCGCCATGCGCGACCATCCGCGGTCCAGAATGAAAGCTGCCCGTCGATCCCGGGCCGTGGTACGTGCCACGTGCATAATCACGTCCCATGACGTAGTGCGAGCCCGGTCCCCAGTTCCGCGCGTCGGCGCTGAAATGGTGATGGAAGGGAACTCCTCCACGGAAGCCGATAATCGGTGCGCGGTACACCAACCACGGTGAGTAGAATCCCCAGCCGAACGGACTGTAGAAAATTCCATCTCCAGGGATGAACGTGTACGCGCTGAACCACGGACTCCAGTACCAGCCTGCGCCCCACCATCCTGGTCCCCACGGTCCCCATCCGTTGGCGACATAGATGCGAGCCGCATCCACGTTCGCTTCCGCCAGATAGGACGACCGCAAACCGCTCCAGCGATACAGGTCTCCTTCTTCATACGACTTCTTATCGAACTTCTGTGCTTTGAGCGGGCTGTCTTCCGCGAGCGCTACCTCGCGCCCGCCTTTTACTGTCTCGTGATGCGTTCCGTTTTCGACTTCGGCTTTGCCATCAAACACGCGGAGCTGATCGCGTGCCTGGTCGAAATCGTACAGTCCAGTTTTAAGCAGCCGTGTTGTCGTTCCATCCGTGCTCACGCGGATATCGTTCTCCGGATGGATCTCGGCCACCTCGATCATCGCGTGTCCCTTATCGACCCCGATCTGGGTATCGGTCAGATCAGGCGAGATCATCTTCACCGAGCTGTTGTCACCGACTCGTAGAAATACTCCGGGCGTCAGCAGCACCTCGGCCTTTCCTTTTCCTGTCACCAGCGATTGGCCGGACTGCAGTTCGACCGATCCCACCGACTTCGAGTCCAAAGTCTGGTCGCCGATCGTCACTTGCCCTTCGATGTAATTGAGTGTGCCTGGCAGCGCTGAATTTGCGCTCGTTGTTGCAGCCCACGCGGGCGCGCTTAGAACCGCAGCCAGGAAGAGAGCAGCCAAAAGCTTCATCCTTGGCTTCATAAATCCCCACACCTCCTTCTCTATTAGATGATGCCTATCTAGTCACGATGCGACCGCCCGTGTAGCGTGCACACGGTTCCATCGCGCACGCGTAGTAGTTTTGCACTAGGGATGGAGAGGTATGCAGCCCGACCTTCGCTTGAGTGGGGTAGTTCCTGCCGCGAAGCGGCGAAAGAATGAATCCAATGTGGGTGCCCCATTCAAGCCCGATGTTGGTTTGAGTGGGGTAGTTCTTGCCGCGAAGCGGCGAAAGAATAAATCCAATGTAGGTGCCCCATTCAAGCCCGACGTTGGCTTGAGTGGGGTAGTTCTTGCCGCGAAGCTGCAAAAAAATAGAGTCCCACGGCGTGACCCGTGAATTGCATTTTCTACGGCATTTGCGGGCGACCCGTGGATAAAATCTTCGCCACCCATTCGCCGTGTGGGATACCACAGGACGCAAGCGCCTTTACTTCCTTATTAATGTCATATTCCACGCGTCGGATCATGGCACCCTGCCCGTCCAACAATAAATAAGAAGCGCGGCAGTCGCCATCATACGAAAGACTCACGCTGCCACTATTAATGATCAACCTTTCTCGATTCTCCGCACTCGGAAGCTTGCGAATGTACGGACGATGAATATGACCGTAAACAACGATCGTTTGTTGCAGCGAAGCATACGCCGATTCCAGTTCATCATCGCTCGCGTCTGGCGCCGGAGCTTGCCAGCAACTCTCAGGGCTGGCATGCACAATCGCCAAAGTGTCTTGAATCTGAATACGCGGCAGCGTACGTAGCCACGCTATTCTTTCTTCTCCCAGCGTGGTGCGAGTCCAAGCCGCCATCTCGCGGATCGCTGTCCATAGAGAAGCTGACGCCGACGATTGCAGTGCAAATTCCTCCAGAGATTCCGGCCGAAATAACATTTCATCTGTATTGCCCATCACGCCTTGCCACCCGCGGTCCCGTATGTGATCGACAATCTCCGCCGCGCTCGGACCGGCATCCGCGAGGTCGCCGCCGTGGAGAATCAAGTCCGGAGACGTCTCTTTCAAATCCTCCAGCACCGCTTCAAAAGCCGTTCGATTCCCGTGAATATCCGACAAGATGGCGACCCGCATCGCAGAATTCTAAAACCTGGCAGCCTCCAGCCCGTGATGTTTGTTCCCGATTGGCAACTCGAAGCCCGGATGTCACGAAACCATACATCTGTGCCGGAAGTTGTCGTTGTTTCGCCAGCGATCGGCGAAATTGAATCAGTAGTTCTCAAAACGAACTTAATAAAAATTTGAATACGATTTCATCAACGGTTCACACTCCCGTTACAAATCGGTGACCGCCCTCAACTAGCGTTCGCATTGCTCCGCAAAAAACGGAGCCAATCGGTTTTGGAGGGTAGTATGAGTGTGAAGTCGAGATTCAGGCAGTGGCGGGAGCGCGCGACAGTTGCCGCGTCTCTTGCAGCACTAGTCACGAACAGCTTCGGCGCAATCGGCGATACCGCCGGCTCAGATGCCGCGGCGAAAGCTCAGACCGCTTCGCCCATCAAGCATGTCATCGTTCTCATCGGTGAGAACCGTACCTTCGATCACTTATTTGCGACCTACGTCCCAAAAAGCAAGGATTCCGTTTCGAACCTTCTCTCCAAAGGGATCATCAATGCCGACGGCACGCCCGGGCCCAACTTCGCCCTCAGCGCGCAACACAAAGCTCTGCCGCCCTTTCCGACTGAGTACTACATCAGCCTAAGCCGCAAACAGAAGGGATCGTACGGAAAGCTGCCCGTTCCAACCTTGAACTTTGCACCCACGAAGTCGGTGTTTCCTCCGGGCACGCCGCTTACACTATTGGGTGCGGTCGAACCCTCGCTGCTGAAAAAGGATTTGAATCTGCTCACGACCGGCGCCGCTTCACAATTCAAGCAAACCTTCGTCCTGCCCGATCCGGACACACGCGTAAAGAATTTCAATAGTCTCCCCAACGGAGTGTTTCCTCTCGAAGGCGATCAACTGCCTTACGATTCGTATACCGGCGATACGACCCACCGGCTTTTTGAAATGTGGCAACAGTCGGATTGTTCTTTCGCAAATGCGACGGCCAGCAATCCTTCTGGATGCTTGAATGATCTCTATCCGTTCGTGATCACCACTTACACGAAGATTCCCGACCCCTTCAATGGAAACAAGATTGATGACAACGGCGGCGGAAACTCCATGGCGTTTTACAACGTGCAAAAAGGAGATGTCCCGGTTTTGAAGAAACTCGCTGACCAGTACACGATGAGCGACAATTTCCATCAATCGGTGTTGGGAGGAACCGGAGCGAATCACGTCATGTTGGGAACCGGCGACGCGATTTTTTGGACCGACGGCAACGGAACTCCAACCATGCCGCCATCGCACATCGCGAATCCCAATCCTCTTCCAGGAACGAACAACGTATACACCGTCGACTTGAACTTTGACGGGAACTTCACGGAATGCGGCGATGTGACCCAACCCGGAATCAAGCCGATTGTCGACTACCTCGCCACCCTTCCTTACCATCCATCTCCGAACTGCGAGAGTGGACACTTTTACATGGTGAACAACGATAACCCCGGCTTCCTGCCTGACGGAACGGTTGACACCGCGGGAATTGCGCGAGGATCTTCCGTCCCGCCGATAAAAGTCAGAACCGTTGGCGAGGCTCTGAATGAAGCAAACGTTTCCTGGGCCTACTATGGCGGAGCTTACAAGGCGGCGGTGAAACTGCAGCATGATCCGCACACCACGGACCCCGCAGTTCTGGTAGGCGCTGCATATTGCAACATTTGCAACTTCGAGTCCTACGCCACGGCGATCATGGGTGACCCGAAACAGCGCGCCGCCCATGTCAAGGACACCACGGACTTCTTTGCGGCGATCGCCAATAACCGCCTACCCTCCGTGTCCTTCGTGAAGCCAGATGGACTACTCGATGGGCACCCAGCATCGTCCAAAGTTGACCTTCTCGAAGGGATGGTGCAGAAAATTGTCTCTGCCCTTGATGCGAATCCCGATTTGAAGGCGACCACGGCTTTCATGATCACCATGGACGAAGGCGGTGGCTATTATGATTCCGGATATCAGCAGCCACTCGACTTTTTCGGTGACGGTCCGCGAATCCCCCTGATTGTTGTGTCGCCCTTCACCAAGGGCGGTCACATTAACCACTCCTACACCGATCACGTATCGATTTTGAAATTCATCGAGCGGAACTGGGGTTTGAATCCGCTCACCGCCCGCAGCAGAGACAATTTCCCAAATCCAATTTCCACGTCCGACAATCCATACGTGCCACTGAACAGTCCAGCGATTGGAGATCTGTTCGATATGTTCCAATTCTAGACACAAGCCCGCTCTTGACCAGTACAAGGGCGGGCTTTTCCGTTTTATGCCGTCATCTGTATTTCGCAAGTGACTTGTTCATGGGTCGTAGCGCTAGCGACACGCGTTACCGACCACTTCGACTTCGAAATTAGTCTCTGGTTGCATTGTTGGCGTACTTGGCGATACTAGATGCGCCGATCGGCCGCTGCAGCGTTGAAGCCGAAGCGGCATTGCCCCGGTACAATCACCAAAGAGGAAAACAACCATGAGCCAGCAAGGTCGCATCCTTGGCATCGGCGGTATCTTTTTCAAGTCCGCGAATCAGCAACAAATGAAGGAGTGGTACGCAAAGCATCTCGGCCTCGTAGATAGCGGGCATGGTGTCATGCTGCCATGGCGTGAAAAAGACAATCCTGAAAGTGAGCGGATGACAATCTGGAGCATTTTCCCCGCCAACACCAAGTACATCGAGCCCAGCCCGGCTTCCTTCATGGTGAACTACATCGTCGATGACCTTGACGCACTGCTCGACCGTCTGTCGAAAGAAGGCGTGCGCATCGACCCTAAGCGCCAGGACGAAAGCTACGGCCGCTTCGCTTGGATCTACGATCCGGACGGCAACAAAATCGAACTCTGGCAGCCACTCACATAGTCGTCTCGCTACCTCTCAGGTCCTTCGATTTGACTTTGAAAGGGGAAGAAAACAGTGAGTGTCTCACTTGGAAATGGGTGCCCCATTTCAAGCCCGGTGTTGGCTTGAGTGGGAAGTGACGTCAACTGAGCCTGTCCTTTGGGGATTGAAACGCCTGCAGACCGGACACAGCTACTTCGTTACCTTCTCCTGCTATCAGCGCCAACCTTTGTATGTTTCGTCGTCCCGAATCTTGTTCTTCTATTCCATGGCGGCTGATTGAAGACCGACCGGGATACAAACCAGCCGCGAAGCGGCAAAAGAATAAAGCCCACGGCGCAAGCCGTGGGTAGCGCGCGCAATCAGATACAGCCCCGTTAGGGGCGAAAGAATTCAATCCCAAATGTAGCGTTCGTCATAGGCATTTTGCTTTTCTTCAAGAATGCAGTTGTTCTCTCCTATCCATTTTGGGATAGGTGCCCCATTCAAGCCCGGTGTTGGCTTGAGTGGGGAAGTGACGTCAACTGAGCCTGTCCTTTGGGGATTGAAACGCCTGCAGACCCGACACAGCCACTTCATTACCTTCTCCTGCTATCAGCGCCAACTTGTGTATGTTTCGTCGTTCCGAATCTTGTTCTTCTATTCCATGGCGGCTGATTGAAGACCGACCGAACCACAAACCAGCCGCGAAGCGGCAAAAGAATGAAGCCCACGGCGCAAGCCGTGGGTATTGGGCGTAATCAGATACAGCCCCGCAGGGGCGAGAGAATTTAATCCCAAATGTAGCGTTCGTCATAGGCAATTTTGTTTTTCCTCAAGAACGCCACGAATTCCTGTTGAAAAATCTCGATCGGCACACCTCCGGAACGCTCGATTCACTGACGCTGAACGCGCCATACCCGGTCTGCCATGAAAACCTCGCATTCAATTTTTCCCGCACCCAACGGGACGAATTCGCCTTGATCGTGCGAGCGATGTCTGCCATCGACTGCGCCGGCCGAATCTGAATCAGCATGTGAACATGATCGTCGGTTCCACCAACGATAATCGCCTTCGCGTGCATCTCGCGAACAATACCGCCAAGATAGCCAAACAGATCGGAGCGAATGTGAGGCGTGATCAATGCCTGACGGCCCTTAGTGCTGAAGATCAAATGAACGACGAGATTGGCGACCGTGTGAGCCAAGTTGTTTTTCGCCCTGCCAGGGTTTCCCGATGGTTGTGAATTCACCCACAGCTCGCGCCGTAGGCTGCATTCTTGCGCCTCGATCGGTTAATTATGAGAATTCGCGAAGTTGAAAGGCGTGATCGGGGTCACACCCGTTCTGCTTGGTTTAGGCCGGCAACCGCTCCTCTTGACAGCACTGTACGGTTAAATGTACAGTATTATGTACATAGGAGGACAGCCATGGCTCGCCCAAAGGCCGCCCATCACGAACCCTCAATTCCAGAAGAGCAACTCGAGTTTTCGAATGTCACAGACCTCAGGCAGAACCTGCTGCCCGCGATCGAGCGCATCGAAAAGAACCCTGCTCTGCGCTTCCTGATCCTCAAACATGGTCGGCCGCAAGCTGTGCTTATGAGCGCCGAAACTTACGACCTGGTGAAAAAGCTCATGAATCAGTTGGTGAGTGCTCAGGCCTCCATGCCGAGAGCGGCCGCTGTCGAGGGCGCCTTTCGTCGGTTGCGCGACGAACGTGGAACCCGCGCCAACCCTGCGCCATCTGCGAACGAAGAAAGAGTCTCGCAGCAAATCGAGCTCATGACCACCATGCTGTTCGATATCAAGAAACAGCTTCGCGCCCGCAAAGTGGCGAAAGCCGAAAGCGGCGACTAAAAAAGCTGTTGAGTAAGGTTGCAGACCGGTGCTTGTAGGTTAAGATGCCTCCAGCTTAGTCCATTCGGTAGGGAATAGCTGTGATCGTCGATCTCTCGTTCGACTTCTGGGTTGAGATCCAATTCCGCTGGACCGGGCGGTTCCCACCTGCCCTGATCGACGAGATCGGCCGCCAGAAAGTCGAGATCTACAAAAGCCTTAAGCCAGATCCGGACCACGAGGGCATGTTATCCGGCTCTCGCGTCATCAACGTCGGCAAGCGGCGCTTCGATGTCCTTTTCGCCTCCGACAACTACCAGATCGACCACGCCACCGACACGCATCCCCTTCGCGTGATGATCATCGACGAACTTCATTAAGGAGGGCAGGTTGCAACCGATGGCTTCCTCGATGCCTCACTCCATGGCCGTATTGAGACTCGGCGCGTACATTCTTAGCGCCATCTTCGGCATTGCTGGAACGTGGCTGATGTCCCGGCGCTACGCGCGTAATCTGCTGGTCACGATCGTCTATGCTCTCACTTGGCCGATCGTCGTGCTAGCCGGCAAGAGCAAGAATTTCCGCGACTCCTACAACGCAGAGATCCGTGCAAACTACGACGTGCAGGACCAGCCCATCGACAGCGCCTTCGGTTTCAATCTTCTTTTCTGGGCATTCGTGCTGCAACTGCTCGCCCTGCTGATCGAGGCAAAGTACGGATAGCGGGCTTTTACTAACGACTAGAAAACTAGCAACAACCAACCGCATTCTAGTGCCCCACTCAAACCCCGCTTTTTGGCTTGAGTGGGGACTTCAGCGGAGCATGTGAATCGCTATTTTGAAAACCGAACGGCGAGTGTGTTGCCCGCGAGCGTGATGGTATCGGTTGCGACCTCTCCTCCGCCGCACAACGTGATGGTGTTCGTTCCCCTGATCAATCCGTCGCTGGGTAAGATCGTCCACTGAAAGCTGCGTGACTGAAAAGTTCCATCTGGAGGAGCAAACCCGTCGATCAGGTCGCTCGACAAGCAAGGGTGCCCATTCACGCTGATCCCGATGTTGTAAAACAAATTTGCCGTCAACCTGTAGTCGGTGCTCCAGGTCACGACCACCGGGACCACAACCTTGGGTTCCATGACCGTTACCGTTTCCCCAAAACTGAAGCAGCACGTGCCCGTGAATGTTTGGGGATTTCCGTTGAGAAGGACTTCATTGGGCGGAACCGCAAGCGCAGCAGTCGCGACGCCTAAGACCACGCAAATCACTGCAAGACAGAGATTAAATCGTGTCATGGATTCTGATCCTGTATTCATTGTTTTCTCCCTCTACTGCGACAAGCGCGCAGCGAGCGTCATTCCGAACGTATCCAGGAAGTTATTCCCGTTAAATGTCCCGCCACCACACAACGTGAGTGTGTTACTTCCGGCCTGCAGTCCTTCATCGGCGAATACGATCCACTGAAACATCCGGGGGCTGCTGTCGCTCGAGTTTGAAATCGACGCCGAGCCGAAAAACTTGCATGGACCGCCGTTCACCATCAGCCCGACGAGGTTGCCGGTGTTTTCAAACACGAAAACTTCCCAAGTCACGACTACGGGAACTGGCTTCGCGGGCTCTGTCACCGTAATGCCCACGTTGAACGAAGAACAGCAGGGGCCCTCGAAATCGAGAGAGCCAACGTTTTGAAACACTTCTTCAGGAGGGACTGCGAAAGCAGTTGTCGCACATCCGATCAAGAGGCTGACAACGGCCATGCAAATTGCATGTTGACGAACCGTCGTTAGGATTTTGTTCATATCGTTACTCCTCGTTAGAAACGAGGCTAGCCTCGTCTCTATTGAAAACTTGCTCTGAACTGAAAAACCGCAATGTACCCGTCGCGATACAGCCGCCTGCCGGCAGCGTTCTCATTTCGCGGTTCGCACCGACAGCGTGTTAAATCCGATCACGATGACGGCGGTCGCCGAAGTTTCTCCTCCGCCGCACAACGTGAATGTGTTCGTTCCTCGCACCAGTCCATCGCTGGGCGAAAGCAGCCACTGGAAGAAATGGGAATCAGAGGATCCGCTGCCATCGCCTCTTCCAAACGGTTGAATCGAGGCCGGTCCGAACAGTCGGCAGGGCTTGCCATTCACACTCAGCCCGGCAAGGAAAACGCCTGTCGCCTGGTAGTCGGTGCTCCACGTAACGATGACCGGCACCAACGTCGCCGGCTCTGTCACACGCACCGATTCCAGCCATGTGAAACAGCAGAGGCCCTGGAACGACTGGTTCTGTTCCACTCGCAGTAATTCCTTCTTATTGACGGCGGACGCCGTCGGCGCTAACAACGCCGCCAGACACACAACCGACAAACAGAGAACGACTTTCTTCAAATGCTTCGATCCTGATCTCATCTTTATGCTCTTTCCGCCTATTGCGGCTTTGCAGTTGTTTCTTGATCCGGGGCCGATGCTTATTCCCAAGGTTCTTGCCGATGCGTCTCGAACGCCGACGCCACCTGGCCGCCATGCTTCCGACTCCAACGCTTCCATTCCGCCAGCGTCAGAACACAACGGCCTTATGCCTGGAATATCGCAAATCCTCCGACGAGCACGACATTATTAAAGGGAAGAGAATTCCACGCCCTGCACCCGCTTTTGCCGGATGGTATGTTGATTCCCGACGATCATGCGCCATCCGAAGTTTCCGCTCGGTACTTCTCCTCTCCCCACAGGGCGCATGCCCGCTCTCAGCACCCCGCTCGCCGCAGGATACGAAGGCCTCCGTCTTCCCGCCGCCGTTCTCCTCGACAACGTTCGCAGCATGTACAACATAGGCGCATTTTTCCGAGCCGCTGACGGCGTCGGCTTGCAAAGAATCTGTCTCTGTGGAATCACCGCCCATCCTCCGAAGAAGGCGATCACCAAGACCGCCCTCGGCGCCGAAGAAGTTGTCCCCTGGGAACATGACTGGGATGCCGTCGCCCTCGCCGAGCGCATGCGTTCTGCCGGATTCGAACTCGCCGCCATCGAGACCAGCCCGCAGTCAGTCGACTTGTTCGATTGGAAACCGCGATTTCCCGTCTGCGTCGCCTTCGGCAACGAGGTCGAAGGCCTGAACCTGTCTCTGCTGCAACTCGCCGACACGCACGTACGTATCCCAATGCTCGGGACGAAGACATCCCTGAACGTCGCCACTGCCGCCGGCATCGTCCTCTACGAACTTCTGAGGAAGTACCGCCTAACTGCGCGCCACTAACTCTCCGCCGCCGTTCATCATCAACTCCCACGCCTCCCGATACTTCTCATGTTTCGACGGACGCCTCCGCCGCACTGGAAAAAGCTTTACTCCCTTCACACTCCGGAATGCCTCGATCGGAATCACGTACCACGCATTCTCCGGACCCACGTACGCCACCAGCACATCGATCTCGTCCGACGTGTACACCTTCCCGCTCGCCGCCCCGTGGGCCCGGGTTTAGGGCTTGTCATCCCGAGGAGCGAAGTGACGAGGGATCTGCAGTTGGTTTAAGGATTGTCATCCCGAGGACTGAAGCGACGAGGGATCTGCAGTTGCTTTCATTGTTTTTGGGTGGCGCTGGCGAATCAAGTCACAACTCCCGATGGCTTCAGCCGCAGAGGGTATGGGATCCAGCCCGGTGCCCCAGGTTTGCGCCCTGCCGTTGGGCGCTAACCTGGGAATCCCGCACCCGTTTTTCCTGACAGCTGATAGCTGACGGCTGACAGCTGAGGGCTGATAGCTCAAACAAAGCCCCGCTCCTCCGAACAGGGCCTTTCACTAGCAACTAGCAACTAGCAACTTGCAACTGGCAACTGGTTTTAACTACTTCTCCACAAACACCATATCCAGCAGGTCCGGTTGTAGCGACACGTGACTGTTCCGTTGCTGAATGAGATCGGCAAAGTTCACTTCGACGTCATTCACCAGCACCTTGTCGTTTTCGCTGCGCGAGCCCTGGTTCTTCGATCGGATCCAGTCTGCCAAATTGCCATCGAACTTTCCGTTGTCCACGTCCCGCAGGTAGTCGGTGCAACGCCGGAACAGCTTCGGCAGGATCAGGTTTCCCTCCGGTCCAATGGAGTCCTGGTCTTGGAGAACGAAGTCACTGCTCGCATCGAGCGACCACACGCTCTTCTTGCCGCGCGCGGTCGTGGTGCTGCCGCCGGCCGCTGCCGCTGCAGCCATCGGCTTGGCCGCCTTCCTCGCCTTTTCTGCGGCTGCCCGGAAGAACTCCCGGTGAGCAATCGGCATCGACGTGTAGACGGTGTAATATGCTAGCCCGGTCTCGATCATGTGCAGGTTCATCGTTTTCTTAAGTATCTTTTCGTCGACATGAACCCAGGACTTGTCAGCGGGCAGGTGCCCGTCATCAGTCAGCACGTAGGAGACGGGGCGTCCGTTGGCCTCGGCCGCAACCGACAGGATCGCCCCCGGAAGCTGATTCGGTTTGCAGGCAGTCACCTTAGTGCCTTGGTAAGTGAGATTGGTGAAGCCCATTTCTTTGAGTAACTCATCGCGCGACTCCGCGCCGAGCGGCTGGGCAGCCGCTCCGTAGTGGAGTTCGGGAGCGTCAATGCCTTCAAAGCGCAGTTGCACGCTGCCGTCGACGTTGCTGGGCTTGATGCGTTCATGGCGATGAAGCAACTTGTAAGCCGACGAGTCCTTGGCGAGAAACCGCACGCTGTCGCCGTCGGGCTCTTTGTCGATCAGAACGAAATTTCCGCGGATACAAAGGAAGTAGGGTGAGCCTGCCATAATCGTCTCCTTGAGTGTTGTCATGACGCCTGAAGCGGCGTTCGGTTAAGTTGTCGAGGAAGCCGTTAGATCGTTACGAAGAGGAAGAGGGGAAGTCGTGAAACTCGCCCCAAGGGAAGTTCGGGAAGTATAGCAGAGAAGTTACGTTTAGCGGTGTAAGGGACTATTCGTCAGGTTTCAAGCCGATGTTGGCGCTCATCGCGGATTTTAATGGCGACGGGCGTCCGGATGTGGCCTCCGTTGGTGGTGAGAACCAAGTGCCGGGCGTCACCATACTCATGGGAAAGGGTGATGGCACGTTTATATCCTATGCAGGCCGGCCCACTGTCCCGTTGCCGTACAACATGGCGGTGGGAGACTTCAATGGCGATGGTAGACCGGATTTCGTCATGGATAACTTCGCTCCGTCAGGTACGACTTCGATTCTCCTTAACAACGCAAAGGGCGGTTTTGTTGCGCACAACAAGAAATTCGGCACGTACCCTACATACCTCAATGTTGGAGATTTTAATGGCGACGGAAAACTTGATGTTGTTGTAGCGGCAAGTAATCCAAACGGGCAGGTGGGGGTTCTGTCCACGCTGCTGGGGAATGGAGATGGGACTCTCGGCGCCCCCATCAATCAGCCGATCGCTTCCGTCCCCGCGGACGCCTTTGCCGTTGCTGATTTTGATCTGGACGGCAATCTTGATCTTGCCGTTGGCTTGCAGGTGTCGACGGGAGTCTCGGTATTTTTCGGAAACGGCGACGGCAGCTTCACGTCACCGATGCTGTTCGATCTCGGCCAGAGTGAGAATTCTCCGCTCGGACCGGTGCTCGTCGCCGACTTGAATGGTGACCATAAACCCGACCTTGTCGTGTCAACGGATAGCGGCGTCGCCGTTTTGATTGGTAAAGGCAACCGCTCATTCCGACCTTATAGCCTGGTTGTACCTGGCTACAGCGCCGTCGGTGTCGGGGATTTCAACGGTGATGGCAAGCCAGATCTCGTGCTCAATCAACTCGACATAGCACCTATCATTGCCTTGGGTAATGGAGATGGCACCTTCCAGGCACCGGCGCTCGCATCTCACACGCCGGTTTCACCGAGGACCGCGAATACTGCTTCGATTCAGCAGGCTGCGGTGGGGGATTTTAATGGCGACGGTAACCTTGATTATGCTGCCTTCGATTCCCTCGAGAACCTCGCGATCTTTCCCGGGAACGGACACGGGACGTTTGGACAGCGTATTGATCTCAGTATCAAAGATGGCCCAGGATTGCTCGCCGCAGCCGACTTTCCTGGTGATGGCACACTTGATCTGGCCGCCGCTTTACAATACAACGAGCTTAAGGGCATAGTCGCTCTCTTTGCGAGTCGCCCAGTCGGGGCTTTGTACCCAAGTCCACTCAATTTTGGTTCGCACAAAATTGGCGATGGCAGCCAAGTCGTAACGACACTCTACAATTCCGGCGGTGGCTCCCTCGCCGTGAGTGCCATCACAACGACGGGAGACTATTCGCAGAGCAAAACCTGTGGGTCAAGCCTCGCCTCTGAAAGTTCCTGCACGATCACAGTCACTTTCACACCAACGAAAGCAGGGCTGCGGAAAGGGATCCTTAGCATCAAGGACAACGCGGCGATAAAGCCACAGATCGTCGTCTTGAACGGAACGGGAGTCAAATAGAGTCAGGGCGGTGGTCCATTCAAGCCCAGTTTTGGCTTGACTAGGAAAAGCCCTGACAGCTGACAGGTGAGAGCGGACGGCGAAAAGCTGATAGTTTCCCAACGACTAACCTGGGAACCTGCACCGGTGTTCCTGATGGCTGATCGCTGATGGCTGATGGCTGACAGCTGATCGCTGACAGTTAACCTTACGAGGACGAGGGCGCCCGCGACACAAAATACCGGACCTCGTGAAACGGTGTGAGGCTAGAACTCACTACAGGTTAAAGGTGCGGCAGCCTCTTTTTGCTGTGCAGACCTGCCTCGTTGCTGGTTCTCCTGTCGTTCGAACCTCGCGAGGGTTGGAGGATGAAATGAGAAGCAAATGCGTGCGGACTGTCCTGCTGCTGTCGATGACGGAGTTGTTGGTTCTTGGGTTCAGTGCCCATGCTCAGAACGCATGCGCCTACACTTTTCAAGCCGCCAAGAATGGGAAGAGCTTCTCATTCTGTGTCAGCAGTTCCGGAAACGTCGTCGAGATGACGGCGAATGGAGTAAAACACCTCTCAACCTCCGGCGTTTCCGGCTACACCGTGGAAATCCAGTCGGATTTTGGCGGTGGCTGCGGCTTTGACTACGGCTTTCTCGGAAATGGCGGTTGGGACGGGCCTGCCAGAGTGACCCAACCAAACGGACCCGGCACGCTGCCCATCCTGGTCTTATATGACATGGTGCCCTACCACTTGGCCGAGACGATTACGCAGACCGTGGCTACCAACAACGTCCAGGTGAAGATGGCCGTGTCAAGCGAGGTTGGGCGCGGTGTCAATCCGGCGATTGTCACCATTACGCGCGTCGCGGACTATAGCCAACAACCAACTCACGAACTACCTCGATCACTCGCTCCTTCGGTCGTGGGCTTACAATCAGGACGGCACCAGCGCCATGCTCTTTCCCTCCAACTACAGGGCCGCGGAGTTTGAGGAGGCGGGAGTTGTGGCGAACCCGAAGGCTGGATTCAATTTCTGTCAAATCCCGGACGCCACTACGCCATACCTCGGCGACGGTGCAGTTTATTCGCGCGCCTCTTTCATCGTGCAACCGCAAGCGACCAGATCCGTGACCTTCGCATACCAGATCTTCTAAGAGTTATAGGTCTCTGAGAGTTGTAGGTCCCAGTGTTTTAGCGATCTACTGGTGGAAGAGCGGCGCTTTAGCGCCGCATTGAACGCGGCCGACGACGGGCGTCAGCCCTGGAGTCATCAAGTTTCCGGTGCCCCATTCAAGCCGTTTTTTTGCTTGAGTGGGGTAGTTTGCCGGGAGCCCAAGGTTCAAGCCCCCCGGTTCGCGCCAACCTGGGAACCTGCACCGGTGTTCCTGATGACTGATGGCTGACAGCTCAAAAAAAGCCCCGCTCTTTCGAACGGGGCTTGTGGTTTTCCTGATAGCTGATGCCTGAGTGCTGATGGCTCAGTACATGTCGCCCATGCCGCCGCCGTGTCCGCCCGGCATCGGAGCTTTCTTCTCTTCCGGAATCTCCGAGATCAGGGCTTCAGTGGTCAGCATCAACGAGGCGATCGACGCCGCATTCGTCAGCGCCGTGCGCACGACCTTCGTCGGATCGAGCACGCCCGCCTTGACCAGGTCTTCGTATTCACCGGACTGCGCGTTGTAGCCGTAGTTCGCGTCCTTCGAGTCGTTGACCTTGCCCAGCACGACCGCGCCCTCTTCGCCGGCATTTTCGGCGATCTGGCGCAGCGGCTCGGTGATGGCGCGCTTCACGATGTTGACACCGATCTGCTCGTCACCTTCCAGCTTCAGCTTGTCGAGCGCCGAAACGCAGCGCGCCAGCGCCACGCCGCCGCCGGGGACAATGCCTTCCTCGACTGCTGCGCGCGTCGCGTGCATCGCGTCTTCCACGCGGGCTTTCTTTTCCTTCATTTCGGTTTCGGTCGCGGCGCCGACTTTGATCACCGCCACGCCACCGACCAGCTTCGCCAACCGCTCCTGCAGCTTCTCGCGGTCATAGTCGCTGGTGGTCTTGTCGATCTGGCTGCGAATCTCTTTCACGCGGCCTTCGATCTCCGAGTGCTTGCCCTTACCCTCGACGATTGTGGTGTTGTCCTTGTCGACGGTCACTTTCTTGGCCTGGCCGAGATCGGAAATCTGCACGTTCTCCAGCTTGATTCCCAGATCTTCGGTGATGGCCTTGCCGCCGGTCAAGATCGCGATGTCCTGCAGCATGGCCTTGCGGCGATCGCCGAAGCCCGGCGCCTTTACGGCGCAGACTTGCAGCGTGCCACGCAGCTTGTTGACGACCAATGTCGCGAGCGCCTCGCCCTCGACATCCTCAGCCACGATGATGAGCGGCTTGCCGCCCTTCGCGATCTGCTCGAGCAGCGGGAGCAGGTCCTTCATCGAGCTGATCTTCTTTTCGTGGATCAGGATGTACGCGTTCTCGAGCACCGCTTCCATCCGCTCCGGATCGGTGACGAAGTAAGGAGAAAGGTAGCCGCGGTCGAATTGCATTCCCTCGACCACGTCGAGCTGCGTTTCGAGAGTCTTCGACTCTTCAACGGTGATGACGCCATCCTTGCCGACCTTCTTCATCGCTTCTGCGATGATGCGGCCGATGGTCTCGTCATTGTTCGCGGAGATCGTACCGACCTGGGCAATGTGATCGCCCTGCACCGGCTTCGAGAACTCGTCGAGCTTGCCCTTGCTGCGGTTGCCTTCTTTGTCGACCTTGCCCGCAATCTCCTGCACCGCGCGCTCGATGCCCCGCTTCATGGCCATCGGGTTCGCGCCGGCAGCGACCGTCTTCACGCCTTCGCGGTAGATCGCCTGCGCCAGAACAGTGGCGGTGGTGGTGCCGTCGCCGGCAACATCCGAAGTCTTCGAAGCGACTTCGCGGACCATCTGCGCGCCGGTGTTCTCGAGCGGCTCTTTCAATTCGATTTCTTTTGCTACGGTCACGCCGTCCTTGGTGATGGTCGGCGAACCGAATTTCTTTTCGATGACCACGTTGCGGCCCTTGGGGCCGAGAGTGACCTTCACAGCATCAGCCAAAAGGTTGACGCCGCGGAGAATCGCCTGGCGGGACTCTTCTCCGTGAACAATTTGCTTTGCCATTGCTATTTGCTCCTAATGTGAGGTGCAGGCAGTGCCTGCTGAATTTTCCGGAACCGTTCCTACGCCGTCCGATTTAGCTTTTGCTGACGGCTGAATGCTGACGGCTAAAAGCTGACGGCTGAATCCTAACGGCTAAAAGCTATTTCCGTGACCCGGCCGTTTCCTTCTTTGAGGCGCCGGAGATAACTCCGAGTACTTCTTCTTCGCGCATGATGATGAAGTCTTCACCATCCAATTTGATTTCTGTGCCGGAATACTTTCCGAACAGGATGCGGTCGCCTTCCTTCACGTCGAGCGGACGAACCTTGCCTTCTTCGCTGATCTTGCCCTTGCCGGCGGAAACCACTTCGCCCTCTTGCGGCTTCTCTTTCGCCGTATCCGGCAAAATTATGCCGCCGCGGGTGGTCTCGGCTTCTTCCACGCGACGGACCAGGATGCGGTCATGCAGCGGGGTGAACTTCGTAGCCATGCTTGAAACTCCTTTCCTCTTGTGGGAGGTTTCGAATGAGTTGAATTGAATTTTGAGGGTTTTCCGGGACTGTTAGCACTTAAGCCCCTCGAGTGCTAATTCTAAAAACTGGGCCAGCGGTTGTCAAGCCGAGGTGTTTGTCGAGGACATGGGAGTTGTGAGGTAAGTATATGTTGTATCAGTTAGATACGTGGATTCAAAACATGAGCTGTTCGATGGTTCGGCACAATCACAGATCGGTTTAATAAGGCTGGCGCCTTCTTCGTTGCGATTTTCGTCGTCAAAGTGACAGGGGCAAAGTTCCTGCTTAGAATGTGGGGCATGAAAATGTGGCGTGCGGCAATTCTCGGGGCGACATTTCTAGTGCTAGGGGCCGTGGCGATTGCGGTTTTGGGGAGCCGGGCGGTTGCTCAGGATGAGGACACTCAGGTTTCTTCTCTGCGATTCGTCGTAGTGCGCGACTACAACGGCAAGCCCCTGAAAAATGCGTCTGTCGTGATGCATCCAGTGAACAAGGGGAAGCAGCAGCGCGGAGGCCTCGAACTCAAAACCGATACCGACGGCCGAGCGAGTTTCGATGGGGTGCCATACGGGCCCCTGCGCATACAGGTTCTCGCGACGGGATTCCAAACATTCGGCGAGGATTACGAAGTTAACAAACCTGATATGGAAATCGTTGTACGACTGAAGCGCCCGACGGGACAGTATTCGATTTACGAGCAGCATCCGGAAGAGAAGAAGGACCAGCCGCAAGAGCAGAAGCCAGACCAGAAAGCGCCGGAACAGAAACCGCAGTGAGTGGGCAGTGGCCAGTGGCCAGTAAAACCTAAAGTTTGAACTGAGATGCTCGCAATAGAGCGCGAACCTGACGCATCCACAAAAACTGCTTCAGTAACGGGTCAGATTGCAGAAGTAGCGATCAGCTCTCGGCTATCAGCCATCAGCAAAAACCTACAACTGCGGAAGGCGCGGGTCGCGAAACAATTGAGAGTTCGCAGGAAGGCCTTTCGCTCAGAAGCGGCGTGCGGTGCCCGATTCCAGCAGGAAGGGGATGACAGAGCGTGCGCCGTAACCTACAATCGGCTCCCATGGCTGCTCCGGAATTAACGGTCGAACGATTCGCCGGCGTGACCGACAACCAACGCGTTCTGTTGCTGCGCGGGCCGATCACGATCGAGACAGCTTCCTCTTTCGATCGCGCGGTGCGAAACGAAAATGCTGACACGATGATTCTCGACCTAGCGAACGTGCCCTACATCGATTCAGTAGGATTAGGCTCCCTGGTCACAGCGCACGTGTCGCACCAGAAAACCGGCCGCTGCCTGGTGCTGACGGGCGTTACTCCACGCGTTTCCAGAGTTCTCGAGATCACGAACGTGAAGAAGTTCTTCATGACGTTCAAAACCACGTGGGAAGCTGTCGAAGCGCTGGCCAACACCGGAACTGCCTAGAGCTTCAACCGGTGACAACAAAGCCGATCGGCGAACTGCCAACCACAAATTGGGTTCCCCAACCACCGAGAATCGGGCGCACATTACGGAAGGCAACCATGAAGTTCGCACGAATTGTGTTCCCACTAGTGATGTTGGCAGCACCGTGCGTCGCACAAAGTGTGGATGAACTCGTGGCCAAGAATATCTCGGCGCGCGGCGGTGCAGAGAAACTGCGCGCGATCCAGACAATCTCGATGACGGGAACAATCACCTTTGGCGATCAGAACTCGCCGATCACGGTGCAGATAGCGCGGCCGTCAAAGATCCGCGAAGAGTTCGCCGTGCAAGGCATGCAGATCACGCGTGCGTACAACGGTTCGCAGGGATGGGAAGCACAGAAAACGGAGGACGCTCCGCAGGTGCGGGATCTTAATGGCGGCGAGTTAAACAATATCCGCGAGGAGGCCGAGAACGCGATCGAAGGCCCGCTGCTCGATTATGGGAAGAAGGGCAGTAAAGCCGAATACCTCGGGAAAGACACGGTCGACGGCAAGCCGGTCGTCAAGTTGAAAATCACAACGTCGATGGGCACGAGCATCACGCAGTTTCTCGATGCTGAGACGTATCTCGAAATTCACCAGGAGATCGAGCGGTCGTCGGAAGGAAAGGTTGTGACTATCGTCGAAGATGTCGGCGATTATCGCGAGGTGAACGGCGTGAAGTTCGCGCACCTGTTCGTTAGTGGTTCGCGAGAGAATCCGAAGGCCGTGACACTCAAGATTGAAAAGATGGAAGTGGATGTTCCGGTGGATGGCGCGGCGTTCGAAAAGACATCGAAATAGTCATCAGCCCTCAGCCGTCAGCCATCAGCAAAATCTAATCCTCACACAACACTCCGAACAGCGAACGTCAATTCCTCACAACCCGCGCAAGGATGTACAGCAGCAACAGCGATGTCTGTCCTGTCTACACACAGCCAAATGTGTGTTTTACCCGCATGTTTCCTTACGATTTTCAATACTCTTGCCGGGAGCGACTCCAAAAAATCATACGGTGGAATTGAACGAGTTCCTCGTCAGCAGCGAGAGGTCAAAATCTTCGTGAGCGATTCGCCTTGTCTTTTCGAAGGTCTCAGAGACTCGAGCAAGACTCGATAACGAATCATTGAAAAGTGGCGCGGGGCGTGCCTCTCAGATAGCACACGTGTGGTGGTAGTAGACACAACACACAACGCGATGGGTAGGAGCGAGGAAACACATATGCGATGGATGGTATGGGTGTTGAGTTGTGCTGTTATCGTCGCCTGCAGCGTGGCGGCGATGGCACAAGTTGGCTCGGGATCGATTCAAGGAACAGTGACCGATGCCAGCGGCGCGGTGGTGAAAGATGCGCAGATCACCGTAACGAACACGTCAACGAATGCAAGCCGTTCGGGCGTGAGTTCGGATGCGGGAAATTACGCATTTCCGAATCTGCCGGTTGGAACTTACAAAGTCACGATTACGAGAGAAGGGTTTGCAACGGTCCAGTCGACCGTGACCGTTACTGTGTCGGCGGTAGTTCCGTTAAACGTGAGTCTCGAAGTGGGGAAGATCGAGAACACGGTGACGGTGGAGGGCCAGCAGCAGGCACCGATCGAGACCGAGGAATCACAAGTCTCGAACCTGATCGACTCGCAGCGCATGCAGGCACTTCCGCTGATCACGCGCAACCCATATGAACTGATGTTGCTGTCACCGGGCACGGCACAGTCCAACAGTTCGCTGGGCGGAGTAAACGTGAACGGTGAGCGGGAGCGCAACAACAACTTCCTGCTGGACGGCGTGGACAACAACGATACGTCAGTGCCAGGCATTCTGGGAGGGGCTCTGCAGGCGAATCCGGATTCGACAGAAGAGTTCCGCATCATTACGAACAACTTCAACGCCGAATATGGCCGGAATACGGGCGCAATCGTCGACGTTGTCACCAAGAGCGGGACCAATCGGTTCCACGGGGATGCTTACTGGTTCGGACGCTACGACAAAATCGGCGGAGCGCGCGACTGGTTCAATCCTCCGCCGGCGGAACGCGACCCATATGTTCGCAACCAGTTTGGATTTTCAGTCGGGGGACCGATCTGGAAGAACAAGACGTTCTTTTTTGTGAACCAGGAATTTCAGCGGTTCCGCACAGCGCGAACCGGCACCGCAACCGTACCGACGCAAGATTTCAGGAACGGGACGTTCACGTTCAACGGCGTAAACGACAACGGTGATCCGATCTCGCAGGCAATCGATCTGCGTCCCGGATCGGCCGACAACGCTGCGTTCGCATCGAACGTTTTTGGACCGGGCGCGCCGGCGTCGATTCCTGCGGACGAAACGATCCAGAAAGTTTTCGCACTTTATCCGCAAGCCACGCTGCTTACTGGCGACGGATTCAGTGGGCTTGCCTTCTTCCCGGATTCTTCTCGCCAGGATAGCTGGGAGTCCACGGCAAAGATCGATCACCACTTCACAGACTCCGAGGTATTGAGTTTCCGCTACGGGTACAACCACCTGACGGACCCGAATCCGTTCTTTGACGCGATTCTGCCTGGCAACGTTGGGGCCGTTTCGACCAAGCAGTTAGCACACGGCGGGGCGGCGAACCTGACGTCGACGCTGCGGCCGAACCTGATCAACAACGCGATCTTCGGATGGAACCACCTGTTCTCGGAGTTTTCTTGCGCGAACCATGACGTGATGGACAGCGTCTTTCCAGTCGACCGTTTCGGATATGGCGCAGAGTTTGTGATGAGCCCATTCACGAGCCTCGCGTGCGGCGGCGCGGGTGTGCTGCTGGCCAACCAGCAAGCGAGAACGACGGGAACCATCACAGTGGCGGATACGCTGACCTGGGTAAAGGGCAACCACAGCCTCAAATTCGGGGGCGACTTCCGCAACATAGGCGAATCGGGCGACAACAACTTCAATTCGCGGCGGCAGGTCGATACGCGGCTCGGCACCTTCACGGGCGGCGGTTTCGACTCGCTGGGAATCGGCGTATCGGATGCAGCGCTCAACGATGCGGTGTCGGCGTTCTACGGCTTCGTGCTGGCGGACACCAATGCCGAGTTTTTCAACAAGTCGGCAACGCGGGTTGCTACCGACAACAAAGACTTCCGGCAGCGCGAGTCGAGTGCCTTTGTGCAGGATAGCTGGAAGATCCGGCCGAACCTGACTTTGAACTTCGGTTTGCGATACCAGTTCAATGGGGTTCCGACCGAACGGAACGGCAACCTGTCGAACCTGTTCACCGATCCGCGGTCGTTCCCTGTGGTATTCACGACCGTCGGGGAGGGCACGGGACACCAACTCTACAAAGACGATTACTCGAACATCGAACCCCGCATCGGATTTTCGTGGGATCCGTTCAAAGACGGGAAGACGGCTATCCGCGGCTCGTTTGGCATTTTCCACGACCGCGTGTTCGGCAACCTGTTCGGGAACGCACGCGGCAATCCACCGTTCGAGCAGGACTTCAGCAACACACCGTTCGAAACAATTGGAGATGCATTTGGCACTGGGGCCTTCCCGATCGTGGTTCCGGACACGATTCCGTCGGCGTCGGTACCTGATGGATCGCTGCTAGCGCCGACGATCTTCGATCCAAACTTCCGCAATCCGGTGACGAACAGCTACTTTTTCGGAGTGCAAAGGGAGTTGCCGGGGAACGTGGTGATCGATGCGAGCTACGTGGGAAACAGCAGTCACCATATATTCCGGGTGTTCGACGCGAACCCGCCCGATCCTACGCTGGTGCAGCAACTGGTGGCGTTCTGCGTACCGGGTAATCCAGACAACAATGGCTTCAACACGCCGACGGGTCAGTGTACTTCGGCGAACGTGGCAAGCCTCAATCTCTACTCCGGATTCGAGAACGGCGTTCTGCCGTTCAACGGAGTGGCGCACAATGCCATCGGCCGCGCTGGCTTGGCGGCGGCGTTGAACAAGAGCGACGGCAATGCCAATTACAACGCACTGCAACTGAAGATTACAAAACGGTTCACGCACGGGTACCAGATTCAGGGTGCTTACACGTGGGCACATTCGATCGACGATGCGAACGATCCGATTAATCCAGCGATTGGAGGAGTCGGCTTCGTGCGCGATCCGCTCTTGCCCGCGCTGGATCGAGGCAACTCGGATCACGACATCCGGCACGTGGGCGTGATCAATGGCATCTGGGAGCTCCCATTCGGGCGAGGTAAGTCACACCTGAGCGAGGGCATCATGGGCCGCGTGCTGGAAGGATTCCAGGTGACCGGAATCGTGACGGCGCAGACAGGGCGTCCTTTCGACGTTCTGGGAACGCGCGACAGCCTGCGAGTGGGCCGTGTAAACCGGGCCAACCTGGTGGGCAATCCGTTTGGTCCAACTCCGGCAGGAGTCGAGTTCCAGCCCGGAGCGAAGGTGTTCTTCACGGATCCGACGGCATTCACGAATCCGGCGTTCGACACACCGGCGACAATTGGGCGCAACCAGTTCCACGGACCTTCTTTCGTGAACACCGACATGAGTGTTTCGAAAAAGATGAAGATCTGGGAGAACGCAACGCTCGAGTTGCGGCTGGAAGCGTACAACATCTTCAATCATCCGAACTTCAACAACCCGGGCGATGATGCGGCAGCGATCGGCAACCAGATCAACAACGGATTGTTCGGGCAGATCTTCACGCAGCTCGGGCGTCCGGACGGCACGACTGGAGCGCGACAGCTGCAGATGGGAGCGAAGTTCACGTTCTAAGAAGCAGGGGAAGTTGTTCAGGCCGTCTGCGGATCGCAAAGTCCGCGGACGGCTTTTTTGCGTCAGTTCCCAGTTCTCGGTTCTCAGTTGTGAGCTTTCGGCTGTCAGCTTTCAGCTCTCAGCTCTGAGTCTGAAATGGACCGAAACGGGACAGTTCGAAATCAAGCCGTCATTAAAGTCGTTTCATTGACTTGCCAGGGCGTGGACCGTAAGATTTCAGGCCAGTCCGGGGTGAGGGAATGATCGGCCAGGTGGTGTCGCATTACCGCATCGTCGAGAAGCTGGGCGGCGGCGGAATGGGAGTGGTGTACAAGGCAGAAGATACGCGGCTCGATCGATTTGTTGCGCTGAAGTTCCTTCCAGAAAATGTGGCGCAAGACCGGCAAGCGCTGGAGCGATTCCGGCGCGAGGCGAAAGCGGCGTCGGCGCTCAACCATCCGAATATCTGCACAATTCACGACATCGGAGAGCAGGACGGGCAGGCATTCATCGTCATGGAGTTTCTGGACGGCGCGACGCTGAAGCACATCATCGCAGCCCGCCCGATGGAACTCGATACTCTCCTGTTACTGGGAATCGAGATTGCGGACGCGCTGGATGCGGCGCACGGGCAGGGCATTGTGCATCGCGATATCAAGCCGGCGAACATTTTTGTCACGAAGCGCGGACACGCGAAGATTCTGGACTTTGGCTTGGCGAAGGTGACACAACCGGCGGCATCGAAGGCACCCGAAGCGCCTGCGGCGACGATCGAAGCGACGGTGGCGGAAGAACATCTGACGAGCCCCGGATCGACGATCGGTACGGTGGCGTACATGTCGCCAGAGCAAGCGAAGGGCAAGGAACTGGACGCGAGGACCGATCTGTTTTCGTTTGGGGCAGTGTTGTACGAGATGGCGACCGGAATGTTGCCGTTTCGTGGAGATACGTCGGCGCTAATCTTCCAGGCGATTCTTGATCGCGCACCGGTTTCGCCAGTGCGATTGAATCCGGATCTTCCGGCGAAGCTGGAAGACATCATTAATAAGGCGCTGGAGAAGGACCGAAACCTGCGTTACCAGCACGCCGCGGATATCCGCGCAGATCTGCAGAGGCTGAGGCGCGACACAGAGACCGGGCGGGCGGCGGTAGCGAGCTCGGGGAGCGTACAGGCGGCGCAGGAGAGCGGGGTGCGTCCGTCAGGCGCGCAGCCCGTCGCGGTTGCACACGGAGTGTCGTCGGGTTCGGGAGTGGCGGCCGCAGCGCCAGCGGTGCCGGCGGCGCAGAGTTCCGGTGTTGCCGCAAAGAAATCGTGGAAGGGAGTCGCGATCGGCGGGGCGGCGGTCGTGGCGCTGTTGATCGGTGGCGGATTTTTCTTTCGATCGCGTCAAGCGAACGCGTTAACCGAGAGGGATACGGTTGTGCTGGCGGATTTCGCGAACACGACAGGGGATCCGGTATTTGACGGGACGTTGAAGCAGGCGCTGGCTGTGGACTTGGAGCAATCGCCATTTCTGCGGGTGGTCCCGACGGCACGAGTGCAGCAGACGCTGCAATTCATGGGGCGTCAGCCGAACGAAAAGTTGACGACCGACCTGGCGCGGGACTTGTGTCAGCGCGTGGGTAGTAAGGCGATGCTGTCGGGATCGATCGCGGGATTGGGGAGTTCGTACGTACTCACACTGAATGCTGTGAACTGTCAGACAGGAGATTCGCTGGGGCAGGAGCAGACGCAAGCGGCAAGCAAGGAACAGGTATTGTCGGCGCTGGGCGGCGCAGTTTCGAAGATGCGCGGGAAACTTGGGGAATCGCTGGTGTCGGTGAAGAAGTTTGATGTGCCGATCGATCAGGTGACGACGTCGTCGCTCGAGGCGCTAAACGCGATGGCGATGGGCAACGCGGAGTTCGACGCGGGCCGGGAAATGGAGTCGCTGACGTTTTATCGGCGGGCGGTAGAACTGGATCCGAACTTTGCTTACGTTTACGCGCGTATGGGCGTGGTTTACAACAATGCTGGCGAAAGCGCTAAAGCGGTCGAGAATACGAAGAAGGCATATGAGCTGCGCGATCGGGTGAGCGAGCGCGAGCGGTTGTACATCACCGATCATTATTACGACACGGTCACGGGGGAACTCGAAAAGACGATCGAGACGCTGGAATTGTATGCCCGTACTTATCCGAACGATCAGGCGCCGGTTAACAACCTGGCGGTGAGCTACGAGCAGGCGGGCGATTTCGAGAAGGCGGCGGAGTATGCGCGCCGGACCGTCCAGGTGGACCCGAATTATTCGAACGGATACGTGAATTTGGCGTACGGATATCTGGGATCGAATCGATCGGATGAAGCGAAGCAGACGCTCGAGTCGGTGAAGGGGAAATTTCCCGAGGGAGAGAGTCTGCATTGGTTTGGCTATTACATGGCGTTGGCAGCAGGAAAGCCCGCGGAGGGTGAGAAGGATCGGGCGTGGTCGAAAGGAAAGCCAGGGGAATATCGATTCCTGCTGTTGCAGGCGAAAGCGGCGCAGGAACGAGGCAAGCTGCGAGAGTCGTCGGAGCTTATCGGGCGGGCGCTAGAGATTGCAAAGAGCCAGGACCTGAGAGAAGTGGCGTCGGATCAACTGGGCTGGCTGGCGATGGTCCAAGCGGACTTTGGCATGTGCGAGGATGCACGGAAGAACGCGACGATACTGGCTGCGAATCCGACGAGAAGCGGGACAACTTTCAGCGGTTTCGCATTCGCCACGTGCGGCGACTCGCAAAAAGCGGAAGCGTCGGCGGCGAGGTTGAACAAGGAGTATCCGCTGGACAGCTTTGCGCAGAAGTCGGACATCCCGCAGATCAAGGCGCGGATGGCGCTGCAGCGGAAAAACGGCGGAAAGGCAACCGAAGAGCTTCACCCGGCGGAGGCTTACGAGTTTGGATTCGTCGAACTGGGAACGCCGGCATACTTGCGGGGGCTTGCGTATCTGCAGATGAACGAGGGGGCGCAGGCGGCGGCAGAGTTTCAGAAGGTTGTTGATCATCGCGGGGTGATCGGAGCATCTCCCTATCATTCTCTGGCGCGGCTTGGGCTGGGCCGAGCTTATGCACTGTCAGGAGACTCGGCGAAGGCGAGAACGGCGTATCAGGATTTCTTCAACTCGTGGAACGATGCGGACCAAGACTTGCCCATACTGAAATCAGCCAAAGCGGAATACGAGAAACTGCGGTAGACACTGCGCCGGTTCTAGTCCGAGATGACTATGGCGTCATCGGGCCGGTGATCTTAGAGCCCACTCAAGATCCGACAATCAAGCTCAACCTGCTGTAATGGTTTGATCACTGCGGCGAACTGTAAGCCGATTCGTGACGGCGCAAGCGGCCAAGACGTTGCAGGGCTTCAGCCGTCCACTCAAATTGGTCGACCCAGCCAGGAGTAGCGAGCGACTTTCGGCCGGGCAACATCGCAGTCTCCGCCAGGCGGAAGCAGGTTTGCATCGTTTGAAGCCTTAAGCGAAGAGCGGTCTGCGCGATCTGGGCGCCGGACGCGGCGATCGTGGGATCGGGGCTATGCTTGGCGGATTGTCCTACGTCCGCAAAGAGGGCAGCTGCCTGGCCTGCTGACCAGACATAAGCGATCGCGGCACGGGCGCGCTCCCGCTTGATCTCCCGGAACTTGTCGGGCGGAAGATGGGCACGCAGGAACTCCTCTTCATTTGGATCCATGAGATTCCGGAAGGCGGCAATGTCAATCGCGCGCATGGCTTGAATGGCGTCTTCGATGCTGGCAGGGTGGCTGCGAGCAACGGCTGCGTACAGCAAGGCGGTGAGGGCGAGCAGTGCGATTGCGACGAAAATCCAAGCGGTAATCATGGCCGAAGCAGGTGTTGGAGCTCCCTGTTCCACTCTTCGAGTTCAGAGTTCGGAAGGTTCGCGAGATGGGCGGCCTTGCGATCTGGAGCGAGCAAGTATCCCATCCAGACAAGCACGCAGACGAGATACGAGCTCACGGTCAGGACATTGAGCAGAAAAATACCATGCTCGGTGGTGGTTTCAGTGCGAAGCGCAGAAACACCAAGATCCAATGTGGAATAAATCCCGAGGCCGAGCGCAATTCCGAACGAGTAGTTGCGCAAGGATAGACCAATGATCCGTGAGAAGCACAGAAGAAACACGAGTAGTCCGGATTGCACCAGCGAGACGCCGCGATCGACGGCTGCAAGGCTGATCATCAGGCGAGCGGGATTGTCGCTGGGCACGACAAAAGCAAACAGGATCGCCGCGACGGCGACCATCGCCTTGACCCAGAGCACGCGGCGCCTAGGAATGTTCTTCAGAAACCAGTAATCACGGAACACGTTCTCGAAGATCTCCTCAATCACTCCGAACCGGAAAGCGAGACTGCCGACGTTGGTTGCCAGGAAGAAATATTGATACTGGTCGCCGGTCACGCGCGGATGCAAATTAAGAACAAATAAAAGAACGAAAGCCGCCGTCTCGTAGAGCGTATACGCCGTAAAGGCTGGAAAATCCTTGTAAAGCCGTCGACGAAAAAGAAGGACGGCGACCGCAGCCAGTACGGCATGTGGCGAGATCCAAAGGAATAGCGACAGCAAACGTTGCCAGTCCATGAACAGCAGTGACTATAGCCCGGAATGCAGGCGCTTTCAACCAAGGATCTCGCCCAATCCGTGTCATTGCGCGGGTTTCTTGCAGCCTTGTCCGCTGCAGACGGGGAATGGATTCCCATCGGCGAAACTCGGAGGTGTTGCGGTAATTACGAAGAAAGTAATGACTGCCAGTATGGGGAAGAGTTTTTTCAAGGTGCTGCTCCTTTGCGAAAGGTTTCGCACCGTGATACTTTGCATGGGTCCGAGCGTATCTACGCAAAAAAACGGAAGCCCGGTGGTTTTTCGGAAATCGTAAATACCATGACGCTGCGGTCGGCTTTAGAGGACTTTGAATCGAACACCCTGGAGGCGGTGCCCGGGCTGCTGGGAAAGTTGTCGTACACGGGAACGCTGCACGATGACAGCGGCGACTACAGCCACTGGGGGCTCGAAAAGATGTACGGACCGGAGGCGGCGCGACAAGCGATTGGCGCGGCGCATCGAATGTTGTTATCGAAGATCCTCAAGACGCCGCTGCCAATCCTGCTTGATGACTTGCGGGTCTCGAGCGCCAGTGAAAATCTCAGCGAGAAGGAATTTCTTTTTGGCCTAAAGTCGGGGAACCTGCTCCCTAGGCCATTGTCACCGGGCTCTCCCAGGCATCTCAGGTCAGTGCTGCAGACGCTTTCGCTACTGATAGAGACTCGGGATGGTGCCAATCACCCAATCGCATAGCCACCCCGACAACCTGCCCAAGAACTTCCGCTTCCTGGGGATAGCGGAGTATGCGCACGGCTGCGGGTGAGAGCGGGTGGGGCTGGAGGATGATGGAATCGCGCTTGACCGTACACCAGCAACAGGTATATCCGTCCCTCATTTCGACGAAGTAGATGGGGCGCTCGAACTCTGAACGCCAGGAGCCCTCGGCCACCTTATTCTTAGCCTCATCTACCTGAACGAAACTGCCGGGAGGAAGGATTGGGTACATTGTGAAATCTTCGATCCCGATGTAGCCGTAGGTGTAGCGGTCCTCCGCAAAAGCCGACAGGTGAGCCAAGGGGACGACGCCCCACTGCTGGATGACGCGCTTGAGATTGGTGGTCTTCTGCAAGGAAAAGCTAGGGTCCAGCTTAATTGGAAGCTGTACTTGACTGATGTTGTGTAAGGCCTCCGAGACGTGGGACTTCTGTGGGCGGCCGAGATCGAGATCGGCGGGAATCCCATCGAGCTCTATACCATACCAGCCCAGGAGTTCGCGATACTGGCGGCGGTAAATGACCGCCAGTGAGTAGAGACGGAATATGCTGGGTACGATGGCTTTGGTTTCGATGTCGGAAAGCCGACTGGGTGGAATGGCGAACTCTTCATTCTCAAAGCGACGTGCAATCTGACTGCTGGCCATTTCCACATCGCGCATCCGATAGCCGAGCCCCTCGCGCACTGCCCTCAGCTTGTGACCACCGTTCGCTCGCAATTTGGGACGACCCCGGGGGGAATTTCAAACATGGAAAAAACGTCGCAATATTCTACCACTCGTTCCAAAACGGATTCAGTATCTGCGGATACGGAAAACTGGAGGGTACGCAATCTTTTCCGGATTTTGGAATGCGATCAGGCCAGTCAATATTGGCTACGACGATGGACGAACGAAAGGCAGGGTTTGACTGAGAGAGCGGACATCATTGAAAAAGCGAGGGACTGTTCGGCTTTCGTAACGGACGGGGGGAAGCGCTCCTTCTGCAAATGAAAACGATGTGAGGGGCGAATTTTGGACTTCGAAGTCGATCGCCAGTGCCTCCGCCGGGTCCTTTCATGAAAGTGGGCATTTGGCATTCGGATTAACGACAAGTTACGTTTCGCTACTATCGGCTGCTGTATAGGCTCCTACAGAGCAGTAATGCGGGGGGAGGCGGTGCGGAACAGCGGTTGCGACCCAGGATTGTGGCTACGCTATCCTATGTATCTTGAATAATTTATCGATTGTCGCGGATGCGGGCTGCGATCAGTATGGATTTCTTTTGGCTCCAAACAAACATTTGCCAAACGTAAGTAAACAATGTAAAAAGAAACATGCGGAGCGTGCTCTGTGTCGAGAGCTGATGGTCTGCTGAATGAAGAGAGAAGACGCGCCATCCTGCACGCTCTGCACCGCGATGGCCGAGTATTGGTCAAAGACCTAGCCACCAATTTTCAGACATCGCAGATTACGATCCGCAAGGACCTGGAGGTTTTGCAGGGGCGGGGGTTGTTGCACCGGACGCACGGCGGAGCACTGACGCCGCCTAGCGGGGCGCTTAGCGATCTTTCACTGCAGGAAAAAGAGAAGCTGCACCGGGCTGAAAAAGTCCGGATCGCACAAGCTGCGGTGCGGCTGGTGGAAGAAGGGCAATCAATCCTGTTGGATTCTGGAACGACGACGATGGCGATCGCGCGAGCTTTGCGCGAGTTTCGCAGGCTGACTGTTATCACGAATGCGCTCAACATTGCGGCCGAACTCGGAGGATCAGAGATCGAAGTTATCCTGACGGGAGGAACATTCCGGAAGAATTCGTTTTCGCTGGTGGGCCCATTGGCCGAAGAAACACTCCGGCATCTGAGCGCTGACGTGTTGTTTCTTGGCGTAGATGGATTCGATACGCGATTGGGACTGAGCACACCGAATCTACAGGAAGCGAAAGTGAACCGTGTGATGGTCGAGATCTCGCGAAAGGTAATTGCGGTATGCGACTCGAGCAAGTTCGGGCGACGAAGCCTTTCGACGATCGTTCCGCCAAATGCGATTCATCAGGTGATTACGGATAAGAAAATCGGAAAGGCAGATGTGCAGAATCTAAAAGAGGCGGGAGTCAGTTTGACACTGGTGTAGTCCGAAAGATCACCATGACCCCAACCCAAATCGAGTCGACTACTCATATGTTGAGAGAGATTCTCTCGCAGCCGCAGTGCTGGATGGACTGTTTGCGGCAGCTGGAGAACGATCCAGTGGTGCCGGAGATTGTCGGTCATTTTTCCGGGGACCAGGAATGGCTGTTTGTGGGATGCGGCACGAGCTATTACCTGGCAATAGCGGCGGCGGCGAGTTTCTCGGCCATCACGCGGCGCGCAGCCCGGGCAGTGCCGGCATCGGAATTGTTGCTGTATCCGGAGAACGTGCTTCCCGGGGGACGGAACATCGTTCCTGTCTTGATCTCGCGCTCGGGGCGTACAACAGAAGTTGTGAAGGCTAGCGACTTTCTGGAAAGAGAACGGCGAATTGCGACGGTAGCGATCACGTGCGCAGCGGATCAAGCGCTGGCCCAATTTTCTCGCTATCCAATCGTGCTTTCCCCAGCGGAAGAGAAAAGCACGGTGATGACCAGGTCGTTCACGTCGATGTTGCTGGGGCTGCAGTACTTGGCGGCGAACCTGGCGAAGCGACCGGAGGTGAAGCGGGCGCTGGCACAAATTCCACCGGCAGCCGAACCGCTTTTCCAGGAAGTTCCGCCACAGTTAAGGGATTTTGTGTCGGGCAATGAATTTGAAGACTACATCTACCTAGGGCATGGTCCGTTTTACGGACTGGCGTGCGAGGCCGCGCTGAAGGTAATGGAATCGTCGTGCAGCTACGCACAAAGCTTCCACAGCCTGGAATTCCGGCATGGTCCGAAATCGATTGTGAGCCCGAAGACATTGGTGGGATTTTTCCTGTCGGATGCTGGCTATTCGGCTGAAGTGGATCTTCTGGAAGAAGTAAAAGGGTTGGGCGCTACCACGTTCGTGGTCACGCCAAAGGCCGAGAAGCAGATCAAAGCGGCGGCGGATTTTCTGGTCGAGGTACCGGGCGGGGAGCCGGAGTGTTCGCGGCTGGCAGCTTGCATTCCGTGGGGGCAATTGCTGGGACTCTACACGGGGTTGAAAAAGGGCCTTAATCCTGACGCGCCGCGCAACTTGAGTCAGGTCGTCATTCTGAACGAAATCGTCTAGGAATCCGCTTGCCGCAATTTGACATCACCATTGCCGGCGAACTGAATCTCGACATCATCTTTTACGGTCTGCCGGAAGATCTGCCGTTCGAGCAGGAATTGCTGGCGAACGGGCTAGCGGTGACCCTGGGAAGTTCGTCGGCGATCACCGCGCACAATCTTTCAATCTTAGGAACGAGAGTTGGCTTCATCAGCCGGGTCGGGACCGACTCGCTGGGTGGAATCGCGCTGGATCGCCTGAGGGCAGCAGGAGTCGACATTTCGCGCGTGACGCACTCAGCCACCTCAGATACAGGACTGACGGTTCTTCTACAACACGATGGGCGACGACGAATTCTTACCTATCCAGGCTGCATGGCGGAAATGAAGCTGGAGGACTTGGACCAGGAGTATCTAGCTTCGGCCCGGCACTTTCACCTGTCGTCGTATTTTCTGCAGCGCGGACTAATGCCGGAAGTTCCGAACCTGTTTCGGAAGTTGAAGCGGGCCGGGCAAACGATTTCGATGGATACAAACGACGATCCGGCGGATCACTGGTCCGATGGCGTGCAGGACGTGCTAGGACTAGTCGACGTGCTCATGCCGAACGAGAGGGAAGCTTGCAAGCTGGCGGGTGTGAGCAATGTCGAAGAAGCAATGCGGCGACTGGCGGATCGAGTGCCGATGCTCGTGGTGAAGCAGGGAGCGAAGGGCGCGATCGCGGTAGTGCGTGGTAAAGAAGTCTCGGTTCCGGCGATCGCAGTGAAGGTTGTTGATCCGGTGGGAGCGGGAGACACGTTCAACGCCGGATTTCTGCACAAGTATGTGCAGGGTGCGGATCTCGAAGAGTGCCTCGCCTACGGCAACCTGGCGGCGGCGTGTTCCACTACCAGGCCGGGCGGCACGGAAGCATTCCGCGATCCGAAATGCTGGAAAGAATTTTTCGCCGTGAATGCGGCACGGCCTGCGCGATTACCTATTCGCGAATAGCCTCCACCAGAAGACTTCCCTTAAATTCCGTTTGCAGAGTGGCCGACGACGCATCCACTTCGCCGAGTTTAACGTCATTCACATAGTCGTGCACGCGGTACTTACCGGGCGTCAGGCCGCGCAGGTCGACTTTTCCGCTCCAGGTGGCCTGCGGGTTCTCGGCGAAGAAAGCGTAGTACATGCGGCCATCCTTTTCGATCGCGTAGGCCTCGGGTGAGTCGTATCCGTAGATGTAGAGATCTTTGAAGTCTCCCTTAGAGAGCATTTTCTCGTTGTAGAGGTCGGTCCACTTCTTCCAGCGCTCTTCCTTCTGTGGAGTGAGAGCGACCTTGACGAACTTCGGCTGATCGGGAGGCCAAGTGAATTTTGTGCCGAGGACGCCTCCGGTGCCGAGGGTGGAGGCGAAATCCTGTCCGTGCTCGTTCCAATTTCCCTTGGCGTCTTTGGTCATCTCCGATAGCTCGACGTGATCGCCGTAGATGGCGGCGTTGGGACCAAGAATCGCTTTGTACCACTTGATGCGGCGGCGAACCTGGACGCCGCCGACCGGATCGGCCGTGACGGCCTGGTCCATGTAAGGAAGCCATGCGACGTTGGGAGTGGTGCCACAGGGGCAAATTTGCGTAACGCTGTCGGGCTTAAGTGCGCGGGAAGTCTGATAGATGGTGCGATAGACATCAGCGACAGCGCGAATGGAGTCGTCGGGCGACTTGTGGTGATGCTTGGGGTTGTAACAGGCGGGCGCGGTGTAGATGTTGTCGAGCTTGCTGCCATCGAAGCCCCAGTCGCGAATGAACTTCTCCGTGAGTTTCTTGTAGTACTGCTGCACTTCGGGCAGAGCGGGACAGAGGACGGCGAGACTGCGGAAGATCCGGGCAGGCTTACCATCTTTGTCGAGGACGAGCCAGTCGGCGTGCTCCTGAACGACTTTGGAGACGATGTACTTATGGGATTCCCATTTGCCGTGTCCGTCTTCGGCGGTGAGCGGGTACCACCAGAGCTGAGCTTTCATCCCTTGCTGGTGGAGGTCGTCGACCATCTTTTTGATGGAGTCGTCGGGGAAAGTTTCCTTACGCGGTTCCCAGTCGCCGTAGGTGTTGAACCAGCGATCGTCGAGCGTGGCCCACTTGATGCCGAGCTTCTTAAGTTCGGGAACGGTGCCGAGCATCTGCGCGGGAGTGACGTTGAACTCATAGCCCCATCCACACCAGGCAATGTTGTAAGCCTCCGCGCCGGGCTTGGCGAGAGTCCATCCCTCTTTTTGAAGCGCGAGAGACCAGGAGCGAAGGGGCTCGTAGAAATCGCCGTGGTAGACGGCGAGAAAAGTGCGGGGAGTGGCGAAGGATTCGCCTGGGTGGAGAGTGGTTTTTGGTTCGAGGACGACGCCGGTATCGATTCGTTCATCGGACCCGACCGTCACGGGAAGGGAAAGCACCATGGGAATAGTCTCGATGTGGCCGATCGCTTCGCCGACTGAAGCGGTCCAGAAGGCGTTTACGGGAATTCCGCCGCCTTGGCCTTCATGCACGACAGCGCCCATAACGTTCGGGCGGGAGAAATGTGCTGGGATGGGAAGAACTTCATCCTGACCCCAATCGAAACTGGCGCCCTGGAATGACCAGAGCTGGTTGGTCTTCGCTTTGGAATCGGAGAGCGCGGCGTTGAAGCGGTGTTGTTGCACGTCCACACGATCGAGATGGATGTCGTTCTGCGTGTTGTTTTCGAACGATGAGGTGAGAAGAGCGAGGGAAGGGAAGTCGTCGTAGACCTCGATGGTTATCTTCTGATCGAGGCCGGAACTTGCGCTGTGTGCCGTCGCTTGAATTTTCTTGCCCAGGGTTCCGAGTTTTCCATCGGCATTACTAGTGACGACGGTCGTTGGCACGATGACGAAGTCAGAGACGAGCCGACCATTGATCCATGCGGCGCCGGCGGGAGAATTGGTTGCAGGGTCGTCGAGCGTGAGGCGCCGGCCGTCCTGGGTCAGGAAGGCCCGCAGGTAGCCGCGAGTCGAGAGTTCGAACTCCGCTGCCGGCGTCTTGATGTGTAGCGATCCATCGGGATTGGACACGGTTTCGATTTTGGAAGTGGGCGCAGGGCCGGCCGAGGCAGCAGGAGGCAGCGACGATTTCTGGCAAGCGGAGAAAAAGCCGAAAAGGAGGACGACTTCCAATGCTTTAAACGGGAAATTCCGTCCGGGTCTGCGTGTCATCAGTTTCCTTCCTTGCTGGCGATGGCGGCTGCGCCCTTGAACTGGCTGAACATGCGCTCAGCATTCAGGTGATAGATCTTTTCGAGTACGGTATCAGGAAGCGCGAGTCCGTAGATCTTCCAGCGTCCCTGTCCGGGGCTGTCGTAGTAATCGAAGTACTCGTCATCGGTTTCGAGCCAGCGAAAGTAGCTCTGATAGAGGTCAGCTTCAAAGCTGTTGTCGGTGCCGAACATAACGCGATCCTGAAACTCGGTGAAAAGCTTGTAGGTGCGGCGGGGCTGGCGTCCGAGTTCAGCCTGGCGCGCGCCGAATTCAATTTGCACATTGGGGAAGCGCTTGAGAAGGGCCTCGACATTGTCGAGGTTTTCGGGCCAGTTGCCGACGTGAAGGACCACAAATGTCGTGTGTGGATGTTTGGCAATCATGCGGTCACGGGCCGCGATGAGCTCTTCGAGGCTCGGGAATTGGGGTCCGTAGAAGCTCCAGTCGGGATGTTCAATTAATTCTTCATAACGCTCGTTATTGCCGTCAATGGGATGGAAGAAGGCTTCTGGGTCGGCGATGTGAATAGCGACCGGAATGCCAAGACGGCCGCACTCTTCCCAGACAGGATCAAGGCGAGGGTCGTCGATAGTTATGAGCTTGCCGGATTTGTCGCGGACACCGAGGCCAAGTTCTTTCAGGATCTTTAGACCGCGAGCGCCACGCCGGACGGAGTCATCGACTTGTTCGACCATCAGGCGGCTGAAGTTGGGATCGTCGATCTTGCTCCAGTCGATCTGGGTAAAGACATAAAAGCGGCCCGGATAGGGTTTGACCATCGTGTCGATAAGCTTCTGCAGTTCGTTGCCCCATGCGCCGGTGAGAATGACAACCGACTTGATGTTGAGCTTGTCCATGAGGGCAACGGCATCCTGAGGAGCCATCCGGGTTCCGATGCCACGAGCGTCGTTCAGATGCTGATGGACGTCGAACACCGGGAATTTAGCCCGGGGCACGAGTGTTGCTTTCGTGTGCAACATGGATTGCGGATGGAAATCGCGCAGCAGCAAAGTTTTTTTCTGCTCGGCATTTGGGTCGGATTGATAGCCGATCTGGGCGAAAGCAAAGACAGGAATGAGAAGAGCAGCGAAAATCAGAAGTCTGAAGCAATTAAGCATCAAGTTCTCCTCTGCCCCAACGGTAGCGCCGGAACAACAAGCAACGAAAGAAAACGTTCATGATCGTAAGCATTGTATGCCGATCGCAAGCCAATGGAGCAAGGGAAATTGTGTGTTCTCCACCGAGCCGGCTGCTTTCCAGGCCGTTTTGGTCCGATGAGGCGGAGCCTTGAACATCCAGAAAATAGAAGATTTTTGGATGGGGAGGCAACAATAGCGGCTAAAGAGGTTCGCTGTTTGCTGGAGGCCCCAATATCTTCTTGACTTTTCAGGAGAGCACTACTAAAAGATATGAGTCGTAACAAAACGAAATATAGGCAATCATTCCTGGACTCGGACTGGCTAGTACGCAGCGAGTCCCCAGCGAAGGAGGGTTTCCCATGCCCGCCCTGTCCCGCCTTGCACGCCTGAACTTTCTGCTCGCAGTGATTTTCTTGTGCGCAGTCGCAATCGCTCCCGCATTCGGCCAAGCGTCATACACAGCGCAGGTGCGCGGCGTAGTGATGGACGCCAGCGGAGCGTACCTTGCGAAGGCCACGGTCACGATCACAAACGACTCAACGAACATTTCGACCGTGACGCACACGGATGAGCGTGGGCAGTATCTGCTGGCCGGGCTACGGCCGGACAAGTACACGGTGAAAGTCGAAGCGCCGGGATTTCAGGTGGCGCAGAGTAAAGATGTGGTGCTGGGAGTCGACCAGCAGGCGGCGCTGAATTACACGCTGAAGCCGTCGAGCGTTATCACAACGGTGGTGGTCACTGAGACGCCTCCGCTGCTTGACACCGAGAACGCTGCGATCGGAACTGACGTCACCAACGAGTACGTTCGGGACATCCCGCTCTACAACCGCAGCTTTTATGGCTTGGTGTTCCTGGCGGGCGGCGTGACCGAGACCACAGGCGCGGGCATCACCGACAATTATCCGGCGGGAACAAATTTCGTTTCGAACGGACAGCGCAACGCAACGGCGGAAGTGACGCTGGACGGCAGTCCGACGAGCGCGCCTGAGCAGGGCGAGGGCGGGAACTCCAACGTCTACTACCAGCCATCGGTCGAGATTGTGCAGGAGTTCAAGGTCCAGAACAACAGCTTCTCGGCGGAATTCGGCAACAACGGTGGAACCCTGCTAAACATCGTGCTGAAGCAGGGGACGAACAAGTTCCACGGAAGCGGCTGGTGGTACGGGCAGCGCTCGGCAACCGACGCAAGGGACTATTTCAACAGCGGCGACAAGCCGGATCACGTGCGGGATCAATACGGATTCTCGGTTGGTGGGCCGATCATCAAGAACCGGACATTCTTCTTCGTCGACTTCGAAAAAGTGCGGCAGAACGACCCTGTGAATCTGGAAGGGATTGTTCCGACCGACCTGGAGCGGGGCGGAGATTTCTCGCAGAGCCTGTTGAGTCCGGGAGGAATTTTTGATCCAAAGCACCCGGTATGCGACCAGAATGGATGTATCCGTCCGCAGTTTCAGGATGGCCCGACGCTCAATAAGATTCCGCAGGGTGAGATCGACCCCATCGGTCAAAACATTCTAGACCTGTATCCGCACCAGAATATTATGGATGCGGACCCCGGCGACCCAAACTGGCGCGCGGTGACGTTGAGCACGGCGCCTGCGTGGCAGTTTGATATCAAGGTCGATCATCAGATCCGTGCCAACCACAAACTCAGCGGGCGGTATAGCCGTCACCATGACGTCTTCACCGTACCAACTATCATTGGCAACGGCGACCAAGGCGACGGAGTCATCTACACCACAGATGTCCACAACGGAAGCCTGGAATACAACTGGTCGGTGAAGCCGACGCTGCTATGGACCAACCGGTTCAGCATCGACCGGGTGGTGGCACCCGGCGAGAGCAATCACTATCCGACGTTGAGCGACCTGGGGCTGCCTGCAATTCTTGGAGCGAACGGACTCGATCGCGCGCCCACAATCCAGGTGGATGATCCATTCCTGTCGATCTTCAACCAGTGCTGCGTGGATACGCATTTTGCGCATTCGCTCTACAGCTTTTCGTCAGGGATGCAATGGGTGAAGGGGCGGCACTCGATCAAATTCGGGGGTGAACAGCGGATCTTCTACAACAATTTCTGGCAGCCGAATTATCCAACCGGGTTCTTCGACTTTTCGCGTGACGTAACTGCGTCAGCGCCGAATGCCGGTTTGGGTGACGAGGGAGAAGGGAATCCGTTTGCGACCATTCTGACCGGATACGCGTACTCAGGTGAGAACCTGCAGCCGAGTGTGCTGAACATTGTGCCTGCGGTCGCAGATAAATCGAAGGAAACCGCGTTTTACATCCAGGATGACTGGAAGGTAACGCCAAGGCTGACGGTGAATCTAGGATTGCGCTACGAGTGGAGCACGCCGTATAGCGAGCGACACAACCGGCTGCAGTTCAGCGATTTCACCGGTTCCACTGGAATCGCAGTTCCCGTGGATCGGTCGCCAGACTTTCCGGAGCTGGGGCAGATCGGGAACCTTGTTGGCACAACCATCTTTCCAACTTCCGGGAATCGCAACGGGAAAGTGGACCGTAACAACTTTGCGCCACGGCTGGGCTTCGCCTACCAAGTGGCGAACAACACAGTTTTGCGTGGCGGAGCCGGCATTTTCTACGGAATGAACGTGGCGACGAACTTCCAGTATGCCGGCCCAGCGTTCCAGAAGTCGGCGAGTATCTTCTTTACGAAGGATAATTTCGCGACGCCGTTTGCGACTTTAAGCGATCCCTTCCCGGCAGGGCTGTCGCAGCCCCAGGGAACGAAGTACGGAAAGCTGGCGCAATGGGGGTACGGGAACGGAAGCGACCTAGATACGCATACCGTTCGGAACGCGGAAGTCTACCAGTGGAACCTCGGAATCCAGCAATTGCTGCCGGGACAGATCGTGTTGGGGATCGACTACTCGGCGAATCGCAGCACTCACCTGCCATGGGCGGGCGCCGGCAACACTTCGACGCGGGAACGCGACTTCCTGCCATCCTCGGTGAGAAACTTCCTGGTACAGCAACTGAATCCAACGCATGATCCGGACAGCAACGCGGTGTCGGATTATTTGAACAGCACCATTCCGAACCCCTTCCAGTGCTTCTTTGCTACGGTCGCGTCACCGGGATCATATTGTCCGTCGAGCCCGATCTTCAATTCCCAGGACGTACTCGATTCGCGGTATCTCGATGCAGAAATCCCAGTCATCAACCTGCTGCGACCGTTCCCACAATTCGATGGAAGCTTCCAGGGATTGCCGATATTAGGGGCCAATTCCTGGTACAACTCGCTGCAGATTCGGTTCCAGAAAAGGATGAGCCACTACTTCAGCATCGAGGGCAACTACACGCTTTCGAAAGCGACGGACGATTCTTCCTCGGGCCGGAACGCGTGGGTCGGGAATTTGATCTTCGACAATCCGCAGGTGCTGGACGATCTAAAGGCAGAGCACGGTATCAGTTCGAACGATGCGACGCACCGGCTGACTACGGCATTTATTGTGGACCTGCCGTTTGGCCGCGACCGCTGGATGGGAAAGAGCATGAATCGCGTTCTCGATGGCTTTGTCGGGGGGTGGTCCCTGTACAGTTTCCTGACCATTCAAAGCGGGCAGCCTTTGGCCATCACGATGGGTAGTCCGCGGTTGGCTGACGGCAACCAAAGGCCGGACGTCACCTGCTCGCAACTCAGGACTGGCATCAGCTACCAGGAGGCGGCTCGGACCGGAGCGCCCTATTTGAATCAGGATTGTTTTGGTGATCCTGGAGACAACATTCCAGGAAATTCGCCGCGCCACTTTTCGAACCTTCGCGGCGATGGGATCCGGAACCTCGATATGTCGCTTTCGAAGGAATTCAAGTTTCGAGAGGACATGCTGCTGCAAGTGCGCGCGGAGATGTTTAACGTCGCGAACCATCAGCGGTTTGCCTTTCCGGATGTTGGATCGGGCGACGGCAGCTTCGGGAACGTAACTTCCACCACCAACAACTACCGCCGGATGCAATTCGGCGCGCGCTTCCAGTTCTAACCAACAAGTTCACTGCCGGTCCCGCGCAAGCGGGATCGGCCCATCCCACGGATCTTGCCTGGAGATCCTTCCTGGAGGTCGAATGCCTCTTTCCACCGGCAGTTCGAAGTGGAGACTCGCCTTGGCGATGTGTGCGGTGCTGCTGGCAGCGCTGATTTGTATCGCCGCTTCCAACAGCAAAGAGAATTTCCCCGGTCAGAACTGGACGAACTACGTGCGAATCGCCGCCTTTCCCATGGAACGGGTGGGCGCGGCGGAGATTGTGCGGCGGGCACAAGAGGATCACGTATTCGGAATTGAGGTCGATAACGACATCACGGGACGATACGAAAGCTATCTCGATCCGACCGCAAAGCTCGAGGCGATTCGAGCGGTGGCTGAGCAAGCTCACCGCGCAGGAAATCACGCGTTCGTGTACATCGCCGGTACCGAATGCATCACGGCCAATGCCGACAAAACTCCGCACACGGTGGCGAAGGAGCATCCGGACTGGCTGCAGCGAAAAATTGATGGAATGCCGGCGGTGTTTGGTGGGGGAAGCGCATTCTGGATCAAGCAGGGCGATGAGGACGTCTGGATCACGCCGTACGCAGCGGAGTGGCGAAAGACATATATGGAACGCGTGCGGCAGATTGCGGGCACAGGAATTGATGGAATCTATGTTGATATCCCGTATTGGATGACGCACTTCGACGGATGGGAAGACACGTGGGCGAGCTTTGATGATTACACCGTCGCGGCCTTTCGCAAGGAGACCGGGCTTGATGCCAAGAAAGATCTGAAGCTGGGAGACTTTTCGGATCCGAATTTTCGGAAGTGGATCGATTTCAGAATCCGCACGCTCACTGATTTCATGGCTGAGATCGACCGCACGGCTAAGTCGGTGAACCCGGAAATCAAGACCATTCCGGAGATTTATCCCGGAATCGAGGAAGAAGCAGTGCGGGTTGGGGCGGATGTCTACCAGATGTATGCAGTCGTCGATGCGATTGCCCACGAATACGAGTTTGGTGGTGGCGATCACATGGCGTCGTCACGCAGCGTGCTGGACTGGTTTCGCTACATGGTTGGATACAGTTCGTTCCGATCATTTGCGGGAAGTAAGGCGACATGGATACTGAATTACTCGTGGGATGGCGATAAGAACATTGATCCGAAAGAGGCGATGCAGAACCTGTTCATGGCGGAGTTAATGGCGGGAGTGAACGTGTGGGATGCGCAGGGACATGTCATGTCGGGATCGAATGACGCGGCGACCCGGCGGAAGGTTTTTGAGTGGATCGCCGCGCATGAGCGGACATTTTACGGTCCACGGGAGACGATGCATCCAGTAGGAGTGTATTTCTCGCCGACGACGCGGAATTACTTCGTGAAGGACTTTTTGGATTCCTACCAGGGCGTGATCCTCTTGTTACTGCAGCAGCACGCTGAGTATCAGGTAGTGACGCCGCGGAATCTGCAACAGTTTCGAGGAGAAACGCTGGTGCTGCCAAATGTGCGCATACTGGACGAGGAAGAGAAGAAAGCGCTAGCAGCATTTGTGGAGAAAGGCGGGAAACTGCTGGTCACGGGAGACGACGCGACCGGATTGGCTGCGGGGAAGAATGTGGTGCGATTTGCGAATTGTCCCGGGAAAAAGTATCTGGCAAAGCTCGGAACGGATATGAGCGGAGGGAATGTAGCGTCTGAGAATTCGTTCCTCGATGCTGTGAAGAGCAGGCCTGAGTTCGAGGTCGAAGTGTCGGCATTGGTGGCAACGCAGATTGCGAGCGTCGAGGGAAAGCCGACGGTGTTCTTCGCGAATTTCACGGGACTGGTTCCGGGAAAAAATGCGGCGCAGACTCCGGTGAGCGGAGCAAAAGTGAAAGTTCCCGCGGCGTGGAAAGGGAAGCTATACGTCCTACCATTTCTTGGAGAAGCGAAGGAGATTACAGGAAATCGTATTGGTGCGCAGACGGTGTTTGCGCTGCCAACCATTGAAAAGGGGACTCTAGCTTGGTTTGAGCCCGCCCGCTAAAGGGCGCGCAATCATGAGGAACTCGATCAGGCGAGTATGCAGGTTGTGACCGACTATTACGTTCCGTGGAAGGGAGAGTCGGCGGCGGAGGCGACGCGTCCCGGGCTCCGAGAAGGCCTGCGACTTGCCGTTAACTATGACAAGACGGACGCACGAGTGGGAGACGAAGTTCGGTGCTCAGTGGAGGCAGAGCGAATCGGAAGCAGCGGCTGGAGCATGATGATTGCTGAGATCGGTTTACCGCCGGGGGCGGAGGTCGATCGCCGCGCTCGACGATGTGATGAACAACTCGGGCTGGACTGTGTCGCACTATGAACTGCAAGCTGATCGATTGGTGCTGTATTTGTGGCCGCGAGCAGGAGGAACGAAGCTGAGTTTCACACTGCGTCCGCGATACGGGCTGAAGGCGCGCACTGCGCCCTCGGAACTGTACGACTATTACAACCCTGAAGCCGAAGTATCGCTCGCGCCAAGGGATTTTGTCGTTCAATCGGCGCCGCCCGAATCAAAACTTGCGGCTGTGAAACCGTAGTGACTCACCTACGGACGGCTCGTTGCTTCACGCCTGCGGTATGCTTTCGCCTTTCTCACATGAGAGCTGTGAACACACCGGCGGCGACCAGTGCAACGCCCCAGATCAAGTTGAAGTTGAGCCAGGTCTTGCGAAGAAGCGCGAGACCGAGCTTGCGATAGACGATCCAGGCGAGCAGTCCTGCGACCGCGAGATACGCTGTTGTGTGAACGAGTGTGGCAAGTATTCCGGCTAGAGGGCTGGCAGCAGCGATGTGATGATGGGCGGGGATCGGATCTGCGGCTTCGACCGTGCTGCTGCCGAGCAACACCGGCAATACCATCAAACCCGCCCCATGCGCGGAGGCCATGAGGAACGACCACAAGGTGAGGTCGCGAAAGCCGACCTGCATGCGAACCCAGCGCGGATGCCGGTGCCGAATCAAACAAAAAAGTCCAAGGCCAACGAGAAGAGCAGCGACGAAATAGCGAATGGCAACGAGCGGCAACGACGTGCCGAAAAATATTGCTGCCAAAACAGCAAGTGCGATCGCTGATGCGTGGCCAAGCGCGATCGGGACGAGAGCTCGCGCAACAGCACTGCCCTTGCCCTCCTGCATCCCTAGCGCCACGGCGAAGAGCCATCCCATGCCGGGGTCGATGCCATGGTAGGCGCCGAGGAGCAGCAGGACCCACACCGTTGTCGCAGTCAGCTCAGCATGCGTCATTGCTTGTCGGAATAGCAATACGAGTCGGATGAAGCGTCACCGCCTTCAAGCCGCACCTGGTGCGCGCGCAAACCGTCGAACTCGACAAAGAACTTGTCGTCCAAGCGCATCCCGCCGTTCGGGTGTGCGTCGATTTTTACCATCCAACTCTTCACTCCGTCGGGGTAAAACTGCTCGTCCCACGGAGAGTAAAGAGAATTGGTGAAATAGACGCGCTTGCCGTCGCGGCTAATCTCGACCATCTGCGGGCCGCCATTTAGCGGCTGCTTGGGTTTGTTCGGGTGTGCCGCGCGGCGCACGATTCCGCCGGTATGAACGGAGCCTGTCTTTTTAGGATTGACGGGATCGGAAACATCGTACTGAATGAACTCGCCAGTCCCCCAGCACGAGACATACAGGAAGCGGTCATCGAGCGAGAGGTTGATGTCCGATACCAGTGGTGGCACGGCCTTGAACCCCTGCAGCAGCGGCGGAAGCTTTTCTGGGTCGGCTGGTTCGGCGGGAATTTCGATCACCTTGCGGACTGACCATTTGCCGTTCTTGCCGGAATCATCGCGATACCACATCCAGATGGAGGACGAGAGATCTTTGAGCGAAACGACAACGCCGACGAAACCGTAGCTCTTCTTTGGATCGTGGGCGGGGCGCAACTCGAGCACCATCTGTTGCTCGGCGCCAAGATCGAGTTCCTGCACATGGCGACGCTTGTCCAGATTCCAAATATGCATCTTGTGTCCGTACTTGCCGCCCAGGAGCAACTCTGGATTCAGGCCGTTCTTCACCATGTTGGGCGTGCCCCATTCGGAGGTGACCATGGCGTCGTGTCCCAAGTGCCACCAGAAATCGTAAGCCAGTTGTTGCGGGCCACGATCTTGCTCCCACTGACCCTTCAACTCGAATGTGTTCGCATCCATCAGGAAAATGCCACCTGGGCCGTCTCCGCTGGCTGATCCGAGGGCGCTGCCGTAGACGCCGTCGGGGCCGCAGTGAATGGTATGCGGTGAGGTGTAGCCGGTCTTCTTGATGAACTCCTCCGGCTCGATCACCTTTACGATCTTTGGTTCTTTGGGGTTTGTCTTGGTGTCAAGGATGTGAATCCGGGATGATCCGATGCCGGGCACGATCAAGTAACGGCGCTCCATGTGGGGATGCGGGGCTTGAGGACAAAGACAAGCACTGCAAGCGTTCCAGCCGAAGTGGTGCAACTCATTGTCGCCGCGGGGAAAATCGACTTGTCCGACGAGCTTGCCATACGCGGAGGAACTCGGATCGACGTCGATTACGCCCATTGCGTCGCGTTGTCCGTTGTGGCCGACGTTGAGCATTGCGACATATGCGAGGCGTTCCGCAGGGGCTTGCATTGCCATCTTCGGCGAAGGATAGAAAGTTGGATCGGGCATCAAGGACATATGAGTTCTCCTCTGGGATAGATACGGGGCCTACGGGCGGTTTTTGGGAGTGTAACGCAGTGGACGGCGGCAGGCTAGCAGTCAGGTCCGGAGGTCGAGAGCTGATAGCGTTTCTCCTTTATTACTGTCCTGTGTGCTGGACCAGACAAGGCAAGCACTGCGGCGATTGCTGTTCGTTTGTGGACACTCCAGTCCGGTAGTGCACAATGGCCGGCCAAGAAATTCTCGAGTGGTCCTCGCTATCTACCTTTTCCATCTGAGAGTTGCGGCATTTTCTTGGGTGGAGGACGAGTTGCGATAAGAAAGAAAAATGGATATCGCTCGCCCTGAATTTAAAGCCAAGAAACGCCGCCGCCAGATGATTCTGGGTGCGGTGGCCGTTATCGTCCTGGTCGCGGTTTCAGTTGGAGTTTCGCGATTGAAACCGGCAGCTCCAACGGTGGAACGCGGCACTGTATGGACCGATACCGTGAAGCGCGGTCCGATGCTCCGGCAGGTGCGCGGGATCGGCTCATTAGTTCCGAGCCAGGAATCGGTGCGGCAGATTCCTGCCGAAACGGAGGCAACAGTGGTGAGGATCCACATGCTTCCGGGATCGCCGGTGAAGTCGGACACGATTCTGCTGGAGATGAGCAATCCGCAGACGGAGCAGGCGGCAGTCGACGCCGAACTTCAATTGAAAGCCGCCGAGGCCGAATACCAGAGCCTGCGAGTGAAGCTGGAAAGCGACTTGATGAATCAGAAAGCGGGCGCGGCGACGGTGAGCGCCGACCATGCGCAGGCGCAGCGCCAGGCAGACACGGATAAGGCTCTCTACGACCTGGGAGTGATCTCAGGCCTTGCTTACAAATCTTCCAAGGGAAAAGCCGACGAAATGACCACGCGCAACGATCTCGAGACGCAGCGTCTGACTGCCAATCAGAGGGCAATCGAGTCACAGATGGCGCAACAACAGGCCAAGGTCGATGAGATGCGCACGCTGGCGCAGCTCAAACGGAAACAACTGGATGCGCTGAAGGTACGTGCCGGAATCAGCGGCGTGCTCGTCGATCTTCCACTACAGGTTGGGCAACATGTTCTGCCGGGAACGATGCTGGCAAAAGTCGTGGAGCCCGATCACCTGATGGCAACGTTGAAGATTGCCGAAACACAGGCGCGTGACGTCCAAATCGACGAGCCAGCCTCGATCGATACCCACAACGGAGTGATCACCGGTTCAGTCATGCGCGTGGACCCCGCTGTTCAAAACGGAACTGTCACGGTGGACGTCAAACTCACGGGCGAGCTTCCGAAAGGAGCGCGACCGGATTTGAGTGTTGATGGAACGATCGACCTGGAGCGGATGCAAAACGTGCTCTATGTCGGGCGTCCGGCGTTTGGACAGGAGAACAGCACCATCAGCCTGTTCAAACTTTCTCCGGACGGGCAGGGGGCGCTGCGCGTCCCGGTAAAAGTGGGACGAGCATCGGTAAATGCGATCCAGGTGATTGAAGGCTTGCATGAAGGCGACACAGTGATTTTGTCGGACATGTCGCGTTGGGATAACACGGACCGTATCCGGCTGGAATAAGCAAATACAACAGAGAGCAAGGGAGCGAGCAAATGAGCGAAGCAGGGCAGCCACTCATCCAGATTCAGGACCTGACCAAAGTTTTCTACACCGACGAAATCGAGACGCACGCGCTTTCCGGTATTCATTTGAGCGTGAATAAAGGAGAGTACGTGGCGATGTCGGGACCGTCGGGATGCGGCAAGTCGACATTGCTTTCGATTATCGGCCTGCTCGATACCCCGACCTCGGGACGCTACTCGCTGAACGGGAAGACGGTGGAGAATCTGGATTTCGCGGAGCGGTCGCGGATCCGCAATCAAGAGATCGGCTTCATTTTCCAGAGTTTCAATCTGATCGGCGACCTGACGGTATACGAGAACGTGGAGTTGCCGCTCACTTATCGGCAGAGGATGCCGACGGCAGACCGCAAAGCGAGAGTGATGGAAGCGCTGGAGCGCGTCGGGATGGCGCACCGTGTCCGGCACTATCCATCACAACTTTCGGGCGGTCAACAGCAGCGTGTGGCGGTGGCGCGCGCACTAGGCGGGAAGCCGTCCATCCTGCTGGCGGACGAGCCGACCGGAAACCTTGATTCGCGGAACGGCGAGGCAGTGATGGAGCTGCTGCAGAACTTGCACCGCGAGGGAGCGACGATCTGCATGGTGACGCACGATCCGCGGTTCGCAAAGCACGCGCAGCGGGAGGTACATCTGTTCGACGGCAAGGTAGTGGCGGAAGACGAACTGAAGAAGCTGATGGCTGAAGTGGGCTGAGGTTTCGAGCAATGAGCGGGATTCTTCAGGATATTCGCTACGCCTTGCGACAGCTTCGCAAGAGCCCGGGCTTCTTTTCGATCGTCGTGTTGACGTTGGGACTGGGCATTGGGGCGAACACAGCCATCTTCAGCATGGTGGATTGGTTGATTCTCCGACCGTTACCCATCAGCAATCCAGATCAAATGCACTATCTGGCGTTTGCCAGGGCGGGCGAGAATTCCGGAGTCGAATTCTCTTATCCGGAGTTTGTCGATGTTCAGAAACAAACGACGGAAGTCTTTTCCACGATGACACCGTTTGTGTTCGGCGGCTTGATGGGGGCACAGAACTCACAAGATGGCCTAACGGTAAATGGCGTTACGAAGCCGATCCAGACGGCATTCGTCGGCGGTGACTTCTTTCCAATGATGGGCATAACACCGGTCGTGGGTCGGTTTATTGCGCCGACAGAAGGAAAAGCTGCAGGTGCCGATCCACTGGTGGTTCTGAGTTACAACTATTGGCAAACGCGATTTGGCGGCGATCCCGCGATCGTCGGCACGGCGGCCAAAATCAACGGTCATCCGGTAACCGTGATTGGCATCGCGCGCAAGGGATTTCTGGGTCCCACTCCTCTTATTGAGGTTCAAGCTTACCTCCCGCTGGGCATGTATGGAGTCGAGAGGGGAGTTACCGATGACTTTCTCATCAACCCCAATGCCCGCAGCATGCTGGCCTTTACGCGGGTGCGGCCTGGTGTTGCGATCGACCGGGTACAGGCGGTCTTAGGTGTTGTGGGAAGGCATTTGCTGGAAAAGTATCCTCGACAACAAGAAATGGGCGAATTCCGCGCCGTGCCTTTGCGTCCCCCGGGATTGATGTCGGGCGGGAATCCCATGCCGAAGCTAGCGGGTCTATTCCTCACCCTAGCTGCACTGGTACTGGGACTCGCGTGCGTGAATGTAGCCAACCTTTTCCTGGTTCGAGCCGCTGCACGCCAGCGTGAGATGGCAGTCCGCGCCGCGCTGGGCGCGGCCAGCAGCCGGTTAGTTCGGCAATTGCTGATCGAGGGCATTGTTGTAGCGATATGCGGTTACATCGTTGGACTCGTGATTGGACTGGCCGCAGTGCAGATGCTCCGCTCGGTACCGCTTCAGAGTGAACTGCCTTTCGCGCTTGCCTTCGGTTTCAACTGGCACGTGTTTGCGTACGCGTTCGCGGTGGCCGGGGTTACGGCAATTCTCGTGATTCTCGTGCCGGCAGTCCGTGTGTGGCATGGCAACCTGCGGGATGTGTTGCATGAAGGCGGACGCACAGCAACAAGTGGACGTCAGCGGTTGCGCACTGTGCTGGTTACAGCGCAGGTTGGCGGATCTCTGACGCTGCTTATCATCGCAGGACTCTTTGTCCGCAGCCTGCGCAGCGTTCAGAGCACCGAGCTGGGATTTGACCCCAGTTCTGTGCTCAATCTGACGATCGATACGAATGAAATTGGTTATACAGAAGCGCAGGGCAGGGACTTCTATCGCCAGCTTCTAGAGCGTGCACGAGCTCTCCCGGGAGTACAGTCTGCCAGCCTGGCATCGGTGGTTCCGCTGAGCGACTCACTAACAAGCAGCGAGCTTGTAATCCCGGGATATGACGTCCCGAAGGGTCATGCGGCTCCCAGTGCGCAATATAACGCCATCTCTACCGGGTACTTCGGGACCATGAGTATAGGGCTGAATAGCGGACGCGACTTCAGCGATACGGACAACGAAAACTCGGCGCGTGTTGGTGTAATCAACCAGGCAATGGCTGCGCGCTATTGGCCTGGGCAAGATCCGGTGGGGAAGTCTTTCACAATGGCTTCAGATGCCAAGCATCCGATAACGATTGTCGGAGTTGTTCAAAACAGCCGGATGGGGCAGCTGTATGGAGCCTTTGACCCGATCTTCTACCTGCCAATCAAGCAATCCTACGCAGCTGTAGAAACGCTGCAGATCCGATCACGACGGGGATCACAGGAATTGCTCTCCGACATACGCCGGCTGGCCGAATCGTTGGCTCCAACCGTTCCAATCTATGGCGTGCGCACCATGACGGATGCGCTGCACGGAGGCAATGGCCTGCTTCTGTTCGAACTAGGCGCCGGTCTGGCGGCAGCCTTAGGGTCACTGGGATTGGTTCTAGCAATTGTCGGCGTCTATGGAGTGCTGTCGTATTCCGTCAGCCAACGGACGCAGGAAATTGGAATTCGCATCGCGTTGGGAGCACAACGGCGAGACATTCTCGCGGTGATCGGCCGACAGGGTTTGCTGATCACAGCAGCGGGTATGACTTTCGGATTAATCGCGGCATTTGCTGTGAGCCGCCTCGTGAGTGTCTTCCTTGTCGGCATCACGCCGGTTGACCCGATCACGTATATCGGAGTCTCGGCCTCGCTAATTGTGGTGGCTGGCCTGGCAATGTATCTTCCCGCGCGGCGCGCGGCGATGGTCGATCCGATGGTGGCGTTGAGATATGAGTAGGAGTGATCGATGAGCGGGATTCTTCAAGACATTCGTTATGCATTGAGGCAGCTTCGGAAGAGCCCCGGCTTCGCGCTAGTGGCGGTGATCACGCTGGCGCTCGGGATCGGCGCCAACACAGCCATCTTCAGCGTCGTGAACGGAGTACTTCTCCGCTCACTCCCATTCCCCGACGCCAATCGGCTGGTAAGGGTGTGGCATGTTCCGCCTGCCGCCAGTTTCCCAGGCATGGGTACCTTCGCCGTGTCGGCGGCAAACTACATCGACTGGGAAAAGCAGAATCATGTATTCGAGAAGATGACGATCTATTCTTTTCGAAACTTTATTTTCTCGGGACCTGATAAACCCGAGGAGCTACACGCGTCATCGGTCTCACCTTCTTTCTTTTCAACTCTGGGTGTTCAGCCAATGTTTGGTAGCGTCTTCACCCCGGAAGAAGATCAGCCCGGGCGCAACAAGGTTGTGATTCTCAGCTATCCGTTCTGGCAGGAACATTTCGGATCCGATCGTTCGGTGGTTGGCCGCGACGTGCGGCTGGATGGTGAGAATTACCGCATCGCCGGTGTCATGCCCGCGAACTTCCGGATTCCCGAATACGCCCAGATGTGGACACCAATGGCGTGGACGGATCAGGAGCGCGCAGTCCGGGGCGAACATCACTATGTCGTCGTTGCCCGCCTGAAGGACGGCGTCGAGCTGAAGCAGGCGCAAGCCGAGCTCGACACGATCTCCTCGCGACTTGCCCAACTATACCCAGCGGATGACAAGGGCTGGGGAGCGATCGCCATTCCATTGCGAGACGATCTGGTCGGCGATGCGCGGCCTGCTCTTCTGGTATTGCTCGGGGCCGTTGCCTTCGTCCTTTTGATTGCGTGTGTCAACGTTGCGAACCTTGCCCTCGCGAAGACGATCAGCCGGAAGAAAGAAATTGCGATCCGCACTGCTCTTGGCGCGACCTCGGCGCGCGTTCTCCGACAGGTGTTAACTGAGACAATTATCCTCTCCGTTACGGGCGGGGCGCTCGGATTGATCTGCGCGCATTTTGGTGTGCGTCTGATCGTTGCGTTTTTGGGTGACCGGCTGCCGCGCTCTGCCGACGTTGGTCTTGATGCCCTAGTCCTGCTGTTTACGGCGGTTCTTTCCGTGCTAACCGGGATCTTCGCGGGGGTTTTGCCCGCGTTAAGGCTGGCCCGTGGAGATGTAAATGATGCCCTGAAACAAGGGCTTGGCAGAACCGATTCCGACACCACCGGTCAGCGCACGCGCGGGATGCTAGTTGTCTCTGAAGTGGCGTTGTCGCTGATGCTCCTGGTGGGGGCGGGACTGATGATCCGCAGCTTCTCGCAGATCAACCGTGTCAACCCGGGGTTCGATTCTCATCACGTTTCAACGATGACGGTCTCGATTTCGCAAACGAAGTTTGCGACGCCGGCGCAACAGATAAGTTTTTACGAGCGGGTTTTGGACAGGGTTCGTACGCTCCCAGGGGTTCAGTCAGCCGGCGTGATCGATGACATTCCCCTTAGCAGCAACGGTTCGCATCAGCCGATCGCGATCGAAGGCCAGCCGGTTCTGCCAATGTCAGAGCAACCAGAAGTCGATGTGCGACTCGTCAGTCCCGGCTACTTTGGGGCGATGCATACCCCGGTTGTTCGTGGCAGAGATTTCAACGGCAATGATATTGCGGGTCGGCCCGAAACCGTCGTCATCAGTGATTCATTCGCGCGGCATTTCTGGCCGAACGAGGATCCAATCGGCAAACGCCTCACGCTGACTTTCGTACCCGGCGTCGTGCGCGAAGTTGTGGGTGTCGTGGGGGACGTGAAGCTTGACAGCCTGAACGAAACAAGGCCCATGACCACTCTTTATGTTCCGCTCGGCCAAGTTTCTGCCTCGGAACCAAGTCAATGGCGTTCATTTTCGATGACCCTGGTTGCGCGGGCCGATTCCGATCCGAAAGGTACGATCTCCGCGATCGCGAATGCGGTGCACGAAATCGATCCAGAAGTTCCGCTGCGAGACATTATGAGTATGGACGATGTTGTCGCCCAATCGGTCTCGCCGCAGCGCTTCAACATGCTCTTACTCGGCGCTTTTGCCGGTCTAGCACTGCTGCTAGCAGCTGTCGGGATTTATAGCGTTCTTTCTTACAGCGTGAAGCGCAGACTGCGCGAAATCGGGGTGCGCCTCGCACTAGGGGCGCAACTGCGAGATGTTCTTCGGATGGTGATCTTCGAAGGAATGAAGCCAACGATCGTGGGAGTGGCCATCGGGGCAACGTGCGCGTTGCTGCTGGGCCGAGTGCTATCTGGATTGATCTACGGCGTCAGTTCCGCTGACCCCATCACGTTTTTCGCGGTTGCGGTTCTATTAGCAGGGATTGCGCTATTCGCGAGCATTATCCCGGCATATCGGGCGACAAGAGTCGATCCCATGCAGGCATTGCGAGAGGAATGAGGAATCACGGTGACGGGACTACTGCAGGATGTCCGGTACGCGTTTAGACAGCTTCGCAAGACTCCGGGCTTCACGCTGATCGCGGTGATTACGCTGGCGTTGGGGATCGGGGCAAACACGGCGGTCTTTAGCGTGATTGATGCCGTAATGCTGCGGCCGCTGCCTTATTACCAGCCGGAGCGACTGGTCGCGGCGGAATCGGTCAATAGTCGGGAGCCTGGGTTCGGCGCATTGTCATATCCGGACTTTTTCGACTGGCGAAGCCAGAACCACACACTTTCGCATCTGGTCTCGTATCACGATGATTCTTACACGCTGAGCGGCCTGGACCGCCCCCTCCACATCGATGGCGAGGTGGTGTCGTGGGATCTGCTGCCTACACTCGGCATCAATCCTGAACTGGGGCGCGGCTTTTCATCGGACGAGGAAAAAACAGGCACACGCGTTGTCTTGATCAGCCATTCTTTGTGGCAAGCGCGTTTCGGCTCTGATCCGACAATCCTGGGGCGACAACTCAAGCTCAACGGGAACCAGTACACCGTGATCGGAGTCATGCCGAAATCCTTCCGGTTCCCCGTGGACAAGCCGGCAAACGATTTCTGGACGACGCTTGCCGTCGATGATGATCCGAATGATCCTTTGCCCAACACGAAGAGTCGAGGCTCGCATTTTTTGAGTGTATTTGGACGAATGAAGCCGGGCGTAACGGTCGCGCAAGTAGATCAAGACCTAAAGGCGATTGCGGCGAACCTGGCGAAACAGTATCCGGATACCAACACGCGACGCGATTCGGCGCGCACGCGAACGGCGATTTCGGCTCTGCTGGGCGACACACGGGATTCATTGTTCGTGGTTTTTGGGGCAGTCATGCTTGTGCTGCTGATCGCATGCAGCAATATTGCGAATCTGATGCTGGCGCGCATGCGGGAACGGCAGCGCGAAATCGCCATGCGCTCGGCATTGGGTGCCGGGCGGCAGCGCATTGTCCGACAGTTGCTGGTAGAGAGCCTCGTCTTAAGCGTAATCGGGGGACTGGCCGGGTGTGGGCTGGCGTTTTTGGGAACGCCGGCTCTTCTGCGGCTGATTGGAGATAGCGTGCCCCGGGCAGCGGATGCGGGGGTTGACGTCCGAGTGCTTTTGTTCTCGCTATTCCTGTCGCTCATGGCTGGAGTGATCTTTGGAATCGTTCCTGCACTTGTTTCTTCGAAAACGAATCTGGTCACCACGTTGAAAGAAGGTGGGCGAAGCGATATCAGCGGTCGCGATTGGGTTCGCTCGTCGCTGATTGTGGCGCAGGTGGCGCTAGGGCTGGTTCTCACGGCGGGCGCCGGCTTGCTTCTGACAAGCTTCACGAACCTTCAGCACACGGACCAAGGGTTCAATCCAGACAAACTGCTGACACTAATGTTTGAGACGCCGGACTCGCGCTACTTGCACACGCGGCCGCAGTTTTATCGCGACTATTTCGAAAAGGTGCGGAACATTCCGGGCGTGACGTCAGCGGCGGGCACCGTGCTATTGCCCATGACTAATGACGCTCTCCACCTGTCGTTTGAAGATCCCGAGCATCCGGTTCCCACGGGGCGGCGTCCATCGGCGGACTTTTCAGCCGTAACACCGCAGTACTTCGGCACGATGCAAACACCTCTGCTGAAGGGCCGCGACTTTACGGAGCGGGACGATGTCAACTCGACGCAAGTACTGATTGTGAACCAGGCATTTGTCGACCGGTATTTTCCGGGCGAGGAAGTGCTTGGGAAGCGTTTGAAGCCTGGGGCCGGGAATGGGAAGCCGGAAGGCCCTCCGTGGCGAGAAATTGTGGGCGTCGTCGGGAATATGCGGTTGGGCATGACGCAACGCGAGATGCATCCGACGATGTACGCGCCAGCGGCGCAACTCGATACGTGGTGCTGCGTGCATTCCGTGGTGCGATCGAAAATGGATGCCATCAGCCTCGAACAAACGATTCGAGGCGTCGTCGGGTCGATGGACCCGGAGATTCCGGTGACGCAGGTGCGGACCATGCGCGAACTGATGTCGGCGCAGCTCTCGGCTCCACGAGTTATGACGGTGTTGCTGGGCGCATTCGCAGGACTCGCGATCGTGCTTACGATCGTGGGCCTGTATGGGGTCATGTCGTATTCGGTCACCCGCAGGACACGTGAGATCGGAGTGCGCATGGCTCTGGGTGCCCAGAGGGCAGCGGTATTGAAGATGGTGTTGCGGGATGCCGTGGTGCTGCTCGCGATGGGAATCGTTCTGGGGATTGCCGCGGTACTGGCATCCGCTTCCATTCTGCAAAACATGCTGTACGGCACTGGTTCAAGAAATCCGACAGTGCTGATGTTGGTGTGCCTGGGTGTTGCCCTGTCGGGTCTGGTTGCTGCCTATGTCCCTGCGTTTCGAGCTGCGCGTGTCGATCCGATGGCGGCGCTGCGCTACGAGTAGGAGAACAGATGAACGGAATCCTGCAGGACTTTCGATTCGCATTCCGGCAGATGAGAAAAAGCCCGGGATTCATGGCAGCCGCCGTGATCACCCTGGCGGTTGGAATCGGGATGAACACCGCGGTCTTCAGCATCGTGAATGCGGCCGCCCTGCGGTTACCGTTCCAAAATCCACAAAGGCTGGTCGTGGTTGAAAACAGTTACTCCGACAGCGGCCGAACTCCAGGCTCGCTGCCGGACTTTCTCGATTGGCGCGCGCAAACACGTTCATTCGAGCAATTGGCCGCATCATTCCGCACCAGCTTCAATCTGACCGGCTTGCAGGAGACAAAAAGGATTCGCGCCGGGTACATTTCGCAGAACTACTTCTCGCTGTTTGGAAGCACTCCGTCACTTGGACGATCCTTTGTTGCGGCAGAGCACACGAAGGGCGGGCCGAATGTTTGCCTGGTGAGCCAGAAATTCTGGCGGGAAGAACTGGGCGCAGATCCGTCGATACTGGGGCACACGCTGACGCTCGACAGTGTTGCGTACTCGATTGTAGGAGTGATGCCGGCTGATACTCCCGATCTGACGGGCGCGATACCTACGGACTTATGGATTCCTCTCGAGAGCAAGCCGCCATACGACGGTCACGGCACAAACTTCCTCACCGTGATCGGGCGCTTGAAGTCTGACGTCACACGGGAAAGTGCGACGAGCGAGCTGCGGTTGGTACAGGAGCAAATCAACAGGCAGTTTTCCGCCAACAAGCACGACGTTGAGATTATTCCGCTGACGGATGTACTGCTGGGGAATATTCGTCCGTTGCTTGAGATTTTGCTGGCGGCGGTAGGCCTTGTACTGCTTATCGCTTGCGCAAACGTGGCGAACCTTCTGCTGGCACGTGGCGCAGGACGGATTCGCGAGTTAGCGGTCCGTGAGGCCCTAGGGGGAGAGCGCTGGCGGATAGTACGGCAATTGCTTGCTGAGAGCGTGCTGCTGGCGGGCGTGTCGTTGGCAGCGTCAGTATTTCTTGCCTGGGCGGGAACCCGGATCCTGCTTGGGGTCTGGCCCGAGAGCGAGAAGATTCCGACGGTCGCTCTGGACTGGAGAGTCGCGGGCTTCGCGGCAGCGATATCGATCCTTGCCGTACTCGTATTCGGACTAGCGCCGGCGCTACTCACCTCAAGGATCCACCTGCAGGCAGTAATGAAAGAAGGCGGGCGCCAGTCGACCGAGGGAACCGGGCACGGACGGCTTCGGACGGCATTTGTGGCATCGGAGATCGCGCTTGCTCTGGTGCTGGTGATTGCATCGGTTCTAACGTTGCGCAGCTTTTACCGGATGGTGCATACCGACCCCGGCTTCGATATCCAAGGTGTTTTGACTGCGAGGATCGCACTGCCGGATTCGCGTTACTCTCCGTCCGCGGGCCAGCGGTTCTTCACGCAGTTGCTGGAACGAATCGACAATCTGCCGGGTGTGCAGTCAGCAGCGGCTACAGCATTTGTCCCGCTCGGCGAGGGTGGACAGACGGGCGACTTCCACGTGGAAGGCCAGCCATCACCCGACAGCCAGGGCCCTTTTGCGGAAGAGCACTTCGTCACACCCAGCTATTTCCAGACGATGCAGATCCCGTTGCTGCGCGGACGTCTGTTCAGTGAGAGCGACAAGGAAGGTACTCCAAAGGTTGTCATCGTCAACAACTTCATGGCGCGGCAGTTGTGGCCGGGACAGGATCCGATTGGAAAACGGATTCAGGTACTGAGCGCAAAGGATGACTGGAGCCAGGTAGTCGGCGTGGTTGCGGATATCAAGACAGACGCGGTGAACAGTCCGCCGGCGATGCAGATTTACCTTTCGACCTTGCAACGACCGATTACCGACATGTTCGTGGTGGTGCGGTCTTCGACTGATGCGGCGGCATTGATACCAGCGGTGAAACGAGCCGTCACCGACCTCGACAGCCAGCAATCTGTTTCGAACATCGCCCTGATGGATCAACTCTTGTCGCGCTCGCTGTCGCAGTCGCGATCTTCCACATTCTTGTTGGGGCTCTTTGCAAGCGTCGCGATTCTTTTGGCGGCGATGGGGATCTATGCGGTCATGGCGTACACCGTGGGACAGCGCATCCATGAGATTGGAATTCGAATGGCCCTCGGAGCACAAGGTTCCGACATACAGAAGATGGTGCTGAGCACGTGCGTTCGGATTTGTTTGTGGGGCCTGGGGGTTGGGCTGCTTGCCGCGATCGTGGTCACACGCGCGCTGAAGACCTTGCTATTTGGTGTGCGGCCGAACGATGTTCCGACTTTTGCGCTCTCGATGCTGTTGCTGGTTTGCGCCGCGGTGCTGGCAAGTTATCTTCCGGCGCGGCGGGCAGCGAAGGTCGATCCCATGGTAGCGCTCAGGTATGAGTAGGGAGAAAACGACATGAGAGGGTGGCTGCAAGATTTCAGCTATGCATTGCGCCAGTTCCGGCGTGCACCGGGATTTACGCTGGCGGCCATTATGACTCTGGCGCTTGGGATTGGCGCGAATGGGGCGATCTTCTCATTAATCGACCAGGTCTTGCTGAAGCAATTGCCTGTCGTGGAACCCGATCGGCTAGTGATGCTGCGATACACCGGCTCGAATACCGGGCGCACGGATGTGTACGGCGGAGATCAGCAACAGTTTTTTTCGTACCCAATGTATCGCGACCTGCGTGACCAGAACACTGTTTTTGCAGGCCTGATGACGATGTTCCCCGCACAAGTGGGAGTGCAGTGGCGCAACACTCCGAGCCTAATGAACAGCGAACTAGTCAGCGGAAATTACTTCTCCTTACTAGGAGTGAAAGCGGCAGTCGGCAGAGTGTTCGTTCCGGAGGATAGTGCGACGGCAGGTGCTTCGCCGTCGGCAGTTCTGAGCTACCGCTGCTGGAGGGAGCGCTTTGCGTCCGATCCTTCGGTGGTAGGACAGGGAATGTTAGTGAATGGCAATCCATTCACGATTATCGGAGTATCTCAGCCCGGGTTCGAAAGCATGATTGCGGGCAGCGTCCCATGCTTCTTTGTGCCGATCACGATGAAGGCACAAATGACCCCGCACTGGAACGAACTGGAGAATCGGCGTGCCATGTGGTTGAACATCGTGGCACGACTGAAACCTGGCATTACAGTTGCGCAGGCCGAGGCAGGAATTACCCCATTGTGGAAATCACTGCGTGCCATGGAGCTTCAGAGTATATCGGTTCGCACCCAGCGTTTCCGGGAGCAGTTCGTCGAAAAAAGCTACATCACGCTGGAGGATGGGTCGAAGGGTTTCTCGCCACTGCGCAAGAATCTTCGAACGCCACTGCTGATCCTGATGGCAATGGTGGGCTTCTTGACACTGATGGCGACAGCTAACGTCGGGAGCCTCTTACTGGTTCGAGCGGCCGGACGGATACGGGAGATGTCGGTCCGATATGCGCTGGGTGCAACACGAACCAGAGTGATTCGCCAGTTGCTGATTGAAGGCCTGGCTCTAGGAATCAGCGGTGGAATCTGCGGCCTCGCGCTTGCGCCAGTACTGGCGGCGGCACTGATTCGCTTCTTGAATCCGACGGCGACGATTGCCGGAATGACGTCACTGTCGGCTTCTCCGGATTTCCGAGTCTTGCTTTTCTGCCTCGCGGTGTCGATTGTAGCGAGCCTCCTGTTCAGTTTGGCGCCGATCCTTCAGTTCTACCGGCCGAAGGTGACCCCCGCGCTCAAACAGCAGACTGTGACCGCTGAAAGTACGCACGCCAGGTTCAGGCGAATCACTGTCGGCATCCAGATCGCTTTGAGCCTGGTGCTACTTGTGGGCGCGGGACTGTTCACCCGCACACTGGCGAACCTCAAAGGAGTCGACGTCGGATTTAATACGGACCACCTGCTCACTTTCCAGATCGATCCTCGCCTGGCTGGCTATCAGAGCTCAGCAGTGGCTCCGCTTTATAAGCGGCTGATCGATGCATTCAGCGCGCAAGCGGGTGTGGTCTCGGTGGGGATGACGACGGATCCGGTGTTGGCGCAATCGGACAACACCTTTTCCATAGACGTGCCGGTATATCAGCCGCAGGAAGGCGAGCGCATGAGCTTCGAATGGGAGCATGTGACACCCGCCTACTTCTCGACGCTGCAGTTGCCATTGCTGGCTGGACGAGTATTCAACGACGGAGATACTCCGACATCAACGAAGGTCGTTGTGATCAACGAAACCTTTGTGAAGAAGTTCTTTCGCGGCGAGCCGAGCGAGGCCCTGGGCCGAACGTTTACGGAACGCGGGACGAAACAGGGTGCGTTCACGATCGTGGGCGTGGTCAAGGATGCCAAGCACTTCAGTCTTTACGATGAGCCGAGGCCGATATTCTACTCGCCTGTTTTCCAGGACACTGCGCCGGAGTTAGTGGGGGTTTACATACGGACGCGTCAAAACCCGGCAGACGCTGCAGGGATGGCGCGCGCGACCGTGAATGGAATTGACTCGAAGCTCGTTGTGGATTCGCTTCAGTCGATGGAATCGCAGATAGATAGCACCCTGACGAATGAGCGAATGCTTTCGTTCCTGGCGAGCGGTTTCGGAATCGTCGCCGTGTTCCTGACCGCCATTGGACTGTATGGCGTTCTGGCCTACTCGATTGCGCAGAGGACGAGGGAGATCGGGATTCGCATGGCGCTCGGGGCGAGCCAAGGTTCGGTGGTGTGGATGGTGCTACGCGAAGTTGCGATTTTGACGGGACTGAGCGTTGCAATCGCGCTGCCCGCGGCTCTCGCTCTAACCACGCTTGTGCGCGCTCAACTGTTCGGAATTTCAGATCGCGATCCCGCAACCCTGTTGCTGGTGACGCTTTCGATGGGGGCGGTGGCATTGCTGGCGGCATGGGCGCCGGCAAGGCGAGCCACGCAAGTGCAGCCCAGCACCGCGCTGCGATACGAGTAGGAGACAGAGAGCATGACTGGATGGCTACAGGATTTTCGCTACGCGCTGCGGCAGTTTGGAAGGACACCGGGCGTGACCACAGTCGTGGTGCTTACTATCGCGCTGGGCATCGGGGCCAATACGGCGCTCTTCTCGATCGTGAATGGCGTCTTGCTCAGTCCTCTTCCTTACCGGGAACCCGAGCAATTGGTTACGCTGCACGAGAGCAAAGCGAATTTTGCGACAGGATCGATCTCGTTTCCGAACTTTCGCGATTGGAGAAAAGACAATCACACATTTTCCGCGATGGCGATCTCGCGGGGTTACGCATTCAGCCTGACCGGTGTTGGCGAAGCAGCGCAGCTGAGCGGCGCATTCGTGACCTCCGACTACTTTCGCATTCTCGGGATGAAGCCGCGATTGGGACGAACTTTTGTGGAGGGCGAGGATGAGATCGGAGCAGCCCCAATTGCGCTGATCACAGAAGGTCTCTGGCAAAGGAAGTTCGAGTGGGCGTCCGACATCATTGGCAAAGGCATCACGCTGGATGGCAGGACATACACGATCGTCGGAGTGATCCCCAGCAACTTCCATCTCTCAGTCGACAACATCTCCGTTCGTCGCGAAGTCTACCTGCCGGTCGGTCAGTGGAAGAACAACCTGCTGATGTCGCGGGGCGCGGGACTCGGTTTTCATGGCATTGGGCGTTTGAAGCCGGGTGTGAGCCTCGAACAGGCCACGGCGGACATGAACGCTGTCACATCCAACTTGGCTTCGGCCTTTCCGGATGCCAACAAGGGTATCGGCGCGAAGCTGATTCCTCTGAAACAATGGCTGGTCGGCGGGGTACGTCCGGTGCTGCTGGTTTTGCTGGCGAGTGTCGGTTTCGTGTTGCTGATCGCATGCGTGAATGTGGCAAACCTGTTGCTGGCGCGCTCAACCGTCAGAGCGCGTGAATTTGCGATCCGCGTTGCTCTTGGAGCGAGCCATGGGCGAGTTGTCCGGCAATTGTTGATGGAGAGCATCGCGCTTGGACTGGCTGGCGGCGTCGCTGGATTGGCGCTAGCGGCCTGGGGAACGCGCGCTGCACTGGGTGTACTGCCGACGGCCCTCCCGCGCGCCGACGAGGTCGCGATCGACGCTCGGGTGTTGCTATTTACGCTCGTGATTTCGGTTGCAGTCGGTATTTTGTTCGGCGTAGCGCCAGCGTTGAAGATGTCGCTTGCGAATCCTCAGAAGAGCCTTAGAGAAAGCGGTCGCGGAGTGAGCGGCGGGCGCCACCGCGTACAACGGGTATTTGTAGTCGCTGAGATGGCGATGGCTTTGGTGCTGTTGGCGGGGGCTGGATTGATGATCCGGAGCCTGATGCGTTTGTGGAGCGTTGATCCAGGATTCAATCCGCATAACGTGATGACGGTCGGAGTGTCATTGCCACCGTCGATGATGTCTGCATCCCCAGATGCTATTCGAGCGGCATTTCGCGAGTTCGACAGCAAGATTGGGGCGATACCTGGGGTCGAAGCGGTCTCGCAAACGTGGGGCGCGCTTCCGATGAGCGGAGATGACGAGCAAACATTCTGGTTCGAGGGCGAGCCAAAACCGGCGAGCGAGAACGAGATGCATTGGGCTCTCGACTACATTGTTGAGCCGGGCTATCTGAAAGCGATAGGAGTGCCGCTACTACGCGGGCGGTTCTTGACGGACCAGGACAATGAACATTCGCCGCGTGTTGCAGTGGTCGATGATGTTTTCGCCCGAAAGTTCTTTCCGAACCAGGATCCGATCGGCAAGCGGATTATCTCGAGTTACCTGCTGCAGCCGGCGGAGATTGTGGGCGTCGTGGGTCATGTAAAGCAATGGGGGCTGGACCTCGATGACACTGAGCAGCTGCGAACACAGTTTTACCTTTCCGCCATGCAGATGCCGGATTCCTTTGTCTCAATGCAGCCGTCGGGCTCGACCGTAGTCGTGCGATCGGCGAAAGATCAGGCTGGCCTACTCGATTCCATACGGCATGTCAGCCAGCAAATGAGCAGAGAGCAGGTCATCTTCAGCCCGCAATCAATGGACTCGGTGATCGCAGATTCTCTAGCGGATCGTCGATTTTCTATGATCCTTCTTGCCGCGTTCGCAGCGCTGGCCTTGTTGCTCGCGAGCATCGGTATTTATGGCGTGATTTCGTATGTGGTAGGGCAGCGGACGCATGAAATCGGCTTGCGGATGGCACTAGGTGCGGCGCGCCTCGACATCCTGCGGCTGGTTCTTGGCGGGGCGGGGAAGTTGACGATGATCGGAATTGCCATCGGGCTGGTCTGCTCGATGGCGTTGACCAGACTGATTACGAAGATGCTGTATGGAATCCGCCCGGACGATCCAATCACGTTCATCGTGGTTCCTGCGATTCTGATTTCGGTGGCGCTGCTGGCAAGCTACTTGCCTGCGCGGCGCGCATCGAAGGTGGATCCTATGGCGGCGCTGCGATACGAGTGAGAGCGGAACTGAGGGGCATAGTCCGAGGAAGGAAGTTTCTATGATCCAACTGAAAAACATTGAACGAAGCTACCGCACCGGCGCAGGCCAGACGTGGGTACTGAGGCGCGTCAATCTGGAAATCGAGAAGGGTGAGTTCATCACGGTAATGGGACCTTCAGGAGCGGGGAAGTCGTCGCTGCTGAATGTGCTCGCGTTACTCGATGATCAGTGGACAGGTGAGTACTGGTTTCGCGAAGAGGCGGCACATGCCATGAAGCGCAGGGCCCGAGCGGATCTGGCCAAGCGGAATACCGGCATGGTTTTCCAGAGTTACCACCTGCTCGACGATCTCACAGTGATGGAGAACATCGATCTGCCGCTGTCCTACAAGGACATTCCGCGGCACCAACGGCAAAGCATGGTTGCGGACGTGCTTGACCGTTTTCAGATCGTGGCGAAAAAGGATCTTTATCCAAGCCAGCTCTCGGGCGGACAGCAGCAACTGGTCGGTATCGCGCGAGCGGTGATCCACAAGCCGGCGCTGTTGTTGGCGGATGAGCCGACCGGCAATCTGCACTCGACTCAGGCTAAGGAAATCATGGAATTGTTTCGCGAATTGAACCAGGAGGGAACAACGATTGTGCAGGTGACGCATTCGGAAGCCAACGCAGGTTATGGCACACGGACGTTGCAGTTGCGCGATGGCTGGCTGGTGAGCGATACGGCGAATCCTTCGCTGGAGGCAAGTGACCTGGCGGTGAATCGATGACTTGGGCCCTCCATGAGAGGTTAGGAAAGACGGTTCGAGTGGTCCTCACCGTGGTACTGATTACGGGACTCGCTTCCGGGCAGGTGCAGACACCGGCCGAGCTGGTAATGCCGCAGTCGAAAAATCCACTTAGCCCATATACAGCGGACAATGCTCCACAGCCGGTACTATCAAACTCTCCGCGGCTCGATAGTTTGATCCGTGAAGGCAAGCTATATCTTTCCTTGAAGGACGCCATCTATCTGGCCCTGGAAAACAATCTTGACCTGGCGATCGCTCGTTACAACCTTCCCATTGCGGATACCGATCTGCTTCGAACAAAGGCAGGCGGAAGTTTTCGGGGAGTCAATACAGGCGTAGTGCAGGGTACTCCGGGGGGCGGAGTGGGTGGATACGGCGCAGGGGCGCCGGGGGCCGGAGCAGGCGGCACATCGAGCGGCGCAGGTGGAGCAGGAGCGGGCGCTGCAGGACTTGTCCAATCGACACTAGGAGCGGGCACACCGGTAGCGTCGTACGATCCGTCGCTGAGTTTGAATTTGGGGATTGAACATTCCACATCGCCATTGTCGAACCAACAGATCTACGGCATTCCATCACTGCAACTGAACACGGCGCAGGTGAATGCGTTTTTTACGCAGGCATTTCCGACGGGCACGACCGTTTCTTTTGAGTTCGATAACAACCGGCAGACGACGAACAGCACGTTTACCAGCCTTTCTCCGGTGCTGAATTCGACCTTTCGCTTCAGCTTCTCGCAGCAGTTGCTGGCCGGCTTTGGATTCGGCCCCAATCTGCGTTTTCTACACATCGCGAAGAACAATAAAAAGATCTCCGATATCGCGTTTAAAGACCAGGCGATCGCGACGGTCACGCAGATCGAAAACATCTATTGGGATCTAGTTAATGCCTACCAGCAGGCGCGCGTGAATGAGCAATCGCTCGCATTCGCGAATCAGACACTGGATAACGCGAAGAAGCAACTGCAACTGGAAGCGATTCCGCAGATGGATGTGATGAAGGCGGAAGCGGAGGTTTCCAAACGCGATCAGGAGTTGACGGTGGCGCGTACCTCGCTGCAGCTGCAGGAATCGCTAATGAAGAACGCGCTCACGAGGAGCCTGGACGATCCGGTACTGGAAGAAATGCCGGTCATCCCGACAGACCAGATCCAATCTGGAGCGACGGAGGCGAGCGAACCGATCCTCGACTTGATCGATCGCGCGCTGAAAAATCGACCTGAGTTGCTGGAGACGGACATCGACCTGGTGAACCGGCAGATCAGCCGAAAAGCTGCGCGGAACGCATTGCTTCCGACGCTGGCACTGCAGGGATTCTATGGGGGGACCGGGCTAGGAGGTGAACTCAACCCGGCTTTCAACGGGAGCAATTCATCGAACGTGCCTCCTGACTTGTCGGGAGCGTGGCGAGACACGTTCAACAATTCCTCGCCGGATTATTTCATCGGATTGAGCCTTAATATTCCTTTCCGTAATCGCGTGGCGAAGGCGGATCAGTATCGGTCAGAATTGGAGTATCGACAGGCGAGCCTACGAAAAGAGCAACTGAAAAAGCAGATACGGATCGAAGTCCGTAATGCGCAGTATGCGCTGGAACAATCGCGCGCGCGGGTTGATTCCGCGAAGAAGGCGCGAGACCTGGCCGAGAGGTCTTTTGAGATCACGGCGAAGGAACAGGAATTGGGAGCGGGATCGAGCTACCAGACCATGACCGCTCAACGAGACCTTTCGGTTGCGGAACTGGACCTGGTGACTGCCATGACGACATATGCCAAGTCCAGGGTCGAACTAGACCGCGCAACCGGGTCGACTTTGGAACATAATGGAGTGCTGATTCAAGACGCAGTCAGCGGGAAGGTTACCGCCGCAGCATCTCCATAACGCATGCCCACCTCGGCCAAGCCGCAAGAGTTCCCGCCCATGGCGGCTTCCGACCCGCGCGAAAGCCGCGCTCCTCATATCTTGGCGGCCGACGACCAGCAGCACATTCTGGAAGCGCTCGAACTGTTGTTGCATCCGCACGGTTATCGAGTTGATAGTGTGAAGTCGCCAGCCCAGGTGCGGGACGCCCTGGCGGCGGATTTTTACGATGCCGCGCTCATTGACCTGAATTACACGCGGGATACTACGTCAGGCCAGGAAGGGCTCGATCTTCTATCCGAGATCGTCTCCGCAGACAGCAATCTTCCCATCATCGTGATGACTGCATGGGGGAACGTAGAGCTTGCCGTTGAAGCGATGCGGCGCGGAGCGCGCGACTTCGTCCAGAAGCCCTGGGACAATGAGCGCTTGCTGACTATCGTGCGTACGCAGGTGGAATTACACCGTGCGTTGTTGCGCGCAGAGCGACTGACGGCCGAGAACCGACTGCTTCATGCGCAGGGGCGCCCGGAGTTCATAGCGTCGGCGAGTTCGATGCGGCCGGTGCTAGACGCGATCGCGCGAGTAGGTCCTTCGGATGCGAACGTTCTCATTACCGGCGAGCATGGAAGCGGCAAGGAAGTGGTGGCGCACACATTGCATGCGCTGTCGGGGCGAGCCTCGCGTCCGCTGGTTGCAGTTAATACAGGAGCACTGGCGGAAGGAGTTTTCGAGAGCGAACTGTTCGGACATGTGAAAGGCGCATTCACCGATGCGCGGACCGACCGCATAGGCCGCTTTGAATTGGCCGATGGAGGAACGATCTTTCTGGATGAGATTGGAAATGTCGCGGTACGCCAGCAAGCGAAGTTGCTGAGAGTGCTGGAGTCGGGTGAAGTCGAACGCATGGGATCGTCGCGCTCGCGGAGGGTTGACGTCCGGGTGATTTCGGCGACCAACACTGATCTGCAGGCCGCATGCGCTAACGGAGAATTTCGCGAAGACTTGCTTTTTCGGCTGAATACGGTGGAGATTCATGTCCCGCCACTGCGGGATCGCCGGGAGGATATCCCCGCGCTCGCTATTCATTTTTTGCGGCGCTACGCGGGACGATATCGGCGCGAGATGGACGGGTTCGAGGGGGCCGCGCTGCAGGTGATGGCGCAATATGCCTGGCCGGGCAATGTGCGCGAACTGGAGCATACGCTGGAGCGCGCGGTGCTGATGTGCCGCGGGCGAGAAATCCAGCCGGCGGACCTTGGGCTCAACCTGCAACGTCCACAAGCACAAAACCTTGAGGAATTGAGTCTCGAAGCGGTGGAGGCGCTGCTCGTGCGCAAGGCACTGGCGCGCTTCCAGGGAAACGTGAGCCAGGCCGCGGAAGCGTTGGGCCTGAGCCGTGGAGCGCTTTACCGGCGCATGGAAAAATATGGACTCTAGTCCGCAGTCCGGCAGAAAGGCCGAGATGCGGAAAGCTCCACGGAAGCGAGTTCGCCTCCTCTACGAACGACGCGTCAGCATCTATTCGCTGGCGGTAGCTTTGCCGGGAATGATCGTGAGCGGCATCCTCATCTGGGTGCAGCCCTGGACTACCGAGTCGAAGATCGGCCTCACATTCCTCGAGGTTTGCCTTTGGGGAATCCTGGCGATGGCACTACACGAACAGACTGTCCGTCCGCTTCAAACTCTCGCGAATGTGGTGGCCGCCCTGCGTGAGGAAGACTATTCGTTTCGCGCACGAGGCGCGGCGACTGACGATGCTCTAGGTGAGCTTTCTCTTGAAGTGAATGCGCTGGCCGATCTGCTGGCAGATCAGCGCGTGCGGGTGATTGAAGCGACCGCCCTCCTACGAAGGGTGGTGGAGGAGATTGACGCTCCGCTATTCGCGTTTGATCCGGAGCATACGTTGAGGCTGGTGAATCCGGCTGGCGAGAGGTTGTTACAGCAAGCGGCGGTACGACTGATCGGGCGGAAGGCCAACGAAGTTGGACTGGCGGACTGCCTGAATGTGGCGAACGAATCCTTGATCGAGTTGCCTGGCACAAGCGGCAGTGCGCGCTGGCTGGTCCGACGAAGCCAGTTTCGAGAGAAGGGAGTGCCGCACACCCTGATTGTCTTGTCGGACGTGAGTCGAGCCTTGCGCGGAGAGGAGCGAAAAGCGTGGCAGCGACTGATCCGAGTACTCGGGCATGAGCTCAATAATTCGCTGGCGCCGATCAAGTCGATCGCAGGGAGCCTGGGCGCGAGACTCTCACAGACGGGACTTAGCGAAGATGAGCGGCGGGACTTCGAGCGGGGACTCGAGATCATTGAAACGCGATCTGCATCGCTGAACCGTTTTCTGCAAGCCTATAGGCAACTCGCGCAAATGCCACCGCCGAATCTGAAGAAGGTTGCGCTTCGTCCGATTGTCGAACGGGCAGCGTTCCTGGAGACAAGGGTCCGTGTGAACATTGCGCCTGGTCCGGACATCAACTTGATGATCGATCCCGACCAGGTGGAGCAGATGCTCATCAATCTTGTGCGCAATGCAGTTGAGGCGGTGCTGGAGAACAACACAAGTTCTGAAGGCGCAGAGGAAGGCGGCGAGACCGCAGTGATTCCACAGGTCTGTCTGGCATGGACTGCGGATGATCAGAACGTGACCGTTACAGTCGATGACAACGGCCCCGGAATTCTGAATCCGAGCAATGCCTTTGTACCTTTCTATACGACGAAGCCGGAGGGCAGCGGAATTGGACTCGCCCTTTCGCGTCAGATCGCTGAGTCGCACGGCGGCACGATTGAATTAACGAACCGCAACGGCGACAGAGGTTGCCGGGTCCGCGTGACGCTGCCCCGCTCCTGATTCACAGGCTGACTAGCTGACATGAATAACGGGACGGCGCGCCGGTTCACTGATGGCGCGACGAAGGACCTCATGCGTAATTGGAGCCGTGTCTCCCTCGCCCAAGAAGAGGAACTCGAAAAAGTTGGCGATCGGGTTTCCCTCGTTCCAGTGAAAATAGGCGTGAGGGACCTGGCCGGTTTCCTTCTCAAGCGCAATCAAAAGCGCGGCAAATGCATTGGCGACCACGGGACTGGTAGCGCGCAACACACGATGCTTACCGATGCGCTCACCGGTTACGAGCATGTTCTTTTCGAAGTCGGAGGCATCGCCACGTGCGACTTCGAAGAAGAAGATACACTCGCCAGGGCCGAGCGCATGCTTGTAGCGCGTCTTGTGGTCCGTATAGTCGAGCGCTTCTTCTGTAGACTCCTGCGGACTCCGAGCGACCACCCGGATCACTCGATCTTGATCGTCCTGTAGCATTTCACGAGCGGTGGGATCCAAATGAATTCCGGTAATGCGAAGTTCGGTGGAACGCAGGGCGCGCGAGAGGAGAGAGGACAGCAACATCGCAAAAATGAAGAATGATGCGATCTTGATGCCTTCCGGGCGCTCGTGAATGTTGAGGATCGTCGTGTAGACAAAAATGAGCGAAATGAACAGAAAAGGCCAGCGCAGGCCCTTCTTCCATACAGAAATAGTGACGGCGATGGCCGCAGACGTAATCAATACCAGGACGCCGGTCGCGTAGGCTCCGCCTTGGGCATCAACATCGGCATGGAATAAAAAGGTTACGGTGAAAGCGATTGCGCTGAAAACAAGGACCAAGGGACGCGAGGCTCGCGCCCACTCGGGCGCCATCCCATAACGCGGCAGGTAACGGGGAATCAGGTTGAGAAGACCGGCCAGGGCGGACGCTCCTGCGAAGGCCAGAATCAGGATCGTGCTCAAATCGTAGATCGCGCCGAATCCATTGCCCAAATACAAATGGGCCAGATAGGAGATGGCTCGACCATTGGCGACGCCTCCCGCCTGAAAGGCGTCCGGGGGAATGAGCAAGGCTGTAGCGATGCTCGTCGCGATGAGAAAGACGCTCATGATGCAGGCGGCAGTACACAGAAGCTTGCGCGTGTTTTGCACGCGCGCCTGCAAGTCCTCGCTCTTGATCAACGGCATGACAGCGACGCCAGTTTCAAATCCAGAAAGGCCCAAGGCCAGCTTGGGGAAGAGAATCAGAGAAATTCCGACCATGCCGAGCACGCTACCGTGGTTGGTGTACAGGGCGTTTTTCCAATTCACGAAAACGTGGGGTTCGCTGATTACATGCGCCAGCGCTACGACAGTGACCACAGCATTCAGTGTGAGATAAGTGACGACCAGAACAACCGCGAGGCGAATCGCTTCCTTGAAGCCCTTGAGAAAAATGGCGCCAAGAATGCCAAGCAATGCAAGGGTGACGCCCATTTGGCTGCGCATCCAGGGTGGAGAAAAAGGATTGTGGACGATGTGTGTTCCCGCATCAGCCGCGGAAAGAGTCATGGTAATGACGAAATCGGTAGTCGCGAAGCCGAGCAGCACCAATACGAGCAACTTGCCTTTCCAATGCGGAAATAGATGCTCAAGCATGGCAATACTGCCCTGGCCGTTGGGGCTGGCTGCTGCGACATTTCGATAGACAGGCAAAGCGCCGAGCAAAGTGACTGCTACCAAAATGAGGGTGGCGAGTGGTGACAGCGCTCCGGCGGCGAGAAAGGCTATGCCAGGCTGATATCCGAGAGTCGAGAAATAGTCGACGCCCGTCAGGCACATGACGCTGTACCAGGAATGTTCGTGATGCTCGGGCGCGGCGCTGTCTTTTCCGCGAAGGTCCGCCAGCAGCCAGTCTTGAAAGTTCATGTCGTAATTGGCCATGCGATGAAAGCCTGCCAGAGACAGTGTGAGACTATACCTCGGATGACCATTTTCCGAAAAACGCCAGATTATTTGTTTCCAGGAGCAGCTATGAGGACTGTTCTGTTGGTTTCGGCAATCCTGATGAGTGCTCTAAGCGCGCGAATGACGCTGGCACAGACTGGTGGAGGTTCATCCGGGCCGACCTGGCCAACCCCGCATGAAGGAGATTTCGTAGTGCGCGACTTTCATTTCAAGTCGGGCGAGACCTTGCCAGAGGTGCGATTGCACTACACAACTCTCGGGCAACCAGTCAAAGATTCGAGAGGTCGCACCACCAATGCAGTGCTGATCCTGCATGGGACGGGCGGCACGGGGGCCCAATTTCTGCGTCAGATTTTTGCGGGTGTTCTTTTTGGTCCCGGCCAACTGCTCGACGCGACGAAGTATTTCATTATCCTGCCTGACAACCTGGGTCACGGAAAATCGAGTAAACCCAGCGACGGAATGCGCGCACATTTTCCCCAATACGAGTATGCGGACATGGTGGCCTTACAACACGAATTGGTCGAGAAGGGCGTCGGAGTGAACCATCTGCGACTTGTTTTGGGGACCTCGATGGGCTGCATGCACTCATGGATGTGGGGCGAGGAGTATCCCAGCGAAGTCGATGCTCTGATGCCGCTCGCGTGCCTGCCAGTGGCGATCGCAGGGAGAAACCGGATCTGGCGAGAGATGGTGATGGAGGGAATCCGCCAGGATCCCGATTGGAAAGAGGGGAACTACACGACCCAGCCGAGAGCGGCTTTGCAGATCGCGGCCGATTTCCTGATCGTTGCGGGCAGCGCAGCCTTGCCGATGCAGAACGACGTACCGAACCGCGATGCTGCAGACAAATATCTCGAAGACACTACGCGGCGGATCACCGCAACTCTGGACGCTAATGACTTTCTGTACGCGGTAAATGCGTCGCGGAACTACGATCCATCAGCGAAGCTGGGGATGATTACAGCGCCGGTGATGTTCGTCAATTCCGCAGATGATTTCATCAATCCGCCGGAACTCGGAATTGCGGAACAGGAGATTCAGAAGGCCAAGAGGGGAAAGTTTGTCCTGATACCCGCATCGGCGAAGACATTTGGCCACGGAACTCACACGCATGCCGCAATTTGGCAGGAATATCTAAAGGAATTGATGTACGAATCGAAGCCTTAAAGCTCGGATCGTGCCGAGGTCAACTTCCCCATTACTTTCTCGTCAGCTCTGACTCTGTTTCACCGTTAATCGTGACAAAGCGGATGACGCCTTCCGCGTCCTCGAAGACAAGGCCGGTGGTTCCGTGATTGACCACGGCGCTGACAAGGTGACCGTAGGATTTCGGAATGCCGCCTTGAACTGGAGTCTGATCATAGCGCGCCAGTTCACCCTCTTTCATGCCGGTGACACTCACGAAACGGAGGACACCCTGAGCATCTTCGAAAACCAGGCCGGTGCCGATCGAGTCCGCGATAGCCGTAACAAGCTTCCCGTATGACTTCGGAATCGAAGCTTGTGAGTGGGATTGTGCGTGCACGACTTCCGCACTGCGAGTTCCAAGGAGGTATCCAGAAAATAATAGGAGAGCCGCACACAAGATGATGAGTATCCGTGAACGCATGGAGATGAATGCCTTTCCTTTGGCGAACGAAGTTTATGGTTCGACGAGAATCTTGTGCATCATGCCGAGATCCTCATGCAGCAGAATGTGGCAGTGGAATAAGAAGGTACCCGCAGTGGTCGGGTCGCGGAAATCCATGCGCACCTTGACGCTGTGGTACGGGCCTTTGCCCTCCCAGAAGGGAATCTCGATCGTGTCGCGCATGTCTTTATTAGCGACGGGCTTTCCGTCCACTTCGAGCAACTGGAAGTGAATCTGGTGCATGTGGAATGCGTGAGTTTCGAGGGCGCGGTTTTCGATGGTCCAATCTTCGATTGCGCCGACCTTGGTCTTGATGACGGGTGTTTCGTTTGGATCGAAGACCTTTTGCTTCTGACCGTCGACCGTGATGTAGAACTGGATCGGACCGTTGGTGCCGCCAAATTCCTCGGAAAAGTAGAGTAGCCGCTTCGCAGTCACCTGGGCACTTGCCAGATCGGAACCACGCACTTTTTCAGACGACGCCGTAGCACTGGGCATGTGCGAAGCTTGCTGACTGCCCTGATTGGCGACGAGTTGCACGGTGCCGAGGGTCTGCTGGAGGTCAGGGTTACCCGTGGGGCCGGTGGAGTAGTCCTCGGTGAAGAGGATGGCAGTCGATCCCTGTTGCGGTGCCTGTACGATGAACTCGGCTCGGCCGGCGGGCGGAAGCAGAATGGTATCGGTCATTCTTGGTTGCGCCAGCGGATAGCCATCCATTGCGATTAGCTGAACCTGTTGCGGCTTGCCGTTCACCTGGTACTGAATTGGCATGAAATCCTGAAGTGTGGCATTGGCGACGCGCCAGAATTGTTTCTCGCCGGGCTTCATCTGAATGATTGGCTTAGATCCGCCAATAGCCTGCGCAACCTGGTAATTGATGCTGAGCTGGTAAGGACCCGGAATCCAAGGAATCAGGAATTGCTGTCGTATGACAAATACGCGCTCGGTGAGCCCTGCAACTTCGGGACGAACTTTTTCCATGCCTTCGACAATCAATGCTCCAGCGGCACCGCCATTCACCTGGAATTCGGTGAAGCCATGAACGTGGGGGTGATACCAGTACAGGCCCGGAGGCTGAGTCAGAGGAACTTGGACGTTGTATTGAAAGCCAGGGCTACCGGGTTGAATCAGGGTATTGATTACATCGTCCTGGTGACACTTGGGCGGGACGTTCATTCCATGAAAGTGGACGTTCGTGGAATTGAGCGTCATGGCGCCGCCATCACCACAACCCTTACCGGCATCGGGCATTGCCATCTTCATTTCATTGTCATCCTTGATGGCATTAACAACATTGAGAGCGAGCCGGTCCCCAGGATTCACGCGGAGCGTGGGTGCCTCAAAAACCTGATTGTTGGCGGTGTAGTTGTAGCAATAGTGGGTGTAGCCGAACCCGTCAACTGAGTTCCCGAGAACGAGCTGGGCGTTCAGAACGCCATTCTGCGAGGTGAGATTCAAGGGATCATCGACAACCGTACCGGGAACGGGACGATCAGGGCATTGAGCGGCCGCCTGAACAGCCGAGAATCCACATAACAGAATGGCCAACATCCAGCCTGGCGTTACCCGCATATCCACTCCTTCGTTCGGTTGCTGAACATCATATGAAAACAGGGGAAAGCGCAAAACATTGGCCGCATGGCTAGAACGAGCGCGGCGGAAACGCGCCAATGGAAAGCAGTCCCGGACTGTTCGGATTGGCGAACGGTGAGCTTGCGACCTCATGTAGCGTGCAAGCGGTTCCTGAAACGCTGACCCTCACCATCGCGATTCCCGTTTGCACTCCAAACTCTGCTACGTACACGCCACCGCCATTGCCCTCCGGCTTAATGAGCGCGGGAGCGACGAGATAGGACCAGTTGACGGAGTGCCCGCGAATTCGACCCGATGTGCATCCCGGAGTAATCTGGCCGTTCTTGCGGTTGAAAAACCAGGCGCTCACGCTATCGCCTTCCGTGTTGATGACGTAGAGCAGAGTCTCGTCGGGACTCAAGATCACGTTGCTCGAACTGATGCTGGCCGTCGATTTGTGCACGACAGTCTTCGCCAGTTTGCCGGAAGAGATGTCGGATACTTCGACCACCATCTGAGTGGAGGTATCGCCGAAAATGGCGAAGTGGCCGTCGCTGGTGATGTCGATTGAGTTTGGATACGTGGCGTCTTTCGATTGCACAGTGGCAGTGGAGATTTGCTTGTCTCCGTTGGTGATGGGAATTCCGCCAGAAATTGTGAAGGACTCGATCGTGCCATCGGTGTAGGTGACGATCAAGATGTTCTGGCGGGCGGCGATGGCGTTAATTTGTCCGCCATCAAGTCCTGTCACGGCGGTGTCGCCGATGAAGCTCAGGCTGCAACCAGACTCCAACTGGAAAGCGCCAATCGTATTGGAATCGCCATAGCTGGCGTACAAAAACTGGCCGTTTGAGGCCAGGCCCATTCCGTTGGAAGCGCCGCTATCCGTATCGGAGCCGCTGGCACTACCACCGACCGTGAGGCTGTTGATCGAGATTCCTACGATGCTTCCGCTGCCTGCTTCCGAGGCATATACGCACGGCTGATCCGCGTTATTGATGACCTTGATTCGATTAGCGCCAAAGAAGCCTCCGCCGATGCCAACTCCGAGGGTTGCCACCTGCTGCTGCAGAGTCAGGGTGCCATTGGGCGCTACAGAGTAGAAGCTGACTCCCGTGGAAGGGAAGGACGAATCATCGTTCGTGATGATAAAGGGAGTTGCAGCGAAGGCCAATCCGCACGGGATAAGCGTAGCAACGAACAGGGCGGCAGCCATCAGGAGCTGGAATTTTGATCTTGTCATTGCACGGGTCCTTCAGGCGCAAAACATATCCGGCGAGTAGACCACAGGAAAGATGGGCATTCAAGCATGCGCGACGGAAATTCCTCAAACTAACTTGTACGACTGCAAGTAGTTGCAAAAAACCGGAAAGGTGCTTCCACGGCCCCATCCAGAGCGGCAGGGCGAGAGCGTGAATGATGGCCGATCAGGGGTGTTATCCTGTTCAAGCCGCCACGGCTGTACTCTCATGTCCAATCCTGAAATTCCAGAATCCCAGACCTCGGACGAGTCGACTGAATCGTTCGGAGAGCTTCTTTCGCAATACGAAAAATCCCACTCCCGCAAGCCCGAAGAAGCGGTGCAGGGCAAGGAAGGCACCGTGATCAGTGTGACCGCTGATTCGGTGTTCCTCGACATCGGCTTCAAAAGCGAAGGCATCCTGCCGCTCTCCGCCTTCCAGAATGATCGCGAACCGCCCAAGCCCGGTGACAGGGTGCGAGTCAGCGTAAAGGGTCGTGCCCCCGAAGGTTTTTACGAATTGACTCGAGGCAAGGTACAGAGGCCGGCGGATTGGGATGGCTTGCAGAAAGCGTTTGACGAGAAGACAACCATCGTCGGCACAGTGACTGGGGTAGTGAAGGGTGGGTTGACGGTCGATGTAGGTGTCCGCGCCTTCATGCCCGCGTCGCGGACTGGAACTCGCGATGCCGCGGAGATGGGGAAACTGGTTGGGCAGGAGATCCGGTGTCGCATTACCAAACTTGACGTTACGGAAGAAGACTTGGTGGTCGACCGCCGTGTGATCGCGGAGGAAGAGGAGAATGCCGCGCGACAGAAGCGCTACGAAGAATTGAAAGAGGGCGACACCGTTCGCGGCACCGTTCGCAGTCTCACGGACTATGGTGCATTCGTCGATATTGGCGGAGTGGACGCGCTCCTGCATGTCGCGGAAATTTCGTGGCACCGCGTGAATCAGCCGTCTGATGTGCTATCTCCGGGACAGGCGATTGAGGCGCAGGTGTTGAAAATCGATCGCGACAAGCGCCGAATCTCGATCAGCATGAAGCAACTCCAGGCGCATCCATGGGATGTGGTGCCGGAAAAATACAAAGTCGGCGAGCGCGTGCGTGGAACCGTCAGCCGGATCGCCGACTTCGGAGCTTTTGTTGAGATCGAGCCGGGAATCGAAGGATTGATTCACATCTCCGAGATGTCGTGGGTGAAACGGGTCCGCAACCCGGGCGATATTGTAAAGCCAGGCGATACCGTAGAGGCGGTCATCCTCGGTATCAACCCCACAGAGCGGAGGATTGCGCTTGGCCTTAAGCAGGCGCTAGGCGATCCGTGGGCCGATCTAGCGCAGAAGGTCTCGGTGGGGTCGGTTGTGGAAGGGCCGATCACGAGCATCGCGAAGTTCGGTGCGTTTCTGCAGATCGCGGAAGGTGTAGAGGGCATGATCCACGTGAGCGAGATCAGCGCCGAGAAACGAATCAACCATTCGCAGGAGGTTCTGAGAGTTGGGCAGATCGTAAGGGCTCAAATCCTGTTCGCTCGATACCGAAAAGAGACTAATTCGCCTCAGCATGAAACAGCTGGTGCCATCGGGGTTGGACGAATACATCGCGGAGCACAAACCGGGTGACGTGGTGAGCGGACGCGTGGTGGAAATTTCGGGTGGCAAAGGGCGAGTGGAACTGGGAGAAGGCGTCCATGCAACCTGCGACATGGGCACGCCGAAGAAGCCGAGCGCGAAAGAAACATCGGCGACTGCGCCAGCCAAGGCAGATCTCGCTTCGCTTGGATCAATGCTGCAGGCGCGCTGGAAGAGCGGCGCCCCTGCAGCAGAGGCAAGGCCCGATGCTGCGCACGCCGGAGAGATCCTCAGTTTTCGAATCACCAAGCTCGAGCCGGAAGCAAAGAAGATCGAACTGGAACTGGCGTAGGGTCAGAGCGCCCGATCCTACCTCCCGCGCTAATCGCCTGATCAGCGATTTACCAGCGATTCCTGTGCCAGAGCATCCTCGATCTCCACCAAGTCCTTCTTGGAGAGGCGAAGCGTGGCCGCACCGAGAACCCCGCGGACTTGCTGGGAACTACGCAAGCCGACAATTGCGCCTGTGACGGCGCGATTGTGCAGCGTCCAAGCGATCGCAACTTCGCCGGGAGTGCGCAGATGGTGGGAGCCGATTTCCCGGAGCAGCTCAACCAGGCGCAAGTTACGCGAGAGAAGAGGTTCGCGGAAGTTGGGATTGGAGCGGCGCCAGTCATCCGTGGCAAATGACGCGATCCGCTCGCGAGTCATACTGCCGCTGAGCAGTCCCGAGTACATTGGCGAATACACGATGACGCCAATGTTGTTGGCGGCGGCGAAGGGAAGAATCTCCTCTTCCACGCCGCGTGCTAAAAGAGAGTAAGGCGGCTGCAACGAGGTAATCGGCGCAATGGCGGCCGCTCGCTTCATTTGGGTGACGTTGAAGTTGGAAACTCCGATGTAACGGACTTTGCCTTCCTCTTTGAGGCGCGCCAGCGTTCCCCATCCTTCTTCAATATCGACGTCAGGTTCGGGCCAGTGAATCTGATAGAGATCGATGACATCAACTTTCAGGCGACGCAAACTCGTTTCACATTCACGACGGATCGACTCCGCCTTGAGCGTAGCGCCGATCTTGCCGCTTTCGTCCCAGGTGCGCTCGCACTTTGTGAAGACATAGGGTCGATCGGTCCGACCTTGTAGGGCACGAGCGACAACCTCTTCCGAATGTCCGAGTCCATAGACGGCGGCGGTGTCGATCCAGTTCATGCCTTCGTCGAGAGCTAGATGAATAGCAGCGACGGAGTCATCGTCATTTTGCGGACCCCAACTCCAGGTCCAGCCTCCACCTCCCATCGCCCACGCTCCGATCCCGATGGTGGTGATGAGCAGATCGCTATTACCGAGCCTTTTCTTGTCCATATTCAATTCCTCTATACCCGCAAGTTTGCGGAGTGCCTTGCCGACACATTTTATTGTGCACCTGACCGGCCAGACTTGGTGCGCCAAATACATCTAGAGCGTATTGCTATCAAAGCAGTTAGGTGAATCCCCGTGCTAGCTGGAGCATCTTATCCGAATAGGAAGCTGGGCACCCGGTCGATGCGCCGACGGCATCTGACACTCGGGGTTTTGGGGCGACAGCAAGAAGTCAAGTTCGTCATTTGAACCGAGGTTTGAATGTCGCATATTGCGCAGGAGTCATTCGAAGCCCTAGAGTTGACAAGTAGTCCTTACCTTGCCCTTCTGGAATTTTCACGCCTCATCGGAACGCACCGGACGTTAGAAGAACTCTTTAAGGATTTAGCGCGGCGCCTCCATCCAATCGTGAATTTCAACTACTTGAGCGTTCTGCTGCATGACGAAGAGCGGGATGTAATGCGAGTTCACATTTTGGAGGCGGATGGACCAGATTTCGTGCGTCCGGGAATGGAATTCTCGATGGATGAGTCTCCGTCGGGATGGGTATGGCGAAATCAGGCTCCGCTGGTGGTGGGGGACATCGAGAGGGAGCCGCGCTTCAATCGGCCGCTGCGCTTGATGTATGAGAACGGAGTGAAGTCGTTCTGCACACTTCCACTGACGACCGCGCGGCGGCGCCTCGGAGCCTTCAGTCTAGGTGCAAACGTGCCGGAAGCTTACAACGAGAGGAACCTGGAAATTCCCCGGCTTGTTGCGAGCCAGGTTGCTGTTGCCGTCGAGAATGCTCTCAACCAGGAGGAAGCCCTTCATCTCCAGCAATTGGTGTCGCGGGAACGTGACCGGTTGAGACTGCTGCTGGATGTCAATAATGCTGTGGTTTCGAATTTGTCGCTCACGGAGCTGTTTCAACTGATTCCCAACCGGGTGCGCATTGCGATGCAGTGCGACGCAGCCTGTTTGTCGCTGCCGGATGAGACTGGCGTCAATCTTGAAATTCACGGGCTTGATTTTCCGGGAGCGAGAGGATTCCTGCAAAACGAACTGAGGCTGCCGATTGATGGATCGAGTCCAGGAAAGGCTTTCCGAACGGGCGAACCGGTGCTCTTCGAGACTCCTCCGCGCGCGCTGCATATCACCGCCCTGCAGATTAATTCTGAAGAAGGATTCCAGTCGGGCTGTTTTGTGCCGCTTCGTCGCGACCGTCGAATGCTAGGGGTTCTGCATCTCCTTGCCCGACAGTCGCACCGCTTCAGCGAAGCCGATGCGGAGTTTCTACAGCAGGTAGCGAACCAGGTTGCGATCGCAGTCGATAACGCCATGCAGTATCGCGAAGTCAGCGAATCGAGGGCGCGCCTAGAGGATGAAAGCAGCTATCTGCGTGGCGAGATTCGCGCGGAGCATGGCTTCGACGAAATTCTGGGAGAGACGCCGGAGATCCAGGAGGTGCTGCGACATATCCAGACAGTGGCGCCGACGAACTCCACCGTGCTAGTGCTGGGCGAAACCGGCACCGGGAAAGAACTGGTGGCGCGCGCCATCCACAATCTGAGCGCCCGGCACGAGAAGTTATTTGCCAAGCTGAACTGCGCTGCGATTCCCTCGGGTCTGCTCGAGAGCGAGTTGTTTGGGCATGAAAAGGGCGCGTTCACTGGAGCAATAACGAAGAAGGTCGGACGTTTTGAAGTTGCGGATGGCGGAACACTCTTCCTGGATGAAGTGGGAGACATTCCGCTCGATCTGCAGCCGAAATTACTGCGGGTGCTGCAGGAACAGGAGTTCGAGAGGCTCGGAAGCACTCGCTCGATCAAAGTAAATGTCCGGCTGGTGGCAGCGACAAATCGAAACCTCGGAAAGATGGTTGAAGATCGGGAGTTTCGAGCCGATCTTTATTATCGTCTGAACGTGTTTCCCATCAAGATTCCGCCGCTAAGAGAGCGCCGGCAGGACATACCCCTCCTGGTGAAGCACTTCGTGTCCTACTATGGACGGCAACTGAACAAACGAATCGATGTGATCCCGCCCGAGACGATGGAAGCGATGTTGCAGTACCAATGGCCGGGGAACATCCGGGAACTACAAAACATTGTGGAACGCGCGGTGATTCTCACTCCTACGAACCGCCTAATAGTGCCACTCGAGGAACTCAGACACGTGCAGAGCAAGATCTCGGAGCAGCCGAAGAGATTGGAAGAGGCGGAACGCGAACACATCATCCGGACTTTGCGTGACACTGGGTGGGTGCTCGGAGGGACCGATGGAGCTGCCAAGCGCCTCGGAGTTCCGCGAACGACGCTGATCTACAAAATGCGACGGTTGGGCATCGTGCGCGAATCGGATTAAGCAAGACCGGTTGGTTGAGCGCTGCGACTGAGCAGCTG
>Ga0126381_100000132_pt1 | contig 82749 bp, 72 predicted proteins | sample PanSoiMetPlot_28_FD_96465 | JGI IMG/M metagenome (GOLD analysis project Ga0126381, IMG submission 96465) | Tropical forest soil microbial communities from Panama - MetaG Plot_28 | ecosystem: Environmental > Terrestrial > Soil > Tropical forest > Bulk soil | place: Panama | collected 2016-02-17 | reverse complement strand
GCTGCCCGCCGAATGATAGCTAGGCACCCCTGCGGCACAGGGAAGGGGTCGGTACCGTTGCTTCCTTCCGGACCTGGCGGGGTTCGCGACTTTCCCTTGCGCAGGACCCAGCTATCAGCGGCGGGCAGCAAGTGCGGAAGCCTGTTCAATTTATATCACAGCGCAGCGCTTGCAACCGCATCGCGCGCGCATCCTGCCAACATCGATGCGTCCTTTTCACAGCTGCCCACCTTCATGCTTAGATGCTGAGGACGGAGGTTTCGCGTTATGCCTGAGGCGCTTTTTTCATTGACGGGCAAAATCGCGCTGGTCACCGGCGCCAGCAAGGAAATGGGCCAGGGCGTCGCTTACACTCTGGCCGAACACGGTGCCGACGTAGCGCTGACCGCCCGCACGGCCGCGCAACTCGACAACCTGGCGGCGCGGATCGGAAACCTGGGGCGCAAGGCGGTCGCCATACCCGCCGATTTAAGGGATATCGACGGCTTGGCTTCAATCGTGGACCGTACGGTGCGCGAACTAGGCGGCCTGGACATCCTGATCAATCTTGCCGGCAGCAGCGAGTTCACCGACTTTGGCTGGGCGCTGACCATGACGCGCGAGCAGTGGGATCGCATGGTGGACCTGAATCTCAAAGCGCCGATGTTTCTCTCGCAGGCTGCTGCCCGGGTGATGAAGGAGCGGGGCGGCGGCGCCATCGTCAACATATCTTCGGGAGTTGCCGCCTCGCCGGCGCCGCGGATGGCCAATTACGGCGCCGCCAAGGCGGGGCTCGAGAATCTTTCGAGAACACTTGCCCAAGAGTGGGCGGGATTCGGAATCCGGGTCAACGTCGTGGTGCCGGGAGTAGTCGACGTCGAGCACACACGCCAGGGAACCTACAACACACCGCAACGTGCCGCTGCGATGCTTAAGGCGATGCCGCTGGGACGCTTCGGCCAGCCGATGGATATAGCGGGCGCCGTGCTGTACCTGGTCTCGCCGGCAGCGTCGTGGGTGACCGGCGCCATCATCAACGTCGACGGCGGCGCCACCAACACGCGCCCGTTCGGCTAGACAACGGGTTTGCCCGGTTCGACCCTCCGGCGCGCAATCTTTATTGCCGATCCCGTTCGTGCGCGAACTTGGCGCTCGTACCGCGCCCGTTCGCGGTCGGCGCGCTGCGGTCCGTGCGTGCGCCGGTACCGTCGGCTGGCCATCTTGTTCGCACAACGATGGCCGCAGTAGGTCTGATTTTCACGCGACGCAAAGAATAGGCTGCGGCAACTCTCCTCGGCGCATCGCCTGACCCGCAACGTCGCTTCGATGTTCTCATACAAATCGTCCAGGGCCACGCGCAGGACCGCGTCCACAAGTGTCGCGTCGCGATAGCTCAGCGCCCGTCCACCCTCCGCGCCCAGCCTGGCCGCGTCGAGGATAACGCTGCCCGCTTTGTAGCGGATTTCGAAGCGCTGGCGGTCGGCCACGGCTTCCAGCAGCTGGCGGAGGCTGTCCGCCAGCTTGCGCACGCGCAGCGCGTCCCGCTCCAGCGCGGCAACCTCCGCATTGAGCGGCTCATCGGGTTCGAGGTCCAGCCATCGGCGCAGGTCGTAAACAAGATTTAGCAAATCGCCGGGACGTCCCTGCTCCAGGCGCTGGGCATCGAGCAGGGCGAAGCCGACCAGCCATTGGACAATTTCGCCCCTGGGCATCGGCTCGGGCCTGGCAGGGATCGGCCGCCGCGCTGCGGGCTGGGTCTTTTTGGGCGCCGACATCTACCGGTGGTATCAAACGCACGCTGCAATAGCAAAACCTCTCGCAAGGGCCAAATCCTCTTGCAATATGGCGAGCTTCTGGCCACACAAAATTGATCCAATTATCTTGCCAGAACCGGTCCTGATGCCGCACAATCCAAAACTGAAGATCCGCTGCCGTGTTCAGCGATCAATATGAACTGGAGCCGCAAGAGGGGGGTTAGCCAGTGAAGCTTCAAACGCTCAAGGCGGTACGGGCCGCGACGCAGGAACAGGGCCGTCCATTGGTTGATCGTATAACAGATCCAGTTCCGTCGCCTGGGACAAAGCGCCGATGGTTAAAGCTGCTCCGTGTGCTTTGGCTTATGGCGCCGCTCGGTATCGTGATTGGGTCGCTGTTTCTTGCATTCAAAGTAACGGTCGCGACTCTTGCGCGCCTGAATTATTACTCACCGGCGATGAGTGGACCGACGATGAAAGAAAATTTCAAACCGGTGCCCAGGCACATCAAAGTTGAAGTTCTGCTCGTGCCTCAAAAAGACCAACGTTACCCGACCGTGGGAGACTGGCTGTGGAAAGGAAAGCGGTTGAGCATTCGGCTAAGCCGCGAAATTGCGGAGAAGGACCCCCGCTATGGGATGTTGCTCCTGACCCACGAATTGATCGAGGCGTTGCTTTGCCAGATGGCCGGAATTTCGACCCGGCAGGTCGACAAGTTCGACATCGCCTTCACGGGGGACGGCGAACCTGGCGACGATCCCGCGGCGCCGTACCACCGGGAGCATCGATGGGCCGAGGGAGCCGAACGCGCCCTGGCCAAAGAACTCGGCGTCAAATGGAGCGATTACGCCAGCGCCTACGGCACGATCGGCACTGGTACAGATCAGGGCAGCTGACGTTGAACCATCAGGCGATCACTCTTACAGGCCATACCACTCTCACAGGCCATACAACTCCACAGCCGTGCGCCCCAGAATCCAATCCTGCTCCTCGTCGGACAGGCTTGCGATGTTCTTGCGCAATTCCTTAAGCGGATTCTTGTGTGCATCGATGTGCGGATAATCGGTCGCCCACATCATGTGATTTGCGCCGATTGTCCGGGCGACCTGCGCGATGCTGGCCTCGTCCACATCCGTGGAGATCCAGCATCGCTCGCGGAAAATCTCACTTGGCTTGCGCGTCATCCGCGTGGTGAAGGCGAACAACTCAAACTTTCCGTCGGCCCGGTCCATCCATCCCGGAACCCAGCCGCATCCAGTCTCGAGCACGACGTATTTCAGCCTGGGAAATCGGTCGAGCACGTCGCCCTGGAACACGCAGTTGAGGTCCATAATCGAATCTTCGGCCAATTGCATGAAGTGGAACCATCGGGGGATATCCGCCGCGACGGGTGGATTGTGGCTGGCATGATGAAGCCCGCTCCCCAGTGAATCGGCGCGGACCTGGACATGGGTGGAGACCGGCAGACCGGCGGCTTCACAGGCGCCCCAGAACGGGTCGTAGTAAGAGTCCCCGTGCGGGCGGCCATTGCATGGAAACGGCGTAATGAAAATTCCTTTGGCCTTGCCCTTAACCCGACTAACTTCGGCCACCGCCAGGTTCACGTCACGCAGGTTGACGTGGGCGATCGCAATCAAACGATGAGGATCGAGCGAGCAGTAGTCCAGCAGCCAGTTGTTGTACGCGCGGCAATAGGCCGCAGAGAGTTCCGGGTCGTCGCAATCCCGTTCCCAGGCGATGCCTATAGTCGGATAAAGAATCGCTACGTCAATTCCCTCGGCGTCGATTTCCTTAAGCCGCATGTGCGGGTCGACCGCGCCCGGCGTCCGGCGGCATCCTTCTTCGTAGGTGACCTTGCCCGGAGTCATGATTTCCTCGGGATCCTGGTACGCGCCTCCGGCAGAGGCTAGCGTGCCTCCGCGCAGGAACGGACTTTTGCGTCCGTCAATCTCGACGTACTCGTATCCTTTGCCGTCGACGCGAATCCGTATTGCGCGGTCCTTGAACCTGGGCTCGAGGTAGCGCTCCCACATGTCGGCGGGCTCGAGCACATGTCCGTCGGAATCAACCACCAGGGACTTTGCCATTTGAATTGCTCCTTTTCTCTAATCGAACTTCGGACGGATCTGGCTGTCCGACAGGAGTTTTTTCGCCCTGACCAGTTGCTCGGCGACAACGACTTTACCGTTGTACTCCATCGGATTGGCGCAGATGCAGATGTAATGAGCGGCCTGAGCCGGCACGACCATCGAAACCCAGACACTCGCGTGGCCCAGCTCGTCGCGCTTGCCCGGCGTCGCGAGCATCACGCGCTCGGTCATCACTCCGCCCGGATCAAGCGCGACCACCGGGATGTTGTAGGCTGCGGTCTCCTTGCCCAACGCCGCACAGAAGCGATTAAGCGCGGCCTTCAGGGTCGGATAGACGCATCCGACACCGCCCTTTCCGGCCGGGAGTGGGTTGTCGTCGCGCACTGCGGTTGACGAGGTGACATTTATTATCACTCCACTCTTGCGCTCCATCATTTGCGGCAGCGTCATCTGAATCGATATGACCGTCGCGATAAGGTCAACTCCCAGGTGCTTGTCCCATGAGTCCACCGGAATATCCAGAAAGGATTCGAACATCCCCTGGCCGAGATATGCCGCGTTGTTGACCAGGATGTCGACGCGGCCGAAATGCTCCAGCGCGCTGCCGTACAATCTCCGAACGTCGTCCCGGTTCGTCAGGTCCGCGCGTACGGTCAACGCCTGCGCGCCCAAGGCGCGGATCTCCGCGGCGGTTTCATTGAGCGTACCCGGACTGCGGCTCTGCCCGGCGTCGGCGGTTCTTGCTGCGACCACGATGTCGGCGCCGGAGCGCGCCAGCGTAAGCGCGATCCGCTTGCCGATACCACGGCTCGCACCCGTCACGACTGCCACCTTGCCACGCAGGTCCGCCATTTTCGTGCTCCTTAGCAACCACCGGTGCGATGTTCCTTTTGAGAACTTGGCACAGTTGACATTAGCGCGGCCAGCTTCTTTGAAAATCATGTTACAGTCGGCGCCGGGGTTCCATTGGGGACGGCGGGAGTTCAAACTTGACTGGTGGCCGGCACGCCCGGGAGGGTGATGAACGCGGATATTTTGACTATTGGTCTGGTCCAGATGGGGTGCGTGGAGCAACCGCGCCTGAATCTGGAAAAGGCGGTGGCGCGTATCGAGGACGCGGCCGCGCGCGGGGCCCAGGTGGTCTGCCTGCAGGAGCTGTTTGCCTCGCTTTATTTCTGCCAAACCGAGGATGCCGACCGGTTCGAGCTGGCCGAGTCGATTCCCGGACCGAGCACCGAGACGCTTGGCCGGTTGGCCGCGGCGCGCAAGATTGTAATCGTTGCGTCGCTGTTTGAGCGCCGCGCTCCCGGCGTGTATCACAACACCGCAGCGGTTATCGACGCCTCAGGCGCCCTTTGCGGGCGCTACCGCAAGATGCATATCCCTGACGATCCGCGCTATTACGAAAAATTCTATTTCACCCCCGGAGACCTGGGGTTCCTGGCCCATCCCACGACCTACGGCTCGCTGGGCGTATTGGTGTGCTGGGACCAATGGTTTCCCGAGGCGGCCCGGCTCACCGCGATGAGCGGCGCGCCAGTAATTTTCTATCCCACCGCTATCGGATGGGATTTGAACGAGGCGGCCGGGGTGCGGGCGCGCCAGCTCGCGGCCTGGGAGACGGTGCAGCGCGGCCACGCAATCGCCAACGGCGTGTTTGTGGCGGCGGTCAACCGGGTGGGCATCGAGGACGGACTTCAGTTCTGGGGCAACTCTTTTGTTAGCGATCCGTTCGGCGAGGTGATTGCGCGGGCTAGCACGACGGCTGAGGAAACGTTAGTCGTGCAATGCGACCTGCGGCTGGTCGAGCAGACGCGCCGTAACTGGCCGTTCCTGCGCGATCGGCGTATCGACGCGTATGCCGACCTGACGCGCCGCCTGCGTTCCGATTAATGGCCGCCCCGATTCCCGATACTCTCCGGCGACGACTGGCCGGTTACCGGATGCCTGCCGAATGGGAACTGCATAAGGCGACTTACCTGACCTGGCCGCACAACCCGGAGACTTGGCCCGGCAAATTCGATCCGGTGCCCGCGCAATATGCCGCCGTGGTCGCGGGTTTGTCGCGCTTCGAACCGGTGAGGGTGCTGGTCAAGGACGCGGATGCTGCCGAACAGGCGCGCGCAATGCTTCAGCAGGTCGACGCGCGTATGGAATCGGTGGAAATTATTGTCGAGTTGACCAACGATTCCTGGATTCGCGATTACGGTCCGATCTTCGTTGCGCGCACCGACGGTGCCCGAGTCGCGTTGGATTGGAAGTTCAACTCCTGGGGCGAAAAGTACGGCGCCTATGATCTTGACGACGTGGTACCGCGGCGCCTGGCCATCCGATACGGTTTTGAATGTCTCGAAGTGCCGCTGGTGCTGGAAGGCGGTTCGATCGACGTCAATGGCGTCGGCTCACTGCTCACCACCGAATCGTGTTTGCTCAACCCTAACCGCAATCCCGGCATGACCAGGGTGGAGATCGAGGAGTATCTGCGCGTTTATCTGGGCGTGAGCAACATCCTGTGGCTGGGCGACGGAATCGCCGGCGACGACACCGACGGCCACGTGGACGATTTGGCGCGCTTTGTCGCCGGCGACACGATCGTTACGGTCATCGAGGATGACCGTAACGACGACAACTATCAGCCTCTGGCGGAAAACCTCGAGCGTCTGCGAGCGATGCGCGATCAGGACGGTAAACCATTCAGAATCGAGACGCTGCCGATGCCGCCTGCGCTCTATCATGAAGGTCAGCGCCTGCCCGCGTCCTACGCCAATTTCTACCTCGCCAACGGTGCCGTGATAGTGCCAACCTTCGGCTGCCCGTCAGACAAGCAATCTCTGACAACCCTCGCCCGCCTTTTCCCCAATCGCAAAGTGCTGGGCTTTTATTGCCTCGACTTGGTCTGGGGCCTCGGTACGGTCCACTGCCTGTCGCAGCAGCATCCAGCGTAGCCTAAGAGTCGGCCCCGGGAGTCGGCGCTACAAAAATCGGCGGGCTACTTTGTTCCGCAGCGCCGGCCTCATGCCGGCTCTTTTTTTTCGCGACGATGGGCTGGAGCGGAGAGACATTAGTGCGCTGCCGTTGCGGCGGACGATCTTGTGCCGCCGCGCAGGAGCAGGAACGCGGGGACCATCAACAGCGACAGGCCCGCCAGCATCCGGTAGATGTCGTTGAATGCGAGCATGGAGGCTTGCGCCTGGACCAGGCCGTAGATCATTCCCAGACCGCGTTTCTGGCCCGTCATCAACTGCTGCAGAAAACCGAACGAGGGCGAATCCGGGCCTATCGGGGCCGATGTGCTGAGCCGCCACGCGTCGAACACGGAGAAATGCTCGGCCAGGATCGCCTGATGGACCTGCTGATGGCGTACCAGAATATTGGTCATGTAGGCGATTCCGATCGCGGCGCCCGTGTTGCGCATCATATTATATAGGCTTGCCGCGTAGCCCATCCGCTCGGGTTTGATCCCGGACAGGGCGGCCGCCGAAATGGTGGGGAAAATCATCCCGAAACCCAGGCTCATAATGACCGGGGGCCACGTCACCGCCCACATGCTTGCCTGCAGGCTCCATCCCGACATTAACCAGGTCGCGATCGCGACCAGCATGAAGCCCACGCCCACGAACGGCTTGGTGTCGTAACCGCGGCGCGAGACCTGTCCCACCAGCAGCATCCCGGTCATCGAACCCAGCCCGCGCGGCGCCTGAACCAGGCCCGAGACCCAGGGCGTGTAGCCCAGGAACTCCTGCATGAAGATCGGTGATATGAGCAGCGTGCCGAACAACACTCCGCTCATCGCGACCTGCAACGCGAGCGAGGCGGCGAAGATCCGCTGCTTGAGGATCCTTAGATCCAGGATCGGCTCGCTGAACAGCAACTCCCGAAAGGCCAGCACGACGAAGGCCAGCGCCGAGGCCGCGGTGGCGTACACCACCCACGGCGAATTGAACCAGTCGGCGCGCTCGCCGCGGTCGACCACGATTTGCATCAGCCCCAGCGCCACCACCAGCAGGAGCATCCCGGCGTAATCGACTTTGCGTCCCCTTCGTCCGGCCAGATAGTGCGGGTCGTGAACGAAGGCGGAAACCATCGCGATCGCGATTATCCCGATCGGCAGGTTGATATAGAAGTTCCAGCGCCAGCTCCAGTTGTCGGTGATCCATCCGCCCAGCGTCGGATTGAGGATGGGCGCCACCATCAGACCCATCCCCCACACCGCCATCGCCAGTTGCTGTTCCTCGGGTGGGAAGGTTTCCATCAGGATGGCCTGCGAGGAGGGGATCATCGCGGCGCCGGCCATTCCCTGGATAAGGCGGAAGAGGACCATTTGTTGCAGCGATTGGGCCGCGCCGCACAGCATCGATGCGGCCACGAAGATCGAAACCGAAATGAGAAAATAGCGCTTGCGCCCGAAGCGCGCCGAGATCCATCCGGTCATCGGAATCATGATCCCGTTTGCGACCAGGTAACTGGTTACGACCCACGAGATCTCGTCCAGGCTGGCGGAGAAGCTGCCCTGCATGTGGGGCAATGCGACGTTGACGATCGAGGTGTCCAGCACTTCGAGCGACGTGCCCAGCATGACAGCCAGCGCGATCAGCCATCGATGAGACTGCGGGACGGCCGCGCTTTGAACCTGGGCGGGCGCTGCTTGTATATCGGCGGCGGCCGTAGCAGTGGAGTCCATGCTCTATCTCTGAGGGCGGAAGTGTACCAACTTGGCACAGCGATTACTGAGCGGGCAACAACTATGCTAGAGAAGTCCCCGCCTGCCGGCTCAGGACGAGGGACAAGGTCAAGTGGAACAATTATTGAGGGAATTCAGCGCTATTCAGATGATGCGTTTCTCCTTCAGCTTCGCGATTTCATCCCAATCGCGGCCCAGCTCGAGCAGAATTTCTTCGGTATGCTGCCCTAGCTCTGGCGCGGGGGCCCTAATCGCCCATGGTGTGGCGTCGAAATCGATCGGCGCAGGCACGATCTCGATCGTCTTTCCTGACGCCGTTGGCAGCCGGGTTAGCCCTCCCGCCGCGCGCATCTGCGGGTCTTCGAGCAGATCTTTGCCGTCGTTGACCGGCGTCCACCAGATGTCCTCACGCTCGAAGATGGGCTGCCACTCTTGCAGCGAGCGGGTGGCGAAGGCCTGGTCCAGGATTGGAGTAAGCTCGGAGATGTTGTTTGCGCGTGCCTCCATGCCGTCAAAGCGCGGGTCCTTCTCGAGTTCGGGGCGTCCGATTGCGCGCGTGACCGCGGGCCACATGCGGTCGCCCTGCAAGCCCAGCAACCAGAACCATTTGCCGCGCGAATCGCGATAGCAGTTGTTCATCGGATTGAGGATTTCCGCGCGCGAGTTGACCGCGCGCGGAGGCGAGCCCTGGGCAACGCGATCAAGATGAGCGCTGATCGCGTATGCGCCCGTGCGCAGCAGCGACGCCAGCACGCGCTGGCCTTGTCCGGTCTGCTGGCGCGCGACCAGGGCGGCGCACACGCCGCCCGCCGCGGACATCGCGGTGTAATAGTCGCCGAAAGCGCCGCAGCGCATCATCGGTTCGTCGTCCGGCGGCAGTAAAGTGGCGGCCACGCCGGCGCGCGCGTAAAACGCGCCGACGTCATACGCCGCCCGGTCGCGCCATTCGCCTTCGGCGCCGTAGCCGGTCACGTGGCAATAGATCAGCGCGGGTTCGAGTTGGTGAACCGTATCGTAATCAAGCCGCATCCGCTCGAGCGCGTTGGAGCGCAGATTGGTCAGGAAGACGTCGGACTTATGGATCAGTTCGAGCGCGATCTTCCGGCCCTCTTCGGTGCGGACGTCGAGCACGATACTGCGTTTGGCGCGGTTGTTGACCAGGAACTCGATACTGGTTTCGGTGACGACTTCCTTGCCGGGCCGCAGATTGAGCACACGGAAGGGATCGCCGTCGGCGGGCTCGATCTTGATCACGTCGGCGCCCCAGTCGGCCAGGATTCCGCCCACCATCGGTCCCGCCGCCCACATCGCCAATTCGACAACCTTAAAACCTTTGAGCGGTCCTGTGGTTTGTGCGTTGCTTTCTTCCATGAACGCTCCTAGCGCACCAAGCGCCACTGCAGCAGCGTGTAGCCCTTTTCCTTGTGATCCTCGAAGGCCGCTTCCACCGGTGCGCCGATTTCAACTTCCCGCTGCGGGTCGCCGAGGAGGTTACCCGCGATTCTCAGGTTGTCGGCGTCAGGCAGCTCGACCAGCACCACCACGAAGGGGCAAATCTCCTTGAGTTTGGCAGGCACGGGATGCCAAATCCGCACCCAGCTATAGATGCGGCCCTTGCCGGCTACCTCCTTCCATCCGCGATCGAACGACAGGCACTTGTGGCAGAGCCATTCGGGCTCCATCTGGAGGGTGCCGCACGCGTTGCATCGCTGCACCACGATCTGGTGCCTCTTGAGCGCTTCCCAGAACTCCCGGTCGCGGCCGTCGGGCGTCGGTGACGCCGGCAGAAGCTCGGGCAAATAATAGGTTGAACCACTTTGTTCGGTTGCCATGTTCGCTCTCCTACCGATGCAGGATCAGGTTGCTGGCCGGAGTGGTGACCGAGCCTGAAATCATCATCGAAATTTCGGCGTCCTTGACCTGGCAGGTCGCGTCCCCGCGCACCTGGCGCGCCGCTTCGTTCACCAGTTGCATCCCGATCACGTAGCACTCCGCCAGATTACCGCCCGCCGTATTGAGCGGGAGCTTGCCGTTGGGCCAGGTCAGATTGTCCAGCGTGCAGAATTCCATCAACTCGTCGGCGGCGCAAAAGCCATGCTCCGCCAGAGTGATTACCACTCCGCCACTGAAGTGGTCGTACGACTGCACGACGTCCACGTCCTCGGGCTCGATCCCGGCCATCTCGTAGAGCCGGCGCGACAGATGCTTGTAGTTCGAGCTGGCAAAGGCCGGCACGTTTTCGGAATCGTGAATGTCGCGGTAATCGGAGCCTTGGGCCGCCGCCATGATGTAGGCGGGTTTTTGCTTGAGGTCGCGCGCCCGCTCCGCGGTCGTAACGATTACGGCGGAGGCGCCGTCGTTTTCCATGCAGCAATCAAAAAGGTGAAAGGGCTCCACGATCCATCGGGATTGATCGTAGGCCTCGCGGGTCAGCGGCCGGCCGTACATCACGGCGCGCGGGTTGAACTGCGCATGATGATATGAGGCCATCGACACCGCAGCTAGGGCGTCCTGGGTGATTTTGTGCTCGTGCATGAAGCGCCGCACCCGCATCGCGATCTTCTGCGCCGGCGTGGTCAGCCCGTACGGCACCGTAAAGCCCATCAGGCCCGCCATTCCAGGGCCCGTTGTACCTTGCCCAAAGCGAAAGGTCTGTCCCTGCGCGAGTGCGCGGAACACCGCCACGTACTTGGCATAGCCGCATACCACCGCGGCAGCCGCGTTAGCTACAGCCGCGGCCACACCGCCGCCACCGGTCCACGCCATGTTGCAGAAGTTGAGCTCAGGGAGGCCCAGCCCTCCGGCCAGGCGGCTCGGTTCATTAGCTTCCATTGCAAACGACGCCAGCCCGTCGATCTCGGTGACCTTGATCCCGGCATCCTCTGCGGCATTGATTATAGCTTGGCAGGCGAGTCCGAACTCGCTGACTGGTGAGCCCCCACGCTTATAATATTTGCTCTCGCCGACGCCGACTATAGCCGCCTTGTCCTTGATGGTGTTCTGTTCCATTGCCGACTCCGTTGTTGCGCTTGGCTCGATATCGATCCGGAAACGCTGTTGCACTCATACCATAGGCGCGGCTGCGGCCGCACGCTCTTGCTCCGCGGCCACTCGCAGACTACAGGTCGCTTTGCAGACGTACAGCACTGGGGAGCGAAATACTTATGGCACGATTGCCCTATCTGAATCCCGAGGACGTTCCCGCCGAGTACCGCGCGCTGTTCCTGGAGCAGCTCAGCGTACCCGGCAGACAAGCGATTCACATAATGAAGATTCTGGCCAACGCTCCGGCGCTGCTGCCGAAGTTCTCCGCGATGGGAGGCGCGTTGCTGGCGGGCCAGGGTTTGGATCCCAAGCTGCGGGAACTGGCGCTGGAAGCGGTCGGAATCGCTAGTGGCTGCGAATACGAGTACGTCCACCATTGGAACATCGCGCTGGCACGAGCGGGCGTTCCGCGCGAGCAACTGGCTCATATCCGGGACTACGAGACATCGCCCCTGTTCAACGCAGGCGAGCGCGCCGTCATTCGCTATGCGCTGGAGGTGACGCGCGACGTCAGGGTTAGCGACGGCACTTTTGCGGCGGTTCGCGAGCTGCTGGGCGATCCGCAATTGATGGAGCTGGTGTTGGTGGTCGCGTTTTACAACATGGTGGTTAGAATCCTGGAGCCGCTGCAGGTGGAGCTCGAGCCCGGAGTGAAGAAGAACTGAGCACCCTGGGCTCTGGGTGGTGAATTCGTCTTCCTTTTGTTAAAGGTTGGCCGAGACTGAGCGCGAGGCCGCCGGCCCGCCTCTATCGCGAGCGGTCTATCGGCGGATGCGCAACTTCTCGACCCGGTACGGCTTTAACGGGGAGAAATCGATGGCAAACGGGTTTTTGTTCGACGTTCGTGTAATCGAGCTGGGTGATGAGAGGGTAGACTTCTGCGGCAAGCTATTCGCCGGCGCCGGCGCTGACGTAATTAAAGTGGAGCCGCCCGGCGGCGGCCCCTCGCGCTCCATTGGTCCGTTTTACAAGGACACACCACATCCCGACCGTAGCCTGTTTTTCTGGCATTACAACCTTGCCAAGCGCGGCGTGACACTCGATATCGGCGCCCCACAAGGCAGCGACGTGTTGCGCAAGCTGATTGGCAATGCGACCGTTTTGCTCGACAGCACCCCGCTCGACACGCTTGAGAATCTCGGCCTGGACTGGGCGGCCTTGCAGAAGCTTAACCCGGGCCTGGTCTATGTGCGGATAACCTCGTTTGGACGCAGCGGCCCCTGGCGCGACTTCAAGGGTACCGACCTGGTTCACCTGGCGCTGGGCGGCGAAATGATGCTGTGTGGATACGATCCCAAACCCGACGGCATTCACGACACCCCGCCGATTGCGCCGCAGGTCTGGCACGCGTGGCACATCACCGGCAACCAGGCGTTTATTGCCGCGCTCGGAGCGCTGATTGCGCGCGCCGACTCCGGAGTTGGCGACATGATCGACATGCCGGTGCATCACGCGGTCAGCGTCTGCACCGAGGTCGATGTACCCTACTGGATCTACGCCAAGCAGGCGTGCGTGCGGCAGACGGGACGGCATGCATTTCCGATCGTGGGACCGCCCAGCCAGCACAAGGGTAAGGACGGACGCTACTCCAACGTTGTCGCCAACCCGTTTCCCGGAGGACGGGAAACGATGATCGCCTTCCTCAAGGAAATTGGACAGGCCAGCGATCTGAATGACGACAAATACAAAGACCCGGCCAACCTGGTTGGGATCGACTTTGTGCGCCACTTTGGCCAGGTTCAGGCCAATGCCGTCGCGGCATTCGGCTATGAAGATGTCTGGAGAAAGGCGCAGGACCGCGGTATTCCATGGGTCCCGGTGCGCCATCCGGACGAAAACCTCAACGACGAACAATGGCAAATCCGCGGGACCTTCGGCGACGTTCATCATCCCGAGGTCGGCGAGACGCTGCGCTACGGAATTGCTCCCACGCGGGCCGAGGAATGTCCGTGGCGGATGGGCCCGCGCGCGCCGCTGGTCGGCGAACATAACGAAGCTGTCTTCTGCGATGAGCTTGGGCTGACGCGCGAGGAGCTGCGCCGCCTCAAGGATTCCCACGTCATCTAACCGAGAGGAGCTAAGCCGTGAGACCTTTGGAGGGAGTGCGAATTCTGGACCTCACCTGGCTGCTGGCGGGCGCCGGTGGTCCGCGACTTCTGGCGGCGCTTGGCGCCGAGGTCATCCGCCTGGAATGGCGCGACCGGCTGGATTTTCTGCGCTATTCACCGCCGGTCGTTCCGATCGAGGGTTCGACCGAAGAGCGGCGCGAAATCAAGAGCGTCAACCGCGGTGGACTATTCAACGACAATAATCCGGGCAAAAGGAGCTTCAGCCTCAACATGGCTCATCCCAAGGGCAGGGAGGTCTTCAAACGACTGCTGAAGGTCAGCGACGTGATAGTCGAATCCTTCCGCGCCGATGCGATGACCAAGTGGGGATTGGGCTACGACGTGCTGCGCTCGGTCAACCCCGAGATCATCTATGTGCAGCAGTCGGGATGGGGCCACAAGGGACCTTATTGGAAGTACGCGTCCTATGGTCCAATCGCGCAGGCGATCAGCGGGCTGACGGATCAGTCGGGTCTGCCCGAACCGTCTCCGCCCGCCGGCTGGGGCTACTCCTACATGGACTGGAGCGGGGCCTACTACACGGCTATCTCGATGCTGCTCGCTATCTATTACAAGAAGCGCACCGGCAAGGGTCAGTACATCGACGGCTCCCAGATCGAACCCGCCATCTTCATGACGGGCGCCGCGATCCTCGACTACCTTGTCAACGGACGCCATTGGGAGCGGACCGGCAACCGCGCGCCGTACAAGCCCGCGGCGCCGCACGGTGCTTATCCCTGCGAGGGCGTGGATCGCTGGATCGCGATTGCGGTGGGCGCCGACGATGAATGGCGCGCGCTGGTCGCGGAAATGGGCAACCCTGCGTGGACGCGCGATCCGAAATTCGCCAGCCTGGCCACCCGCATTATCAACCAGGATGAACTCGATGCTCGCGTCGGCGAATGGACGCGCATGCAAGATGCCTTCGCGTTGCAGGACCGGCTGCAGAAGGCGGGCGTCCCAGCGGGCGTTTGCCAGACCAGCCAGGATCGGGTCGAGCGTGACCCGCAGCTCAAGCATCTGAAATGGCTGATCCCGCTTCCCAACGCCGAGTCCGGGAAGTGGCCGATCAAGGATGTGCCGTTTCATTTCACCCGCGCCACCGTGGACCAAGGCGGCCCGATCGGCCGCGCGTCGCCCTGCTACGGCGAGGACAACGACTACGTTTACGGCGAGCTGCTGAAGATGCCGGCGCAGGAGCGAGCGGACCTGGAAAAAGAGGGCGTGATCTGACCCCCGTCAAACCTGCAAGGAGCATGAAGTATGGAGTTTGAAAAACTGGCGACCGGTTTTGGCATGACCGAAGGCCCGCGCGTGGACGAGCAGGGGCGAGTGTACTTCAGCGACGCGAAGTTTGGCGGCGTATTCCGGCGCAATACTGACGGCAAGATCGAAACGCTGCTGACCGGCCGCAACCACGTCGGCGGGATGGCTTTCAACGAAGACGGCGGCCTGGTGATGACCGGTCCCGGCGTGGCGTTGTGGAACGAACGCACCGGCGCCGTTCGCAACCTGTTCACCGAGTACCAGGGCAAGCCCGTCAGCCGCTTCAATGACATGACGGTTGACTCCCAGGGCAGCGTGCTGGCCGGCTCGCTGTTGTGGGACCCCGGTCCAGGCGCTGAATGCGTGCCGGGCGCGTTGTACCGGGTCGATCCTCCCGACAAGGTTACGCTGTTGTGGGAGCCGATCGAAATCAACAACGGACTCGGCTTCAGTCCGGACAACAAGTTGTTGTATCACGCCGATTCGATGAGCGGAGTTTGGGTGTACGACGTGATGCCCGACCGCAGTCTCAAAGACCGCCGGCTTTTCGCAAAGATGCCCAAGGGGGTTCCCGATGGGCTCGCAATCGACGCGGCGGGCAACGTGCTGGTCGCGGCTCCGATGGGCGACGAAGTAGTGCGGTTTCGGCCCGACGGGACAATCGATCAGCGGATTGCTGTGCCCGGCAAACTGGTGCTGAGCCTGGTGTTCGCCGGTCCCGATCTGTGCGACATGTACGTGGTGACCGGTGACCCGCGCGGCGCCCCCGGCACCGGTTCGATCTTCAAAACGCGAAGCGATATCCCGGGCCTGCCAGTGCCGAAAGCCCGCTTCTGAAATCAAGCTTCGGTGGGTAAGAAAAAAGGCGCCGGCCGCGAGCCGGCGCCTTTTTTGTAAAACGCCAAGGCGCCATTCGGTCGCGCTATCTTAGTGATTCACGTCCTCGTTGAGGTCGCGCTGATCCTGATTCATGTCATGCAGGTCGTGATGAATGTCCTTGTTCATCTCATGAGCGCCCTCGTAATTACCGGTCGCCACGTCCTCGTTCCGGACCGCGGTGTCCCGGGAGATGTCGGCTTGATCGCGGGCTATGTCCCGCTCGTCGTTACGGATGTCCTTCATCTTTTTATGATGATGATGGTGATGATGGGGGTAATCGTAATCGTCCGCATGCGCCGCCAGCGCGGGCAGAGCGATCGCCATGGCTGCTCCCAAAATTGCCGCATTGATCCATTTCTTCATAAAGGTTGCCTCGTCACTTCTTCGGGGAAAATGCCCCCTGATTGAAGTCCAGAGCGAATTCGCAACATTCACGCCAGAGCCTGCGTCCGTGCGATGCCGGCAAAAACGCGTGGTCAATGAAGAAAGGTAATTGGTCATTCCAAACGAGCTTAGTGAGTAGTCTGAAAATTTTTCGCGTTCGCTGGAAACCAATTCGCCTCTCATTCCTTGAGTGTTGGGTTGATGGATACCTTGACCATCAGAAATACCATCGCCCGACCGCGATTATTCGGGCGTCAAGTCCCATCACGATGTTTACGTATCCACCCTGATCGGTCGGTCCGGATGCTGGCACGTATCTGGCATCCCCTCGACGGGCACGAAAATGAAGTTTAGGAGTCCGCAATGGTCGATAAGAATTATGTCGAAGGAACGGTCCAGGACGCCGTAGGCCAGGTCGAAGAAGCCGTGGGCTATGCGGCAGGAAGTCCGGGGGCGCGGATCGAGGGCAAGGTGCGTCAAATGGCAGGCAAGGCGCAGGCCGCTTACGGGCGCGCGTTTGATGGCGTTTCGAAAACCTCTACCCAGATGCGAACGGCGACCAAGCATCGTCCGCTTTCGGCGCTGTTCCTGGCGGGCGCGGTCGGTTTCGTATTAGGCCGGATGAGCGTTCATCGCTGACGGTAAGACCTTGTCGCCCATTTCATTTGAACGCCCGGCCGGTTGGCCCGGTTCGATGACATTGGAGGGCAAATCTACAAACTGTAGCGGCGAGCAGGACGTAGCCCAATAATCATTTGCGCGGGCCTAACTTCGGGTCCCGCACCAGCACGCCTTGTTGATACAGGGAGGAGATTTCGTCGTCTGGGAGTTCCAGCAGCTCCTTCAGGACATTCTCATTATCCTCGCCCAGCAGGGGCGCTTTGATCTCCTCTCTGAGCGGCCATGCCGACAGCTTCACCGGCCTGCCTGGGATATCGAACTCGCCCAGGTATCGATCTTTCACTTTGCGCACGGTGCCGCGCTGGCGCAGATGGGGATGCGCCATGGCCTCATTCAAGGTCAGGATCGGCGCAACCGGTATGTGTTCCCGCTCCAGCGCATCCACCGCCGCCTGGCGGCTGGGAAAGCGGTTTAGCCGCTCCTCGATCTCGGCGGCGAGTGCTTCTCCGTTGATGCGCCTTTCGCGCCGCGTCTTGAACCTGGGATTCTCCAGCCACTGCGGTGCATCCAGCGCGCGAGCCAGTCCCGGCCAGCTATGGTCCGGCGCGATTAGGTAAATCCATTGATCGTCTTTGTAGCGGTAGGCCCCCCCGCCGCCTTCCGGATGGAACCGGCCGCTGCGTTTGGGAACGAATTGCCCGTTCTGCAACGCGACGCGCGGGACGCTGTTCTGATGCGTATGGAAGTAGGTATCGATCAGTGCCGCGTCGATATATTGGCCTTCGCCCGTGTGCTCGCGATGAATGAGCGCGGCCAGAATCGCGGCCGTCGCGGTCATCCCGCAAAGGGTGTCGCCGATCGACGTTCCCTGATGAGCGGGCGGCTGGCCGGGTTCACCCACCAGGTCGGACACACCGGCGTACGCCGAACCGATATAGTCATAGCCTGGCTTGCCGCTGAGTGGTCCGCTCTGCCCCGCCATCGAGATCGAGCACATGATCAAACCGGGATGGATCTTGCGCAAATCCTCGTAGCCCAGGCCGGCGCGGGCGATCACCCCGGGGGTGAAAGCTTCGACCAGGACATCGATCTTCGCCACGATCGCGCGCAGCAATTCGCGCGATCGCGGCAGACTCAGATTCAGCGCAAGGCTCTTCTTGGAATGGTTCTGCTGAAAGAAGTAGGTGCTTTGCGTAACGTCGGCCAGGGCGGGGTCCAGGGGCTTGAATCCGGCGCCGCGCGTGCGGTCGCCCTCGGGAGCCAATTCAACCTTGATGACCTCGGCGCCGAACTCCGCCAGTGTCCGGCAGCAGGTCGGCCCGGCGACGAACTGGGTGATGTCCAAAACACGGTAGCTCGTGAGCATCGGCGATCCGGTGCGCATTAATCCTTAACTCCAGAGAAGATGTAGTAACTCGTGCAGGATTACGGCGTCAAACATCGGCGTTGGGAAGAATCCGAAGGGCAGGCTGATGGGCAATCTAACTATGAGACTTTTGCTCGCGGAATTATTTCTGCCGCGCGACCGAGTACTGGCGGACGAATCGGTCGATAGTGCCGAACCGGTCCACGGCGGCGCGCAGTTGCGCGTAGCCGCTGGCGCGGCCCGGGGTCCACTGCTTGAGGCCTTCCATATCCAGCAGCGGGCGCACGCGTTCATCCGCGTGGCTCATTGCCATGAGCAACTCGGCAAATCGCTTGACCGGCGCAGTTGCGGCATCCGGCGCAATCACAGTGAAATTGCAATGGTCGTAGGCCGGCGTCCGGGCGACGACCCGCAATGCGCCCGGAGCAACCGTTGCTTCGCGCTCGAACAGGAGTTGGTTGGCGTCGAGGATGCAGGCGGCGTCGGCTTGATCATGGATCAGCGCGCGCACCGCCTCGCGCTCGCCCCCGATATGATCGCCGTGCTTGCCGGCCAGCAGGTCGAATCTCGCCAACTCGAAGTCGACACCGGGCTGAAGTCCCTGCGCAGCCAGGAACCCCAGCGGAATCAGCGTCGCCTGGGGTGAATCTGCTGCGCCCACCGCGACGCGCCGGCCCTTGAGGTCCGCGGGCGTGCGCAGTGTGCCGTCGGAACGGACCACGATGAGCGAAGTGAGATCCCGATCCGTATCGCGCATGCACAGCGCCTGCACCTTGCGCCCGGACGCTGCCGCGATACTTTCGCTCTGCAGCCACGCCAGCGGTGAGTTCCATGCGACCGTGATCAGGCCGTCGAAGTGAGCCTGCACCTGGCGCTCATAGTTGGAGAACAGCACGTAGTCGAAGTCCAGGCCGTGCTCCGCGAAATAGGCCCGGAATCCGTCCCAGATCGTGACCACCTTGGGATCGTACGCGACCGCGCCCAGAATCAAAGTGTCGTCATCCCGCATCGCCACCCTCTAAAACAGGTCCATGCCGCACACCGCCTTGCCGATGAAGTCGTAGAGCAGGTCGGTGGTCGGCGCCATGACGCTTGCAGCGCGTGCGTCGCGAAAGCATCGCTCCACGCCGACCTCTTTGCGGAAGGCGGCGCCGCCGCAAACGCGCATCGCGAGGCCCAGTACTTCGTCCGCCGACTCGCCCGCCGCGGCCTTGGACTCCAGCACGCGCAGCATCGTGTCTTCGCGTCCTGCCGCAAGCGCGGCGGCAGTGTCCTCAAGCAGCGCGCGCGCCATGTCGGTCCGCACGCGCATGCGCGCTATGTAGTTGCGGATGGTGGGCAGATCGGCAAGCCGCTCGCCGGTGTCGCTATGGCGTACGCGCCCGGCGTGGTCCGCCGTACGGCCCACGGCGGATTCCATCAAGCCCACGGCGCAGGCGGCGCTCAATACGTTGAACATTGGCAGCACGATCCCCATCATGATGTCGAAGCCCTTGCCGTCCTCGCCCAGCCGCGCCGCGGCAGGAATGCGCACACTGCGGGCAGCTACCGGCGCCGAGTCATTGCCGCGCAGCCCCAGGCCGTCGAAGCGCCCGCTTACTCCCATGCCCGGAGTCCTGGCCGGCACCAGCCACAATGTGCTGAGGCCCTCGGCGGCAAGGGGTTTCGATGACCAGACGTAAGCCGTGGCCGCGGAGGCGGAAGTAACCCAGCTCTTGCGCGCGTCGAGGATCACCTCGGCGCCCTCGGCCCGGGCGGTGCCGACCGGCGCCCAGAAATGACTGCGCGAACCTTCTTCGCTGAAGGCCAGCGTGCTCAGGTGGTCGCCCGAAGCGGCTGCACGCCGGATCTCGATCGGGCCGTGGGCCTCCAGGACCGCAGCGCCGCAGTAATGCATGCACAGCACCATCGCCGTCGAGCCGCATTCCTGGGCCACTCGCCGCACGATTTCTGCGCCGCCGGCAAAGCCGAGCGCCAGACCGCCGACCGCCGTCGCGCTAATCGCGCCCATCAGGCCCGCCTTCTTCAGTGCGTTTATCGAGCGGGCTGGAAAATTGCCGCTGGCGTCGACTTCGGGCGCGGCAGGACCGATCGTTTCGTTGCAGACCCGTTCCAGAAGAGGTTGATATGTCTCTGAATGAGTGGTCATCAGCACTTCGCCTGCCGCCTGGCTTGTCGCGGCGAGGCGCTGATGCTGGCTCGCTACGACAAGGCGATGGTCAGCCCGATTCCATCGGGCCAAGACTCAATTCACCGGATGATCTGAACCATTATGAACTGGCGATAGCATGAAATTTCGCCGCTCCGCAAACGGCGAAACCCGCCGCGGGTTTTATCGGTGCTTTACTGTTGCAGGCGGGCCTGCGCAATCAGCAAGTAGATAAAATGAACATATCTTAAGATGAAGCACTTAAAACAAGGTAGATAGACGTACCCAAGTTGCAACTCCTTCATGCAAACGGGACAATGACGCGCGATGGACTCCAGCGAAGCGCCCGCGTCGCATGACCGCCTCGACCTGGCGGGTATCACCGGCAACGTTCTTGAGTGGTACGACTTCTCGGTCTACGGATTTTTTGCGGGCGCCATAGGGCGCAACTTCTTCCCTTCGAAGAACCCTACCACATCGCTGATCGAAACGTTCGGCGTGTTCGGCGCCGGCTTCCTGATGCGCCCGGTCGGCGCGCTGCTGTTCGGCTATCTGGGCGACAAGCGCGGCCGCGAACTCGCGCTGATGCTCTCTGTAATGGCGATGGCCGTTCCGACCTTTTTGATCGGCGTCCTGCCGGGCTATCAACAAATCGGCGTCGCCGCGTCGATCATCATGGTGGTGTTGCGGCTCGTACAGGGGCTGTCGGTCGGCGGCGAGTACACGACCTCGGTGGTGTTCCTGGTCGAGCGATGCCGGCAGCATCAGCGCGGCCTGATGGGCGCATACGGCAGCTTCGGCGCCTACGCGGGGGTGATGCTGGGGTCAGCGGTGGGGGTGCTAGTGACCACATTGCTGCCGCGCGAAGCGGTCCACGCGTGGGGTTGGCGTATCCCGTTCCTGTTGGGAATCACGATCGGCATCGCCGGCTATTTTATCCGGCGTGAGACGGCGCGCGCCGCACCGATTCACACTATTGAGCCGCCGCCGCTGCGCCTTATCCTGCGCTCGCAATGGCGCCGCATTCTGCAGGTCGCGGGATTCAAGGTACTCGACGCGGTCGGCTTCTATCTGGTGTTCGTCTATGCGACGAGTTACCTGGTCCATATTGTCGGCGTGCCCAAACAGCGCGCGCTGGCGATCAACACTATCAGCATGGGCGCTGCGCTTATCCTGATTCCGCTGTTCGGGACGCTTTCGGATCGCATCGGGCGCAAGCCGGTGCTGCTGGCAGGCGCGCTTGGAACCGCGCTGCTGGCCTGGCCGCTGTTCCGCATGATGCAGCAGCAGGAGACGTTTGCGGTGATGCTGTCGGGGCAGATCGGCTTTGCCGTCTTGATCTCGATGTTTGCGGGCGCGGGGGCCGCGGCTTCCGCCGAGGCGTTTGAGCGTCATGTGCGATGCAGCGGCGTGGCGGTGAGCCATAACCTTTGCATGGCGCTGCTGGGCGGCACCGCGCCGATGGTGGCCACCTACCTGATCGATCGTACGCAATACGATATGACGCCGCCGCTGTATCTCATCGGGGCGGCCATCGTCTCGGCGCTGTTCGTGCTGAGCCTTGCCGAAACGGCTCGCGTGCCGCTGGCAGAGTGAATGTCCTATGGGGAGAAGGGTTTGATGCTCTCCCCCTTTTGGTTGCCCAAAGGGGGGAGAACATTTAGGTGAGCCGCCTATTCGATCGCTTTGGGCGCCGGACCCATCTCGGCCCAGTCGGCTGGGTCGTGGCTGACCCACACCCGCATGCCCTGCATGTCGCGCATCGCTTTGAGCCGCCGGATTGAGGCGACCGCTTGCGCCGGGTCGGTGTCGACCTGCATCGTGTGCTCGCTGTCCAGCGCGTCGCGCATATGCACCGCGTCGCCCGCCAGCACGATATTCTGATGCGGCAGCCGCACCACCATCGAAGTGCTGCCGGGAGTATGGCCGGGAGTGTGCAGCAGGGTCAGGCTGCCGTCACCGAACATGTCGAACTCGCCTTCCAACTCCATCCACTGGTAGTTGCGCGTCGGCAGCAGGTCGTCGATCAGGAAAATGTTGCGCCGATCGGGTGCGGGCCAATATGCGTAGCTGAGCTCGCCCTTCATGGTCAGCAGCTTGTCGTGGGGAAACATAAACAGACCGCCGGTGTGGTCCATATGCATGTGTGACATCACCACGTATTTGACGTCGGTAACCTTGTAGCCCAGCGCCTTGATCTGGTTGTCGACCGTCAGATCCTTGCTGAACCTGACCATGTTGCGGAACATCTCACCCCAGTAAGAGGCCACGTCGTCGGCTACCCTGGGATGGCTGCCGGTATCGTACAGCACCAGTCCCTTGGGATGCTCGATAAGAAACGACGGCACCGGAACCTCGATGATCTCGTCACTGCCGCCTACCATCAGGGATGAGCGCGGGACGACAAACACCGCCCCCGGCAGCGCCCACATTCGTCTTGCTTTGCCCTCTGCCATGTTCCACCTCGCTGGCTTTACTGTGCTGGCATATAACACAGCCTGCCCGCACTCAAAAGCGAGCCCGCCGGCGCTGTCTCGCGCATCTGCCGGCCGCTAGGCGGGCTTGCGGCGCATCATCGCGGCGCGGCGGGCACGCACGACGATCTCGCCGCGCTGGTTTTTGCCGCGATGTTCGAACATGGCGATTCCCCACTGCGGACGCGATTTGGACTCCCGCAACTCCACCACTTCGCTCTCGGCATAGACAGTGTCGCCGATAAAAACCGGCCGGGGAAATTCCACCTTCTCAAAGCCGAGGTTACCCACCGTGGTTCCCAGCGTCAGGTCGCCGACCGACAGCCCCACCACCAGGCCCAGGGTGAAGATGCTGTTTACCAGCCGCTGCCCGAACTCCGCTCCCTTGGAGAACTCCGCATCCAGATGAAGCGGTTGCAGGTTCATGGTCATCGTGGTGAACAGCAGGTTGTCGGTCTCGGTCACGGTGCGTCCCGGTTGATGCTGCACCACCAGGCCCACAGTGAGCTCCTCAAAGTACTTGCCTGCCATCGAATTTCACCTGGTTCCAGCGCTTGGAATTGCCTTCCGTTGCCGCCCGGCAGTGGCGCGACTGGGCGGGGCGGAAAGATCATCGCTTCGATATTGTCACTCGTTGTAGCGGGTCATTTCGTCCAGCGCCGGTTTGACGTGCTTCATGAACAGCTCCATGTCGTCGATCGTGGCCTGCTTGGGCTGCTGCGCGTAATGCCAGATCAGCACCACGTACTCGGCCGGCAGAGCCTTCCACTGCTCGACGAACTGCGCTTTGACATCATCAACCGTGCCGATGAAATAGGTCCGTGCGCCCAGCACGTTGTCAACGGGGTCAGCGGACCGCGGAAGGCTGGGCGGCCAGAACGGCGCATAGAAGTTTTTGGTGATTTCCGCGTCGTAGGCGGCGACCGCGCGGCGCGCGTCGGCCATCGTCTTGCCGAAGCGAGTGTAGCGCAGCACGCCCTGATGCTGGCCCCAGGCGTAGGATCGTCCCGCCGCCTTGGCCGCACCCTCAAAGGCCTGGCCGCCGCGCACCGCCGTGCGCAGTCCGGCAACGTACACCGGAACAAAGCCCCGGGTGCCGCAGTACGCGATTGACTCCGGGCTGCCCAGGCTCATCACGAATACCGGCGGATGCGGTCTGGTGTAAGGCGCCGGGACCACGCTGATGCGCCGCACCACGCGGTTGGCGTCGACCTCACCATGAGCGCCCAGCCGCTCGGTCACGCCTTCGAGCGCCAGCGGCCAGTCGTCGATACCCTTCTCGTGTGGATAGGGCACCAGCCAGGGGCCGTCATCGGCCTCGATACTTTCCTGCGTCCAGGCGCGCAGGACCATGTCGACTTGCTGCGCGAAGACGTCGCGGTTGGCCTGGTCTTCCTCAATCTGGGCCGTGCGCCGGGCCGCGTCGGTGACCGCGATATCGGCCTTGGTGGCGGTGGAGGGCGAGCGGGTGGCACGGCTGCCCAGATGCTGGCCCAATACGTTGACCCATCGTGATTGATAGCCGCGGGCAAATCCGACAAAGAAGCGGCCGCGGGTCAGGTGGTCCAGGATGGCGGTCTCCTCGGCCACGCGGATGGGATTGTTGGCGCTCATCACATAGCCCATCTGCCCGATGCGGATGTGCTTGGTAATGGCCGCCCAGTAGCCGTTGAGCACCCCGGGATTGGGCCCGACCTCGTAGCCTTCGGAATGGAAATGATGCTCGATGGTGGCGACGCCCCACATCCCAAGCTCGTCGGCCGCCTTGACGATATCGTTCCAGCCCGTGAGGACCTCTTGGTAAAGCTCGCTGTTGCGTGCGATTGGCCGCTTGGCGGCGCGCTCGGCCTCGTCCCTCGCGGGCATCATCGGATAGAGCTGCAGAATTACTTTGAGCATACAGAATTGCCTCCGACGAATTGCGTATTGATTGAACAACAGTTCAGCAGCACCAGACAAGCCGCCGACTCAAAGCGCGCTCAGACCAGTCTGACGCCGACGGGTGCGGCGGCCGCGAGTAGTGGCCTGTCGATGGTCGCCAGCGGGAGAGCCTCACGCGCCACAATTCCGAATTCGCTCATTTTTAACGGCGGCTTGTCCCGGACACGGCCGGGTGGAATCAGATGTGATGCCACGATATAGAAATCAGGGTTAGGCTTCGGCGAATTGCGACCTCAGCCGCGCCGATTGGCGTGATTTTTCAAGGAACAGAAATGGCAACAGCGAAAGCGTCACACAAGAAGGACACCCGCACCGAGACCGATACCATGGGTGCGATCGAGGTGCCCGCCGACCGTTATTGGGGAGCGCAGACCGAGCGCTCACTCCTGCATTTCAACATCGGCAATGACATCATGCCGCGCGAGTTGATCCGCGCCTTCGGCATCCTCAAAAAGGCGGCCGCCAAGGTCAACCAGGACCTCGGCATGCTGCCCGCCGACAAGTCCCGGCTTATCATGCAGGCCGCCGACGAGGTGATCGAGGGCAAGCTCGACGACCACTTCCCGCTGCACATCTGGCAGACCGGCAGCGGCACCCAAACCAACATGAACGCCAACGAGGTGATCTCCAACCGCGCCATCGAGCTGGCAGGCGGGGTGATGGGGAGCAAGAAACCCATCCATCCCAACGACGACGTTAACATGTCGCAATCCTCCAACGACACGTTTCCGGGCGCGATGCATATTGCCGCGGTCGAGGTGATCCATCATCGCCTGCTGCCCGCGGTCAAAGAGTTGCGCGACTCGCTGGCCGCCAAGTCCGAGGAGTTCAAAGACATCATCAAAATCGGCCGCACTCACCTGATGGACGCGGTGCCGATGACCCTGGGCCAGGAGTTCTCGGGCTACGTGGCCCAGCTCGACCAGGACCTTCATCGCATCAGGGAATCCCTAACCGACCTCCACGAACTCGCGCTGGGCGGAACCGCGGTCGGCACCGGACTTAACGCGCACAAGGAGTTCGCCGAGCGGGTCGCGGCAGAGATTGCCCGGCTGACCGGACTGAAATTTGTCTCCGCGCCCAACAAGTTCGCGGCGCTGGCCGCGCATGACGCGATCGTCGCCGCCAGCGGAGCGCTGCGCACACTGGCCTGCTCCTTGATGAAAATCGCCAACGACCTGCGCTGGCTGGGATCGGGTCCGCGCGCCGGCCTAGCCGAGCTAATCCTGCCCGAAAACGAACCCGGATCGTCGATCATGCCGGGCAAGGTCAACCCCACCCAGAGCGAAGCGATGACCATGGTATGCGTGCAGGTTATCGGAAATGACACTGCGATCGGAGTGGCCGGCACGCAAGGCAACTTCGAGCTGAACGTCTTCAAGCCGGTGATGATCCACAACCTGCTGCACTCGGTGCGCCTGCTCACCGATTCCTGCCACAGCTTTAAGGTCTATTGCGTGGACGGGCTGCGCATCAACCGTGACCAGATTCATCATCATTTGAACAACTCCCTGATGCTGGTGACGGCGCTCAGTCCGAAAATAGGCTACGACAACGCCGCCAAGGTGGCCAAAAAGGCTCATGCCGAGGGCAAGACGCTGCGGCATGTATGCATTGAGATGGGTCTGCTGAGCGGCGAGGAGTTCGACCAGGCGGTGCGCCCGGAAAAGATGATCGGCCCGGAGGATTGATCGCGGGGCGGGCGCAAACCGGAGCGGAAATCTGCTAGAGTATGACGCCGAACGCGGCGCTGCGGAATGCAAAATCGCTTTGCAATCTTTGGCCTCCCCGTGTTGGGGCGGCGGGCGAATCGCTAATGGATATCAGCGTAGTTCTCCCGGTCATCAATGAAGGCGGGAACCTCGGCGATCTTCTGCAGCGGTTGCGCGCGATCCTGGAGCAGCACGGACTCAGCTACGAATTCTTGGTCGTTGACGGCGGATCGCGCGACAACACGCGCGAAGTCGCGGCGGCGCAGGGCGCGCGTATACTGGATGAGGACTTTCCCGGCTACGCGGGCGCGCTACTGACCGGATTCAGGGTGGCACAAGGCGACTTCGTGCTGACGCTCGACGCCGATTTGTCCCATGAGCCCGCCTTCGTGGCCAAGATGTGGCAGGCGCGCGGCCTGGCCGACATCGTGATTGCGTCGCGCTACGTGCGTGGCGGAGTGGCCTACACCAGCTTCGGACGGCGCGCGCTGAGCCGCCTGCTTAATGTCGTATTCCGGCGGATGCTGTCGGTCCCGGTGCGCGACCTGTCCAGCGGCTATCGGCTGTACCGGCGCGAAGTGCTCGAGTAGTTGCGGATCGGCGGGCGCAACTTCGAGGTGCTGGAGGAAATTCTGGTCAAGGCCTATGCGGCCGGCTTCAGTATCACGGAGGTACCCTTTACCTACTTTCCGCGCCATCGGGGCGTTTCCCACGCGCGGTTGGTGCGCTTCGGCCTGGACCTGGCCAAGTCGTCCTTCGAGCTGTGGAAGCTGCGCAACTCGCTGGAGTCGGCCGACTACGATGCGCGTGCCTTCTACAGCATGATTCCTCCTCAGCGCTACTGGCAGCGGGCCCGACACCATATCATCACTTCGTGGGCGCGCAGCGCGGGGCTGACGCTGGACGTGGGCTGCGGGTCGAGCATGGTGATCCAGAGCCTGACCACCGCGATTGGGATGGATTACAACTTCGCCAAAGCTCGCTACCTCCATCGCCTGAAGATTCCTGCCGTGCGCGCCTCGGCCTTTGCCCTGCCCTTTGGCGATGAAGCCTTCGACTGCGTGGTGAGTTCCCAGGTCATCGAGCACATCGCGCGCGAGCAGGTGCTGTTCGACGAGATGTGGCGGGTGTTGCGGCCGGGCGGGATTTTGATCATCGGGACACCCGACTACGCGACCTGGCAATGGCGGACGATCGAGCCGGTGTACGGAATGCTGTTGCCGTGGGCTTATCGCGACGAGCATGTCACCCATTACACCCGCGCCGACCTGTCCGGGCTGCTTGAGCGGATGGGATTCGTCCACGAAGAGACAACCTATATCGCCGGGGCGGAGCTGATCATGCGCTATCGAAAGCCTGCAGGGGTGCAACTTGCCGCAGCGCATACGCCTATACCACTGGCGGCGAAGCAAGCCTAAAGCGGCTGTCGCGTAGGTTTGGCTTCTGTATAAGAATCATGGCGTGGCCAGCTTCCAGCAATTTGCAGAGGTCTGTCAGGCGCTGAGCCAGACTCAAAGCCGGCTCCAGATGGCGGAGCTGGCCGGCGATTTTCTGGCTACGCTCGGCACAGAGGAGGCCGAAGCCGCCGCGCGCTTCATGATCGGGCGGGCGCTGCCGGTCGGTGACGAAGCGCGGCTCAACATCAGCGGACGCGCGGTCTGGCGCGTCGCTGCCGAAATCACGGACTCGGTGGATCGGGGCGAAGATATCTTCGCCTCCGCCGTTGATTTCGGCGACGCAGTTGAGGTCGTAATGCGCCTGCGCGCGGAGGAGCCGGCCCCGACGCTGACGATCGCGGAAGTCGAGCAGCAGTTACGCGAAATCGCCGCCGTCGAGGGCCGCCAGGCCCGCCGCCGCAAGCTCGACCTGCTCCGCGACCTGCTGATGCGTGCGACCTCGCTGGAAGCCAAGTACCTGGCCAAAATCCTGATTCGAGAGATGCGCCACGGGATGAGCGAGGGAGTCATGCTCGACGCGATCGCACATGCCGCCGGCGCGCCGATCGCCGAAGTGCGCCGGGTCAATATGATGCAGGGCGACCCGGGCCGGGTGATCCGGATCCTGCGCGATGGGGAGCCTCCCGCCTCATCAACCGCGGCGGCGGCTTTGGCGACACGGCCGCTTAAGCCGATGTTAGCACAGCCCGTCGATACCGTGGCCGACGCCTTTGCGATGCTCGGCCCCGAAATCGCGCTGGAGCACAAGCTCGACGGCGCACGAGTCCAGATCCATGGCGCCAGGGGTCAGATCAGGATTTTCACCCGCAGGCTGAACGAGATTACGCCCAGCCTGCCGGAGGTGGTTGAGCTTATGGGCGCCGGCCTTGGCCAGCGCAACTTCATCTTTGACGGCGAGGTCCTCGCGGTCGACCAGCAGGGCAACCCGCTCGCCTTCCAGGAACTGATGCGCCGCTTCAGGCGGATTCGGGACGTTGAGCGGCTCCGTGCAGAGGCGCCGGTGCGGCTCTTCCTGTTCGACGTTATGGGCCTGGACAGCGGGCTTCTTATCGATCACCCGTACCAGGAGCGCTTTGCCGTGCTGGAGAAATTGGCGCATCAGTCCGGGTTGGAACTGGTTGGCCGGTGTGTTCCCGCCAACCTGGCCGAAGGCGAGCAGTTCTATTCCGCGGCGCGCGCCGCAGGTCATGAAGGCGTGATGGCGAAGCGGCTGGACAGCCGCTACAGCCCGGGAATCCGTGGGCGCGGATGGCTCAAGATCAAGGGCGCGCGCACCTTGGACCTGGTAATCGTGGCGGCGGATTGGGGTTATGGCCGGCGCCACGGATGGCTTTCCAACTACCATCTGGCGGCGCGCGGCAAGGCGGCTGGCGAGTTTGCCGAGATTGGCAAGACCTTCAAGGGGCTTACCGACGACCAGTTTCGCGAGATGACCGACCGCCTGCTGGCACTCAAAACCAGCGAGCGCGGCGGCACCGTTTTCGTCCGGCCCGAAGTGGTGGTCGAGGTCGCCTTCAGCGACATCCAGCGCAGCCCGCAATACGAATCGGGGATGGCGCTGCGGTTTGCCCGCATCGTCCGCATGCGCGACGACAAGGCGCCCGAAGAAGCGGATACCATCGCGCACGTGAGCGAGGAATTCGAGCGTCAGATCGTGCGGCCGCCGGCCCGTCCTGGGAGCATCTGAGGCAGAAAACGCGACCTTGCGCGAACGGACGGCCAGCCGAAACTACCCTCGCAATTCTTCAAACGGCATTTTAGCCGCCGCTCTAGAGCTGTACAAAAAACAGGCAGTTAGACTGGCCGGTAAAACGGAAAACGGCTCACAGATTTACGTATATTGGTCGCCCCATACAATAGAATATAGTTTGATTTCGTCTTGATCCAACTCTCAGGCTTCTTTACTCGACTGCCCTTGTGGGATAAACTCAATTAGTTGTGGTGGTTGAGGTCTCTCCTCTATGAGCAACAAGCAATCGAGTGAATCTTACGGGGCTGAGTCGATCCGAATCCTGGAGGGGCTCGAAGCGGTACGCAAGCGTCCGGGCATGTATATCGGCGATACCGCCGAGCGCGGACTCCATCACCTGGTGATTGAAATCGTCGACAACTCGGTGGACGAGGCACTGGCCGGCTTCTGCGATGAAATCAACGTCGTCATTCATAGCGACGATCGGATCACGATTGAAGATAACGGCCGCGGCATCCCCGTCGATATGCATCCGACGGAGAAGCGCTCGGCACTGGAAGTCGTGCACACGGTTCTGCACGCGGGCGGCAAGTTCGATCGCGGCGTTTACAAGGTGTCGGGCGGTCTGCACGGCGTGGGCGCCTCGGTCGTCAACGCGCTGAGCGAAGAGTTTGAAGCCGAGGTCCATCGCGGCGGCAAGATCTATTACCAGCGCTACGAGCGCGGCATCCCCAAGACCAAGGTCGAAGAGAAGGGCGGCACAAAGAAGACCGGGACCAAAACCACGTTTTCGCCCGACCCGAAAATTTTTCCCGAGGTCAAGTTCAAGTACGAGCTGATCGCGCGCTATCTGCGCGAGATGGCGTATCTCAACGGCGGCCTGCGCATCCGGCTCTCCGACGAGCGCAACGGCAAGAGCGAGGAGTTCCATTTCGAAGGCGGAATCAGCGAATTCGTCGAGGTCCTCAACAAGGGCCGCGAACCGCTGCATGACGTGATCCACTTCCATGCGATGCGCGACGGGATCGACGTCGATTGCGCCCTGCAGTGGACCGACGCGGTTCATGAAAGCGTCTTCAGCTACGCCAACAATATCAACACGATCGAAGGCGGGACGCATGTTTCGGGTCTGCGTTCGGCGCTGACCCGCACGATTAACACCTACGCCACTAAAAACAACCTGATCAAGAACAAGGATCTGCGGCTGGAAGGCGATGATACGCGTGAGGGACTGACCGCGATCATCAGCATGAAGATCGGCGAGCCGCAGTTCGAGGGTCAGACCAAGACCAAGTTGGGCAACTCCGAAGTCGAAGGCATCGTCGTTGCCGTGGTCAACGAAAAGCTGGGGCAGTACCTGGAAGAAAACCCCGGCGACGCGAAGCGAATCGTGGCGCGCGCGGTGGAAGCTGCCACCGCGCGGGAAGCGGCGCGCAAGGCCAAGGAGCTGGTGCGGCGCAAGGGCGCGCTGGATTCTGCCTCGCTGCCGGGCAAGCTGGCGGACTGCCAGGAGCGCGACCCCGCGCGCAGCGAACTGTTCCTGGTCGAAGGCGAGTCGGCCGGCGGCACCGCCAAGCAGGGGCGCGACCGGCGCACGCAGGCGATCCTGCCTTTGCGCGGCAAGATCCTGAACGTCGAGCGGGCCCGGATCGACAAGGTCCTGACCTCGACCGAGCTGCGCACGCTGATCACGGCCCTGGGAATGGGTGTGAGCAGCGAGAAGAATGTCGAGAAGCTGCGCTACCACAGCGTCATCATCATGACCGACGCCGATGTGGACGGCTCCCATATCCGTACGCTGTTGCTGACTTTTTTCTTCCGCCAATTCCCCGAAATAATCGAAAATGGCTATCTCTACGTCGCGCAGCCCCCGCTGTTTCGCGCCAAAAAGGGCAAGCAGGAGCGCTATCTCAAGGACGAGGCAGCGCTGGAGGATTACCTGACCGACCTCGGATGCGAGGCGATTACGGTAGGCTTCGGCAAGGGCAAGGAGGCGCGCGAAATCAAAGGCGCGGCGCTTAAGACCCTGGCGCGCCGGGCGTTGTATCACGATCGGATGTTCGAGGCGCTGGAGCGCCGCTCCAAGCAGCGCGACGTTGTCGGCGCGATGGCCAAGCTGACCGCGTCGAAGGAGATCACTGCGGAAAGCTTTGAGAGCCGCGAACGGATGGAGAAAGCCGCCAAGGCGCTGCGCACTGCGATTGCGGACACCAACGTTGACTACAAGATCGACTCGGACGGGGAAACGCATTTCAAGGCGATCTTCTTCCACGTTCGCAACGGCGCCACGCCACCGACGGTGGTCGATCTCAACCTGTTTCATGCCGGCGAGTTGCGCGAGATCCGCCGGCTGGCCTCCGAATTGGAACCCTATGCGGCGCCCTATGCGATCAAGAGCGGCGACGATCAGCACCCGGTGCCCTCGCTCAAGGCGGTCGCGGAGGCGGTGCTGGAGGCGGGTCAGAAGGGCGTGGAGATCCAGCGTTACAAGGGGCTGGGGGAGATGAACGCGGAGCAGTTGTGGGCCACCACGATGAATCCCGAGGTGCGTTCGCTGCTGAAAATCCGCGTCGGTTCGCAGGAGGAGGCGGAAGAGATGTTCTCCAAGCTGATGGGCGACCTGGTCGAGCCGCGCCGGCTCTTCATAGAGGAAAACGCGCTCAACGTACGCAACCTGGATATCTGATTCCGATTGTTTCTGATCCTCTCTCCTCATCGCGGGAGAGGGCTATGCAGAGGTTGAACATGCCGCGCCGTGCTGCCGCCGATTTCTTCGGCTGCAGAGACTATGCGCGCAGAGTTAATACCTCTTGCCACGATGCCTGGAACCTCCGTCTCACCCTCTCCAGGATAGGAGAGGGGACAGATGCGAGTTTGGTACTATAGCCACGCGCTGGCTGATGCGACGAAAGACAAGCTATGCCACAGACCAACGGTAACGAACCGACCCACAACGAACCCACGCTGTTAAATATCGAAGACGACATGCGCCAGTCCTACCTGGACTATGCGATGTCGGTGAATATCGGGCGCGCGTTGCCTGACATGCGCGACGGACTCAAGCCGGTCCATCGGCGCATCCTGATCGCGATGTTCCGTGAGGGGCTGCTCGCGAGTCGGCGCTACTCCAAATGCGCCGGGGTCGTGGGCGAAGTACTCAAGCGCTACCATCCGCACGGCGACGGCGCGGTGTACGACGCGCTGGTCCGGATGGCCCAGCCGTGGAGCATGCGCTATCCGTTGATCGATGGGCAGGGCAACTTCGGTTCGATCGACGGCGACCCGCCCGCCCATTATCGCTATACCGAATGCCGCCTGACGCGACTGGCGGAACGGCTGCTGGCCGATATCGACAAGGACACCGTCGATTTCGTTCCCAACTTCGACGGCTCGCAGGACGAGCCGGCGGTGTTGCCCGCGCAGATCCCCAACCTGCTGATCAACGGCTCGGACGGAATCGCGGTCGGGATGGCCACCAATATTCCGCCCCATAACCTGGGCGAGGTCTGCGACGCGCTGCTGGCCCTGATCGACAATCCGGACCTCAGCCTGGAGAAGATCCTCGACATCATTCCCGGTCCCGATTTTCCCACCGGCGGCCAGTTGCTGGGCGCCAAGGCAGTGCGCCAGGCCTATCTCGACAAGCGCGGCAGCCTGACCATGCGCGCGCTGGCAGCGGTGGAAACCGACAAGCGCAGCGGGCGCGCGTCGATCATCGTTCGCGAGATTCCCTACCAGGTCAACAAGACCCGGCTGTTGGAGCGTATTGGCGAGCTGGTCAACGAACGGAGGATCGAAGGAGTCAGCGACTTGCGCGACGAGTCCGACCGGGACGGCATGCGGATTGTGGTCGAACTCAAGCGCGACACAGAGCCCAAGGTTGTGCTCAACCAGCTCTTCAAGTTGACCCAGATGCAGCAGGGCTACGGGCTCATCATGTTGGGTATCCACGAGAGGCGGCCGCGCGAGATGGACCTGCGCGAGATGCTGATCGCGTTTCTGGACCATCGCCGGCGTGTGATGACACGCCGCACGCAGTTCGAGTTGCGCCAGGCTGAAGCGCGCCTGCACGTTTTGGAAGGATTGCGGATCGCGCTGCAAAATCTCGACGCGGTTATCAAGTTGATTCGCGCCGCCAAGGACGCCGAAACCGCGCGCAACGAGCTGATGGACCGCTTCAAGCTGTCCCAGATCCAGGCCCAGGCGATCCTCGACCTGACGCTGCGCCGTTTGACCTCGCTGGAGCGCGGCAAGATCGAAGACGAGCACAAGGAAGTCACCGCCAACATCATCCGCTTCCGCGAGATCCTGTCCGACGAGCGCGAGCTGATGAAGCTTATCTCCGATGAGCTGAAGGACATCAAGAAAGAATTCGCCGACCCGCGCCGCACCCAGATTATCGAGGGCGAAGGCGATTTCTCGGTCGAGGACCTGATCGTTGAAGAGGATGTGCTGGTCACCGTCACCCACGGCGGCTATATCAAGCGTACTCCGCTGTCGCTCTATCGCACCCAGCGGCGCGGCGGGCGGGGCAAGATCGGCGCCACCACTATCGAAGAGGACTTCGTCGAGCACCTGGTGCCGGTTTCCACGCATGACCGGTTGTTTTTCTTCACCACCACCGGAAAGGTGTACGCGCTCAAGGCCTATGAGCTGCCCGAAGGCGGACGCGCGGCCAAGGGCCGTTCCGTCGCCAATCTGCTGAGCCTGGAACAGGGCGAGACGCTGTCGGCTTTCCTGCCTCTGCCGCAGAACCTGGAGGGCAAATACCTGCTCTTCGCCACCCGCCGCGGAGTGGTCAAGAAGACCGAACTCAACCAGTACGAAAACGTTCGCTCCAACGGCATCATCGCGATTCTGCTGGAAGACAAAGACGCGCTCATTGGGGTGCGTATCACCGACGGCAACCAGGAGGTGGTGCTCTCCACCCGCATGGGCCAGGCGATCCGTTTCAAGGAGGACGAGGTCCGCTCGATGGGACGCTCGGCCTACGGCGTCAACGGAATGGACCTCGACACGAAGGGCGGCGACGAAGTGGTTTCGATGGCGATCGTGCGCGAGGGCGAGACCCTGCTTACGGTTTCCGAACTGGGCTTCGGCAAGCGCACGCCCGCTTCCGAGTACCGCCTGACCCATCGCGGCGGCAAAGGCGTAATCACGATGCAGGTGACGGACAAGACCGGCAACGTGGTGAGCGTGCGCCAGGTCGGAATCGACGACCACGTGATGCTGATTACCGACGGCGGCAAGGTCATCCGCCTGCGGGTCAAAGACGTGCGTATAATCGGACGCAATACGCAGGGCGTGCGCCTGGTCAAGCTCGATCAGGGCGAACGCGTTCGAGCAGTAGCCGGTCTGGCCGAGAGAGAAGACGAGGGCCCGGACAGCGACAGTAACGGCGCCGGCGGCGAGTCCGCGTAACAGCGGCAGCCAGGTTGCTTTCAAAGGCGAGGACTTCCGCAGGGCGGACAGCCGATGCGCGGCGCGCATTCGGTCCGCAGTGGGACGGCGCGCGGTCCTGCGCGCCGTTCGGTTTTCTACTCATCACACGGCGATAGCGATTGCCGCTATCAGCATCGCGCTTAGCAAACCGATGATGACCGCGGTCGCCGCTATCCAGGCCGCGCTGGCTCGGACCGGAGTCTCAAGCGTGCCTCGACGCGCGCTTAGCCATTGCTCGACGTTCTGGAAGTTTTCAGCCAACGCCAGATAGTCCGCCATCTCTTCGTCCGTGATATCCGGACGCAGCATCCTCTTTTTGCGCGTTAGATACCGCATCCGCGCCAGCAGATCTTGGTCCTTGTCGGCATTGAGTTCCGCGCGGATCACCGCCGGGAGTTCGTCGGATACCAACGGACTGCGCTGAACACCCGTATCAAAACTTTCCAGTAACATGACTTTTCCGCTTAACTGGGCCACCTCAGCAGCAATCGCGATGCCATCCAGTGGCCCAGAGAATTATCGTCCAAACTTCAAGCCTTTTCTCGCCGGGGAAATTCAAGTTCGCTAACTCAGCGCAGTCCTCCTGCTGCATGCACGTAGGCAGGGCACGATACCTCGTTGCGTTTTCTTTGACTTAAAAAGACTAAGCGCCAACAGGAAGAAGGTTCTCATTTTGATTGATTCGCCCCCCGGCTTCGCGCGATGCGACTCCGTGCACGCGCGTCTCTCGCCGCGCGCAATGCGTCCGGCATAAAACCCGTTACTGGTTAAACCCCCGGCGAGGGCGAAAAATTCCAGCGCAAAGCAAGATGTGAGGCGGGAATTTTTTTGCTGCCTTCCCGGTCAACCATCTGAAAAGCGCGCACAGGCGCGGAATTCAACTTCGGAGGTGACTCGGGTGGGAGACATGCTCGATCGTCGATCGTTCCTGCGAATCGCGGGGACTTCGTTATCAATCGGGGCGTTTTATAGCGTCTTTGCTCCGCTCGCGCATGGCGCGGGCAGCGAGATTATCAAACGGACGCTGGGCGACCTCAATGGCGAAGCGCCGGCGCCGTTTTCGTTCATTCAACTGAGCGATACGCACGTCGGCTTCAACGGACCGCCCGATCCGCTCGGGACCAGGGCGTTTGAGAATGCGGTTGCCACGATCAACAAGCTGGGCCGCCGGCCCGAACTGGTGATCATAACCGGAGACCTCACTCACGACGCGGACTCGCGCGATGAGCACGCCAAACGCTACAAGCTGTTCAAGGAGATCGCGGGCAAAATCCGCGCGGCGCAAGTCAAAGTCGTGCCGGGCGAGAACGACGCCGGGCTCGACGGCGGCGACATGTTCCGCGAATTCATGGGCCCCACCTACTACTCGTTCGATCATCGCGGCGTCCACTTCATCGCGCTCGACAACGTGTCGGCCGGACGGCCCGCGGTCGGCCCCGCCCAGCTTGCGTGGATGAAATCCGACCTGGCGCGCTTTTCGCCCAGCGCGCCGATCGTCGTGTACACCCATCGGCCGCTGTTCGACCTCCGGCCGGACTGGGAATGGTTCACCAGCGACGGCGACGATGTCATGAATGCGCTGGCGCCCTATGAGAACGTCACGGTGCTCTACGGCCATATCCATCGCGAGCATTTCCACCGGCAGGGCAACACGAACATGTACGCGGCGCGTTCGCTGATCTTCGCGTTCCCCGATCCCGCAACGCCGGGGGCAAGAAAGCCGGTGCCGTTCGACAAGGGCCAGCCGTTTAAGAATCTCGGGTTGCGGGTCGTCAAGGGAAAAGCCGGCGGCAGGGATCTGCGTGTCGAGGACGTGGAACTTTCGATGAACGAATACTCGGGCACCGTGGGAATGGATCAGATGCTCAAACATGGGAAAGGAGATGCATCGGACGAATGAATACTCCAACGAATTGGCGTAAACGGGCTTCGACTCTGGTTCTCGCGGCAGCCGTAGGAGTTGGGCTGGCCGCTGCCTGGCTGACGGGGGGCGGCAGCGGCGACCTGGCGCTGCTTGCGGACGCGTCGCAGGAGCCGAGGGTGGTCGACATCAAGGCCAAGAAATTCGCCTTCTCGCCCGCCGAGGTTACCTTGAAAAAAGGTGAGCCGGTCGTACTGCGGCTTACCAGCGAGGATCGAACCCACGGCTTTTTGCTCAAGCCGCTGAAGATCGATACCGACATCAAACCCGGTCAGGTCACGGAAATCGCTGTCACCCCGACACAAGCGGGCAGCTACATCGCGATCTGCGACCATTACTGCGGCACCGGCCACGGCAACATGAAGTTGAAGCTGACGGTGATTGAGTAGCCGGCAACCGGGAAGGCCGCGTTGGAGTATGCCAATGTTCGACAAGCTGGTGCGCGACTATCATCTGCATCCGATCATCGATCACTTCACCATCGCCCTGCTGGCGTTTGGGATCGGTGCGGAACTTCTGGCGGCAGCAGCGGCTATACTCCCGCGCGGCCGGACCAACTGGCGAGCCGCGGCACGGCAGGCGCTGCGCAGCACTTCGCTGATATTGGTGGTTGCCGGCGCGGCCGCGGCCATCTTGTCCTACTTAAGCGGCGACGCGGAGGCTGACCGGCTGTGGGACACGATGTCTCCGGGCGCGCAGCAGCTTCTGGCCGGAGCCGACGGCCCCGCGAGCTACCTGTCTCACGCGGTTTTGGGACAGTACCTGATGTACGCGTTCCTCTTTCTTGCCGCCTGGCGCGTGCTGATCGAATTTTCGGCGCGGCTTTCCCGATGGCGCATCGCGTTTCTGGCGGCGGCGGCGCTTGCCGTCGCCGGCCTCCTTTACCAGGGGAAGACTGGCGGCGAACTCGTCTATCAATATGGCGTCGGCACGACGAGCGGCTCGCGGCCGGCGCCCAACGCCGCTATTCATGGAGGCCCGGCACCGCTCGATTTGAGTCATCGAAGCCGCCTGTATAAGATCGCGGCCTCGGCTGCCCGGTCCTGAAATGGGGGCTGCTGCAAAATCGAGCCTGCGGCTCGTACCGGGGCGGCGTTGTTCCGGGCAAACGCCGCCGGCGTGCGGGAACCAGTTGCCAGTCATTGACAATAGGGAGGATTTTCAGCGCGTCTTCCTGCCTCATCTGGACGCCGCCTACAACCTCGCGCGCTGGTTGGTGAAGAACGAAACCGACGCGCAGGACGTTGTCCAGGAAGCCTATCTGCGCGCGCTGCGCTTTTCGCAAAGTTTTCGCGGTGGTAATGCGCGCGCGTGGCTGCTCGCGATCGTGCGCAACACGGCCTTTACCTGGATGAGCCGCAACCGGACCGGCGATCCTTCCGCCGGCTTCGATGAAGAGCAGCACGCGGACGAAGCCCCGCCCGCAGACTTCGAGTTCATCCGCAAGGCGGATTCGGAGGCGCTGCGCGCGGCGCTCGACGAGTTGCCAGAGGAGTTTCGCGAGATGGTTGTGCTGCGCGACGTTGAAGGCTTCTCCTACAAGGAAATCGCCGAAGTCGCCGACGTTCCGATCGGTACTGTCATGTCGCGGCTGGCGCGTGCGCGCCGGCGCCTCAAGACCGCACTCCTGAAGCGGTTTTGTACCGGAGGCGGACAATGACCTGCGAAGAGGCACGACTGTTGATCGACGCTCACCTGGATCGCGAACTGGATCCGGCCACGGATCGCGAGCTGATGCGGCATTTGAGTTCATGCGCGCGATGCGCCCGTGAAGCAGGCGCGACTCGCGCGCTCAAGACGGCGCTTGGCGCCCAAGCGAATTATACGCCGGCGCCGCCGGAACTTCGCCGGCGCATCGAGCAGGCAATTAACTTGTCGATCTCCGCCGGTCCGATCCGATCCGGCCGCCGCCCGGCGGCGGCACGATGGTGGCCGCGCGTAGCAACCGCCGCCATCTCCGGCGCAATTGCGGCGCTGCTCGCAGTTGTTTTGATACCGCGCGAGTTCCGTTCCAATGAAGGCGACTTCATGGTGCGGGAAGTGGTGGGCGCGCATGTGCGCTCCACGCAAGCCAGTCACCTGACTGACGTTACCTCGACGGATCGGCACACCGTCAAACCGTGGTTCGCGGGTAAGCTGGATTTCTCTCCGCCGGTTGCCGATTTTCAGGCGCAGGGATTCAAGCTTCTCGGCGGCCGCGTTGACTACCTCGATGACCGCGCGGTGGCGGCGCTGATCTATCAGCATGGACGTCACATTATCAATGTGTTCATCTGGCCATCGGATAAGCCGGATCAGGCGCCCGCGATGACCGTGCGCAGCGGCTTTAACATCGACCGCATTACGCACGCGGGCATGAATTACTGGATCATCTCCGACATGAGCGCGGACGAAATTGAGAAACTTGCGGCGTTGCTAAAAGGCTGACGCAACCGGCCGCCGGCCAAAATTTTGGCTTCACGCCGGGACGCCGACTGCTACCATCAGTAGAGGAATGTTCCCCGCTGCGTGCGGGCCCAGGAACTCCACCGTGTCGTCGTCGTAAAACGTAAGGCCGGTTGCGCCGCGGCCGAGCGCGTAGGCGGCCAGGTACGCCCGGCCGCCATGCAGGCCGGCCTCGAGTTGAGCGGCGCGGTAGCCGCGATTGCCCAACGCGGCCAGCAGCCGGTCGAAGTTCGCCATATAGCAAATCAGCGCGCTGCAATCGGCGCCCAATGGCTGCTCCAGGCACAGATAGCCGGCGTTGCCGCGGAAATCTCCCTCCTTGAGCAACTCCAGTGCGCGGCGCGTTCGCGAATAGTAATAAGCCCCGGGCGCCACTCCTTCTACACCGTTAACGATCAGGTAGGTGCCGGTGAGCGAAGGAAAATCGCATCGGGGATGGCCGCTGGAATTGTCCAGGATGGCCGCCAACTCCTGCGCCGCAATAGCTTCCTGTGCAAACTTGCGCGTCGACCCGCGCCGCACGATCGTCTCGCCCAGACCCAATACGTCCAGGCCGGCCGCAGCCGGAGGCTCCGCGCCGCCGCCACCGGCTTCGTTGGCCGCGACCGAAGCGACCTCGCGCGGGTCGAGCAACTTGGACGCGCGATGCATCTTGAGCAAGTCCGGATATGACTTCTGTTCCATCGAAAGAGGAACGGTTTCCAATTCGAGCGGCTCGACTGCCATCTCAGCACCCACAGCACCGCCGTGACCCAAGGCGACCACGCACAGCGGACCCTCACGCTCGCCGTCCACGCCAATGAGGCGCTCGACTTCCGCGTCGGCGAAGTTAACCACCACCTCTGCCTGCAATCCTTCGGCGTCGGCAGCCGCCAGCAGGTTGGCCAGCATGGTGCCGGCGTCCCAAAAGCAGTAGCGGTAACATCGTGCCCGGTATTTCCACGCGCTGCGCCAGAAAATCCCACTGAGGATCAGCACAGCGCGCGCCTGTGCGACCTGCGGGCGCATCGCGCAGGCGCGGGCCACAGCGGCGCGCCAGTCACCGCGGCGCAGGCCGCGCAGCTTCAGGTCGGCGGGCGAAAAATGGTACAGACCGGTCTCGAGTCCTTCGGTATCGGGACCGCTGACGAGATAGATTTCGATTGGGTAAAGCGCGCCGGCCGAAGCTGCCGCGCGAAAGTGATAATTCTCCATCCCGACCTTGCGCTGGCGGGTCAGACCCCCGGTACAAAACAACAGCCGCGTCAGCCGATCGAGATCGAGCGGCGTTTGCGGGTCGGTTTTCGCACACCCGCCGATCGCATCGAGAGTGGGCATCGTGGATAGATTGAGTTCGCGGGGCAGAGCCAGGGCGGCGGCGTGCGGGTAGATCTTGAATGGGAAGGGCCGGTTGTCCCAGTCCAGGAAGTGCCCATCGGTGCGCACACTGGTGTAGGAATGCTTGGTCACCTCATGGTAAAGGCGCGCCGCTTCGGTCTGGCGATTGGGTGAGTCCATTTGGCCGGCCCTCTCTCGTCAGCATAGCACGCAAGGACACAGGCCGTGCGGCAGAGTTCACGCCACAGCCTTGCGTTCAGTACGAATAACCCTAAATTGATTCGAGAAGGGAGGTGCCGGGCGTGAGCACATCCAATTCATCCAGCGACGCCGCCGCGCATCTCGCGGCTCCGCGTTACCGCAAATACTTCGCGCTGGTGCACGAAGATCTGTCCGCGGTGTACTCGCGCGACATTCATAAATGGCTGTTCCTGGCGCCGCTGATCGGCGTGGTGACAGGCATCCTGATTACCGGCGTCGTGCTGGTGATCCTCCATTTCCTGTGGGCTTTCATGCTGACCTTCTACTACGCCCATCATCTGCTGATCGTTCCGCTCACCACGTTGGGCTTCCTGCTGACGGGGCTCATCATGCAGTTCCTGACCCCGAATCCGAACCAGCACTCGACCGAAGAAATAATCGCCTCATACCACGAGCATCAGGGTGACATAAATCTGCATCCGTTCTGGTTTAAGCTCACCGCCGCCGCAACCACGGTCGGATTTGGGGGTAGCGCGGCGCTGGAAGGTCCGAGCATCTACGGCGGCGGCGCAATCGGGTCATGGTTGTGGGGAAAGATTCGGGGCGTGAAGCTCACGCCGGCGGATCGGCGCATCATGTTGATCAGCGGCGCCGCCGCGGGAATGGCTGCGGTGTTTCGCGCGCCATTGACCGGCTTGATCTTCGCGCTGGAGATGCCCTACCGCGACGACCTGGCGCACGAGGCGGTGCTGCCGTCGCTGATCGCCTCGGTTGTGTCGTACGCCACGCTCGTGGCGCTGCTTGGCGCCGAGCCGCTGTTTGGATTCATCGGCGCCAGCCGCTTCTCGGAAGCCGACCTGTTCTGGTCAGCGCTGCTCGGCGTGGTCTGCGGACTCGCGGCGATGGTGTTCGCGATAACGTTCCGGCGCTTTCGCAGCTTTTGCATAAAGCTGCCGGTCCCGCACACTTCGAAGATGGTCGCCGGAGGGATCATCACCGGCCTGTGCGGTCTTTTATTCGTCAAGCTCTATCCCGCCGTGCCTCTAATGCCGCTGGGTCCCAACTACGAGGCAGTCAAGGAGATGCTGGCGAATCCCCATTCCACCCAATGTCTGTTGGTCTTCGGGGTTCTGAAAGGTTTGGCCACACTCTTCAGTCTCGGTGTGGGCGGCGTTAGCGCGATGTTCGTGCCGCTCTTGCTGATGGGCGGCTCGATCGGCAAGGTGTTCGGCCAATCTGTCGTGCATGTTTCGGGCATCGACCTGTACGCAGCGGTCGGCATGGCATCTTTTATAGCGGCGGCATACAAAACCCCGCTGGCCGGCGTGATTTTCGTGGCCGAGACCACCGGCGGTCTGGCCTTCCTGATTCCGACCCTGATCGGTTCCGCGGTGGCCTACGCGGTGTCCGGCGAAGCTTCGGTCTCCGCCGATCAGCGGCTGCACGAAGTGGCCAAGCTCAGCGGGCCTACCGGAATCAGGGTGCGCCAGATAATGCAGTCCCAGGTTGTAGGCGTTCAGGGCGACGCCACCGTGCGGAGCTTTTTTGACAACGTGGCGAACAGCTTCCGCCATCAGGTCTATCCGGTCTTCAAGGGCAAGCAAGCAACCGGGCTCATCTCACTGTGGGAGATAAGCCAGGTGCCCGCGGACCGATGGGCGCAGACCCGCGTGGAAGATGTGGCGTGCAAGGAAATAACCCAGATCTCAGACGACGCCGACCTGAGCGAGGCCGTGCGTTTGCTGAAGCGCCAGCAGCGCGACCGCCTGCTTTTGGTTACCGGCGGCGACGGCACGCCGGTAGGCATCATCACCGATTCCGACATCCTGCAAGCGCTGGAACCGAGCGGCGGTCATAACGCCCCGTCGATCTGACGATTCTTGTTGATCGCCAGGATGACGCTGTTCACCCCCGCATCTCAACTCCCTTTCCGTTCAGGCTGAGGGCATCAGGAGCGTGTGAGAGTGGATGTTTTCGAGCCACCAGCTTCTCGCGTCAATCGGCAACGGCGAGTCCGGCCAGAGAGAAGGTTTCCTGCGGCGCGCTGACTCCGCGCAGCGGATGAACCTTGATCCGGCTCAAAGCCATTGATTACAAATGCGCCTACCAGTCGGGGCCTTTGCCCGGCGCATAGCGCATCCCGCTGTGCGCGCTAAGGCCACCGTCGGCCACGATCGCGGTGCCCGTCACGAAGGAAGATTCGTCGGAGGCCAGGAACAGCCCGACATTGGCGATCTCCTGCGGCGTCGCCATCCGGCCCATCGGAACTCCCTCGACCAGGTATTGGCCGTCGCTGAAGCCCTTCTCGATTCCCAGCTTCATGCCTGCGGTCAGCGTCGGCCCGGGGCAGATGGCGTTGCAGCGGATTCCCTTGCGCGCGTACTCGATCGCGGTCACGCGGGTCAGGTTGATCACACCGGCCTTGGCTACGTTGTACGCGCATTGCAGATAGTCGCCGAACAGACCCGAGGTGGACGCGGTATTGATGATCGAGCCTCGGCCCTGCGGCAACATCGCCTCGTTGATCGCGACTTTGACTCCGTACCAATAGGCCGTGAGGCTTACGTCCAGAGTCATCTGCCAACCGCGCAGATCGATATCCGCCGTGCGAGTGGAAAACACGCTGAACATCGCGTTGTTATGCAGCACGTCCAGGCGTCCGAACTTGTCCAACGCAAAGCGCACCATCGCCTCGACCTCTGCGGGCTTGGCCACGTTGGCGCGAAACACTTCCGCGCTGCCGCCCGCGCTGCGGATTTCGCCGACCACGCGCTGGGCGCCTTCGATATCGCGGTCGACAATTACTACCTTGCCGCCCTCGCGCGCATAGGTTTTGGCGCAAGCTTCGCCGATACCGGACGCGCTGCCGGTCACCATACAGACCTTCTCCGCAAGTCTCATAGACTTCTCTCTTTCATAACGGATACGGCCGCCGCCCCGATCGGCGCCGCTGTGCGATTAAAGTGCGGACGGCGAAGATACTCAAGCAGCTCAGCCGCTCACCGGCCTCAAAGACAAGATTTTTTGGTGGCAAATCTTGTGCGCAATGCCAGTGGCCGGATGCGAAACAAAACATCCCGGAGTGCATGTCCTTGATTTTGGAATCAGGCCGGGCGATCGATTAACACTTCGCACGGGGCACGGCGCAACACGACGTTGCTGGTGCGCCCGAACAAGCGCTCGGTCGCGCCCAGGCGTGGACGCATGCTCATCACGATCAGGTCAACGTCAAGCCGCCGGGCCAGGGCGCAGATTTCCACGCCCGCCTCCCGCCCTCTGCGCGCCACGCTCTCCACCGGCAAGCCGCTGCGCTTGACAATTTCGCTGGCCTGGGCGAGCACGTCGGCCGCGCGCTGTTCGATCTCGGCCAGATGCGTCGCCAGGGCCAATGTGCGGGGAATTTCGTCTATGTATGCGACGAAGATGGTCACCTCTTGTCCGTGGCCGAGCCGGCACGCCATCTCCACCGCGCGATCGGAATAAACCTCGCCAACCGTGGGCACCAATATGCGCCGCCAGGCTTTGATCGATTGCCGCGCCTTCGCGGCCTGGGGACTCAGCGCCGGGGGCACATGGAGCATCCACCAGAACAACGTGGCCATGGAGCCGGAAAACAGAATCGCCAAAGCGATCCCCAGCGGAGAGCATTGCAGTGTTTCGTTCACCGGGAACTCCCCGCCCGCAGATATCGCAGCAAGTAGTAAATGCGAACCGCTCCCAGGCCCGCCACCGACGCGCCCAGCAGCAGGCCCGCAACTGCGGCGCCGGCCGCAAACGCGCGATAGCCGATCACGCAACCCAGGCCGAGCAAGGGTACGCCGCTCCATGCCCGTACCTGCTCCGCCATCCGCGCTGTGAAGGCGGGCCGCGCCTGCCCGGGCGGGCGCCTGTGCTCCGGTGGACTGCCAGAATTCATTTTGCTATTTCGCGAGCCGCTGAAAACCGGTTTTAATATAACATCCCGCCGCCGGCGGCCGATAACGCAAACAGCGCGATAACGCGCGTTGCCGCCATAGGATCGGCGTGATAATTCGGGAGGCGCGATGGCAAAGCGGGCCATAAAGTCGGTGGGACTGGTGATCAGGCGGCGCCATCCGCAAGCGGTCGAGTTGGCGGCGGTGCTGGCGAAGTGGCTGCACTCGCGCGGACTGGAACTGTTCATCGAGCCCGAAGTTACCTTACCCACCCCGGCGCACCAGCTGCCCAAGCCCGAGCTGGCCCATCGCGCGGACCTGATCGTGGTGCTTGGGGGCGACGGCACACTGCTGAGCATCGCGCGCTTTGTCGGCGAGCGTGAGACCCCGATCCTGGGCGTCAACCTGGGCGCGCTCGGATTCCTGACCCAGGCCGCGATGGAAGAGGCGCGTACCTCCGTTGAGCGAGTGCTGGAGGGCGACTACACCGTTGACCGGCGCATCACGCTGGAGGCGGATATAACCAGCTCCGACGGCACCCCCAAGCATCCCGCCATGGTCAAGGCGCTCAACGACGTCGTCATCCATAAGCGCCATCTGGGGCGCCTGATGGAACTGCACGTTATCGCTGACGGCCAGGACTTTTGCTCCTACCGGGCAGACGGCTTGATCGTCGCCACGCCAACCGGATCCACCGCTTACGCGCTCAGCGCGGGCGGACCAATAATTTTTCCCACCCTCGAAGTTGTGCTGCTGGCGCCGATCTGCCCCCATACACTGAGTAATCGCCCGGTCGTCTTGCCTGACTCCTGCTCACTCGAAATCCATATCGAGGCCACCGATCACGACGCGATGCTGACCGCCGACGGCCAGGAGGGAGTTTCCCTGGGCGCCAAGGATCGGGTGGCGATCTGCAAGGGCAAGAGCCCGGTCGCGCTGGTGCGCTCGTCGCACAGCTACTTTGAGATCTGGCGCAACAAGCTGCGATGGGGTTGAAGGCTGCCGCCGAGGGCGGCGAATTTGCCGGCGGAGAGGTCGGGGTAGGCGATGCTGCTTGAACTGAGGATCCGCAACTTCGCAATCATTGACCAGGTCGAGCTGGAATTCGGTCCCGGCCTTAACGTGCTGTCGGGCGAAACCGGCGCCGGCAAGACCATCATCATGAACGCGCTGGGCCTGCTGCTGGGGATGCGCGCGTCGCCCGAGATGGTACGCACTGACCGCAAGGAAGCGGTGGTCGAAGGTCGGTTTGCGGTCGAAGGCGAAGGGCTGCCGGCAGATTCGTTCGCTTCACCCGGCGAGCCGGCGCCGACCGAACTGATCGTCAAGCGCGTCATATCCGAAGCCGGCCGTTCCCGGGTGCTGATAAACGACGAGATGGCGACCGTACAAACGCTGGGCCGGATCGGCGCGGCCTTGGTCGAGGTTTACGGCCAGCACGAGCAGCAAACGTTGCTGCGCACGGAAAACCATTTGACTATTGTGGACCGGTTCGCGGCGCTGGAGAGGGACCTCGACTCCTACCGTGAGGCCTATGGGCGCGCCCGCGAACTCACCGCCCGCCTTGACGGCCTTGAGCTGCGCGCCCGCGACCGAGAGCGGCGCCTTGACGCCGCCCGATTCGAGTTGGGCGAGTTAGAGCGCGCCCAACTTAGCGTTGACGAGGAGCGCGAGTTGAGCGTCGAGCGAACCATTCTGGCCAACGCTGCCAAGCTGATGGAAGCGGTCGGCGCGGCAGAACAGTTGCTGATGGATCAGGATGGCTCGGCGGCGGACCTGCTCGGCCGCGCCGGGACCGCTCTGGGCGAAGCCGCATCATTGGATACCAAGCTCGCCGAGCCGCTCGAAGTAATCGGGTCGGCGCGGGTCGCAATCGAAGAGGCGGTCCACTCGCTGCGTGTCTACCGCGAGCGGATCGAAGCTGACCCGGGGCGGCTGGTAGAAATCGACAATCGGTTGCAAGAGTTCGCTCGACTCAAACGCAAGTATGGCGGCTCGGTGGAGAGCGCGCTCGCCACACTGGACCGGCTGCGCGCCGAGGTCGCCGAGCTGGACCACATGGAGGAGAGCGCCGCCGAAATCAAGGCCGAAGTCGCCAAGGCGCTGGCACAGGCTGCCGCGCTCGCGCGGCAATTGAGCCAGGCGCGGCAGCGCGCCGGTGCGCAGCTGAAGCAGAAGATGCAGGGCGAACTCAAAACACTCGGCATGCGCAACGCGGTCTTTGAAACGTGCCTGACGCAGTCGGCCGGCGAGTCGGGTCTGGTCTGCGACGGTATTCGTTTGGGCCCCGAGGGAATCGACGAATGCGAATTCCATATCGCGCCCAACCTGGGTCAGCCGCCGATGGCTCTGGTGAAGATCGCATCTGGCGGCGAGCTGTCGCGCGTGATGCTGGCGCTCAAGCGTCTGGAAGCACAGCGGCGCGGCGTCGCCACCATGATTTTCGACGAGGTCGACGCCGGCATCGGCGGCGCGGTGGCGGAGGTGGTGGGGCGCAAGCTCAAGGAGTTGTCGCGCTTCCACCAAATCCTTTGCATCACGCACCTGCCGCAGATCGCCTCCTTCGCCGACCGCCATTTCCGCGTCGAAAAGGAAGAACGCCGCGGCGCGACCAGCAGCAAGGTAACGGAGCTCGACAAGCCGCAACGGGTCGAGGAATTGGCGCGGATGCTGGGAGGGGCCGAGGTCAGCGATCGTTTCCGCCGAGCCGCCCGCGAACTACTGCAGCGCGGGCAGTAGCGCGCGGCTTCTTTTTCGGCCAATCTCGCCGGTCATTCCGAACATCGCGGAGATTTTTTCGCTGCGCAGACTCGGCTCAGAATCATCTGGGACACAACCTACTGGCCGGGCAGCTCGAATTTGCTGAAGAAGCTCCACATCTCTTCGTTGGCGTCGACCAGGTCGGTGCTGCGGCCCAGAATATGTTCGAAACGATCCTGAATCCCGCCCGGCCATACGTGGCCCGCTCCGGTGAATTTCCACAGCACGACCTCGGTCGCGTTCTTGCACGGACCCCAGGCATAGCGAGTCGCCGTGATTCCTTCGTTGCCGGTGCCGGGCTTGCCGGAAAGTGTTGGAGCAACATGCGGCGCCTCGGGACAGCCGTCATACTCGCGCCATTTACCAACCACCTTTTCTACGCCGGGTTGACCCGGGTTGCGCCGGAAAAGCGAGATCACCTGTTTGCCGTAGCCGCCATAATAGTGCACGAAGGGATCATCGACGCTGTTGAATGCCATTACCGGCATGGGATGCTCGGGTGTGAAGTCAACGAGGACCATCGAGCCGGCCACCGGCGCGATAGCCGCGATTTTTCCGGATGCCTGCGCCGCCAGCCGATACGACATCATCCCGCCGTTGGAGATTCCGGTTGAATAGACTCTGCGGCGATTAATTGGAGTGCGCGCGGCAAGATCGTCGATCAGCGCGATCACGAACCCGACGTCGTCCACCTGGTGTGTCATCGCGTAGGTGCAGCAAAAGCCGGCATTCCAGGTGAAGTGATTGCCGAATTTGCCGCTGCCGTTGGGATACACGGCGATGAAACCGTGACGGTCGGCCGTCGCATCCATCTCCGAGTATCCTTCCTGCTGTTTGCCGTTGCTGCCGGCGCCGTGGAAATTGAGCACAAGCGGGAGCGCTTCGCCGCACGCAGCTTGCGGCGGCATGTGGACCAGGTAGCTGCGTTGCACGTCTCCCTGCCTCAGGCTGAATGAATATTCGCCCGGCGCGAGCGCGCGATGCGGCTTGGCGTCGGCCGGCTCGGCCGGGACCGAAAGCTCAGGCAGGAAGGCCGCGGCCAAAAGCACCAATGACACCCCCATCAGGCGACCGATAATCTGCTTAAACAAACACTCACCTCATTCGGCCATGATTTTAGCCAAACGGGTTTGTGACAACCAGCGGCCCCGCGCCAGACGCCGTTTGGTCCGCGAAACTCTTCATGCGCACACCGGGAGATTCGGCGTCTTGACTTAATTAGAATGAATACTCTAATTATTAGAATAGAGGTTCCAATATGACGCGGCTCGCTCTGCATCGTGCGGATGACATTCTCGATGCCACCCGGGGACTGGTGCTGGAAAGAGGCGTGCGCAGCGCCACCGTCGACGCAATCGCACAGCGCAGCGGCGCCCCGGTCGGCTCGCTTTATCATCGCTTCGGATCCCGCGACCGGCTGATGGCGGAAATGTGGATCCGGGCGGTGCGCCGCTCACAGGCGGCGTTTGTGGCCGCGGCGCAACATCGTGATGCAGAGCAGGGAGCGGTTGATGCCGCATTGTCGATCTATCATTTCGTGCAGCATCATCGGGACGACGCCCGGCTGCTCGTTTCATTTCGCCGCGAGGATCTTATCCGCACCGCGCGCTCGCCCAGGCTGTTGCGCGAGCTAAGCGAGCTGAACCAGCCTCTGGAAGCCGCGCTAACGGGGCTCGCACGCCGCCTCTTCGGCAAGGCGAATGCGCACGCGGTGGAACAAACCGTGTTTGCGCTGATCGACATTCCGATGGGAGCCATCCGCCGCCACCTGATTGCCGGCGGCGAGCTTCCGCGCGCCCTGCCTGGTCTGCTCGAGGTGGCGGTGCGCGCGGTCCTGCGGGCTGATCGAGTCGGTGCCCTTTAAACAAGGGAGGTACGATGGCTGTGACTAACCTCGTATTTGCCGCATTGTTCCTGCCTGCCAGCCACTTTGGCCTGTCGAGTTCACGCTTGCGGGATCTGCTGGCCGCAAAGCTGGGCGAGCGGCTCTTCCTCGCGCTGTACAATGTGATCAGCCTGGCGGCCTTCGCATGGCTGATTTTCGCCTACCGGGCCGCGCCCTTGCGTATCCTCTGGGAAGCACCGCCGGCGCTGAAGGTTGCCATCCTACCCGTCGTGCTGCTGGCTTTCGTGCTGGTGGTGGCGGGAATCACCACGCCCAACCCAGCGATAGTCGGCTCGGCGCGCCTGTTCGAGCGTCCCGACATCGTGCGCGGCATCCTCAGAGTTACGCGCAATTCCTTCTTTTGGGGCGTGGGCTTATGGGGGCTGGCCCATCTCGCAGCAACCGGCGACCTCGCCGGCGTGCTCATGTTTACCAGTATTGCGACCTTGGGACTTATCGGCGCGCCGATTCTGGATATCAAGAAGGCGGCGCGCCACGGCGCGCAGTGGAAATCATTTGCCGCCGCCACCTCCAGCCTTCCGTTCGCGGCGATCGCGCAAGGCCGCCAGCGGTTTTCAGCGGCCGAGATCGGATGGTGGCGGTTTGCCCTGGCCGGTATCCTCTTCCTCGCGGCGCTATGGGCTCATCGATGGGCCTTTGGAGTGTCGCCGCTGCCTGCTCCATGACCGCGTTGCAGCCCGAAGCGCAGTCGAATACCGCCAAAACGCTGGTCATCGAGGCCGGCAACGGTCCGCCGCGGTGGCAGCTTGCTATTGCCGCCCGACGGAAGCGCGGCAATGATAAAGCAAGTTTAAAAAATAGGGCGGAGCGGCAATGGCTATAGACCGAAATCGCCTCAAAGACCTCATTGGCGATATCGACGAACTCTTCCAGAGCTTTTCCGCGCCGCTGGGCGAGCGCTCCCGGCAATGGATCGAGACGGCGGTGATGGGCCCGGCGTTTGCTGAGTTACGGGAGTTTATCGAGGCAAGCCGGCCTCCGGTGCTGATGCTGGCCGGGCGTAGCGGGCATGGCAAGTCTTCGGTGATCAACGCGTTGGCGGGAAAGAAGGTTGCGGAAACCGGACACGTCAAGCCCACGACGCCCGAAGCGCTGGCGCACCTGATTACCTTTCCGGAGCGTTTCGCAACCTGGCAGGTGATCGACTCACGGGGGATTTTCGAGACCTCGCCGCCCGGCGGGGCGCCGACGCCCGACGCCACGCAGGCATTGAGCGATGCGATGCTAAAGCATCGGCCCGACGTCGTATTGCACATCATATCGACGCCGGAGGTTCGTGCGCTCTCCAACGATCTGCGGGTGATGTCGGCAATCATGGAAGGCTTGCGCGAGCGCACGGGCGGCCAGACGCCGCTGGTGGTGGTACTCAGCAAGCCCGATATTATCGGCAATCCGCGCGAATGGCCCCCGGAGCGCTATTCGCGCAAGGCCGCGCAGATAAAGGATGCGCTCGACTATTTCGTCAGCGACGCGCTCCAGATCAAAACCGGGTTCCGCCCCGTGGACCTCAACACTCCCTACCGCGGCTACGAGTTCGACGCCAACAATCGCAACGTGTTCTGCGTGGTCCCGGTCTTTGCGCTCGAAGAGGAGCCGGCCTGGAACGTGGAAACGCTGGTGCAGGCGATCGGCGACCGATTGCCCAAGAGCGCGCGCCTGGATTTCTACCAGGCCCAGCAGCGCAAGGAATTTTTGCGCCGGCTGTCCGACTCCGTCATCAAGCGCTTCGCCGCAATCGCGGCCGCGGTCGGCTCCTCGCCGATACCGGTGGCGGATATCGCGGTTCTGACACCATTGCAGTTGATGATGATCGCCGTTATCGCCGGGCTTTCCTGCCAGCAGCTCTCGGTCGGGTCCGCGACGCAGTACCTGGCTGCCGCCGGACTCAACGTCGGCGGCGCCGTAACCATGCGCACGGTGGCGCAGCAGCTCATCAAGCTGATTCCGGGGGCTGGTCCGGCGGTGTCGGGCGGAATCGCCGGGGCAGGAACCTACGCACTGGGCAAGTCGGCGCAGGGCTATTTCTTCTCCGGCGAAATCAGGAAGCCCGAGGAGTTCCAAGAGCGATAGATGATTCAGCTCGTGTGCTGGTTACCCTTACCCTGATCGCGGAAGGGAAGAAAAGATCCCTGCCTCGCCCGCGATGGCACTTACACCCGGATAATGGGGCTGACGACTTTCTCCATCAGGAAGTTGGAGAGGTCGCGCAAGCCCTGGGCGTTGATTTCGTGTCCGCAGTCGTACTCGCGATAGATGAGGGGCACTTTCAGCGAGCGTAGGGATTCCACCGATTGGCGCGCCCGGCCCACATCTATAGCTGGGTCGGCGCTACCGTGCTGGATCAGCGTCGGCAACTGCTGAAGCGCTTCGGCGTCGCCGACCTTTTGGGTCAGCTCGGGTGGAAACCAGGTTGAGATGCCCACCAGCGCGGCAAAGCGCCCGGGCTGGCGCAATGCCAGATTGTAGGCCATCACGCCGCCCTGGCTGAAGCCCAGCAGGATCAGCTTGCGCGCATCGATTGGATAGCGGCCCAATGCTTCGTCCAGGAATGCGGTTGCGGCCTGTACGGCGGGTTCAACGACGGTGTCGGCAGGGCGCGCGCCGCCCATCGAAATCGGGTACCATCCGTAGCCAGGCGCCCCGCCTCCCAACGGCACTTCCATCGGACCCTGGGGGCAGAGCATCAGGAAGCGGCCCTCGCCCACATAGGGCGCCAGCCCAAGCAGGTCGAAGGCGTTGGCGCCCCATCCGTGAAACGCAATGATCGCCGGGAACGGCCCTTCGCCCTCAGGTTCGAACACGGTATGGATGAGTTTCATAACCCTCCGAGTGTGGCGGATGGAGCGATGATATCCCTTTGGCCAGTCCGCGCACCAGCAGACTGCCACAACCCCGCTTGCCAGCGCGCCGTGCGATGGGGCAGCATTCGTATGGGATCGGGATAAGCATGCCAATCTCCCATATAATCGGGACGAGCCAAGCGGGATACGCGCGCGCGGGAACTTGCGCTGCGCATCTTCGGCACCGGCTCCGCCGCCGCGCCAGCGTGGATCTTCTGCTCCTGATCATCGCTGCGGCGTTGGCATCGATAACATCCTGTTCGCCAGGCGGAGGTGCCGTGCGGCCAAACACAATCAGCGTAACGGACGCCGACAACTTCCATGCGGTGACCCTGGTCACCGGAGACACGCTGGTCGTGTCGCTGGCCTCGACACCCGGCACCGGGTTTGGATGGAAGGTGGCGCAAATTGACGACAAGGTGCTGCGTCTGAAGGCCCCTCCCGAGTCGGTTCATGGGGTCAATCCGATGCCCGGCGCGCCAACGACACAAGTTTTCCGCTTTGTCGCCGCAGGCGGCGGCTCGACCGGGCTTGAACTTGAGTATGTGCGGCCGTGGGAGCATAGCGCGAAGGCAGCGCGCGTCTTTCACTTGGGCGTGACCGTCCGCTAGCGCGACGTTGCAGGAATTTTCTATGGACGCGGCGAGCGTCCTGGGCTAAGGAGTTACCATGCCGGAACTCAGAAGCAGAATAGTCACCCAGGGGGTTCAACGTTCCCCCAACCGCGCGATGCTGCGCGCGGTGGGCTTTGGCGACCGCGATTTCAACAAGCCGATCGTGGGAGTGGCCAACGGCTACAGCACAATTACGCCGTGCAACCTCGGGCTTGGCATGCTCTCGGAGCGGGTCCAGGGCGCGGTGAGCAAATCGGGTGCGATGCCGCAGGTGTTCGGCACCATAACGGTGAGCGACGGCATTGCGATGGGCACCGAGGGGATGAAGTATTCGCTGGTTTCGCGCGAAGTCATCGCCGATTCGATCGAGACCGCCTGCAACGCCGAGTCGATGGACGGCGTGGTCACCGTCGGCGGCTGCGACAAGAACATGCCGGGCGCGATGATGGCGATTGCGCGCATGAATATCCCCGCCATCTTCGTTTATGGCGGCACGATCAAACCCGGTCATCACAATGGGCGCGACCTCACCATCGTCAGCGCTTTCGAGGCGGTGGGCGAGTACAGCGCCGGGCGTATCGGCGAAGAAGAACTGATGGCGGTGGAGCGGCGCGCCTGTCCGGGCGCCGGTTCATGCGGCGGGATGTACACCGCCAACACCATGTCCTCGGTGTTCGAGGCGATGGGAATGAGCCTGATGCACTCTTCGACCATGGCCGCCGAGGACCAGGAAAAGGCCGACAGCGCGGCGGAATCGGGCAGGGTGCTGGTGCAAGCGATCGAAAAACAACTGCTGCCGCGCCAGATCCTGACCCGCAAGGCGTTCGAGAACGCGATCGCGGTGGCGATGGCGGTCGGCGGCTCGACCAACGTGATCCTCCATCTGCTGGCGATCGCCCACGCCGCCGAGGTCAAGCTCGCGCTCGACGACTTCGAGGCGATCCGCCGCAAGGTTCCGGTGCTTTGCGACCTAAAGCCGGCCGGGCGCTATGTCGCCACCGATTTGCATCGCGCCGGCGGCATTCCCCAGGTAATGAAAATCCTGCTTGAGCACGGCGTGTTGCACGGCGACGCCATCACCATTACCGGCCAGACCGTAGCAGAACTATTAAAGGATATACCGGCCAAGCCGCGCTCGGATCAGGACGTGATCCGCCCGTGGGAAAAGCCCGTCTACCCGGAGGGTCATCTCGCAATCCTGCGCGGCAACCTGGCGCCCGAGGGATGCGTGGCGAAGATCAGCGGGCTCAAAACGCCGGTCATGACCGGTCCGGCCCGCGTGTTCGAGACCGAGGAAGCCGCGCTGGGAGCGATCCTTGCCGACCGCATCAAGCCCGGCGACGTGATTGTCATCCGCTACGAAGGACCCAAAGGCGGTCCGGGGATGCGGGAGATGTTGTCGCCGACCTCCGCAATTATCGGCAAGGGGCTGGGCGATAGCGTCGGGCTTATCACCGACGGGCGTTTCTCCGGCGGCACCTACGGGATGGTGGTCGGTCATGTGGCGCCTGAAGCCCAGGTCGGCGGTCCGATCGCCCTGATCAAGGAAGGCGATTCAATCACAATCGACGCGCACCAGCGGGTGCTGCAGCTCAACATATCCGACGACGAGATGCGCCAGCGGCGTGAGGCGTGGCGCCCGCCCTCGCCCCGCTACACTCGCGGCGTGCTGGCCAAGTATGCCGCGCAGGTTTCTTCAGCCAGTTTTGGAGCGGTAACAGATTAAATAGCCACAATGATCCTCATTAGACTTGAACCTGCAGTGAGGAGTGAGTAGAGTCCCCTTGCGTAAGCGGGGCTGCTGTCAGATAGACCATAGTTGAGTCGCGTCGGCCCTGGGGGGACACGGTAGGATAGGGCGTGTGCTTCCGGGTGCTGGTGCATCACGCCTGCCCTTTTGATCCTCAGCACAGGACGAGGTCGCACTAAGCACGCCAGCAGTGCGACGCGGACTGCGCCAAAGCCAGGTTCGGTTAACAGTCATGCCGGGGCGGCGTGAGCGCAAAAAGGAGATGACGCGTCAGGCCTTGTTGGAGGCCTCGATTGCGCTTTTTGCCGACCGGGGATTCGACGGCACCCGCATCGAGGACATCACGGAGCGCATCGACCTGGCCAAGGGCGCCTTCTACAACTATTTCGAATCCAAGGAAGCGCTGCTGGCGGAGTTGATCTTCGAAGGCATCGGCATCCTGGAACATGACAATCTAACGACGAGCACCGATGAGCAGCCCGGCGGCCTGGTGCAAGGCTACTGGGAGTTTCTTAACCATCACCCCGAGTATCTGTCGCTCATCCACCAGGCCCTCGGCCTCCTGATGGAAGCACGCGGCGGCAACGAGCGTCTGCGCGAGTCGATTGGGCATTTGCTGCGCCGCCTGACCAGCGGGCTTTCGCCGTTGGGCGGGTCCAGGCAGTGGACCGACGATGAATGTCTGGACATGGCGGCGCTGGTTACGGGAGGTGTGACCGGTTATCGCGCGTTCAGGCTGGCGGCTGGATACGGCCCCGCGACCGCGGCGGTGCAGCGCGCAATAACGGCCGGCCTGGTTCACATGATGGGCGAACTCAAACGCTCGGGCGGCTCGGCGGCCTCCTCATAAGAGGCGGCGCAATCTGGATCAGGCCAGCCCAAGCGGCGGGCCTGCAAGCGCTTCAGATCGTTGTATCGACCGCGTCCTCGCGGTTGGCGGGGACTGGCCGCTTTTCAATGGGCGTCCACGCGCGCAGCTTCTCGCCGAGAAACACCTGGCGCGGGCGCGCGATCTTTTGTTCGGGGTCGCGCACCATTTCGGCCCATTGCGAGAGCCATCCCGAGGTGCGCGGGATCGCGAACAGCACCGGGAACATTTCGGTCGGGAAGCCCATCGCCTGGTAGATTATCCCGGAATAGAAGTCCACATTCGGGTACAGCTTGCGGCTGACGAAGTAGTCGTCCTGCAGGGCGATCCGCTCCAACTCCAGCGCGATGTCAATCAGCGGATTGGCGCCCGTAACCTCGAAGACCTCGTAGGCCATCTTCTTTAAGATTTTCGCGCGCGGGTCGTAATTCTTGTACACCCGATGCCCGAAGCCCATCAGCCGGCCCTCGCCCGCTTTAAACTTTTTGACCGCGTCGGACACGTTCTTGATCGAGCCTATCTGCTCGAGCATCCGCACCACCGCTTCGTTGGCGCCGCCGTGCAGCGGCCCGTACAGTGCCGCAACTGCGGCAGCGGTGGCGGAATAGGGATCGGCCTGCGAGCTGCCCACCGAGCGCATCGCGTTGGTCGAACAGTTCTGCTCATGGTCGGCATGGAGGATAAACAAAATGTCGAGGGCGCGTTCCAGCGTCGGGTTCGGCCGGTAATTGCTCTCGGCCATCCGGAACAGCATCGAGAGGAAATTGCCCGTATAGCTGAGTTCGTTGTTCGGATAGACATACGGCAGACCGCGCGTATGCCGGTAGGCCCAAGCGGCCATGGTCGGCATCTTGCCGATCAGCCGGCGGGTCTGAAGCCGGCGCGACTCCAGATCGTGGATATTGGCCGCGTCGGGATAAAAGGTGGACAGCGCTCCGACCGTTCCCAGCAGCATCCCCATTGGATGGGCGTCGTAGCGGAATCCTTCCATAAACTTTTTGATGTTTTCATGCACCATTGTGTGCACTTTGATGTTATGCTCCCACATCTCCAGGTGCCGGCGGTCGGGCAACTCGCCCTTCACAATCAGGTAGGCGGTCTCCAGGTAATTGCTGTGTTCCGCCAGTTCCTCGATCGGGTAACCGCGGTAGCGCAGGATGCCCTTGTCGCCGTCGATGAAAGTGATCCTGCTCCGGCACGAAGCGGTGTTGGTAAAGGCGGGGTCGTAGGACATCAGGCCGAAGTCATCGCCCGACGACTTTATCTGGCGCAGATCCGAGGCGCGGATCGCGCCGTTTTCGATTGGAATTTCGTACTGTTTGCCGGTGCGGTTGTCGGTGATGGTGAGAGTGTCCTTGGCCATACCCGTACCTCGATTTGCCCTGAGGTTATGTCCATAAAGTTACTGCGTTGCCGTACCTCGACCAAGAGCCGGCGACTACTAATGCGCTGGCTCAAGCCCTTTCCCACTCAATGTTCCGCTCATAGGCCGACGCGACCCGCAGCAGCGTCCCATCCTCGAAATGGCGCCCGGTGAGCATCAGTCCCACCGGCAGGCCCTTTGACATCGCGCACGGAACGCTCAGCGAGGGATGGCCGGTCACGTCGAACGCCATTGTGTTGTTGCCGGTCGCAAAGCCGCGCATCATCTCGTCGTAGGCGCTGAAGTTGGGGTCATGCCGATGAGCCGTGGTCGGCGTGGTGGGCATTGCCAGCACGTCCACCCGCGCCAGCGCCGCGTCGTACTGAGCGCGCAGCCAACTGCGCACGTTCTGCGCCTTGGGATAAATCCGGCCCGGGTAGTGGCGGTTCAGGTAGGTGCCCATCACCAGCATCATCTTGAGCAGCGGCGGCAGTTCCGAGCCTCGCTTGCGCAGCCCTTCGCCGAATGCGCGGGCGAGATGGCCGTTGTAGGGACCCTTGACGTGATGGACCATGACGCTTTGCGCGAACAGCGCCGCCAGCCCTTCCGCCATCACGCCGGTGGAGAAGTGCAGCGCCTCGCGATGGACAGGGATGGATATCTCCTCGACGCGTGCGCCCAGCTTGCTCAACCGATCCATCGCGCCTCGCACCGCCGCATCAACGTCAGCTTCCGACCCGTCCCAGCCGAATCCTTCCCTAACCACCCCGATCCGAAGCCCGGCGATGCCCTTGTCCAGCTCCTGCGAGTAGGCCGCGGGACCGCGGCCGGATACGCTGGCAGCCGGGACCGGATCGGCAATTACCTCCAGCAACAGCGCGACATCCAGGGCCGTGCGCGCCATGGGCCCGGCGTGATCGATAGTCGGATCCATGCCGATGATATCGGTATAGGGTACCAGGCCATGTGTGGGCTTGAGCCCCACCGCGCCGCAAAAGGATGCCGGGATGCGAATCGAGCCGCCCTGGTCGCAACCGATGGTCATGTCGATTCCGTGATAGTAAAGCGCCGCGCCCGAGCCCCCCGATGATCCGCCCGCCAGATGCTCGCGGTTATGCGGGTTACGTACGGGGCCAAAGGCGCTGGTGGCGCCGCTGCCGGAAAACGCCATGTTGTCCATGTTGAGCTTGGCGACGATCTCGGCGCCGGCATCCAGCATTCGGAGCACAATCGTCGCGTCGCGGTCGGGGATGTAGCCCTCCAGGATCAACGAGCCGCAGCTCATCGGCACTCCGGCCAGCAGCACGCAATCCTTGATTCCTATCCGCTTGCCGGCAAGCTTGCCGCTCGTGGCGCCCTTGACCGAGCATCGGCGCAGGATCGCGTTGAGCGGGTCGTCCTTGGGCTGCGGGCGCTGGCCGGGGTCGCGATCGGCATAACGCAGCGGTTCGAGCGCCTCCTGCATCTGCTCGAGCTGGTCGAGCCGCTCGAACATCGGCGCCATGATCGGCAGCAAATGGTCGAGGTCCTGCCGCGTGAGTTCGAAATGATTGATCGCGGCGGCCTCGATAAGGTCATCGCGGCCCGGCGGCCGCATCCCGGTACTCATTGCGTATCTCCTTCTCTGTTACCTCTCCTCCAAAATCGGCCCTTGAGAGGTCGAGTGTTGAGGGTGCGTGATACATCCTCGAGCACGATCACCCACACCTTCTCATGACGTCTCATGTCTTCTCCCACGCGACATTTTGCTCGTAAGCAAACCCGGCACGCAGCAGCGTAGCGTCTTCAAAATGCCGCCCGGTGAGCATCAATCCCACCGGCAACCCGTTCGACTTGGCGCATGGCACGCTCAGCGAGGGATGGCCAGTCACGTCAAACGCCGCGGTGTTGCTTGCCACGTGCCAGCCGCGCATCAACCGCGTATGCTCGTCCACCTTCGGTTCATGCTTGAGCGCCTTGGTGGGAGTAGTGGGCATCGCCAGCAGATCGAAGCGCTCCAGGGCCTGGTCATACTGGGCGCGTAGGTGGCCGCGCAGGTTCTGCGCCTTGGCGTAGATGCGGCCGTGGTAGCGGCGATTGAGATGCGTTCCCACCAGCAGGTTGAGCTTTAGCAGACGCGGCATGTCGTTGCCGTGAACCCGCAGGCGCCGCCCGATCTCTTCGGCCAGATGATAATTGTGGGGCCCGGCGGTATGATGGACCAGGCCATTGCCCCACATCAGGGCCGCCATTCCTTGTGCGGTTACTCCGGTCATGAAACGCGCAGCCCGCCGATGGAGCGGAATAGAAACTTCCTCCACTTTCGCGCCCATGCCGGCCAGCGCGTCGATCGCCTTGCGCACCGCGGCATCGACGTCGCGCTCGGAGGCCTCCCAACCAAAGCCTTCCTGGACCACTCCGATACGCAGCCCGCTCACGCCTTTGTCCAGCCCCTGCGTATAGGCAGCCACGCCAGGTTCACCCCGCCCTGGCTTTGGCGCAACCGGGTCGGCAATGACTTCCAGCAGCAGCGCCACGTCGGCCACCCTGCGCGCCATCGGACCGGTATGGTCGATGGTCGGATCGATGCCGAGGATATTGGTATAGGGTACGAGGCTGTGGGTGGGTTTCAGACCGGCCACGCCGCAGAACGACGCCGGAATGCGGATCGAGCCACCCTGGTCGCCGCCGATGGTCATGTCGATATCGTCGTAATAAAGCGCCGCGCCCGATCCGCTTGAAGAGCCGCCGGTCAGATGCTCGGGGTTGTGCGGATTAAGCACGGCGCCGAAAGCAGAGCTGTCGCCGGCCCCCGAAAACGCCATGTTGTCCATGTTGAGCTTGGCCACGATCTCCGCGCCCGCGTCCAGCATCCGGGTGACGATGGTCGCATCGCGGTCGGGGATATAGCCGTCGAGCAGCAGTGAGCCGCAGCTCATCGGGACGCCGGCGACCAGCACGCAGTCTTTGACGCCGACGCGTTTGCCGGCGAGCTTGCCGCTCTTTGCGCCCTTGACCGAGCATCGCCGCAGGATCGCGTTGAGCGGGTCGTCCTTGCGCTGCGGCCGCTGGCCCGGGTCGCGCTCATAGTACTTGAGCGGACGCGTCGGCTGCGGCATCTGGTCAATTTCGTTAAGGCTGCGCACCATCGCCTCGACCATGGGAAGAAAAGTGCCTAGTTCCTCTTCGGAAAGCTCGAAATGATTAAGCGCGGCAAGCTCGATCAGCTCCTCGCGCCCGAGCGCTCGCATCGCCATCTGCTGACTCCTCCGTAAAACGCAACTTTTAGATGACAGACCGCGACCCTAGCGCTATGCGGGCTGTAGAATCCAGCGCCGGTTTCTGCGCTTGCTGCGTCCGCGGTGACTGCGGGATACTATGCTCAGTAAAACCTCTCAAAGCATCTACGGGCCGGCGCTCCGGCAATGACTTTCTTTTCGCAGGGAGGGCGCATCGAAATGGCTTCCACCAACCAATCTCCATCGGCGGCGGTCCGCGCGCGCGTGAACCACCCGATTATCGATTCGGACGGCCACGCGGTGGAATTCGGCCGCGCGCTTTTCGAATGCATCGCGGAGGTCGGCGGTCCGGGAACGGTCGACCGGCTCCGGCGCCTGATGCCCGTATCGTTTGGCGGGCTATCCTACCAGCAGCGGCGCGAGCAGCGCCTGTGGCGCGGCCCATGGTGGGCGCTGCCAGCGGAGAACACGCTCGACCTGGCCACCGCGACGCTGCCCAGGTTGCTGTACGAGCGCCTGGATGAAATCGGCCTGGACTTCACGGTGCTCTATCCCAGCCTTGCGCTGGTTTTTCCGGAGTTCGAGGACGAAGAACTGCGCCGCGCCGCCTGCCGCGGAGTCAATCTCTATTTCGCCCGGTACTTCGGCGAGTATCGCGACCGGATGGCGCCGGTAGCCACGGTGCCGATGCATAGTCCGCGCGAAGCAATCGAGGAACTGGAATTTGCGGTTGGCACGCTGGGATTCAAGGCGGTCGTGATGCCCAGTTTCGTGCGGCGCCCGATCACGGCGCTGGCCGGAAATACCGAGTCCGCGCGCTTCACCAAGTGGATCGACACCTATTGCCTGGACAGCGAGTATGACTACGATCCGGTGTGGGCCAAGTGCGTTGAGCTCAAGGTCGCTCCCACCTTTCATTCGCTTAGCATGGGGATCGGTTTCCGCGCCTCGATTTCCAATTACATGTACAACCACATCGGCCATTTCGCGGCGTCGGGCGAGGCGTTGTGCAAAGCGTTGTTCATGGGCGGCGTGACGCAGCGGTTTCCCACGCTGAAGTTTGCGTTTCTGGAAGGCGGCGTCGCGTGGGGCGCGGGTCTGTACGCCGATCTGATCGGGCATTGGGAAAAGCGCAACGCGAAGGACGTCGAGCGCTACAATCCGGCGCGGACGGATCGGGAACTCTTTGTGAGCCTCTGCCAGCGCTACGGCGGCAAGCTGATGGAGGACCGTCTCAACTCCCGCGCCCTGACCTTGCCGGTTCCCGACCAGGGAGTGGATCTCCCCAGCCGCGATGACTGGTCGCGCTGCGGCATCAAGTCCGCCGAGGATATCCGCGACCTGTTCGTTCCTCATTTCTACTTCGGATGCGAAGCCGACGATCCCATGAACGCCACCGCCTTTGACACCTCGCGCAACCCCTTCGGCGCCCGGCTCAACGCCATCTTCAGCTCCGATATCGGCCATTGGGATGTTCCCGACATGCGCGAAGTAACCCACGAAGCCCACGAGATGGTGAACAAGGGCTGGATCGATGAGAGCGATTTTCGCCGCTTCGTATTCGAAAATCCGGGCCGGATGTGGCTGGGTATGAACCCGGACTTCTTCAAGGGCACGGTCGTGGAGGATGCGACCCGCACGCTGATGTCCAAGGCTTAAATCGTCTCCCGTCCGTGGATTAGCACACGCAAGGAGGAATCATGATCGAGCTATACACCTGGACCACGCCCAACGGCACCAAAGCTTCGGTGATGCTCGAGGAGATCGGAATGCCATACAACGTTCATCCGGTTAACCTCGGCAAAAACGACCAGAGAACGCCGGAGTTCCTGGCCATCAATCCCAACGGCCGCATCCCGGCGATCATTGATACCGAAGGGCCGGGCGGGAAACCGATTAGCATATTTGAGTCGGGCGCGATCCTGATTTACCTGGCCGAGAAATCGGGCAAGCTGATGCCGCTCGATCCGGCCCGCCGGATCGAGGCGATCGAATGGCTGATGTTCCAGATGGCCGGGGTTGGTCCGATGTTCGGCCAGCTCGGATGGTTCAAGCGCAACGGCGCCGACAATCAGCAAGCCATCACGCGCTACACCGACGAAACGGCTCGTCTGGCCGGAGTACTCGACCAGCGCCTGGGCGCGGCCGAATACCTGGCGGGTGAATTCTCAATCGCGGACATCGCGAATTTCACCTGGGTTGGCATCCTGTCCTTCTTTGGCCTGACGCTCGACAAATGGGCCAACCTGCACCGCTGGCACCAAGCGATCGCGGCACGCCCGGCCGTCCAGCGGGGGCTAAAGGTGCCGGCGGTATAGTTCGCCCTTGAGCGAAAGCCCCGGTAGCGTTCACAATCTCTGTTGATGACGCGCTACCAGGAAATCGCCGCCGAGTTTTATCGCAACCGGCTGCTGTTCGGCACCTCCGAGCAGCCGGGGATTGTTGCGGTCGAGATCGGGCCGCAAAGAGTCGAGATTTTTCGCCGGATGGATGGCAAGCTGGCGCGCGAGATGCAGCCGGCGCAATTCTTCATCCTGCTCGGCGATCCGTCGCTGCTCTCCGGCCTGGCTGCACCCCATTCGATCCGTCAACTGGACGGCGATTTCCCCTTACGCCATATTGCCAGGTTCGATAACCCGGGCGCTCTGGAAGCCGCCAAGCGCCATCTGCGCAAGGGGGCCGCCGGCGGCAGCGAAGTTCCCTACTTCGTGCTGACCGACGGGGTCGAGCAGTTCCTGATGCTGACCGGGATGACGTTTTTTGTGGGCCTGGAGTTCGCGCATCTACGCCGGATGCAAATCGACATCCAGGCCTGCATTACCCCGGGGTTTGAGTTTCCCTCCGGCGCGCGCGAAGGCGACCGCGTGGCCGCGATCGCGATCGCCGATTCGAGCGGTTTCGAGCGCGTCCTGATGGGCTCCGAGATGGACGAGAAGGCGATGCTCGAAGAACTCGTCGCCATCGTCCGCGAGCGCGACCCCGACATTATTGAGGGACACGACCTGTTCCGCTTCGGCCTGGATTACCTGCAGGCGCGCGCGCGGCGGGTTCGCGTCGCGCTGAAGCTGGGCCGCGACGGAAGTGCCCTCAAGGCACGCTCTTCGCGGATGCAAATCGCGGAGCGGACCATCGCCTATCGCCGCTTCGACGTTTACGGGCGCAGCGTGGTCGACACGTGGATGCTGACGCAGCATTACGATATCGCCAGCCGCGAGCTGGAGGGCTTCGGTCTTGAGGATATCGAGCGCCATTTCAAGCTCGCCCATGCCGGACGTAGCTACATCGAACGCGAACGAGTGAGTGATCTCCTGGCCACCGATGCGCCGGCGCTGCGCAACGCGGTGGCGGACAACGCGCGCCAGGTGGCAAAGCTGGCCGAGATGCTCTCGCTCAGCTACTTCGTGCAGGCGCAGATTTTTCCCTATTCCTACCAGAACGTGATCCTGCGCGGGAACGCCACCAAGATCGACTCACTGCTGATGCGCGCTTACCTGGCCGAAAATCATAGCGTGCCGATTCCCGGCGAACCGATCGCATTCGCCGGCGGTCACACCGAGGTCCGCCGGCTCGGCGTGGCCCATCAGGTTGCGCATTGCGACGTCACCTCGCTGTATCCTTCGCTGATGTTGCAATTCGGGCTCGGGCCCGGCGCCGACCGTCTGCGCGTGTTCCTCAAGATGCTGGAGCAGTTGCGCACTTTCCGCGTGCAGGCCAAGGCGGCGGCGCGCGAGGTGTCCGGCACGGAGCGGCGCTACATCGAGGCGTTGCAGCAGACGGTCAAAATCCTGGTCAACTCCTTTTACGGCTACCTGGGCTTTTCGATGGGCCATTTCAACGACTACGCGCAGGCGCAGGACGTCACCCGCCGCGGCCGGGAACTGATCCAGCGCGCGATGACGGAACTGGAGGCGCGCAGCGCACAGGTAATCGAATGTGATACCGACGGCATCTACTTCGTGACGCCCCCCGGATGCGCCGGTGACCGCGAGCAGGACGAATTGCTCGACAGTATCGCAGGTGCGCTGCCCGAAGGGATTAAACTCGAAATCGACGGACGCTATCCGGCGATGTTCAGCTACAAGATGAAGAATTACGTCCTCATCGACGAGACGGGCGAGCTGACGATTCGCGGCTCGGGGCTTAAATCGCGTGGACTGGAACGCTTTCAGCGGCGCTTCATGGAGGAGATGTTCCGCCTGATGCTGGAGGACAAGCGGGGCGAGATACCGGAGTTGCTAAATGCATTCAAACAGCGCATCGCCGAGCACCGGATGCCAATTCGCGAGCTGATGAAAACCGACACGTTGCAGGATTCGCTCGAAGTTTATCGGCAAAAGATCAGCGGCAAGCGCCGCAACGTGGCGGCCGCCTATGAACTGGCGCTCAAGGCGTCGCGTCCCTACAACAGCGGCGATCAGATCTCCTACTACGTGACCGGCAAGGGACTGCGCGTCAAGGTCAGCGCCGCCGCGAGGCTCGTTTCAGAACATGACCCGGCTCATCCCGATGAGAACGTCGAGTACTACCAGGCCAAGCTCGACGAGCTGTATGCCAAGTTCAAGCCCTACATCGATCGCGCCGGCCTGTTCGATGCCGCGGCGCTGGTGCCGCCCGAGGAACGGATGCAGCAGGAACTGATTGCCCCGTCCGCATCGGACGCCGACGCGGATTGAGAACTGCGTGGTCCCGGCAATCGGAACGCCGTTGACCGCGCCGCCAGGTGCGGCGGCGCGAGATCGCAATTCTCGATCCTGCCGGCCAGCGTTCCAGGAACGGATGTCGCAAGAGCTGCACTAACCTGACGATGGATTTCAGCCGCCGCTGACTCGACCCAGGCGTAGCTTCTTGCAGTCCCAGGGAAAAGTCTGATTCCGTGGATTACCTTTAAGCTTTGGACTTGTTCAGGATCACGGCGGCGCGAACGAGAGTCTTCAACGCCTCCTCGTCTATCTTCTCGTCCTCGTGAAAGTCGATGGCACGCCTTGTATTCCCCTCAAGACTGGAGTTGAAGAGGTGCGAAGGATCCTTCAGTGCCGCCCCTTTAGCGAAGGTCATCTTCACTATGTTCTTGTAAGTCTCGCCGGTGCAGATCAATCCGTCGTGCGACCACACCGGAACCCCTCTCCACTTCCACTCCTCAACGACTTCGGGATCGGCTTCCTTGACTAAGGAACGAAGCAGGCTGAGTATCTTGCCCCGCCAGTCGCCTAGCTCCTTGATTCTCGCGTCTATCAGCTGAGAAGGAGACTCGCCTTTCGGCGACCCGCTCTTCTTCATACCCGTTTCTCCTTCTTGGTCCCGACGCTTTGATAAATGTGTGTTATCGCCACCGTGCCGATTCTACCCGGGAATGACACGAAGCGCGCCGGCAAAGCGCGAACTCTAAACGGACACGGAGCTGGCCTTGAATCGTGCCGGCGGACTTCAATCCATCCGCGCCAGGACCTGCTCCAGTTGCGCAAAGAACCGCTGCCACCCGCCCTTGGCTCCCTCGTAGGCCTGCTGCTGATCCGGCCGGAAGCCCGACTGCTCCATACGCAGATGGGTCCCCGTGCTCGTGGGGGTGAGGGTCCAAGTGACCACGCTCTCCAGACCATAGGCACCCCAAGTGTAAGACAGCGTTTTGTTCGGCTCGACTGCCAGGACCTGACAGTCGACAGCGCCCCAGTCTGCACGAAGACTGAAACGATGGTCCACTACAGGCTTGAAGTCGTTCTTCATCAGCCACTCCTCGATCAGGTGTGGCTGCGTGAGCGCGCGCCAGATCTTTTCCGGCGGATAAGGGATTTCGCGTTCGACAATGACGGAAAGTTTTTCGGTCGCGGGTTTGCTCATTGGTCCATCCTCTTGAGTAGATTTTCGAGGCGGTCGAAACGGCTTTGCCAGAAGCCGGCCATTTGGCTTGTCCAGTCGATCAGCGGAGCCAGGGCGCCGAGCTGCGCCCTGTAGTGCGTCTGGCGACCTTTGTGGCGGTCGCGCACCAACCCCGCCTGCTTCAGCACGCCGAGATGCTTTGAGACGGCCGGTTGCGAGACCCCGGCGCGAGCCGCCAGGGCCCCGACGGTCTGCTCTCCGTCGCGGCACAATCGCTCGAAGATAGCCCGCCGAGTCGGATCGGCGAGCGTTCTGAAGAGCACATCGTAGGCGTTCGCCATTTGGGATCAATAACCTGCCGGTTATTAATTGATATATAACCGTCGAGCTATGTGTGAGTCAAGCAGGAACGTGGAGCGGCACGATGATCCTCATCGCGTTAGCCTCCGGTCATGTGTGGCCCGCCGGCTCTCCGGGGTTGGCGTCATTCGCCCACGATCCGGGCGATGACGGCGCGAGCGCAGTCACGCGCCGCACCGCCAGACGCTATAGATATGTCTCCCTCCGCCGCTTCACTTGCGCGCTGCTCGGACCGTGTCGAAACCCATGTCTATCAAGAGCTTTGGAAGATTCTTATCGAATTGTCTTTCCGCAGAGGACGCGAGATTCAGGAATCGACCAGGTAGAGGCGCCATCTATCGGGCACGCCTTTGAGTTTGTGAACTCCGCGACTCTTGAACTTGATTTCCGACTGAGCCACGAGGTCCCTGACCGTGCTCGAGACCAGCACTTCGCTGGCGCCCGCTTTAGCAGCTACCCGTGCGCCAATATGAATCGCGATACCGACGACCTCATCTCCGATCAGTTGGTACTCGCCCGTGTGCAGGCCCGCTCTGATCTCCAGCCCGAAAGTGCGGACGGCCTCGCGAATTGCAGCCGCGCATCGAATCGCCTTGAGGGGCGCTTCGAATGTGGCGAGCATTCCGTCGCCGGTTGTGATCACCTCTCTTCCACGGCTCGCGCGAAGTTCTCTACGGACCGCAGCGTAATAGTGATTCATTACCTCGGACCAGTGGCGGTCGCCCAATCGCGCGGCTTTCTCCGTCGAGCGTACAATATCGACAAACAGTATAGTGGCGATCATGCGATCGCGCTCGGCGTCCTGGCGCGCAGGACGCCGCTGGATGGGCACGCTCTCCAGTAGTCTTTCATATCGATGGCCCACCCGCCGTGAAATCGCGTTTTTGACGTAGTCTCTTGCGCGCTTCTCCGTGCCACAGCAAACAGTTTTCCGCCGGGGCGGACTAGCCCAGTAAATACGCCTGGCGTGACCTGCTCCACGTACCTCGACGGCGCCCCACTTCAAGAGCACATTGGACCCAACCCGGCGCACCGACCACGCTTTTGGACGTGTACCCGGATACATTCGAATGATGAACTCCGATGCGGAGGAACTTCGCCATTGGCGTGCCTCTTTGCTTCGCAATGTTTAACCGGGCCGGATGTAAAGTCTGGTCACGCGGGCCGACGTTTTGCAACGAGTGCAAGAAGTTTCGAAGCGGCGGAAAAACGGCTGTCTAAAAGGGATGAACTGAAAGCATCACGATATTTTGCGGGATTCTCGCATTGCCGCCAATCTTATCCCTTCTTGGGAGCTGAACTCTACGATTTGCGCGAGGATGACCAATACTCACTTCCTCCGATCGTAGGCGGCCCGTGACTATAAAGTCAGATTACACCCTCCTTGTGCAGCCGATCGATGTCCTCCCACTTATAACCGAGCAACTCGCTAAGTACCAGTTCGGTGTGTTCACCGTGTTCGGGCGCGCGGCCGCGCGGTTCTCCCGGAGTTGCACTTAGCCTGACAGGTAGTCCCAACAGCTTCATCGCGCCCAGGGACGGGTGCTCGTAATCGACAATGTATTCGTTCGCTATTACCTGAGGATCGTTCTCGAGATCGGAAATGGTATTGACCACCGTGAAGATGAAGTCGCCTCCTTCACGCAAAGCGCTCAGCCAATAATCCCGCGGTTTGGTCAGAAACACGGAGTCAAGAACCGCGATGCATTGCCGGCAGTTCTTGCTGCGCGCCGCCATATTCACAAAGCGTGGGTCCTCGACGATCGCTTCCAGCCCCATTGTTCGGCAAAAATCCTTCCAGTAGCGATCGGCTTGCATCATCGCGAGAGCAAGCCATTTGTCGTCAGCACACTTATAGTGATTAAACAAAGGATTATAGGTCGCCTCGCGTCCGGCCTTGCCGATTTCCTTGCCTACAATTCCTTTGGAGGAAACGCTCAAGCCCTGTAGCGCCATCATCGAACCGAGATGCGAGGCATCGACCTCCTGCCCCACGCCCAGACGTTCGCGGGCGACCAACGCCATCACAATGCCAAAAGCGAGCATGATGCCGCCCATCTGGTCGGCGACGCCGCCACTAATATTGAGAGGCTCGGAGACCGGTTGATTGACCGAGTATAGAAATCCTGAGCGCGCCTGGCCCAGGCCGTCGAAGCTCGGCTGGTCGGCGTCGGGACCCAGAGGGCCATAACCGGAAGCGCTGGCGTATATGAGGCGCGGGTTGTAACGACGCAGGGTCTCATAGTCTAGACCTAAGCGGCGCGCTACTCCCTTTCGAAAGTTTTGTACGAAGACGTCGCTCTGTTGCGCGAGTTTACAGACTGTTTCGTGGCCTTCGGGATGCTTCAAGTTTAATGCGACACTCTTTTTGTGACGGTTGTTGGCCTCCAGGTAGAAGTTGCGTCCCGGTCCACTACTGACACCGGTTCCACCGACTGAGGCTAACCCTCGGCCGGGATCGCCATTTTTTGCCTCTTCGATCTTGATTACTTCGGCGCCGAAGTCGGCGAGCATCGTGGTTGAGAACGGCCCCTGCTGCCAAATCGTCCAATCGACGACCCTTATTCCATTAAGCGGTCCGCTCACGTGATTCTCCTAAGCATGATTATTGACCCTCTCTAGCCACCGATAGAGTCGATGTCAACGTAGCTGCGAGCGGCTGATTACGGCCGGACGCGTAGATAGCCGGGTTGGTTCGTGACGACTCTGACCACCATTTACCCCCTCAGATACTCGCCACCAGGAGTTCTTCGGAATTATTTGGCGGACGAAGGCCATCTGTCCTGCCCGCGAAGTAGCGCTGGGCAAGGCTGGCTGCCGACACGTGCTGGACTTTCCTAAGGCCGGCATCGCGCGCCAGCGTCAGCATCCCTGTCGGCGTGAAGAAGCTGATGAAGGGCGTCCCACTTGCTCGCGCTCCCTTCTCCGCTTGCTGAACTCCGGGACGCACCTCTGGCTCCGCGAGCTCCAGCGGCAGTAGGAAGGTCATTGCGAACGTGGATCCTGAGGCGAGCGCAGCGACTTGGCGCAGCGTGGCCGCGATCGCGTCCTTGGTCAGGTACATGCTCACGCCAGTGGAGGCCGCGACTGCAGGCTGGCTGGCATCGAAGCCCGCGGCGGCCAGACCTTCCCACCAGGGGTCACCCGCCTCGAAGTCCACCGGTACGAACCGCAGGCAATCAGGTATCCCGTAGCCGAGTTCCATTAAGCGCTGTCGCTTCCAGGCCTGGGGACCAGGCCGGTCTACCTCAAATACCCGCATGCCGCGCGCCATTTCCGGCCTGCGCTGGACGAAAGTATCGAGGCCGGCTCCGAGAATAACGTACTGGCGGACGCCGCGGCCAACTTGTTCCACAATCAGATCCTCGATGAAGCGAGCACGGGCCACGATGGAGGCGCGGAAGGGGCTCGTGCCCTGTGGGTCCATGTCGGGGCGGCGGCGCCAGCCGTCGTCCGGAGCCACCAGCTTGAGGCCAATTTCGTCTTCGAGCACGTGCGGAGGCGGGTCGACTTGGACGTGCATGGCCCGCCACAAGGCGACCCGCACCGCCGTGCTTTCTGGCGCCGCAGTTCGCTCATCCTGCATGATGTTCTCTCTCTGCTTCCGATCTGGATTCTTCCGGCCGCCTTGGCTGATGGGAATGCTACAACGCGCGCGACTGCCTTCGAGCCGTTCTATAAGTGTATCGGGCTTGCAGCGGGAATCGTATGGTTAAGGTTTCCTCGATCCTACGCGTCTCACACACAACTGGAAAGAAGTTCTTCGATGTAAAACGAACCCAAGACAGTCATCTATAACGGCGAAACAAATCGCCTTCATCTAACCGAAGAGCAATAGATAGAATAATTAGCGGGAGCCAACCCTTTGTTTTCGGCGGGAGGTTTTAAAAATGGCAGAAGAAAAGAAACTGAGCGGGCCTGACTTCGCGCAAGGGGTCTCTCTGACCGAGTTTAGTGACGGCGGCATGCTGCAGGGCCACACCATGGGGGAGCCCATACTGGTGGCTCGGTGCGCCGACACCTTCTTCGCCATAAGCGCGTCCTGCACCCATTATGGCGCCCCGCTGGCCGAAGGCCTGTTGGTGGAGGATACCGTCCGATGCCCGTGGCATCACGCCTGTTTCAGTCTTCGCACGGGTGAGGCGCTTCGTGCTCCGGGGCTTGACCCGGTCAGTTCGTGGAAGGTTGAAACCAGCGGCGGCAAACTCTTCGTGCGCGAAAAGCAGCCTGCCAAGAAACGGCCGGCTGGGCCCGCCAAGGCGCCGCAAAACGTCATCATCGTGGGAGGCGGCGCCGCAGGTAATGCCGCCGCGGAAATGTTGCGGCGAGAGGGATATTCTGGCGGCGTCGCGATGATCAGCGCGGATGAGGCCGTTCCGTATGACCGGCCAAATCTGTCGAAGGACTTTCTTGCCGGTAGCGCGACGGAGGAGTGGATCCCACTGCGCTCGATGGACTTCTACCGCGAGCGCGAGATCGAACTGCTGCTGAATAGACGGGTCGCCACCATCGATCCAGTGGAGAGAAACGTCGCGCTGGCCGACGGCGGTCAGCGCAAATTTGATGCCTTGCTCCTCGCGATGGGCGCCGAGCCCGTGAGGCTCAAGATTCCCGGCGAGGACTCTCCGCATGTTTGCTACTTGCGCTCGCTGAGTGATTGCCGCGTGATCATTGGCAAGGCCGCCGGGGCTAAACGAGTCGTGCTGGTAGGGGCGAGTTTCATTGCGATGGAGGTTGCGGCTTCCTTGATTCAGAGAAAGCTCCAGGTCCACGTCGTCGCGCCCGAGGCGGTGCCGATGGAAAGGACTCTCGGACCGCAGGTGGGCGAATATCTGCGGCGTCTGCACGAACGCAACGGTGTGCTGTTCCATCTGCAGCAGAGTGTTGCCGCGATAGGCGAACGCAAGGTCACGCTCAAGAACGGCGAGGCGATCGACGCCGACCTCGTTGTGATCGGGATCGGCGTCAAGCCGCTGACCGATCTTGCCGAGCGGGCGGGGATAAAAACCGATAACGGCGTATGGGTAAACGAGTATCTCGAGACCGGCGTTCCCCGGATCTTCGCCGCTGGAGACATCGCACGCTGGCCCGATCCTCTCACGGGCGACAATATTCGCGTCGAGCATTGGGTGGTGGCCGAACGCCAGGGACAGACGGCGGCACGCAACATACTCGGCCGCCGCGAGCGGTTCGACACGGTGCCGTTCTTCTGGACGAGCCAATACGATTTTACGCTGAACTACGTCGGTCATGCCGAGAAGTGGGACCAGCTGGATGTGGAGGGCAGTCTCGAAGACCACAACTGCAAGCTGTCATTTAGGCGCGCTGGCAGGACGCTCGCCGTGGCCACAGTCGGGCGCGACCGCGAGAGCCTGGAACACGAAGTTACGATGGAGAGAGCGGTCCAGGCGAGTTCAGGCCCCCTGGCTACGAACTGAGGATCGTTGCCGCATCGACGAACAACGGATGATCCACCGCCGCATCTGGTGCAAAATCGAGTTAAGAACCGATCACGCCGCCGGAAGTAGTCTTAGGCGTTTTCAGCAGAGCCTGGCTCAAGGTCAAGCTCTCCAACCGTGAAGGAGTTTTCAATGTCTGCCACACCGCCAACCGTTGTTGCTCAACTCGTCGAGACCATGCGTGCGCTAGCCGGCTCGCATCCCGGGTTCCGTCCTGTTCACGCCAAGGGCATCGTCTGCTCGGGCACTTTTCGCGGCGCACCGCCGGCGCGCGGTGTGACCCGGGCGCTGCACCTGCAGGGCCAGACGATCCCAACCGTCATCCGCTTTTCCAATTCGAGCGGGAATCCGGATGTGCACGACGGCGTCGCCAACGCGCGGGCACTGGCCGTGAAATTTCAGTTACCCGATGGCAAAAACGCCGACGTCCTGGCGCTCTCTATCGAAGGGTTTCCCGCGCGGACCCCTGAAGAGTTTCTCGCGTTCTTGCGGGCGCAGCTCCCGGACCCCGCTACCGGTCAGCCCGCGCCCGACGCGGTCCCACGGTTTCTAAACGATCACCCCGCCACCCGCGGCTTCATCGAGCGACTGATGCAGAAACCGGTGCCCGCTAGCTACGGCCAGGCCAGCTACCATTCGGAGCATGCCTTCCTGTTCACTGCCGCAGATGGCAGCAGGCGATTCGGCCGTTATCGCTGGCTGCCAGAGGCGGGAGAAGCCTATCTCTCCCCCGACGATGCGAGCAAACGCAGCGCGAACTTTCTGCGCGAGGAGTTGGAGAGCCGCTTGCAGAAAAGTCCGGTCGTGCTCCGCCTTCTGTTGCAATTGGCCAGGGAGGGCGATCCAACTGACGACATAGACGCCTTATGGGCGGCGGACCGGGGGCTGGTCGAGCTGGGGCGCCTGGAGGTGACCGCCATCTCTCCCACAAGCGCGGCCGATGAGCGCCGCTTGGTGTTCGACCCCATCAACTTGACGGACGGCATCGATCTCTCGGGCGATCCGATTCTGCTCGCCCGATCGGCCGCTTACTCCATCTCGTATGACCACCGCAGCAAGGGGGATTGAGGCACGAGGTGTCAGACTGATGCATGCTTCCTGAAAACCGGGCTCGAAACTCGGAACGGTATCTTGCTGTTCGTTTCAATTTGCCCGTCCGGGTTGTGGCTAAGGAACGTCCCGTGGAACATCCCACTCTTTATCGCACGATACAGATAGACGGGGTCTCCATCTTTTACAGAGAAGCCGGGCCCAAAGACGCGCCGGTACTGGTTTTGCTGCATGGTCTTCCCTCTTCATCGCGGATGTTCGAGCCGCTCTTCGCACGGCTTTCCGATCGCTATTATCTCGTCGCGCCCGATTACCCGGGCTTCGGGCACAGCGACTGGCCGGACCCGAGAAGATTCGCCTATAAGTTCGATCACTACGCCGAGATCATGAATCGCTTCACCCAGGCGCTGGGCCTCGTGCGCTATACGCTCTACATGCAGGACTATGGCGGTCCCGTGGGCTTTCGCATGGCGTTGGCCTATCCGGACCGCATCGAAGCCCTTATCGTCCAGAATGCCGTGGCTCACGACGAAGGTCTGGGGCCGCTTTGGGCGACGCGGCGAGCCTTTTGGGCGGAGCGCCCTGCCAATGAAGACTCGTTGCGCACGAACTTGCTGTCGCTAGCCGCGGCACGGCTGCGCCATGTCGGAAGCGATCCGCGAGTGGAACGATATGACCCGGATCTCTGGACAGACGAATTCGCTTTCCTCAACAGCCCCCGCCAGGCAGATATCCAAAGCGATCTGTTTTTTGACTACCGCACTAACGTTGCTGCTTATCCTGCATGGCAAGCCTGGCTTCGTAAGACTCAGCCGAGAACTCTCGTGTTATGGGGAAAATATGACCCATCGTTTGACATTTCAGAGCCTGAGGCTTATCGGCGCGACCTGCCTGACGCCTGCATCCACATTCTTGAAGCGGGGCATTTCGCGCTGGACACCGCCGCTGACCAGATCGCAATGCTCATCCGTCAGTTCGTCGAAAGAGCGGAACGATCATGAAAGCATGGCGTGATCGACGCATCCTGGATTTATTTGGAATCGAGTTGCCGATCATCCTGGCGCCGATGGCTGGCCCTGGTACTCCTGAGTTAGCGATCGCAGTCAGCGAGGCAGGCGGGTTGGGTTCCTTGCCGTGCGCACAACTGAGTAGCAGCGATGTACGCGCCGCGATCGAAACGATACGCCGCACAACCTCGCGACCGATTAATCTCAACTTCTTCTGTCACACGGCGCCGGCTTTCGACCAGGACCGAGACATTGCATGGCGCACGCTGCTCAAACCCTATTACCTCCAGCTGGGACTAAATCCGGAAGCTCCGCTTGCCCCTGCTTCCCGCAAACCTTTCGATCACGAATCGTGCATGCTTATAGAGGAGTTCAAGCCCGAAATTGTCAGCTTTCATTTCGGTCTGCCGGAGCAGGGATTGCTCGACCGCGTCAAGGCCGCACAGGCGCGCGTGATCGCCTCAGCCACGACGGTGCGGGAAGCACGATGGCTCGAATCGCACGGCTGCGACGCGATCATTGCGATGGGTTTCGAAGCGGGCGGCCATCGCGGGAACTTTCTTTCGGACGATATGGCGCGGCAGGTCGGAACCTTTGCACTGGTGCCGCAGATCGTTGACACGATCAAGGTCCCGGTCATCGCGGCGGGAGGAGTCGCCGACGCTCGCGGAATCGTCGCGGCGCTCGCGCTGGGCGCGTCAGCTGTCCAAATTGGCACGGCATACCTGTTTTGTCCTGAAGCGCGCGTGCCTCCGCTGCACCTCGAAGCGCTCACCAACGCGGCCGACGACGATACAATGCTCACCAATGTGTTCACCGGTCGTCCTGCGCGGGGCATCGTGAATCGCTTGATGTTGGAAGCCGGTCCGATGGCTTCAACCTTGCCGGATTTTCCACTCGCGAGCAGCGCGGTTGGGCCGCTCAGGGCTATGTCCGAACCAGCCGGCTCGCGCGACTTTATGAATCTTTGGTCGGGTCAGGCCGCCCGCCTAGCGCGGCGCGGCGTCCCGGCGGGCGAGATGACTCGCGCTTTGGCTTCTGAAGCCTTGGCAAAGTTGTAATTCGTTTTGACAGGTCTCCTGCTCGCTCGCCGCTTCCTTGATGGTACACTCCTGCAATTGGAACAGGATCATCAAGGCGCGCGTTATCGGTGCGCGCTGTGGGTGGATTGCAGGAAACAAAACGTCCACTCAGGGGACGGCGTCCGTGAAGCCCCCTCCAGCGGGATGCAGGTTTCCGCTACCGGTTTATGAGCAGAGGTCTTATGCTGTTGTGGTGAGCCGACCACTGCTTGTCATTGATGGTGATTCGTTTGCGCATCGCGCCTATCACGCAATTCCCAAATCGATCCGCCGGCACGGCAATAAAGGCGCGGGCGCGATCGTCGGCTTTGCGAACTTTTTGTTGCGGCTCTACAACGCGGAGCAGCCTCGGGCCGTCCTGGTCGGCTGGGATACGCTCGATGCACCGACCTATCGTCACCGGGCCTTCGCGCCCTATCAGGGCGGCCGCGAGTTCGATGCCGAACTGATTGACCAGCTTGATGTGTTGCCGCAGTTCGTTACTGCGTGTGGTTTTGCTTGCGCGAAAGCTCCGGGTTACGAGGCGGATGATTTTCTTGCGGCCGCAGTCGCCGATGAGGAGGGGCGCGGCGGAACGGCCGTCGTGGCGAGCGGAGACCGCGACGCGTTTCAGCTCGCCTCGGAATCGACGACGATTCTCCAGCCTGTCCGTGCCGGTGAAATGGCACGTATCGGACCCGCAGAGGTACGGGAGCGCTACGGTGTAGAACCCAGACAGGTGCCCGACTTCATCGCGCTGCGGGGCGATCCGTCCGACAAGCTCCCGGGTGCGGCGGGCGTCGGCCCGAAGGGTGCCGCCGGCATTCTGCGTCGATACGGCACCCTGGAGGACGCGCTCGCTCAGGGCAGGTTCAAGGAGCAAGCCGATGAGCTGCGCCTCTTTCGCTGGATCGCGACCATGGACAAATCGGCGCCTGTTCCCTCGCTTCCAGACCAGACGCCAACCTGGGCGAAAGCCTCCGCTCTGGCTCGCGGGTGGGAGCTGAATCGTCTGGCCGAGCGCCTCGACGTGCTCGCCGCTTCGAAAACATGAAAGAAACATCGCGGAAGTGGATATCGCGATTGAGGTAGTAGTGAAGACCGCTTTCGACAATTCCTATAACTATTCAGCACCCTGATAGTTTAGTTCAACGGTTTATGTCCAAGCCCATCTGCCAGGCCCGCATGGCCTTCACGATTCGCTCAAGGTCTACACTCACGCCTAATTTCTGAAAGGCCCGCCGTTGGTCCGGCTATCAGGCGCTCACGCTGGTCCCGCGATAGTAATGACGGAGGATCTCCGTGTAAGTCTTGCCGTCATTTGCCATGACCGCGGCGCCGATCTGGCACAGCCCGACTCCATGGCCCCAGCCGGCTCCGCTCAGAACAAAGCGGCCTGACTCCTGGTCTATGACGAACGCGGAGCTATAGAGATGCGTGCGCGACAGAGCGCGGCGAATTTCCAATTCTTTACCAATCGTGATGTAGTCGCGTTGCCCAGTTATCTTCAGACGATATATTCGGCCTGAAGGTCCGCGAGCTAAAGCCCGCATCTCGCAGATCGGACCAAGATCCACGGCAAGCCTGGACCCGATCAGATCGGCGAGTTCTTCGGGCGTGTGCGCGACGCGCCAGCGATAGAAATCACGCGTTTGTTGGTCGAATCCAGGGAGAAGGCGTGCAAGAAGCTCCGCATCCTGGGTACTACAGTATGCAGGCGGGTTGGAGCGTATCCATATCTCGTGGTGGGTCGGGCGTCCCTGTTCGCCATTTGCGGGACCGTCGTAAACCGATTCAAGGTAGGGAACATCTACATCTTCCCAGGCGGTGGCATAACGCTCGGTGATTCCGCCGCAGGATTTGGAAAACCGTGCGTCGCAGATCTTGCCGTCGCAGCGAAGAAACTCGCCCGCCGTTGCGCGAACGGCTTGCGCCGCGGCGGGGGAAAATGCCTTCGTGATGCCCTGGTAGCGCTGGCAATGGTCGTCGGCGCACACATCGAAATCCACATGAGCTTCGCGCCCGTACCAGCGCAAGATTTCGTGCGAATCGAGACCCTGACTTCCCCCTCTCCCGGCGGAAACAATATTCGCTTTCGGACAGCACAGCCAACTGCGTGAAATCACCGCGTGAGCTTTCAGCAGTTCGATCGGACACGACGCACTCATCTCGGATGAGATCACACTCGTGACGTACTCTTCGAGCTGGACCTGGTTGATCACGGTCAGCCCGGCTTCCCGCTTCACGAGGCGAAAAACCCCGCGGAACACCTGCCGCTCCTTGCGTTCCCAATGAAAGCCGATGCCGATCTTAACGTCACCCAGCGCAAATGCGCATGATGCAACGTCCGACGGAGTAAGCGTGACTTCAGAATCAAATCGGTATCGCCCGGGCGGGTACGGCTTGCCGGAAGCGTCATTAAACGCGCCGGTTAATTCGACTTCAACAGCCGATCGTCCTTCAATCAGCCCTACCGATATGTTCAACGCTGACTCTCCAGCTTCTTCGCAACTTCCTGAAACTGATCGTGTGGCAAAGTGACCTCGCGAAAAATTGCTGCAATCGCGTCACCTGTTATTCTTTCGAAATCAGGTGCCAGCGGCACCACAAATATTCCACACAAATCAATCGATGCCGGACTCACCGTGAACTCGCCCGTGTAAAAAACCTGCGGCCGATGCTTTCCTCGCGGAAACAGATAGGTGACCCACTCCCCGCTTTCATGAAAGACAACGATGTTGACCATCGGTTCTGCCGGTTTGCCAGTGATCCGAGCGAGCAAATCGATGACTCGATCCATTCGATGGATCAAACTGGGCCGGTCCCGGCCGCGAAGTAAGAACACGTTTCTTGCGTAGTTAGGCACGACCACGCCGGTCAGCCCGGCCGTGTCGCTTCGGATCGGAAACAATCCTCGCGCGCCGGCCTGAAAGTGCAGGTGATCGGGCGCGGAGGCTCCGCATTCGGGGCCGTTATAGATGACGAAATAGCCAGGCAGGGATGCCGCAAGCTCCAGCATCTTTCCGAACTGGTTTGTGATGCTCTGCAAGCGGTGTTCTCTATGGGTAATCGTCAGGTGACGATCCACGATCGGAAAGGGATTACAGTAGATCGTCAAGTCCTCATCGTAACGCAAACCTTCCTCCTCAGGAGGAAGATTATCCGCGCACAGGAAGCAGGGGCGTTTCGCAACTGACTCGCGGTCGACGGGCGCCGTTGTACTAACTACACGATGGGGAATGTGGCGGATGAAGACATCGTACCAATCGATCCGTACCGGACGTGTCTTAGCCAGCGCGAGGCCCTCAATTCCTTTCGCGAGCAGCGGCCATGCATGCGCCTGCCGTTCAAACAGTTCTTCTATTTCGTGGATCATCCCCGCATTCGAGCCTGAATCTCGATAGTCCGAAGCCAGTCTTTGTAGAGGTCGTATCGATTCGCAACCTCGAGCGGCAGCGCGCTGTCGCTATTGCCTTCCCAGCGGCGGCAAAGATAAACCGACTCATAGATCCGGCCGATCTCATAATCACGGCTGATGCGCAATGCTACGGCGTAATCCTCGCCGTAGCTGACATTGGGAAATCCGATGTCCCGCACCACCGCGGTGTTGAATGCGCGCGGCGCGCCGAGACCGTTGATACGCAGCGCATTGTTTCTTCCGTTCTCGCGGCTCCACTCGCGGTGATCGATTAGACCGGGCGGAATCTCATTCAACGAAAAGTCGACCATCGTGTAGGAGCCGATGACCATCGCATAAGGTCCGGCTTCAAGTGCCGCTACAATGCGCCGCAGCACGCCGTCATTGCTATACAAGTCGTCGGAGTCAAGTTGGATGGCGTATTGTCCGCATTCCCGGGAGTAGATCGCCTCGTTCCAGCATCCGCCGATTCCAAGGTCCCGCCGTTTCGGAACTATATGCTTGAGACGCGGATCGCGAATGCCGCGCAGGATTTCCGTCGTCCGATCGGTCGAATGGTTATCCACGACGATTACATTGAATGAGAAATCGGCACGCTGGACGAGGACACTTTGAACGGCCTCGAGAATGGTGCGCTCGCGATCGCGAACCGGGATGACGACGCTGGCTTTTACCGGAAATGGCTCCGGCGCGGCCGGGACTTTCTCGAAGTGCGGCTCCAAACAGGCGCCGATCCGTTTGAGGTGCGCCGTCGCAATGCGCTCCATTTCGATTTGGTAATCGCGATTGCGCGGGTCCACATAGTCGAATTGTTTTTGACCCGTGGGCCGCGTATCAATCATCGATGCGCCGTACAAAGGCTCGGGAATCCGCCCGACGGCGCGTTTTTCTGAAATGCGAAGCCGCAGGTCGTATAATCCTCCCCATCTCAGCGTGCCGTCGATTCCTGCCTGACGCGCAGCCTCGACCGACACGCCAATCACCGGGCCGAAGTCGAAACCGTCGCGGATGCTCCCACTTTGATAGTCGATACGAGGATGGCCTGCAGCGTCGGCATATACCCAGCCGGCGCCGGTTTCACGTATGACCTGCGCAATTCGATCGAACAGGCGTGGTCCGGAATCGATGCTAACACGCGGATCGCCGAGAAAAAGTACGTCGGAGTCGGCATCGTGGAGGAGTCGCTGGATACTGGCGGACGAGTAGTCCTTTGGATAGACCAGGGTCACCGTCGCGTCATTCCTTGCGGACGCACCACAATGACGCCAGCCATCCGGTTTGCCCTGAGAAAATCAATCAATTCCTGTTCCACGACCGCGCCATGGCTGCGCGAGGCATGGCGCAGCAGGACTTTCTTGCCGTCGCGCGAGATGATTCCAGCGTGAAACACATCGAGATCTTTGCGTGTGGAGACAAAGAAAATCAAGTCACCGTTTTGCAAGTACGGTTCCAGCCGTGGCACTGCCGCCTTCGGTACGCATTTCACGCGAGTCCGCCGCACAGCTAGTCCGGATACGACATTGAGAACCCGTTCCCTGCTGACGGTCGGGACCGCAGGCATAGAAACCGGCTTGATTATTCCTTTGCGTAGATTGTTGCGAATCCACAGCGTCATATAGTGATTGCGCCGTAGCCACTGAACGCGGCCGTCCTCATACCGAATCTTTCGCAGCCACCGTGTGAAGCCGTCAACGTTGGAAGCGCGGGCAAGCGCCAGCACTGTTTCGATGTATGTGACGCAGTCGAATCCATCGAGAGAAGCAGTGAACACCTCGGCCGTGTCTGCCGAACCGATCAGCGGATTTGGTTTGTACGGACGTCCAAGGAAGTGGCGTGAGAAAACGTCCATGCGGGCATCCGCGCCGCGATCGGGTTTGATTTGCGACAGAAGCTGGCCCACGCGCCGCGTGCTGAAATCCCGTGGTTGCGCGTGTTTCATCGGACGGGAGTCGATGCGAAGGCTTACTGGCGGATGAGCCCTTGACGCTCGGGGCCCGGCGGTCCGAGCGACAGGGCGAATCCCTCAGCATCATGAAAATCCGGCTTGCCGGCCCGATGGCGAAGCGCCCAATACGAAAGCCCGTCGCCAGCCTCGATGACCGCCGCGAGCCCGATACGGAGCGAGGCTCGCGGGTGAAGGGCAGACAGGCTATCGAGCCGGATCACTGCGTCGAGCTCAAGCCGATTGGAAGAAGAGCGCACGGCAATATGCGGCCGCATCGTTTCGTCCCGGATAGGAACCCCGTCCCGATAGCCGCGCAAGGCATAGACTGCCCACTCCCCGGACGGGGCGAAGTTGAACTCGTGGTAGGCTGTTTGGCCTGCCGCCGCGATGAAGACTTCAAAGCAGGTGTGGCGCCAAAGATCAGTACCGATGCCCGGGGTGCCAGGCAAGGGGACCCGGATCCCGGAAATATCTCCGTCGAGACGAAAGGTAATCTGGAGTTCAGCGTTTGCGGACCGGCCTACCAGCACGCCAATGGCATGCACCTCCTTGGGGCGGTGGGACGGATGGCACCTGAGTTCGATCCAATGTTCGATGTTCATACGCTCGGGGCTGCAGCGGTATTGCTCTCCGCTCGTGGCTCCTTTACTAGGTCAGCAGGATAAACCCGGCCGCGGAGAATTGCGAATCGGCTTCTTACGGCAGCTTGGCTACAGCCTTGCGGCGAGCCGCTTTCGTTGCGCCGCTTTCGTCGCGCCGCGTAAAGGGAGTCCCAACCGGAATTCGCCACCCGGCGTTGAGCACTGGAGAACAAGCGCAGCGTTTGCCTAGCGCCGCCGAAGTAGGTTATAGATTCAATCTTAAGGCGTTGAAAACATAAATCATTTGCAGTGAGCCAGATGGTTCAGATGCGAATGCCGCTATTCACCACGATAGGCCCGCTTCGTGCCCTGACAATCAGAGCGTCCACTCGATAAAGATGGGATGAAGTTCAGAGATGGCTTTGGAGACACTGTTAAAGCACGTAGTTATCGTCGGTGGCGGGTTCGCCGGGGTTGGCTGCGCGCAGGTATTGGCGCGCAGTGGCAAAGTACGCGTCACGCTGATCGACCAGCATAACTACCATCAGTTTCAACCGCTCTTTTATCAGTTGGCGTCTTCAGAGCTTACCCCGAGCGACGTCGGATTTTCGCTGCGAAAGATTTTTCGCAAGCTGCCCAACGTCGATATCAAATTGGCGGAGGTCAACGCCGTCGAGCCGAAGGCCCGCAGTGTGAGCACCAAAGAGGGTCAACACTACCAGGGCGACTTCCTTGTGCTTGCCGCGGGTGCACAAGCCAATTTTTTTAGCACCCCCGGAGCGAGTGCCAATACTTTTCCGCTCTACAGTCTTATCGATGCGGAGCGTTTGCGCTCGCGCATCCTGGCCTTGTTCGAAGACGCCGACCGCGATGCCAAGCTGATTGACCAGGGCGCATTGAACTTCGTGATCGTCGGCGGGGGCGCTACGGGCACCGAGATGGCCGGCGGCCTGGCGGACATGATTCATTCAACGGTCACGGCCGAATATGAGGATCTGGCCGTCAGCTCCGCTCGCATCTACCTGGTAGAGCGCGGCCCCACGCTGCTCGCGCCGTTTTCCGCCAGGGCACACGATTACGCCTCCAACGTCCTTCATCGCGGCGGTGTGATTCTCAAGCTCAGCACCGCCGTAAACGAAGTGCATCCCGGCCACGTGGTGCTCTCTGACGGCACCACGCTCAAGACGCGTTGTGTGATTTGGGGCGCCGGCCTCAAGGCGGCGGCGATAGCGACCGGCTCGGGCCTGCCCCAGGGACGCGGGGGCAGAATTAACGTTCAGCCCGACCTTGCGGTGGAGGGCTTTCCCGGAGTTTATGCGCTGGGCGACTTCGCCAATATCTCAGGCCCCGACGGAAAGGCCCTGCCGCAGCTCGGTTCGGTGGCACAGCAGAGCGGCAGGTGGGCAGCCCAAAACATCCTGGCCGATATCGAGGGCAGGACACGGACCCCGTTTCACTACAAGGACAAAGGCATCATGGCGATGATTGGCAAGAATGCCGCCATTGCCGAAGTCGGCGAGCATCGCCACGAGCTTGATGGCGTGGTGGCTTATAGCATGTGGCTCGGCGTGCATCTTGCTCTGCTTACCAGCCTGCAGGTCAAAATCGAGACCTTCGTCGATTGGGTTTGGGACTATTTTTCCCGGGGGCGCGGACCGCAATTGCTCGATCGTTCCGACGCCGCCCGGATCAACTGGCATGAGGACGACACCGAGACGGAAAAGCCCGGTGCAGCATGATTCGCCATCCCGGCCGTCTCAAGGAGCTTGAATGCCGCCCGAAAACGATTTGGACCAGGTAGCGATCAATACTATCCGTACCCTGGCGATCGACGCGGTCCAGAAGGCGAACTCCGGCCATCCGGGGACGCCGATGGACGCGGCGCCGACCGCCTATGCG
>Ga0126381_100000131_pt1 | contig 82852 bp, 70 predicted proteins | sample PanSoiMetPlot_28_FD_96465 | JGI IMG/M metagenome (GOLD analysis project Ga0126381, IMG submission 96465) | Tropical forest soil microbial communities from Panama - MetaG Plot_28 | ecosystem: Environmental > Terrestrial > Soil > Tropical forest > Bulk soil | place: Panama | collected 2016-02-17 | reverse complement strand
ATGCCATCGGGATGCGCTTCAACACGCTGCCGGTGACGCCTGACCGCGTATTCGCCGCGCTCGAGAAGCGGCGCCGCGCAGGCAATGCAGACGCGGCAAAAGCGAATAACGAAGCCTGATGGACGCGTTACCGGAGTTTGCGCTTCTACGAGCAATGATGCTCGAGGATGTGGTCAACGCGCGCGCGCGCCATCCCGATAGCCGGCTCCTCGGCGGTGGCACCGACCTAATTGTCAATATCCGGCGCGGCATCGTCGCGCCACCGATGCTCATCGACGTCAACCAAGTCGAGGTGCTGCGCGCGATCAGGGCCGACGCGCGGTCGCTCGAGATCGGTGCCGCGGTCAAGCTCGCCGAGCTCGCCGCGCACGAAGACGTCCTGCGGCACTACCCGGTCGTAGCGCAGGCCGCCGGCTGCATCGCCGGGCCAACCCATCGCAACATGGGGACCGTCGGCGGCAATATCTGTCTCGACACGCGCTGCCTCTACTATAACCAGAGCGAGTGGTGGCGCGCCGCCAACAATCATTGCCTCAAGACGACCGGCGACATCTGCCACGTAGCACCGAAAAGCCGGGGCGTCTGCTTTGCGACCTTCAGCGGCGATCTCGCGCCGGCTTTGCTGACGCTCAACGCCGAGGTCGATCTCGCGGGGCCCGGCGGAGCGCGCACCATTGCGCTCGAGGACCTCTATATCGGTTACGCGCGACAGGATCGGCCAATCACCGAGAGCGAGGGCGACGGCAAGCACTACCTGTCGCTGCGGGAGGGCGAGTTCGTCACGGCGGTGCGCGCGAGCAATACGGCCGGCCTGCGCTCGGCCTACGATAAGATCCGCATCCGCCGCTCGATCGAATATCCGGTAACGGGGGTGGCGGTGGCGCTGCGCCGCGAGGGCGACGTGCTCGCCGATCTGCGCGTCGCGTTCACCGCGACCAATCCGCGCCCGGTCCTGCTCAACGGGACAGCGGAATTATGCGGCGAACCGCTGAATGCGCGCGTATTCAATGGGCTCGACGCGCTTGTGCGCGACCAGATCATGTCGATGAAGACGACGTTCACCCCCGGGCACTATCGCCGCCGCGTCGCCGCCGTGCTTGCGCGTCGGCTGGTGGCGCGGCTCTATGCGCAGTGAGCGCAACTGCCGGTACGGCGCTACCTGGAACCGACGCGCTCGGCAGCTGCGATCTGCCCCCGAGAGCTAGCCTGTGCGGTGCAATAATGCCCCATTGAACCAAACGGCCTGCACCGGCGACTAAGGAATTGCAGGCCCATGGGCGGCGCACGTTGGGGGATGCAAGTTGCGTTTGCACAGTTCACGGTCTCGGGCAAAATCCGCCTTGGCAGTTATTGGAAGCTGCCTGGCGGTTTATGCCGTCTTTGCCTTCGTTTTCCACTCGTTCATCGAGCCCTCGGTCAAAACCCAGGCCGCGGCCCCCTATGAGCCCGCGGCGAGGAGTGCCCAGCCGTCGGCCACAGCGTTTGCCGTTCGCTCGGAGCCGGCTCCGCGTGTGACCACAAAACAACGCACGTCACCTATGATTACGACGACGCCAGGGGCACCGGAGACGACGGCGAGCGTTCGCTCGCAAGCGTCGCGGGCGAACCCCTCCCTGTCGACGCCATCGCGTATCGCACCACCGATGATGGTCACCGCTGCGCCTCCGCAGCCTGCGGCCGCCCGCGCCGAGGCGCCGTCGCGCGTCGCACCACCGATGATGGCCGTGGGAGCGGTCCCGCCGTCCGCGCAGACCGCCGGCTCAGGCCAGTCATCGCTGGGTGCATCGGAAGGCTCGACCTCCGCGGCGGTAGCAGCGCCGGAGTCGACCGCCACCGCGCCGAAAAAACCAGTGAAGAAGGTGGCGCGGAAGACCCCTCGATATGAGCAACCGAGGAGGGACTTCTGGAGCCCGCAGAACTTCTTCGCCTGGGGTTCCGGGAACGGCGTCCGCCAGTCGTACTAACCTTCAGACAATCGCGTCAGCCGCTGGACTGTCAGCGAAAGTCGCGACGTTCAACCGTTCACTCGGGCGTGGTTGTTACTTGCCGCACTCCTCATGAGCCAGTGAACGCCGCATCAGCCAAATCGCCATAGGCCGCTCGACGCCACGCTGTCGTGGAAGGCGCTGCCGCCGTGCGATGCCCGCATGGCGCGGATCCGCGTCGCGATTGGGTCACATGGGAAGTGTCCCAGCGTCCCCGCGCCGAATTATCAACAAAGACTCTGGATGGGCACTGAGCGTTAAGCGCGCGGCGGGCGGCGCCGCTCGTGGAACCAGGTGCGGTACTGCGTCATCTTCGCGCGCTGTGCCGCCGCCGCGTGCCGCCTGCAGGTCGCGGCCTCCTCGCTCTTCTCCGGCGCGCCCCAGCGCAGTTCGACGCAGTCGTTGAGGTTGTACGCCATCTCGAGATCGCCCGCGCGGTCGAGCACGTCCTTGAGCGCGAGCGTCCAGGAAGAGCCGTCGCTGCGCGTATAGGAAAACTTGCGCGCCGCCAGCTCGGAAGCGAGCACGCTCTCCAGTTCCGCCTTCACGTCGGCAACGCTCTTCTCCTTCGGCATTGCGTATCGCTCGGGCCGCCGCACGACGCGATCCGGGAAGGTGCGCACCACGTCGATCGCGATCAGCAGGCGCAGATCACGTGCTGGGGTCGCGAAATCTTCCCACGCTCCGGTGGTCTCGAAGATCGCTGGGCCGTCCGGCATCTCCGCGTCGCCGCGGCCGCTGGTCTGGTACTTGCGCCCATTCTCAACCGAGGTCACGCGCGCCTTCACCTGCTCTTCCAGCGCTGCAATCGCCTCCTTGATCGCGCGCAACGGATCGAGCGGCGCCGGCGACATGACGTCGTCCATGCGATCATAAAAATCTTCGACCCCGAGCCGCGCCTGCTCGAGTGAGAAATCGCCGTACTGCGGATCTTTGGCGATCTCGGCATTGGTCAGCCGCCGCAAGCCGCTATTCTTATCGCGCATGATCGGGCGGAAGCGCTTGAAGCCCGGACCGCCCAGCGCAGGATCCTGCGCAAAAAGGAAATTGCCGCGCCAGAAACGCTTGCGCGCGACCGTCCCGTCGGGCTGGGCGTCGACAGCGAAGAAGAGGCCGGCCGCGTCTTCCGTCTGCGACACGCGCCGCGCTAGCACCAGGACGTGCCCGTAGGGATCGACGTAAACGCTACCGGGGCGCAGCGTGTCTTCCTTGAGCGACACCGGATAATAATCGGTGTTGTCGTCGTTCAGCGCCGTTCGTCCGGTTCCGGAATGGACGCCGTCGGCGACCGCCGAGCGCAAATACTCGCCGAATCCAGCCGCGAGCCCCAGCCGCTTCAGCGCCGCGAGTCTGTTCACTGGAGGAGCGACCGGCTGGACCATGGCCGGGCGAAGCATCTCGATGACCACAGGAGCCGCGATCCTTTGCTCCGGCGGCGGTTCCGGCGCAGGCGGCGGCTCGAGATTCTGAATGTTCCACCACGCGTGGCACTTGGGTCCCTCACCGGCGCCACCGCGGGTGCATTTGGTGTAGCCGAACGGCAGGCCCATCTTGAACGCGAAATAGGCGCGCAAGAAGTACGGCAGGTCGGCGCAGTCGGGACGAATAATGAGTCCCATCGAGTCTTCACGCAGCCCGAGATGGTTGAAAAGGACATTGCGTGAGCGATCGCGCAACACCTCATGCAGCGCCTTCCACGACAGCGTGGCGTCGAGCGGCGCGTCGAAGAGCTTCTCGATCCAGGCGGAATAGAGGTTCTCGGTCTCGCGATTCCAGGTGTTGCGCAACGGCCAGAGGGTTCCCTCGGTCGGCTGCGGTCGCGGCGGCTCGGCTGCGCGCACAGCGATCTCGTGGGTGATTGTGCTGCATTCGGCGCCCGCGCCATCGCGCGTGAGCTTCGCCTGCCAAGCTCCGCCGGCCGGCGAGGCGACCTCGGCGAGCCAGAAATAGGGCGGACCGCCGTGTCGCTCACGCGATTTGGCGGCGACCTTTCCATCGGGCGCGATCAGCGAAAGCTCGCCCTCGAACGCATTCTCCGCGGCAACGAGCACGCGCAAAGGCGCGCCCTTCCAGGGCGCGAGCGGCGAGGGCAGGACCGCCACCTCGGCCGCGTCTTTGCAGACGCTGGAAGGAGCTTGCGCCTGTGCATCAACGACCGAGAAAACGAGGATGAAAGGTGCAGCCGCGCTGAACAGCAAGGCTATCGCAGCGGCAGCGAACTGGCGCGCTAAAAACACTCTGGCCCCCATTCCCTGACGGAAGCCCAATTATAGTGCGAAAGCTTTGGCTGAATGATGGCGAAAGCCCTCGCCGGCCAGGTGATGGGCTCGCCCTCTATGCACTTGCAACTGTGAGGGAATTTGAACTCGTCCTGTCAGCCCCCGCGCGAGAAGGAGAGCATGCGGCTACCGCGCTCATTTGCCGACGCGGCGGCACGGCAAACAACGATGCGCACGAGCGCGGAACACGCGGCGATGCGATCCCCACCGGCACCACCGCGGCGGAGGAAGGACCGTCGCGGCGCAGTCGAGCGGCGCGTAGCCGCCGCCGTAGAGCGGCGCTACCGCGGTAGCTTGCTCAACAAATGCTGTGCAACCCGCATGATGTCGTCCCTTCGATAATCGGGACCAGATGATGATTGTTTACCCGCGCGACCCCATTCGACGCTCTTGAAGGTGGTTTGGCCTGTGTCGAAGCTAAATATCGCGGTCGTCGGTTTGCGAACAATTCTGTTTTTGCCAACCGCAAACTGGCTGGGCACAACGGGCGTGGGCATCTCTCTCTCTCCTGAGAAATTCTATCTGCCGGGATTCGGCGCCTTTTTGGGCTCTCCCGCAGCGCAAAAAACTCCAAGGTCGGTCAATCACTTAGGGGTGGTGATGTAACGCGAGACGATCTCGGCCATCTCCAGGTCGTCTGCTTCACCTCGCTTACCGAGACCTTCCGCAACACCGGCGCGATCGCTCATGTTGCGATTCTGGCTCATCTTCCACTTGCCCTCGAGCCGCGTGATCGCAAAACGGAAGCCGACGATTCCTCGCAACATCGCCTTTATGAACGTCTCGGGCGCATCCGAGGTCAGCCATGGCTTGGATTCGCTCGTCTCCTGCTGAGCGGTAAGCTCAGCCACGTGGCGGTGCAGCCACTCCTTCTCTTCCATCACCTGCGGACAACCATAGGCATGGACGACCGCATAATTCCATGTCGGCACGACCTTCCCGTGCAGAGCCTTCGAGGGGTACCAGTTGGGCGTGATGTAACCCTCGGGTCCCTGGAAGATCATTAGCGCTTCTTTTCCCTCCGCAAGGTCCTTCCAATGCGGATTGGCACGCGCGAGATGGCATTCAATCACTCCGTATGGTCCATCGTCTTTGAGCACGGTCGGCAGATGCGTGGCATAGAGCCCGGCCGAGCCCGCGGACACGAGCGCAGCAAGTGGCCGGGCCCGCATCAGCGCATGTATCTGCGGCACATCCTCGACGCGATAATGATCAGGCTGGTACATGGCCCATCACTCCGCCCTGATGTTGGCCGCCTTGATAATCGGCCACCACTTCTCGATTTCGGCCTGCTGCTGCGCGGCGAGCGCCTGCGGCGTCTGCTTGTCGCGCGGCCAGATTTCTTGGCCCACGTCGGCGAACCGTCGGCGGACCGATGGATCGGCCAAGATCTCCACGACTGCGGCATGAAGGGTAGCGAGGACGTCCTTGGGCGTTCCTTTGGGTGCCCACAGCCCATGCCAGAATGATGCGTGGAGTCCCGGTACCCCAGCCTCGTCGATCGTCGGCGTATCGGGGGTCGCCGCCCAGCGGGTCTTGGACATCACCACATACGCCTTGAGCTGACCGGCACGAACCTGCGCCAGCGCGCTCGCCACCTGGGTAAAGGTCAGGTCGATCTGTCCGGCCACCAGATCCTGGATCATCGGCGCAGCGCCACGGTAGGGCACGAATTGGAATCGGGTACCGGTATTCTTCTGGAAGTAGGTCCCGACGACGTCCGCGCCGCCGCCGACACCGCCGATTCCCACGGTCGCCTTGCCCGGGTTTTGCTTCATCCAAGCGATCAACTCGCTCAGATCCTTCGGCAGCAAGTCGGCTCTTGCAACGAACCACACCGGACAGTCCGCCACCAGCGATATCGGCTCGAAATCCTTCACCAGGTCGAACGGGAGCGTGTAAGTCGCGCCATTGACGACGTGGGTCTGCCAGTGTCCGAGAATGAGCGTGTAGCCGTCGGGCGCCGAGCGCGCCACGCGGCCGGTGCCAATGGTGCCTGCCGCTCCGGTCGGGTTCTCGACAACGACCGATTGGCCGAGCGGCCCCTTCATCCGATCGGCGAGGATGCGCGCCAGCGCGTCAGTCGGTCCGCCCGCCGGAAACGGCACAACGATGGTCACGGGCCGCGAAGGATAGGTCTGCGCCTGCGCTCCGGCGACGCCGGCAAAACTAGCAGTGATTGCGATGGCCGCGAACAATCTTCTCATCTCACACCTCCCGTGCTTCGTCGGTGTGTCACCTGCTGCCACCTGTAAGAGCGGCAAGCAGGCAGCGCCACTCTATCACTTCGTCGGCGAGAGGCAGCAGCATATCTTGGGCGGAAGGACCGAGGGCTTTGCAACCGAGCAGAGGCCTACCTTCTGCTCTGGGCCATTTCGTCAGTTCAACCCGTTCCCGCTTCGCGGATTTTTCCGCACCAGCTCGGAGTGAGCGCCACCTTAGCCGCCGAAGCGAAAATTGAGACCAGCGCGCACCACACTTTTGGTTTCTTTGACATCGACGAAGGCCGGTTCCAAGCCAACCACTTGCGGCGTGAACGCGACTTGGCGGGTGCCGAAATCGAAATAATTGTATTCGACGAAGGCCGATACGACGTTCGTGAAGGCATATTCGCCGCCGACACCTATGGTCCATGCCGAGCGCGTCTCACGCGCCGTATAAGCCGTGCCGAGGATAATCGTGGTCGCCCAATAATCGTCGTGCTCCCAGGCGCCCCCTCCTTTGAGGTAGCCGAGAAAACGCCCCCAAGCGTAACCGAGACGGCCGGTGATTCTCGCCAGCGATTTGACTTTGCTGTGATAGGCCACGCCGACCTCACGCGTGCTATCGTGCTGCCCTCGGCGTCCGCCCAGGCATAGTCGCCCTGGACGCCGAGAACAAAGCCGCCGGCAAATTGATCAGCGCGGCCGTTCCGAGCAGGACTTTTCGCATCAGCGCGCTCCCCCGTCGGGATGATCAAGCCAGCAGTATGCAAGGAGTCTACGGGGAACACTGTAGCTGATAGGCCACATCCGCGTGGCGAAATACGGTTCCCGGGAGAGTGTCTTAAGACAGCATCGAGCAATACCCAAGGGAAGGGCTGTCAATGCTCAATAGACGTCCTGCTGGTAACGACCCTTTTTCTTGAGGTCGCCCACGAAGGCGATGGCCTCGTCGGTCGTTCGCGCGCCGTGCGCAGCGATCACATCGACCAACGCGCGCTCCACGTCCTTGCCCATGGTTATGGCGCCGCAGACGTAGACGTGCGCGCCGTCGGCGATCCACGACCAAAGATCGCGGCCGAGCTGGCGCATGCGATCCTGGACATAGAATTTCTCTTCGCCATCGCGCGACCAAGCGAGCGAGAGACGGGTCAGCGCGCCGACGGCTTTCATTCCGCTCAGCTCGTCTTCGTAGAAGAAATCGTAATCACGCTTCTGATGACCGAAGAACAGCCAGTTGCGGCCGGGAGCCTTCGTCGACATGCGCTCGTGCAGGAAGGCGCGGAACGGCGCGATCCCGGTGCCGGGCCCGATCATGATCATCGGGACCGATGGGTCGGCGGGCAGGCAGAAGGCTTGCGCCTTCTGCACATAGGACTTGATCCTGTCCCCCGCTTCGATGCGGTTGGCGAGGAACGTCGAGGCGACGCCGAGGCGGATGCGCCCTTTGATGTCATAGCGAACCGCGTCCACCGTCAACGCGACGCGGCCGGGATTGGTCTTGAGCGAGGAGGCAATCGAGTAGAGGCGCGGCTGCAACAGATCCAACGACTCGATGAAAGCCTCGGGATCCGGACGAATGCTGGGAAACTTGTGGATCGCCGCCAGAACGTCCAGCGTTGCGGCATCGCCATCCGGGTCTTCGCCGGAGGCGAGCGCCTTCGCCTTCTGCCGCCGTTCACCGCCGGTGATGTAGGAGATGAGTTGGAACAGCATGTCGGGCGCCGGGCCGAGCGAAACGCTGTCGTGAAGCACCGCACGCAACCTGCGCCCGCCGATGGGAAAATCCGGCGGCGCATCAATCGCCTTGATGACCGCATCTACAAGCGCAGGGTCGTTGGTCGGGTATATCCCGAAGCTGTCGCCGACGGTGTAGTCGAGGCCTGACTCCTTAAGATCAAACTCGAGGTGCCACGTCTCCTTTCCCGAGCCCGGCTTGTTCAGCCGGGTACGCGACTGAAACACGGCTTCGACCGGATTGTCGCGCGAGCGGCCACGCTCGGCAGGCGTTGCGGGAATGGCGGGGCGGTCTGCAACTTCGGCGGCAAGCGATGAGTAAGTCGTCTCGTCGGCGGCCGGCGGAGCCTCGTCGAGTTCCTTATAAAGAGTCTTCAGCATGCGGGCGGTTTCCTTGCCGCCCGGAACGCAGAGATTGAGCCGTTCCTCCTTCTTCAAAAAGATGACGTTCGAATAGTCCTCGCAGTTATAGCCGCACTGGCCGCAATCCTGCTGTCCCATCGCCGCCATCATCCGTCGCCGCAGCGGCCGGCCGTCGGCGAGTTTCATGCGTTCGGCGAGCGGCAGCGTCTGGTCGTGCCATGGCGCTTGCCCGTCGTCGCCGTCTTCGAGCGGCCCCGTCGCGGTCGGGATCAGCCCGGACATCAGTGCAGCGTTCGCCCCCGACGAAAGGGCGGTGATGCCCGCCCCGCCAAGCTCAAGAAAGCCGGCGAAGAAGCCATTGAGCCAAGTCCGCTGCTCCGGGGTGAACGGGGCGCTATCGGGAATCAATTTCGCAATCGGCGGGCGCGTCGGCTGAGTCATTCGACCGCCTGTTGTTCGAACATGGCTTTCAACGCATCGAGTTCGTGACGGCGGGTAAACGTCGCGAACGTCTCCCGCTCGGAGGCGCGATGCGCGAGATAGGCCTTGAGCATGCGCTCGACTGTGGTCGGCGCGTCGTCAGCCCTGACGTCGCGGTATACCTCTCGTCCCAGTCCCTGGTCGGGACCGAAGCCTCCGCCGACATGGATGTGGTAGCCCTCGACGGTGTCGCCGTCCTCCGAGATCGGCACTCTGGCGCCAAGCAGGCCGATGTCGCCGATGTAGTGCTGAGCGCAGGAGTTCGGGCAGCCCGTGAGGTGGATGTTCACCGGGACGTCGAGCTGCAAGCGCGTCTCGCACCATTGCGCGATGTCCTCGGCGTGGCCTTTGGTATTGGAAAGCGCGAGGCGGCAGCCGGCATTGCCGGTGCAGGCGACGAGCCCGGCGCGTATCGCGGTTGCCTTGGTCGAAAGTCCCAACGCCGCGATCGCCGCCTCGGCCGAGCCGACACGCTGCGTCGGAATGCCCGAGATCAGCAGGTTCTGCCAGACCGTGAGGCGGATGTCGCCGTCGCCAAAATCGCGCGCGACCGCCGCCAAGCCGCGCATCTGCTCGCCCGTGAGCTTGCCGACCGGGAGCACCACGCCGATCCAGTTCAGGTCGGGTTGCTTCTGCGGATGTACGCCCACATGCGCCGTGCGGTCGAAGGCCGGCCGCGGCGCGATGGCTTCAGCGGGAGTGCGCACGAGCTTGCAGCCGAGCTTCTCCTCCATCGTGCTTAGGAACTTGTCGATGCCCCATGCATCGATCACGTATTTGAGGCGTGCCTTAGCGCGGTTGGTGCGGTCGCCGTGGTCGATGAAGACACGCACCACGGCGTCAGCCACTTTCGTCGCCTCGGCGGGCTTCACCACCACGCCGGTCCCGTGCCCGAAGGTCTGGTGTCCGGTGATGCCGCCGAGGAGCAGCCGGAACCAGATGCCCGGCTCGATGCCGAAGCCATCCTTCACTTCGACCGCCTGAAAGCCGATGTCGTTGGTGTCTTCGAGCACCGGAATGATACCGGCGCCGTCAAAGCCGACGTTGAACTTTCGGGGAATGCCGTAGAGCGAACGGTCGTTAAGTATGTGGAAGTGCCATTCGCGAGCATACGCTTGCGTGTCGATGAGCTCCTGCGGGTCGATGCCGGCGGTCGGCGTCCCGGTGACATTGCGGATGTTGTCGGCGCCCGATCCGCGCGAACACAGCCCCAGGTCCTGAATCGCCTCGATCAGGGCGACCGCATTCTTAGGCTCGACCTCGCGCAGCTGCAGATTGGCACGCGTCGTCACGTGCGAATAGCCGGCGGCGTATCGCTCCGCGAGGTCGCCGACGCCCGCGAACTGCCAATGCTTGAGGATGCCGTTGGGAATGCGCAGGCGGCACATATACGCTGTTTGGTTGGGAGCGCAGTAGAACAAGCCGTAGAAGCGCCAGCGGAAGTTGTCGTCAGCTTTCGGCGGCTCGTTGTTCGCGGCCTGCGCCTTCAGCCGTTCATAACCGTCGAACGGATGCAGCTTCCGCTTGAACTTTTCGGGATCGGAAAGTTTTTTGCCTTCTTTGAGGAAGCGCTCCTGCGCGCGCAGATGATCGGCGTCGGGGCCCACGGGCTCGGACGCAGCAGCGCCCGCAGTTCGACCGACAGTGCCGTCCGCTGACGCCGGCACTGCGCGAGCCGCGCGCGCGATCTGCAACCCCGACATGAAGCCTTCTAGATAGCGCTTTTGTTCGGGATTGAATTCTTCGGATGTCGCCTCTGAGCGTGGCTCAGGCATGAGTTTAGCGGCTCCTTGGCCTTCCACCACATGGCCTATTCAGCAGGAACCTGCGTGGCCACGGGCACCGGCGAGGCCTCGGAGGTCGGCCGTGGCTTGTAAGTGAGATAGATGGCAAGCCCAGTGAAGACGAAGCCGCCGACGATGTTGCCGAGCGTCACCGGAATCTGGTTCCACAGCCACCAGTCGCTCAACGTGACCTTGGCGCCGAGCAACATGCCGGTCGGAATGATGAACATGTTGACGACGGCGTGCTCGAAGCCCTGCGCGAAGAAGATGAAGATCGGCATCCAGGCCGTGGCGATTTTGCCGATGGTGGAGTTCGTGCCCATTGCGAGCACGACCGCAAGACACACCATCCAATTACACAGGATGCCCTTGACGAATGCAGTCACGAAGCCGGCGAAACCGAATGCTGCGTAACCAGTCGTCTTTGCCTCGGCGATCGAGATGATGCGCGCCGCGACGCCGGTCGGTTCGACCGAGCCCATGTTGGTCAGCGCAATGGCGAGGAGCGCGCCATAGGCGATACTGCCGATCAGATTAGCGAAGAAGACCCAAGTCCAATTGGTCACCACCGCCGTGCCGCTGGCGCCCCGATCGAGCCAGGGTAATGGCAGGAGTGCAAAACTCCCGGTGACCAGCTCGAGGCCGAGCAAAACGATGATGATCAGCCCGACCGGGAAGATCAGGGCGCCGACAAGAGGTTGGCCGGTGGAGACAGCGCCGGTAAATGCAAGGCTGGTGGCGACGCCGAGAATGGCGCCTGCGAGCCCGCCGCGGATCATGAGATCATAGGTCGGCAGCGCGAGCTTGCGCCGCCCGGTTTCGACCATGGCTGATGCGACCTCGGCCGGCTTGATGTAATCCATCGGTTCGCTCCTTGACCGCCTCTCGCACATGCGAACGCACGCGGTGATTTCCCGTGCAAGCGCCGCGATTGCGTGCCAAATCTTCAAGAAGCGTGCCAAGTGGGCGCGTAGGAAAAGTGCTTTGATTACAATGGGATCAACGGAGCAAAGGACTTCCGAGCGGACCGCATCCTTGCTTGCATTGCCTATTTCATGTCAGCGGCGCTGACAAACCGTGCAGTGCACAAGAAAGAGTCAATTTGCCTATTATCGAATCATCGCAGGCTAATCGTTATTGCGCGGTCATACCGCCGTCCAAGGTGAGGATCGTGCCGGTAGCAAAACGGCTTTCGTCGCTCGCAAGAAATAGGATCCCGGCCGCGATCTCCTCGGCCGTGCCGAGCCGCCCGAGCAGTTGCCGCGCGGCAAGCGCTTTGCGCGTAGCCTCGCGATCGGTACTCTTTTTCAGGATCTCGTCAAAATAAGGCGTGTCGATCGTTCCCGGCGCGATCGCGTTGCAGCGGATACCGTCGCCGACGTGATCGATAGCGATGGCCCGCGTCAGCGCGGCCACTGCCCCTTTCGAGGCGCAATAAGCCGCGCGATTAGCGATGCCGACGGCGGCCACTACCGAGGCGGTGTTGACGATGGTGCCACCGCCGTTTCGTTTCATGACGGGAATGGCGCATTTGCTGCAAAGGAACACGCCCCGCACATTGGTTGCCATCAGCGCGTCCCAGGCTTCTTGCGGCGTCTCTACAACGGTCCCGGCGATGCCGTAGCCGGCATTGTTTACGAGGACGTCGAGGCGGCGGAAGCGCTCGACGGTTACCGCGATCATGCGCTCGACATCGCCGGCGAGAGCGACGTCGGCCTCGACCGCGACCGCCTGCGCGCCCTTGCCAGCGCATTCGGCGGCTACCGCTTGCGCGTTGCGCTTGTCAGCGACTACGAGCCGCGCTCCCTCATCGGCGAACAGCAGCGCAGTCGCGCGCCCGATCCCCGAGCCGCCGCCGGTTATGATGCAGACTTTGTCCTTGAGGCGCATCGATCAATCTTCGGGGGTATTCCTGACCCAGCGCAGCACATGGCGGGCGACCGCGACCCGCACGCCGCTCTGATTCAGTACCTCGATGTCGGCGAGCGACTGTCGCTTCTGCGTGTCGACTTCGGCGATGGTGTAGGTGAGCGTGACCGTGTCGCCGATGAAGACTGGCGCGAGGAAGCGCACGCGATCGTAGCCCAGCGATACCGGCGTCGTATCCAGCGTGGCGCCTTGACATTTGTCGATCATCATCGTCGAGCAGGTCGACATGTAGCCGACGATCAGCGCACCGTGGGCAATGCGCCGGCCGAATTTGGAGCGCGCCATGTATTGCTCGTTGACGTGGTTCACCGAGAAATCGCCGGTGATCCCGGCAAAGAGATAGACGTCGGTTTCGCCGACCGTCTTGGCGAAGCTGACTCGGTCGCCAACTTTGACAAAGAAGTCCTGCATCGCGCATCCAACCTCTGCGTCACTCCGGGGCGAGTATAAGGTGAATGTCAGGCCTGCGGCATTACCTCTCCTCGATGCGCACGACGCCGTCACGGGCAAGGGCCGCGATCTCGGCAGCATCGAACCCCAGCTCGCCGAGCACGTCCTCGGTTTGCGCGCCGAGCGGTTGCGGCGGCAGGCGAATCCCCGCCGCCTCGCCGTCATAGCGCACCGGATGATTGACCAGCGTAACCGGCGCGCCGCTCTCGCCTGCGCCTCGAGCCGTCACGAGGGCCTGCATGTGCTTGACCTGCGGATCCGCGACGATTTCCGCATAATCACGTACGGGCGCATGCCAGATTTGCGCCCGTTCCATGCGCTCGATCCACTCCTTCGTGGCTCTGGTCTTCAGTCGTGCAGCGATGATATCGCCGATCTCGTCTTGTCGGTCCCAAGCGTCTTTGTCGGAGAACGCGGCGAGCCGCGGTTCCTCGATGACATCCGCGAGCGCCCGCAAGGGGCAAAGCGACACCGCGATGTGGCCGTTGCGCGTTGCATAAACCCCGTACGGCGCAGGATAGTACCAGCCCGCGACATGAGCGCGCGCGCTCACGCTCTCCGGCCGCTTCGCGGCATTGAGCCATGCGGTGAGCGATTCGGCCTGCAGGTCGAGCGCGGCCTGCATGAGGTTCGCGTCGACGCGGCAGCCTTTGCCGGTGCGCTCGCGCCGCAGCAGCGCGGCGAGGATGCCCATTGCGAACAGCGCGGCACCATGATGGTCGACTGCGGACACCCCGACCGGCCGCGGCCCGCCTCCGCGCTGACCGGTGATCGCCATAAGACCGAACAGTGCTTGTGCCAGCAGGTCCTGACCGGGGCGCTCCGCGTAAGGGCCGTCGGGGCCGTAGCCCGACGCCGACGCATAGATCAAGGACGGCTTGCGCCGACGCAATGCCTCGTAGCCGAAGCCGAGCTTCTCCATCACGCCGGGGCGGAAATTCTCGGCCAGCACGTCGGCGCTGTCGATGAGCTTGAGCGCGATCTCGCTGCCCTTGGGCACCTTCAAATCGAGCGCGAGACTGCGCTTGTTACGATTGGTGCACACATGCAGCATGCCTTGCCCATTGTGCCAGATATCCCCGCTGCTCCAGTGTCGCTGCCACGCGCCCGCCGGGCTCTCGACTGCAATCACGTCGGCGCCGAGATCGGCCAGCACCTGGATGCCCATCGGACCAAGCAGAAAATGATTGAAGCTGATGACGCGAATTCCTTGCAACAGATCGAGCATCGGAGCCCTCTCAATCATGCGCGATCGAAGCGCCGACGCAACGCGTGCTAGCGTGCCTCCTCAGCCTCGTCAAAGAAATGCAGGTTATCGGCCGCGACCGCGGCCTCGATTTGCGAGCCCGTCGCGAGCGCCAGATCCGGATCGACGCCGGCGATCCTGATCTCGCTGTCGCCCAGGCGAACCGCGAGAAGTTGCTCGTCGCCGAGTTGCTCGGTGACCATGACAGTGCCCTTTAGCGCGACCTGATTGCCGCTTACCGGCGCTCCGAGCCGAATATGTTGCGGCCGCACGCCGACCCAAACCGATCGGCCGATGCGCGAAGCGAGATCCGGAAACCGCCTGCTCGGCAGCGTGAACTGCCATCCTTGGCACGCCAGCGTAAAGTCCTCGCCGTCCGCTGTCACGTTGACGGCGAGGAAATTCATCGACGGCGAGCCAATGAAGCTCGCCACGAACCGGTTGACCGGCTTGCGGTAGAGCTCGAGGGGCGTTCCCACCTGTTGGACGACGCCGTCCTTCATGACCACGATGCGGTCCCCAAGCGTCATCGCTTCGGTCTGATCGTGGGTGACGAAGATCGACGTCGTCGGCACCCGCAGTCGCAGCTCTTTGAGTTCCAGACGCATTTGCGCACGCAGCTGCGCGTCGAGATTCGACAAGGGCTCATCGAACAGAAAGACCTTGGGGTTGCGCACAATGCAGCGGCCGAGCGCAACGCGCTGCTGTTGCCCGCCCGACAGCTGGTGGGGACGGCGGTCGAGCAGCGGCTCGATCGATAGAATCCTGGCCGCACGGCTGATGGCGGCGGCGATCTCGTGCGCGGGCACACGGCGGTTACGCAGCCCGAACGCCAAATTGTCGCGCACGCTCATATGTCGATAGAGCGCGTAATTCTGGAAGACCATGGCGACGTCGCGGTCCTTCGGCTGCAGGTGATTCACGACCCGGCCACCGATCGCAATCGTGCCGGCGCTGATCTCCTCGAGGCCGGCGATCATCCGTAACGTCGTCGATTTGCCGCAACCAGAGGGCCCAACCAGCACCACGAACTCGCGATCGTTGATCGCAAGATTGATGTCCTTCACCGCGACGACATGGCCATAAACCTTATGCACGTTGCTGAGCACGATCTCTGCCATGAGCCTAGATCCTCAACCCGCGAATGACGTATCTCTGCCCGAACAGCGTCACGATCAGCGCCGGGACGAGCGCAATCACCGCGGTCGCGCTCATGAGGTGCCATTCCATGCCGAGCTCATGCACGAACTGCGCCATCACTACAGTCAAGATCGGCGTCTCGTGCGCGGTCAGGATCAGCGCGAAGAGGAACTCGTTCCAGGTATAGAGCCAGCACAGAATGGCGAGCGCGGTGAGGCCCGGGATCGCCGACGGCAAAGCCACGCGCCAGAACGCGCCCCAGCGCGAGCAGCCATCGATCATGGCCGCGTATTCCATGGACGGGTCGATGCCGTCGAAGAAGCCCTTCATGATCCAGGAGAAGAAGCAGATGTGAACGGCAATGTGCGGCAGCAATAGCCCCCAGTACGTGTCGAAAATGCTCAGCTGTTGCGTCACGAAATAGAGCGGCAGCACCCAGGCGACGTAGGGCACGCAGCGAAAAATATACATCAAGGAAAACCAGGCGTTCGGAATCGGTCCCTTGAACCGCGACAGCATATAGCCGGAAGTGGCCGTAACGCCGAGCGAGAGCACCGTTGCCAGCGTCGAGATCATGAAACTGTTGAGCAGCGCTCTGAGCACGATGTCCTGCGACAGCACTTCGTGAAAGTTGTCGACGGTGAACTCGGTCCCCCGATGCACATAGTAGACGCCGGTTCCAGGCCGCAACGAAGTCAAGATGAGCCAGAACACCGGAAACGCGAACAGCAGGCAAATCGCGACCGCCGCAAGGGCGAAGAACACCGCCTTACCTCGCGGCGCGAGCGCAGCAAAGAACCCGACGGATCGCGCCTGGACTACTGCCACATCTCTCACTTCGACACCTCCACGAAGCGATTGAGAATGCGATAGAGCAGCAATGCGAAGATGACGATAATGATCGCGCCAATCACGGCAGCGGCGGAGCCGCGGGCGAGGTTGAGGAACTGGAAGGATTCCACGTAAGCGTAGATGCTGAACACCTCGGTGGCGCGCGCCGGCCCGCCGCCGGAAATGGTCCAGACGATGTCGAACGTGCGGAACGCGTCGATCGCGCGGATCACGATGCACACCACCATGACCGGGCGCAACATCGGCAGCGTGATGTAGCGGAAGGTGCGCCAAGCGCTGGCCGCATCGATGCGGGCCGCTTCGAACGGCTCGGAAGGGAGGCTCTGCAGGCCCGCGAGCAGGATCAGCGCGAACCAGGGCGTCCACAGCCACACGTCGGTCAAGAGAATTACCCCGAACGCCGTCCAGCGCTGCGTCAGCCACGAGACCGGCGCAAAGCCCAATCCTTCCAATACCGCGTTCACGACGCCGAACTGATCGTTGAACATCCACCGGATCATGATGGCGGCGATCACGGGGGCGACCATCAGCGGCAGCAGAATGAACGATTGAACGAGCCAGCGCCCGGGAAAGCGCTTGTTCAGCATCAGCGCGATCAGGAGGCCGAGGAGAAGCGAGCAAGCGACGCTCGCGACCATGAAGCCGAACGTGTTGGGAAGCACGACGTCGCGGAATTCCGCGTCGCGAAGCACGTGAACGTAATTGGCAAGCCCAACCCAAGTGCGCTTGGGATCGTGCAATGTCCAGTCGCGGAAGCTTGCATTGGCCCCCGTCAAAATCGGCACGACCTGGAATAACAACAGCACGAGCGCGGCCGGCGTAATCAGCTCCAGCATGAAGCGCGTCTTCTCGTTCATGCGAAGAAAGCGTCCATCAAAGCCGCCTCAAAAGACTTAGTCATTGCCGGGCTTAGCGCGTCGAAGACGCGCGCGTAAACGCGCTTATGGCCCGGCAATCCCCCTTTGCAAAACGCTTTTTGCGAAGGATGGCCCCCCGGGGCGAACCCGGGGGTGACGCATGTCGATAAGCGGTGCCCGATTCGAACGAACCGCAATCGCGCTTTTAGTTGCCGGTTGCGGCGCGGTGGATTTTGTCGACGTGGTCGGCCAGCACCTTCGGTATGTCCTCGCGTTTCCCGGACAGCGCCGCGATCGCCATGTCGGAATAGGCTTTGTGCACTGCCGGCCACTCCGCGAAATAATATGCCGAGTGCGTGATCGGCGTCTGATCGAAGACCGCGTGCTTGAGCGCCGCGAAGTCCTTATCTTCGGCGGCAAGCTTGGGCCAAAGCTTGATATTGGGCGGCGGACCGCCGGTCTTCTTCCACATCTCGATTTGACCGGCTTCGTCGGTCATCATCGCCGAAAGCATCTCCTTGGCGAGCTTCTTTCGCTCCGCCGGGACACCCTTCGGGATCGCCCATCCCCAGATTTCATTCCATGACGTCGGCTTCTGCGCGCGCGGGCCGACCGGGAAAGGCGCCATGCCGACTTTGCCAACGATCTTCGAGCGCTTGGGATCGTTAAACTCGCCGAAATGGGTCGAGTCGACGAGAGTGAATGCGGCATCGCCGGCCATGAAGATGGCGTTGGCCTCGTTGCGCCCGTAGGCGGTCATGCCGGGCGGACTGATCTTGTGGGTGTTGATGGCATCCCACCAGAAGTCGACGATCTCGCGATGGCAGGGCTCGGTCACCGCCGGCTCGAACTTGGCGGCCGCGAGCTTATCGTTATTGCGCTCGAGCAGCGGCCTGAGGATGTCGCAATTGTTCGCCCACATGGTCCACCACAGGCTGAACCACGTGTTGTTCATGCTCATGCCGCCGACATAGCCCCATTTCACCTTGCCTTCTTTCTGCAGTCGCTGGCTCACCGAAACGAGCTCGGCAAAGGTTTTGGGCACTTCCTCGGGTTTGACCAGGTCGCTGCGATAGAAGAACGTCCCGACGGTGTGGGCCATGGGCACGACAGTGAGTTTTTTCTCGTCGTTCCAGAACGCGAGCAGCGGCCAGCGGTCTGCGTTCTCGATGCCCTTCACGTCATCGGTCGAATCCAGCCATTTCTTCCACAGCTGACCCCAATCGTCATTGTGCCAGATGACGTCGAACTGATCGGTGCCGGTCGTCAGCGTCGCGGTGACCTTCTCCATGAAGACGCTGTAGGCCATCGGTACGCGGGTCAATTTGACCCCGTGGTCTTTCGCCCATTTCTCCATGATGTCGAGCGAGGCATCCTGGATGGGATTCTTCATGTACCCAACTTTCAGCTCGCGTTCCTGCGCCTGTGCCTGAAAAACAGCGGTCGAAAGGACGACGCTGATCGCAGTCGTAACGCAGAACCGAATGAGCTTTCGCAGTTCGGGCATTGATACCTCCCTTAAACCGAGCCGAGCTCTGGTTCAGAGCGGCTCATCGACCACCACGCATTGTAAAAGCCGAGGCGAACCCCTCCCCTCGAGCAGCGCTTTGGCTGTAATTCAAGTCCCGAACCGCGGAACGTTCAAGGGTGCGCAGAGGTAAAAAAGGACCCATATGACTAGCCGCTCTGCCCCTGAGAGAGTTTTTCCGGTGCTGACTTCTTATATGATTTCGGGCATGTGGCGCTGGCTCGCATGCATTGGGATCATCGCGGGATTGGCGACTGAGCCGACGCGCGCGCAGGAGGCCGTCGCGCAATTTTACAAGGGAAAACAGATCACGGTGCTCGTCGGCTCCTCGGCCGGCGGCGGCTACGATATTTACGCGCGGCTCCTGTCGCGGCATATGGCCAAGCATATCCCCGGCAATCCCGCGATGGTGGTAACGAACATGGCGGGCGCCGGCAGCAACGCGGCGGCCGCGCATCTGTTCAATGTCGCGCCGCGGGACGGCACGGTGATTGGCGCGCTGCAGAACAGCGCCGTGCTCGATGCGCTGCTTGACGCGCTGCTCGGCGATACGAAGCGGCTCCGGCACGACGCGACGAAATTCGTGCATCTCGGATCGGCGACCATCGATCATTATGTCTGCATTGCTCGCGCCGACGCGGCGTTGAAATCGTTCCAGGATCTGCTGACACGCGAGCTGATCATCGGCGCCAGTCATCCCGGCACCTCGACGCGCGACTTTCCTGCAATGCTCAATAACATGACAGGCAGCAAGATTTGCTTGGTCAGCGGTTATCCCGGAACCCGCGAGATCACGCTCGCCATCGAAAAGGACGAAGTGAAGGGGCTGTGCGGTTTCAGTTGGTCAAGCCTGAAGGCGCAACGGCCGAACTGGGTTTCTTCCGGGTTCATCCGCGTGCTCGTGCAGGAGCACGACAAGGGCAATCCCGAGATCAACAAAATGGGGGTGCCACTCGCGGTCGATTTCGCCAGAACGGCGGAAAATCGGCGCGTGATGGAGCTCATTTACAGCTCCGAGACCTTCGGCCGCCCGTACATGCTAGCGCCGGGCGTGCCGGAGGAGCGGGTCCAGGCACTGCGCCAAGCGTTCATGGCGACGATGCGGGACGAAGCTCTGCTCGCGGAGGCGCAGCGAATCGGTATCGTCATCGATCCGATCTCGGGGGAGGAATTGCAGGCGCTGGCGGAGAAAATCTTTGCGACGCCCGCGGCCACCGTGGAGCGAGCCAAGCAGGCGATGGAGTATCGGGCGCCATAGCTCAGTGTGGGCCGGCGGCCCTCATGGGATTCTGCGCCGCCGGCAGATCATGCAGGTGACAGGCTGCGAATTGTCCGTCCTGAATAGGCCGCAGTTCGGGCTCCTCCACGCGACAGCGGTCGAAGGCGTAGGGGCAGCGGGTGTGAAAACGGCAGCCTTTGGGCGGATTGATCGGGCTCGGCACGTCGCCTTTGAGAATGATGCGCTTGCGTGCCGCTCCCGGTTCCGGCACCGGCACGGCGGAGAGCAACGCTTCGGTGTAGGGGTGCTTGCAGGCGCCGAAAATCTGTCGCTTGCGCCCAAGCTCGACGATCTTGCCGAGGTACATGACCGCAACCCTGTGCGTCATATGCTCGACGATCGCGAGGTCGTGACTGATGAACAGGAGCGCAAGCCCGAACTCGCGCTGAAGATCCTGCAGCAGGTTGACGATCTGCGCCTTGACCGAGACATCAAGCGCGGAGACCGCCTCGTCGCACACGACCAGGTCGGGCTCGGCCGCCAGCGCGCGCGCAATGGCGATGCGCTGGCGCTGTCCGCCGGAGAACTCGTGCGGCCAACGCGTCTTGGCTTCGCGCGGAAGGCGCACTTTTTCCAACAGCAGGTCGATTCGTGCGTCGAGGTCGGCAGCTGATTTTGCGAGCGCGAAGTTGCGGATCGGCTCGGCGAGGAGGTCGCGCACGCGCATGCGCGGGTTGAGACTGGACATTGGGTCCTGAAACACGACCTGCATGCGCCGCCGCAGCGGCCGCAGTGCTCCCGCCGGCATGTCATCGATACGCGTTCCGTCGAGGACCACCTGCCCAGCGGTGATCTCGAACAGCCGCAAGATGGCACGGCCGACGGTGGATTTGCCGCAGCCGGACTCGCCGACCAGCGCCAGCGTCTCGGCCCGATCGATCTGAAACGACACGCCGTCGACGGCATAGACCCGCCGTCGGCCGGGACGTAGCACGCCACCGCCCAACGGGAAATGCTTCTTGAGATCGTTGACCTGGAGAATGACTTCGCTCATGCGGCCACCGTTGCCTTGGCGGCGAAATGACAGGCGGCGAAATGATCGGGCGCCTTCTCCTCGAGCGCGGGCGCGACGCGGCGGCACACGTCGGTCGCCAATGCACAGCGGCTTGCGAATACGCAACCCGCGATGCGCGCTTTGAGGCTCGGCACCACGCCGGGGATTTCGGCCAGCTTGGTTTGCGCGGTCGCGAGCGAGGAGCCGAGCTTGGGCACCGCGCTGATGAGGCCCCGCGTGTAGGGATGGCGTGGCGAACGGAACAGCTTAGTGACCGGCGCCTCCTCCACCTTACGGCCCGCATACATCACCATTACACGTTCGGCGATTTCCGCCACCACGCCGAGGTCGTGGGTGATGAGGATGATGGCCGCGCGGAAGCGCTGCTTGAGATCGGCCATGAGACTGAGAATCTGCGCCTGGATGGTGACGTCGAGCGCGGTGGTCGGCTCATCCGCGATCAGGACCTTCGGGCGGCAGGCGAGCGCAATTGCAATCATCACACGCTGGCGCATGCCGCCGGACAATTGGTGCGGGTACTCGCGCGCGCGCCGGCGTGGCTCGGCGATGCCGACGAGACCGAGCATCTCCACCACACGTTGCTCCACCTGCTTACGGTTAAGCCCCTGATGCAGCCGCAACGGCTCGGCGATCTGGCGGCCGATGGTGAGGACCGGGTTCAGACTCGTCATCGGCTCCTGGAAGATCATGCTGATGTCGTCGCCGCGGACCTTGCGCATGGCGGCTTCGCTGAGCTTGAGGAGGTCTCGGCCCTCAAAACGGATCGCGCCCGCGATGCTGCCGGGCGGCTGCGGCACCAGCCGCAGAATGGAATTGGCGGTGACCGACTTTCCGCAACCGCTCTCGCCGACGATCGCCATCGTCTCGCCCGCCTCCACCGAGAACGACACGCCGTCGACCGCGCGGTTCACCCCCTCCGGCGTGCGGAAATGGGTTTGCAGGTTTTCGACTTCCAGCAGTGCCATGCAGCGAGTCTTTACAATCGCTTCGCCAGACGTGGATCGAGCGCGTCGCGCAACCCGTCGCCGAGCAGGTTCACCGCGAGCACCGTGAGGGAGAGGAAAACCGCGGGAAAGAACACGATGTAGGGCTTGACCTGCCAGAGCGCGCGCCCTTCGGCCATGATGTTGCCCCATGAGGGGATGGTGGGCGGCGTGCCGGCCCCGATGAACGAGAGGATCGCCTCCACAATCATCGCGCTGGCGCAGACATAGGTTGCCTGCACGGTCATCGGCGCAATGGTGTTAGGCAGGATGTGGCGCAGGATGATCATCGGGGTGCGGGTGCCAGCCGCGATTGCCGCGTCCACGTAAGGCTGCTCGCGCAGCGACAGCACGACGCTGCGCACCAGGCGCGACACACGGGGAATCTCGGCGATCGTAATGGCGGTGATCACGTTGCCGACGCTGCCGCGGGTGAGCGCCATGAGCGCGATTGCCAGCAGAATCGGGGGAATCGACATCATGCCGTCCATCACGCGCATGATGATGCCGTCGCTCCAGCGAACGAAGCCCGAGACAAGGCCGATGATCAGACCGACCAGCGACGCCAGCAGCGCAACCGAGAAGCCGACGGTCAGTGAAACGCGCGCGCCGTAGAGCACGCGCGAATAGATGTCGCGTCCCAGCATGTCGGTTCCGAACCAGAATGCGGCGGATGGCTCGCGCGTGCGCCGCGTCGGCGCGAGCGCAGTGGGATCGACGGTGCCGAGATAAGGCGCGAATACTGCAATGAACACCATGGCCAGTACCAGCGCGCCGCCAATGGCGATCGCCGGATGTCGGCGCGCAAAGCCGACCACGCCGCGGCGCACTTTGACGGGCGGCAGCACGTCCGGCAATTCGGGCGCGGCGGCGATGAGGTCGGGCGCCGTGGTGATGGTGGCGTCGGTCAATACCGGATCCTCGGGTCGAGCACGGTGTAGAGAAGATCGATGGCAAGGTTGACGAGCACGTAGACGAAACTGAACATCAGCACGATGCCCTGGATCACCGGGTAATCGCGGCGCAGGATGGCATCGACCGTCAGCCGGCCAATGCCGGGAATCGCAAACACCGTTTCGGTCACCACCGCCCCGCCGATCAACAGCGCGACGCCGATGCCGATCACCGTGACGATCGGCACGGCGGCGTTCTTGAGCGCGTGCACGAATAGGATGCCCGTCTGCCCCACACCTTTGGCGCGCGCAGTGCGGATGAAATCCTGCTGCAGCACTTCGAGCATGGCGGCACGAGTGATGCGGGCAATTAGCGCGATATACACGCAACCGAGCGCGAGCGCGGGCAGGATCAGGTTTTGGAACCACGGCCACGGGCCTTCGGACATTGGCGTGTAGCCCTGCACCGGTAGCCAATCGAGCTCCAGCGCGAAGACGTAGGCAAGCAGGTAACCCACCACAAAAACCGGCACCGAGAAGCCCAGCACAGCAAATGCCATGATGGTGCGGTCGATCAACGTGTCGGCTTTCCACGCTGCGACCACGCCGATAGGGACCGCCACGGACACGGCAAGCGCCAGCGTCACCGTCATCAGCGAGAGCGTCGGCTCAGCGCGTTGCATGATCATCGTGGCGACCGGCAGGTTGGTGAAGATCGACGTGCCGAGATCACCGTGGAGAATCTGCCAGAACCATTCACTGAACCGGATGAGGAATGGCCGGTCGAGGCCAAGACTCATGCGGATGCGCGCGACGTCGGCAGGTGTAGCCTGGTCACCCGCGATCACCGCCGCCGGGTCGCCGGGCGCGATGTAGAGCAGGCTGAACACGAACAGAGCCACCACCACCATCACTGGAACGGTGGCGAGGATGCGCCGTACGACGTACGTCAGCATGCCGCGATGTTAGCAGGTTTCATGCCATCTTGCCGGTGTTCCGGCCCGGAAAGAGAACACCAGCGGGGCCGCTCGCCTTTTCTCCGCAAGGCCTGCCCCTCACGCCGCTTTGCTTACGCCCCAGAAGAACGGTAGTGGCCCCTTCACAACGCCGCCGATGCTCTTGCGCCAAGCCTGATAGGCCAGGAAGAAACCGGTTGGCGCGTAGACGACATCCTCGAACGCCGCTTTGTTGAGCCGCGCAATCGCGGCCTTTTCCTCGTCTAGACTTCTCGCCTCGTACCAGGCGTTGATCTCGGTTTCGACCTTCGCGCTGGTTGGCCAGCCGAACCACGCCTTCTCGCCGTTGGCGCGAATTGCGGTATAGGACGAGGGATCGATACAAACCGCGCCGGCGTGCCAGGTATGAAACATCTGCCAGCCACCTTGGCCGGGCGGCGATTTCTGCGCCCGGCGCGCGGCATTCGTACCCCAATCGACGGCGGCAAAATCGATATTCATGCCAAGCCGTCTGAGCAGGTCGGCGGTGATTTCGCCCTGCGCTTTGGTGATCGGGAGATCCTGCGCCACTACACACGTGACTGGCTGGCCGGAATAGCCACTTTCAGCCAGCAGTCGTTTGGCCGCATCGAGATGACGTGGACCTTTGAGAATCTCACCGCCTTGCTCGCTATAGAGCGGCGTGCCCGGCGTGAAGAAGCTGGGCAGCGGCTTCCATAATGCGTCGTCGTCACCCACGACGGCGCGCATATAGTCTTCCTGGCTCATCGCGGCGAGGACCGCGCGGCGCGCCCGCACGTCGTTAAACGGGGGATGCAGGTGGTTCATGCGGAAGCTGCCGATATTGCCGAGCGGATCAGCAATGTCGACCATCAGGCTGCGGTTTTTCTTGAGCAAGGGCACGAGGTCGGCGATCGGGGTTTCCCACCAATCCACTTCGCCGTTCTGCAGCGCGGCGGAGGCGGTGCCCGGATCGGGCATCACCACCCATTCGATGCGGTCGAGCAACATGCGCTTGCCGCCGGAGAGCCACGAATGCGGCTCTTGGCGCGGTGCGTAATCGGCGAATTTTTCGAATACCGCCCTCGCGCCGGGAAGCCATTCCTCGCGCACGAAGCGCATTGGCCCACTGCCGATATACTCGGTGATCGGCTTGAACGGATCGGTCGCCGCGATCCGCGCCGGCATGATGAAGCAGGATGGCGTTCCGACTTTGCCGAGCGCGACCAAGAGTTTGGGGAACGGTTTTTTAAGCACCCAGCGGAAGGTGCGGTCGTCGACGGCGGCAAGCTCCTGCTGGATGTCTCGGGTCATCAGACCCATATTGTCGCGCGCTTGCCAGCGCCGGAGGCTTGCCACGACATCTTTCGAGAGCACGCTCTCGCCGTCGTGAAACTTCAGTCCCGGTCGCAGACGGAATGTCCACACGAGTTCGTCGGACGATATCTCCTCGCTATCGACCATTTGGCGCCGCGGCTGAAGTTTGTCGTCGAAGCCATAAAGCATGTCCCACACCAGCGCGGCGGCATTGCGCACGACGTACTGGGTGTTCCAGATCGGATCGAAATTGGCGAGGTCTGCTTGCGGCACGAAGCGCAATACGCGCGCTTGCGCGCGCTGGCCGATCGCTGGGGCGGCAAGACCGCCGGCCGCAGCGAAAACGCCGGCCGCGGTCTTGATGAATGTGCGTCGATCCATGACAGGCCCCATACGGTCAAACCGTTTTGGCCACGCCCCAAAAGAACGGCAGCGGCCCCGACGCAATCCCGGTGACGCTCTTCCGCCAGGCATAGTACCTTAGATACGAACCGAGCGGCGCGAAGATCGCGTGGTCGAGGGCAGCTTTGTTCAATCGCCGCGCAACAACCTTCTCTTCATCGAGCGTTTTGGCGTCGTACCAGGCGGCGACCTCGGCTTCGACTTCCGGAATGTTCGGCCAGCCGAAAAAGGCCTTGTCGCCATTAGCCCGCAGCAGCTTGTTCGTAGGGTCCAGGAAGTCGACGCCATAAAAGGTCGTGTGGAAAATGTGCCAGCCCCCCTGGCCCGGCGGAGATTTTTGCGCCCGGCGCGCGACCACCGTACCCCAGTCGAGCGCCGCATATTCGACATTGATGCCGAGCCGCCGCAAAAGGTCGGCGGTGACATCACCCCAGGCTTTGTGATGGGGCAGATCCTGCGCCGCCATCGAGATGATCGGCTCGCCCGCATAGCCGCTTTCCGCCAACAAACGTTTAGCGGCGTCGAGATCGCGTGGGCCTTTGAGGATTTCGCCACCTTCCTCCGTGTAGAGCGGCGTGCCCGGCGGGAAGAAGCCCGGCAGCGGCTTCCACATGTTGTCGTCGCCGACATAGGCGCGCATGTAATCAGCCTGGTTCATCGCCATCAAGAACGCTCGGCGCGCGCGCACGTCGTTGAATGGTGGAAATAGATGGTTGAAGAATAGCGTGCCGATGCTGCCCAGCCGATCTTGGACGTCGACTGTGATGTTGCGGTTCTTGCGCAGTGCCGGCACCAGGTCGGGCAATGGTAGCTCCAGCCAATCGACCTCGCCATTCTGCAGCGCGGCCGCAGCGGTCGACGGGTCGGAGATGGTGATCCATTCGATGCGGTCCGAGATGATCTCCTTGCCGCCGGCCAGCCAAGACGCCGGCTCCGATCGCGGCATATAGTCGGCGAATTTCTCGAACACAGCTCGCGCGCCCGGCAGCCACTCGTGCTTGACGAAGCGCATTGGTCCGCTGCCGACATACTCATTGATCTGCTTGAACGGATCGGTCGCGGCTATCCGTGCCGGCATGACGAAGCAGCACGGCGTGACGATCTTGCCGAGCGCCAGCAGCATCTTGGGATAGGGCTTCTTCAGCGACCAGCGGAAGATGCGATCGTCGACGGCCGTAAGCTCATTCTCGACCGCTTTGATCATTTGGCCCATGGGCTCGCGCGCGGCCCAGCGATTGATGCTGGCCACCGCATCCTGGGCGCGCACCGGCTCACCGTCGTGGAATTTGAGCGCGTCACGCAGCCGGAAAGTCCAGACGAGGCCGTCCGCCGAGACCTCTTCGGCCTCGACCACCTGGCGCTGGACGTTGAGCGTGGCGTCCATGCCGTAGAGCATGTCCCACACCAACAGGCCGGCGTTGCGGGCGATGTAGGCAGAGGACCAGATCGGGTCGAAATTGGCTAGATCGGCATGCGGCACGAGACGCAGCACGCGCGCGGCGGCGCGCTGCGACACCGCCGGAGTCGGTAAGCTCGCCGCTGCGGCGAGTGCACCGGCGCCGGCTGCAGACTTCAGGAATGCCCTTCGATTCATGAGGCGCATGTCCTGCCGGTCACCACCGCTCATTGGCCCGCGTCAGGCGGTCTTGCCCACGCCCCAGAAGAACGGCAGCGGCCCTTTGACGACGCCGCTCACGTTCTTGCGCCACGCTTGGTACGTTAAGAAGAAACCGGTCGGCGCGAAAACGACCGCGTCGAGCGCGGCCTTGTTGAGCCGCGCGATCGCGGCTTTCTCCTCGTCCAAGCTCTTGGCCTCGTACCAAGCCGAGACCTGCGCCTCGACCTCGGGAACATTCGGCCAGCCGAACCACGCCTTGTCGCCGCTCGCGCGCACGCCGATGGCGACCGCCGGATTCACGCAGTCCGCCCCGGCGTGCCAGGTGTGGAACATCTGCCAGCCGCCCTGGCCAGGCGGCGTCTTCACTGCACGGCGCGCGCCGACCGTGCCCCAGTCGATGGCGGCGAAATCCACGTTCATCCCGAGCCGCTTGAGCAGATCGGCGGTGATGTCGCCCTGCGCTTTGGTGATCGGCTGGTCTTGGGCAACTAGGCAGGTGACGGGCTCACCCGCATAGTTGCTTTGTGCCAGCAACTTCTTGGCGCCGTCGAGGTCGCGCGGACCCTTGAGGATCTCGCCGCCTTCCTCGGTGTAGAGCGGCGTGCCGGGGGTGAAGAAGCCCGGCAGCGGCTTCCAGAGATTGTCGTCGTCGCCGACGATGGCGCGCATATAGTCTTCCTGGCTCATCGCCATGAGAACGGCGCGGCGCGCGCGCACGTCGTTGAACGGTGGAAAAAGATGATTCATGCGGAAGCTGCCGATGTTGCCGAGCGGATCGGCGATATCGACCGCGACGTTGCGGTTTTTTCGCAACAGCGGCACCAGGTCGGAAATCGGATTTTCCCACCAGTCGATCTCCCCGCTCTGCAGCGCCGCGCCGGCGGTCGCCGGGTCGGGCATGATCACCCATTCGACGCGCTCGACCATAATCCGCTTGCCGCCCGCGAGCCAGGAAGCCGATTCTTGGCGCGGGACATAACCGGGGAATTTTTCGAAGGCCGCCTTGGCGCCCGGCACCCACTCGTCCTTCACGAAACGCATGGGGCCGCTGCCGATATATTCGGAGATCTGCTTGAACGGATCCGTCTTCGCGATGCGCTCGGGCATGATGAAGGCGATCGGCGTGCTGATCTTGCCGAGCGCGAGCAGCATCTTCGGGAAGGGCTTCTTGAGCACCCACTTCACCGTGCGGTCGTCGACCGGCACGAGCTCCTGCTGGATGGCCTTGATCAACAGGCCCATCTGGTCCCGCGCCGACCAACGCTCGAGGCTCGCCGCGACGTCCTTGGCAAGGACCGGCTCGCCGTCGTGGAATTTGAGTCCTGGCCGCAGGCGGAAGGTCCAGGTCAGACCGTCGGCGGAGACCTCCTCGGCCTCCGCCATCTGCCGCTGTGGCTGCAGCTCTTCGTCGACTCCATAGAGCGTGTCCCACACCATGGCGGAGGCGTTGCGCACCACGTATTGCGTGCCCCAGATCGGGTCGAAATTGGCGAGATTGGCTTGCGGCACGAAGCGAAGCGTGCGCGCGGCAGCGCCTTGCGCAAGTGCCGGGGCCGATAGTCTTCCCGTTGTTGCCAGACTGCCTGCAGCCGCAACGCTCTTCAGGAACGTCCTGCGATCCATACTTGATCTCCCACTTGCGCTGGTTGCCCGCTTAGATTTGCGCCACGCGGCCCATTGTAGTTCATGTTTTTGCGAAGGTTGAGTCGAGACACAACGACGTGGCGCCTTAGTTTGCTCGCTAGCTCAAACCCTGGATGTCCGCTTGTCGCGCGAATTAGCGCAGTTTTGCCGTAAAACGCGGCGGCCGTGGTCGTCCGAGCAAGCGGCATGTCATTAAAGCCGACCGGCGACAGGCAAGCCGGCTCATCAGGCTGTTTTGGACAGGCTCGATTGTTTCGGATGCCACCATCGTCCGGCGATGACAACGCCTTGCGAAGCGATCTTACGTTCCCCGGCTAAGTGCTCGCCAACGACATCGACGTAATCGAAGCGGCCCTCATTGACGGACAAGATGGTCGCGTCGCCAACGCTGCCTGGCTTGAGGCTGCCGAGCTCCGGTCGCTTCAAAGCGAATGCGGCGTTGACGGTCGAAGCTGCGATCACATCGCTCAGCGGCATGCCGAGACAAAGAAACTTCGACATGGTGGTGACCTGGTCGAATGCCGGCCCGTTTATGCAGAGCGCGTGCACGTCGGATGAGATCGTGTCCGGCAAGAAGCCATTGGCAAGCATCGCGCGCGCCGTCTTGAAGGCGAAGGAGCCCTTGCCGTGCCCGATGTCGAAGAGCACGCCGCGCTGGCGCGCTTCGATGACCGCGCGCTTCACCGTGCCTTGCGCGGTCGCCGGCGCGTTCGGAAACGGACGGAAAGCATGGGTAAGCACGTCGCCAGGCCGCAGGCGCGCGATGACCTCTTCATAGCTCGGCGGCGGATCGTCGATATGCGCCATAACCGGCATGCCGACTGCCTCTGCGACCTCGAGCGCAATGTCGAGCGGCACCGTCCCTGAACGGCCGGAGGCGCGGGCGCCGACGCGCACCTTGATGCCGACGATGATGTCGCGATTGGCGTTGGCGACCTCGACCGCATCGAGCGGCGCCATGAGACGGAGCTCCTCGCTCTCGCCCACCATGATGCGTGGTGAGAAGGCGAAAATGCCGGCGAAAGAGACGTGGACGTAAGCGAGAATGCGCACCTCGCTGCGCTCGATTACGTGTTTGCGGAATCCCGCGAAATTGCCGGGCCCGGTGCTGCCCGTATCGATCGCGGTGGTCACGCCCGAGCGGCGGCAGAAATCTTCGGCATCGATGCCGAGCGAGGTCCCGCCCCAGTAGACGTGGGTGTGCAGATCAATCAGCCCCGGAGTGACGATGAGGCCGGATACGTCACGGACGTCGGTTTTGCCATCGGGGCGCAATCCGGTGCCGATTCGCGCCACCTTGCCCGCTGCGAAGGCAACGTCGACCACCTCATCGAGCTTCTGTGAAGGATCGACCACGCGGCCGCCGCGCAGGATGAGGTCATAGGTCATCGCTTAATTCTCCAGGCGGCGTGCAAGAGCGCCGTCAGTCCCTCAGCTTATAGCGCTGGATCTTGCCGGTCGGCGTGCGCGGCAAATTTGGACGCACCTCGATCCAGCGCGGATATTTCCATGGGCCCGCGCGGTCCTTCACGTGCGCCCGCAGCGCATCGAAGAGGCCCTCATCGGCGGCATAGCCGTTCTTGAGCACGACGAAGGCCTTCGGCTTGGTCAGCCCCTCCCCGTCCTCCTTGCCGATCACGGCGGCCTCGAGCACGGCCTCGTGCGAGGCGAGGGCCGTTTCGACCTCGAACGGGGACACCCACATCCCGTTGACCTTGAACATGTCATCGGTACGGCCGCAGTAGTAATAATAACCTTCAGCATCGCGCAGGTATTTGTCCCCGGTATAGGTCCATTCGCCGACGAACGTGCGGCGGCTCTTCGCGCGATGGTTCCAGTAGCTTTCGCCGGCCGAGGGCCCGCGCACCACGAGCTCGCCGATTTCGCCTGCGGGAAGCTCGCACCCACCCTCGTCGACGATCTTCACCTCGTAGCCCGGGACCGGCTTGCCGGTCGATCCGTAGCGCACGTCGCCCGGGCGGTTACTCAGAAACGTCTGTAGCATCTCGGTCGAGCCGAGCCCGTCGAGAACGTCGACCCCGACGACCTGCCGCCAGCGCTCGCCGAGATGGGCGGGCAGCGATTCGCCGGCGGAAACGCACAGCCGCAGCCGGTCGGAGCCCGCGCCGGGGCCGATCTCGGGATGCGCCAGCAGCGCCGCGTAAAGCGACGGCACCGCATAGAAGATGCTGGGGTGATGGCGCCGAAGCGTCGCGAGCACCGCCTGCGGGGTGGGCCGATCCGGCAGCAACACGGTGCTCGCGCCGACCGACATGGGAAAGGAGACGGCATTGCCAAGGCCGTAGGAGAAGGAGAGCTTCGCCGCCGAGAACGCGACGTCGTCCTCGCGGAGACCGATGACGCCTTGCCCCATGAGACGCGCCGTCGCCATCAGGCTGGTGTGGACGTGCCGGACAGCCTTGGGTTCTCCCGTCGAGCCCGAGGTGTACATCCAGAATGCGACTTCGTCCGACATTGCCGGGGCGGTGAACGGCGTCGGCTCAGCCTTCGCCAGGAGCTCGTCGAACGAATATGCGTCCCGCAACTCGGAGCGTTCGCGCGCGCTGCCACCGACGACGATGACCGCGCGCAAATGCGGCAACCGATCCCGAAGCTTCAACACGATCGGGGCGAGCGAGGCGGCGACCACGATTCCCGAGGCGCGGCTGTCGGCCAAAAGATAGGCATATTGCTCGGCGGTCAGGAGCGTGTTGACGGGGACCGGCACGATGCCGGCACGGATCGCGCCCCAGAACGCGACCGGATGATCGACGGTATCGTGGGCGACCAGCATGAGGCGGTTTTCCGTGCGCAGGCCCAGCGCCGCCACCCCGCCGGCGAAGCGATAAGTGAGTTCCTGCAGCTGTCCATAGGTGAGCGCGCGCGTGGAATCCGTGAACGCCGCTTTGTCGCCGAGACCGCGCGCGACATTTGCATCGACGAAGTCCGTGACAGCGTTGTACGCCCGGCGCTGCAGGACGTCTTCAAGCAAGGGCGGCGGCGCTAGCATCGAATACGATTGGAGTTGTCGACCCAAACTTTGGTCCCCTTCCCCTTGACCGAAATTATAGCGTCCATAGGGCAGCCGTCCCCGGAACAATATCGGGAGACGATGCGCATAACCGCTTTTTCACGGTGCGCGCCTCCTCCCTGCCGCCGAAGCCGAAAGATTACCGGGAACTTCGCCGAGAGCGAGCCGCTCCTGCGCCAGCGCGTGCAGGAGCGCGCGGTCGACTTTGTTGGTCGATGCCAGCGGCAATTCGTCCAGGAACCATACGAAGCGGGGATGCGCATAGGCGGCCGCATTGGCAAGGGCGAAGCGCTTGATGTCGTCCGCGCTCGGGCTGCGGCCGGGCTTGGAAACCACGAAGGCAACCGGCTTTCGTCCCTTGATCTCGTCCTCGATCGGCACCACTGCGGCCTGAGCCACGTCGGGATGACGCTCCAGCATGCGCTCGACGTCACTCGGATAAATATTCTCGCCGCCCGAGACGAACATGTCATCGGTGCGGCCGATGAAATAATGGAACCCTTCGCCATCGCGCCGGAAGACGTCGCCGGTGATGTAAAATCCGTCTGCCGTGAAGGGCGGCGTGACATCCGGCCGATTGTGATAGCCGTTCATGAGCGCCGGACATTTCATTTCGAGCACGCCCTGATTCGCATTGCGATCGGCGCCCTCGACGAGCCGAGGCTCTACCTTGGGATGCGGATAGCCGACCGACATATCCGGCTGAGGCAGGCCTGCGGGATGAGCGCCGAAGACGACGGGGCCGGCCTCGGTGGTGCCATAGGCATTGGTGACGGAGACGTGCGGCAAAGCACGGCGGATCGCTTCCATCAGCGCTTGACTGACCGGCGCTGAGCCCATGCGGATGAACTCGACGCTCGAGAGATCGGTGCGCTCGAGCGCCTCCTTCTCGCGCAGCATCATCGCGATCATCGGCGGCACCGCGGCGAGCCAGGTGCAGCGGTGTCGGCCGATCGCCTCGATATAGGCGGCGGCCGTGAACTGGGGGAGCAGCACGACAGTCGCGTGCGCGGCGCAGGCGAGCTTCGCAAGCGCCAGCGCATTCATGTGATAGAGCGGCGCGGCGATGAGATAACGATGGCGCGCGAGTTCGCTCGTGAGCCTCGTCTCCACGACCCAGATGTGGCTCTGATGCGAGAGCACGACGCCCTTCGGCCTACCCGTCGAGCCCGAAGTATAGAGAAACATCGCAGGCTCGCGTGCGCGCGGCAGCACCGCGTCGAAATCGCCGCCGTCGAGGAAGCGATCGAAACCGTCGGCTCCGCTGTCGTCGAAACGCACGGCCGGAATATCCGCCGGGCAGTCTTGCGCGCGCGGCTGATCGCAGAAGATGAGCTTGGCGCCGGCGTCGCGCAGGATGAAACCAATCGTGTCGCGAGGAAACTTGAAGCTGACAGGCACCGCGACGAGGCCGGCGCGCATGATGCCGTAATAGGCCGCGAGATACTCGGCGCAATTGGCGGAGAGGATGGCAACGCGATCTCCGCGCGCGAGCCCACGCGCATAAAGTGCGCGGGCGACCCCGTTCGCCATGGCATCGAGACGAGCGTAGCTGATCTCGCGCGCGCCACCGCCACCGAGATCGATGATCGCCACCTTGTCGAGATCCTGGTCGCGGGGGATAAGGTCGCCAAGATTGGTAAACCGAGGCATTGTTTGCTCATGCCCCCTTCGGCGGCGCGGTGAGATAAGTGCCGCGGCCGCTAGCGAGGAGCTTGCCTTGCGCATCGAACACGTGCGCCTCCGCGGTCGAGAACTGGCCGCCCATGCGCACGACCTTGCCGCGGATGGTGAGATCCCCCGGCATCGCCACGGCATGATAGTCGACGTGCAGATTGATGGTCGGCACGCCGCGGCCGTTCTTCCGGACCATGGCCCAATCGGCGCCGAGGTCGACCAGCGTGGCGAGAATGCCGCCGTGGGTGTAGCGCCGGTCCGGATTGACGACCCATTCTTCTCGCCAGGTCGCCTTCAATTCGATGCCGTCGTCGCGCAGCGCAACGACTTTGAGGCCGAGCCATTGATGATAGGGAGCGCGCGTGACGAGCGCCTGAACGCGCTCGAGCGTGATCTCGTCGCTCATGGTGTCACCACGACTTTGCCGATGACCTCGCGGTCCTGGATCAGACGCAGCCCTTCGCGCGCCTGCTCGAGCGGCAGCACCTTGTCGATCACGGGCCTCATCTTGCCCTCGGCGATGAGCTGCATCAGCGCGAGAAGATCATCGTCATAAAAACTGTTCGAGCCGATGATCTTGAGCTCGAAAGTCCAGATGTAGCGCAAATCCTCTTTGGGGTCGTAGCCCGCGGTGGCGCCGCAGACCAAAAGCTTGCCGCCGCGCTTGAGGCAGCGCAGCGAAGGCTGCCAGGTGTCGCCGCCCGTAAAATTGATCACGACGTCGACGCCGCCCTCGTAACTGCGCCGCTGCGGCTTGCCGTATTTCTCAATCGCCCACTTCGAGAAATCAACTTGCCCAACGTCGATCACCTCGTCGGCGCCGAGTTGCGCAAGCTTACGCATCTTGTCCGCGCTCGAGGTGCACGCGATCACATGGGCGTCCAGATGCTTGGCGAGGATGATGCAGCCCGTGCCGACGCCGCCGCTGGCGCCGAGAATGAGCACGCGATCCCCCGCTTGGACGGTGCCGTGGGTGATCAGCATGCGGTGCGCGGTGCCGTAGGCGACCGGCAGCGCCGCCGCCGCCTCAAAACTCACGTCAGCCGGCATGGCGATGAGCTGATCGGCGGCCACGCGGCAATATTCCGCCATGCCGCCATCGAGCATCTCGCCCATGAGACCTTTTGCCTTGTTGAGCGGGTTGACGAGAACGCGGTCGCCAACGTTCCAGCCCCTGACGCCATTTCCGATCTCGGTGATCTGGCCCGCCATATCGAGACCGAGGATCACGGGCAGCGGCACTTTGATGCCCGGCATGCCGCGCACCGTGAACACGTCGTGATAATTGAATGAGGAGGCCCGCACCCGGATCACCACATGGCCCGCCGTCGCCGTGGGCATCGGATAGTCATTAATGACGGCGAGATCCTCGAGCCCGCCGTGCTTGCGCAGGACGAGCGCCTTCATGGTCTTCTTGCCGTTCACCGGTTCGTCCTTCGCCGCCTGGATTGTGATCGCACGCCGGTCTAAGTAGCTTAGGCCACGGCCGCCAACAACCTCTCGCTCGTGTCGGAGCGCTTCGATGCAGGAGAATTTCCGCCAATTCCTTGAGCGCCTGCGGCAGACCGGCGAGCTCATCGACTTGCATCAACCGGTCGATATCCGCCACATCGCGACGCTGGTCGATCAGGCGGATACTGCGCTCTATTTCCACGACGTGATCGGCTACGACATGCCGGTGGTTTCCGGCCTCATTCGCACGCGCGAGCGCTCGATCACGGCGCTCGGCTGCGAGACCTATCGCGAGATCGAGAACAAGCTCGCGCACGCGATCAACCATCCGATCCCGCCGAAATACGTAAAAACCTCGCCGACGCGCGAGGTTGTCATCGCCGGCGATGAGGTCGACCTCTACAAGCTGCCGATCCCCATGTCCTCGATCTTCGACGGCGGCCCGATGATCACCGCAGGCGTCGTGATCGCGCGCGATCCCGAGCTCGGCATCAACAGCGGCATCTATCGTTTCATCGTGAAGGAAAAGAGTCTCACCGGCATCGACATCGTCACCCCCAACAATATGCGGCTGTTCGCGCAGCGCGCTTACGAGAACGGCCGTGCGTTGCCGATCTCGATCAGCATTGGCACCCATCCGATCGAGATCACCGGCTCCGGCTATCGGGCGCCGCTCGGCGTTGACGAAATGGCGATCGCGGGCGGACTGCGCGGCGCGCCGGTCGAGCTCGCGCCGTGCGAGATCATCGACCTGCCCTATGTCGCCGACGCCGAGATCGTGCTGGAGGCGGAAATCCTGCCGACCGGATGGACCTGGCCGGAGGGACGCTTCGGCGAGTTCACGCGGCTCATGGGCGGCCTGCATTGGAACCCGCTCGTGCGCATCAAGGCGATCGCGATGCGCAAGGACGCGATCTATTACAATCTGCATATGCCGTGGGAGAACACCTGGCTCGCGGCGCCCACGCGCTATGCGGCGATCCGCCAGGCGCTCAAGACCGCCGGGGTGCAGGTCAAGGCGATCAATGTCACGTTGGGCGGCTGCGCGTTCTGGCACGCGGTGATATCAATCAAGAAACAGCCAGGCGAGGCCAAGAACGCGCTGCTCGCCGCGCTCTCGGTCATGGATCTCAAGCACGTGGTGGTGGTCGATGACGACATTGACGTGTTCGATCCGACCGAGGTCGAGTGGGCGATCGCCACGCGCGTGCAGGGCGACAAGGACGTGATGATCGTGAGCAACGCGCGCGCCAAGCCGCTCGATCCCAGTCTGCCGCAGGGTTACGGCGTGGTTCCGACCGGTGCCAAGGTCGGCATCGATGCCACGATACCGGAAGGCATTCCGCGCGAATATTACGAGCGCATCACCTATGCCTATTCCGATCGGGCAAAAATAAAGGACTACGTCAACGGCAAGTCGGATGCCGCGGGAATTGCCGGCGATGATCGGGAGGTCGCCGCCTTGGGGGATAAGATTTTGCAAACGATCGACAAGGAGCCGCTCTACTATACTGACATTGCGGAACGCTTCAGCGCGTACGATTTCCGCACTGTGGCGCGCGCGCTCGGCCATCTGCACGTGCGCGAGAAGCTGTGGCAGGACTCGCGCGGACGCATGTGCGTGCGCGCCTCGCAGTTTGCGGCGACGCCGCCGCGGCGGTGAAATATGTGGCGTCGTAGCCCGCGGTGAGTGAAGGGGCGTCAACGCGCCTTCGGCGCGAGCGGCGTCAGGCAGATTCCGAGCCTCGCGGGAGCTTCGACACCGGCCGCTCGCCGGCCTTCTTCCGGTGCGGAGCCCCTGCCCCCGCGGTGGCCCTGCCGCGGTATGTCGGCTGCCGCCGGCGCGATGGTCGCGCTACCGCGGCCAGAGGGGCGGTTCACCTGGCATTTCAAGCGTTTGGGCGCCAGCGGTCCGGCCAGAAGCTCGTCCGTCCGAGCCCGTCGATTCTGCCTAACGATTGGGCGTTTGTCTATTTTGCCGGCAACTGGGTAAGCTTTGCCGATCGGATCAAGCCCGCGCCGGCGCGATCAGGGCGGTGACGCAACGGGTTTTCTTGCCGCTGGTGCTTGGCACGCCGCTTGCGATTCAGGGCTCGCGAGCGGCTCTGCGCCGCTTGCCGCGCGTCAAAACAGAAGGACATCGCGATGCACACATCCATCGCTGCGGTCGTCGAGCGACCGCTTGCCCGCCGCTTGCTTATGCTCACGGCGGGACTGGCATTTGGCCTGGCGGCCACGCTTTCCGCCAAGGCCCAAGACACCATCAAAGTCGGCATTCTCCACTCGCTCTCCGGCACGATGGCGATCAGCGAGACCACGTTGAAGGACGTCATGCTCATGCTGATCGAGGAACAAAACAAGAAGGGCGGCCTGCTCGGCAAGAAGCTCGAAGCGGTCGTCGTCGACCCGGCCTCGAATTGGCCCCTGTTCGCGGAGAAAGCGCGCGAACTCATCACCAAGGACAGGGTCGCTGCGGTATTCGGATGCTGGACTTCGGTCTCGCGCAAGTCGGTATTGCCGGTGTTCAAGGAGCTCAACAACATCCTGTTCTACCCCGTGCAATACGAAGGCGAGGAGAGCGAGCGCAACGTGTTCTATACCGGCGCCGCTCCCAACCAGCAGGCGATCCCAGCCGTCGAATATCTGATGTCGAAGGACGGCGGCGAAGTGAAGCGTTGGGTGCTCGCCGGCACGGACTACGTGTATCCGCGCACCACGAACAAAATCCTCGAGGCCTTTCTTAAGCAGAAGGGCGTCGCGGACGCCGATATCATGATCAACTACACGCCGTTCGGACACTCCGATTGGCAGACGATCGTGTCGGATATCAAGAAGTTTGGCTCAGCCGGAAAAAAGACCGCGGTCGTCTCCACTATCAACGGCGATGCCAACGTTCCTTTCTACAAGGAGCTCGGCAACCAAGGCATCAAGGCGACCGACATTCCGAGCGTCGCCTTCTCGGTCGGCGAAGAAGAACTCGCCGGCATCGATACCAAGCCGCTGATCGGCCATCTCGCCGCCTGGAATTACTTCCAGTCGATCAAGACGCCGATCAACGCAAAGTTCATCGCCGATTGGCACGCCTTCATCAAGAATCCGAAGCGCGTCACCAACGATCCGATGGAAGCCCACGTCATCGGCTTTGCGATGTGGGTGAAGGCGGTCGAGAAGGTCAAATCGACCGACCCCGACAAGGTGATCGACGCGCTGCCCGGCATCGAGGCTCCGAACCTCACCGGCGGCACCTCCAAGATGCTGCCGAACCATCACATCACCAAGCCGGTCTATATCGGCGAGGTGCGCGCGGATGGCCAGTTCGACGTCGTTTGGAAGACACCGAATCTGGTCCCCGGCGAGGCCTGGTCCAAGTACCTGCCGGGCTCGAAGGATCTCGAAGCCGACTGGGTGACGCTCAAGTGCGGCAACTACAACACTGTGACCAAGAAGTGCGGTGGCGCATCATAGCGCCATCTGCTGCGACCGGCTGCGACGAATGCAGTGAGCGCGACCTCGGTTTGCCCTCCCCCGCGAGCGGGGGAGGGCGGAGAGCGCAAACGGTGGAGAACCTGGCAGCATGCGCTCTAGCGCGGCAGGCGAGGGTTTACGTCATCCAAGGCCGCCTTTAGCGTAGTGTTCGCAGCAGGAACCGAGGCGGCGCCGAACTGCGCCGTTTTGGGCCGCCTCGCTTGCAAGTGCCGGGACCATCGCGATGCGTGCCTTCAGCGATCGCTTCATCGCGCTCGTGTGTGCGCTGGGCGTGCTCGCCGCTCTGATGACGGCAGTGCGCGCGGACCCTTACGAGGATGGACTTCGCCGCTTCACCGCCGACAGCTTCGACGAGACGATCGAGGGGATCAACGCCGTCGCTATGAGCGGCAATGCGCTCGCCGCGCAAGTGGTCGGCGCGTTGCAGGAGGGGCGGCTACTCTTCAGTGCGGCTGAGAAGCGCGTTTTCATTCGCGAGGCGGCCGACCAGCTGATCGACGCTGCCACGGGCCGGCCCGTTGCCGGCGAGGTGCCCTCCGACCTCGCGCCGGTGCGGCTCAATAATCGTTTGCGAAGGATCGTCGAGGCCGCGCTCGGCAGCTTGACCCTGATGGCGCCCGATCCGGGAAAGCGCCTCGAGGCGGCACAGGCCGTGCTCAAATCCAAGGATGCGAATGCGCTACCAGCACTCGAGCAGGCCATCGCCGGCGAGAGCGACCCGCGAGTCAAACAGGCCTTGAATGAGACGCGAGCAGCGGTGGTGCTCTATCTCGAGAACGCCTCGGATGCCGACAAGATGGACGCCATCGCCGTGATCCGCCAGCGCGGCGATCAGGACGCACTCGCACTACTCGGTGGGTTGCCGGGGAGCGCCTCGCCTGCGGTCAAGAAGGCCGCGACTGACGCCATCGTCTCGATCGAAAACAGCCTGGCGCTCTGGAGCGCGGTACAAAACGCTTGGTACGGGCTCTCCCTCGGGTCGGTGCTGCTGCTTGCGGCGATCGGCCTCGCCATCACCTTCGGCGTCATGGGCGTCATCAACATGGCGCATGGCGAGATGGTCATGCTGGGGGCCTACACCACCTTCGTCGTTCAACAGGTGATCCGTGCACGCAACCCCGCGCTTTTCGACTATTCGCTCGCGATTGCCATTCCGCTCGCGTTCGCGGTCGCCGGCATAATCGGCATATTGATCGAACGCGGCATCATCAGCTTCCTCTACGGTCGCCCCCTGGAGACGCTCCTCGCGACCTGGGGGCTGTCGCTGATCCTGCAGCAGGGCGTGCGCACCGTCTTCGGTCCGACCAACAAGGATGTCGGGAACCCGTCGTGGATGAGTGGATCGTTCGATCTCGGTCAGATGACGATCACCTACAATCGGCTGTGGATCATAGTCTTCACCTTGCTGATCTTCATGGGCTTGCTCGCGATTCTGCGGTTCACCCGCTTCGGGCTGGAAATGCGGGCGGTGACGCAAAACCGGGCCATGGCGGCCTCCATGGGCATCCGCACGAGCCGCATCGATGCGCTCACCTTCGGGCTCGGCTCCGGCATCGCCGGACTTGCCGGCGTCGCCTTGTCGCAGATCGATAACGTCAGCCCCAATCTGGGCCAGGGCTACATCATCGATTCGTTCATGGTGGTGGTGTTCGGCGGCGTGGGCAATCTCTGGGGCACCTTGGTCGGCGCGTTCACGCTCGGCATCGCCAACAAATTCCTCGAACCTTATGCCGGTGCCGTGCTCGGCAAGATCGCCATCCTCGTGCTCATCATCCTCTTCATCCAGAAGCGCCCGCGCGGGCTGTTCGCCTTGAAGGGCCGGGCGGTGGAGGCATGATCGGCCACCTCGTCCTGCGCGCGCTCGATCGCGGCGCGATTGCCTTTCTCACGACGCTCGCGGCGATCGCAGTTCTGGTGCCGGTCCTCAACCTGGCGCTGCCGCCGGCGTCGCCTTTCTATCTGTCGTCGTATTTCGTGGCGCTGTTCGGCAAATACGTTTGTCTCGCGCTGTTGGCGCTGTCGATCGACCTGATCTGGGGCTATTGCGGCATTCTTTCGCTCGGCCACGGCGCGTTCTTCGCGCTCGGCGGCTATGCGATGGGTATGTATCTGATGCGGCAGATCGGAACGCGCGGCGTTTACGCGCATCCAGTATTGCCCGACTTCATGGTGTTCCTGAATTGGCCGGAACTGCCGGTCTATTGGTACGGATTCCAGCATTTCGCCTACGCGGCCTTCATGGTCGTGTTCGTGCCCGGCCTGCTCGCCTTCGTGTTCGGCTGGTTCGCGTTCCGCAGCCGCGTGACCGGAGTGTATCTCTCGATCATCACCCAGGCGCTGACCTTCGCGCTGATGCTCGGCTTCTTCCGCAATAATTTCGGCTTCGGCGGCAATAACGGGCTCACCGATTTCAAGGATATTCTCGGCTTCAACGTGCAGGCGGCGCCGACGCGGGCGGCGCTGTTCGTGAGTTCCATGCTGGCGCTGATGCTCGGCTTCGTCATCTGCCGCGTGGTCGTGAGCTCCAAATTCGGCAAGGTCCTGGTCGCTATTCGCGATGCCGAAGCGCGCACCCGTTTTCTCGGCTATCGGGTCGAGGCTTATAAGGTGTTCGTGTTTACGCTGTCGGCCTGCATGGCAGGCGTCGCCGGCGCGCTCTACGTCCCGCAAGTCGGCATCATCAACCCGAGCGAGTTCTCGCCGGGCAATTCCATCGAGGCTGTGATCTGGGTCGCGGTCGGCGGGCGGGGGACGCTCACGGGCGCCGTGCTCGGAGCGGTCCTGGTGAACTACGGCAAAACCTATTTCACCAGCGGCGTTCTGGCGCCGTATTGGTTGTTCGTGCTCGGTGGCCTGTTCATCGCGGTGACGCTGCTCCTGCCGCGCGGGATCGTCGGCACGATCCATTATCACTGGCGCGAATGGCGGGAGCGGCGGCGCCTCACCGCTCCCGTGCCGAACGCGGCGCCTCGTCCGGCGGAGTGAGCGATGGATACGCGCACGACCACCGCGCTTCTCTATCTCGACGGCGTCACCGTGTCGTTCGACGGCTTCCGTGCGCTCAATAACCTCTCCTTCACGATCGAACCCGGCGAGATGCGTGCCATCATCGGTCCCAACGGCGCCGGCAAGACCACCATGATGGATGTCGTCACCGGCAAGACCAGGCCGGACACCGGAGAAGTCTATTTCGACGGCTCCTACGACCTCTCCCGCCTCGACGAGACCGAGATTGCGCTCTTGGGCATCGGCCGCAAGTTCCAGAAGCCCACCGTCTTCGACATGCACACCGTCGAGGACAATATCGGGCTTGCGCTCAAGGGCGACCGGCGCGCGCGCAAGACGCTGTTCTGGCGCGAGAGCGAGCAAGAAGCGGAACGCATCGATCGGATCCTCGAGATCATCCGGCTCTCGGCAGTGCGCCACCGCGTCGCCGGTTCGCTCGCACACGGCCAGAAACAGTGGCTCGAAATCGGCATGTTGCTGGCGCAAGATCCGAAGCTGCTCCTCGTCGACGAACCCGTTGCCGGCATGACGGACGCCGAGACGCGGCAGACGGCGGAGCTCCTAAAAGAGATCAATCGCGACCGCACCGTGGTCGTGGTCGAGCACGACATGGCCTTTGTACGCGAGCTCGGCGTCAAGGTGACGTGCCTGCACGAAGGTTCGGTGCTGGCGGAAGGCACGATCGACCAAGTCTCACAGAACGAGCGCGTGGTCGAGGTGTATCTGGGACGCTAATTTGTCAGGTGGTGCTAGCACGATGCTGCAAGTCGACTCGATCGATCTGCATTACGGCGCGGCGCAGGCATTGCGCAACGTCTCGCTCTCTGCTGCCGTCGGCAAAGTGACCTGCGTGCTGGGACGCAACGGCGTCGGCAAGACGAGCCTCCTCGATGCGCTCGCCGGACAGCACGCCATCAGCAAGGGCGCCATCACGTTCCAGGGAGAAGACGTCACCCGGCTCAGGCCCAGCGAGCGCGCCCGGCGCGGGATCGCCTACGTGCCGCAGGGGCGGGAAATCTTCCCGCTTCTCACCGTCGAGGAGAACCTCAAGACCGGCTTTGCGCCGCTCAAGCGTGAGGATCGGTCGATCCCCGACGACGTGTTTTCGCTGTTTCCGGTGCTCAACGACATGCTCGGCCGGCGCGGCGGCGATCTCTCAGGCGGTCAGCAGCAGCAGCTCGCGATCGGTCGCGCGCTCGTCATGCGGCCGCGCCTGCTTTTGCTGGACGAGCCGACCGAGGGCATTCAGCCCTCGATCATCAAGGATATCGGCCGCGCGATCGGCTATCTGCGCAATCTCGGAAAAATCGCGGTGGTGCTGGTCGAGCAGTATCTCGACTTCGCGCGCGAGTTGGGGAACCATTTCGCGGTGATGGACCGCGGCGCGATCGTCTATTCCTGCAGCCGTGAGTCGATGGACGAGGCGGCGCTCAGACGCGCCATGGCGATTTGAGAAAGGGATAGGGGTGGGACACGCGGCGGCGGGTCTGGCGCGTAGCATTGCGGCAAACCGCGCAGTCGGGACCGTTTCGCTTGCGGTCCGCGCGAGCGGCGACATAACGCGGCGCTGGCGCCTGCGCGAGGAAGGCTCGCTGCGCGTGCGCTGTCCGAGACCGGCCTCGGCCGAGCTCGAAGCCATTATTGTCAATACCGCAGGCGGCGTCGCCGGTGGCGATCGCCTCAAGCTCGAGGTGAGTGTTGAACGTGGGGCGCGGCTCACCGTCACGACGGCCGCCGCGGAAAAGGTTTACCGCGCACTTGAGGAGCCCGCGACAATCGACGTCAAGCTTTCGGTCAAGGCCGGAACTCGCCTCGCCTGGCTGCCGCAGGAGACGATCCTGTTTGACCGGGCGCGGCTGCGGCGGTCAATCGATATCGATCTTGCCGCCGATGCGCAGCTCCTGCTGGCAGAGGCGATCGTCTTCGGGCGTCGCGGCATGGGTGAGGCGGTGAAGGAAGGCCTTCTGTTCGATCGCTGGCGCCTGCGCCGGGACGGAAAACTCATTCACGCCGAAGCGATGCGGCTCGATGGCGGCATCTCGGCAAAGCTCGCGCAGGGCGCGGTTGCCAAGGGATCTACCGCCGTCGCAACCATCTTGGCCGTGCCCGGCGATGAGGCCACCGCCGGCAGCGTGCGCGTGCTGGCCGATCAGTTGCGGGGCGAGGTCGGCGCCTCAGCCTGGAACGGACTCGCCGTGGTGCGGCTCTGCGCCGTCGACGGACAAGCGCTGCGGCACGATCTTATTGCCGTTCTTACGGCTCTACGCCGTGCTGCGCTGCCGCGGCTGTGGCTCAACTGAGATGAACGCAAGCGTTGCAGCGACGTCATGAAGCTCACCCCGCGCGAGAAGGACAAGTTGCTGATCGCCATGGCCGCAATGGTGGCGCGACGCCGGCGTGAGCGCGGGGTGAAGCTTAATCATCCCGAGGCGGTGGCGCTGATTACCGATTTCATTGTCGAAGGCGCGCGCGACGGCAAAACCGTCGCCGAATTGATGGACGCGGGCGCGCACGTGCTCACCCGCAGCGAGGTGATGGATGGCATTGCCGAGATGATCCTGGAGATTCAGGTCGAGGCAACCTTTCCCGACGGCACCAAGCTGGTGACGGTGCATGAGCCCATCAGATGAAATCGGAAAGACACAGGCGCGAGGTTCGCATGATCCCGGGTGAAATGTTCATCAAGGAAGGCGAGATCGAGCTCAATGCCGGCCGCAAGACGGTGACGCTGTCAGTCACCAACACGGGCGACCGGCCTATTCAGGTCGGCTCCCACTATCATTTCTTCGAGACCAATCCGGCATTGAAATTCGATCGCAAGAAAGCACGCGGCATGCGGCTCAATATTGCCGCCGGCACCGCGGTGCGCTTTGAACCGGGACAAACGCGCGAGGTCATGCTCGTTGCGCTCGCCGGCAAGCGCACGATCTACGGCTTTCGGCAAGAGGTGATGGGAAAGCTCTGAGCGGCTCGCCGCGAGAGCTACGCAGGAGCTCGCATGTCTGCGAAGATGAAGCGCGCCGCCTATGCGGAAATGTTCGGACCGACCACCGGAGACCGTGTGCGTCTTGCCGATACCGACATCATCATCGAGGTGGAAAGGGACTTTTGCACCTATGGCGAAGAGGTGAAGTTCGGCGGCGGCAAGGTGATCCGCGACGGTATGGGGCAAAGTCAGATCGCCAGCAAGCAGGGCGCGGTCGATACCGTCATCACCAACGCGCTGGTCCTCGACCATTGGGGAGTCGTCAAGGCCGATATCGGTCTCACCGGCGGCCGCATCGCAGGCATCGGCAAGGCGGGCAATCCCGACATTCAGCCCGACGTCAGCATCATCGTCGGCCCCGGCACCGAGGTAATCGCCGGTGAAGGCAAGATCCTCACCGCCGGAGGCTTCGACACCCACATTCACTTTATCTGCCCGCAACAGGTGGAGGAGGCGCTGATGTCGGGCGTGACCTCCATGCTCGGCGGCGGCACCGGTCCGGCGCACGGCACCTTCGCCACCACCTGCACGCCAGGCGCATGGCATATCGGCCGCATGATCCAGGCCGCCGACGCACTGCCGGTCAATCTCGGGTTTGCCGGCAAAGGGAATGCGTCGCGTCCGGCGGCGCTCGAGGAAATGGTCGCCGGCGGCGCTTGCGCGCTCAAGCTGCACGAGGACTGGGGCACGACGCCGGCGGCGATCGACTGCTGCCTCTCGGTCGCCGACGACCACGATGTGCAGGTGATGATCCACACCGACACGCTCAACGAGTCCGGCTTCGTCGAGGATACGATCACGGCGTTCAAAGGCCGCACCATTCACGCTTTTCACACGGAAGGCGCCGGCGGCGGGCATGCCCCGGACATCATCAAGGTGGCAGGGCTCAAGAACGTGTTGCCGTCGTCGACCAATCCGACGCGGCCCTTCACCCGCAATACCATCGACGAGCATTTGGATATGCTGATGGTGTGCCACCATCTCGATCCGCTGATCGCAGAGGACGTGGCCTTCGCCGAGAGCCGCATCAGGAAAGAGACGATCGCCGCCGAAGACATTTTGCACGATATCGGCGCGCTCTCCATGATGTCGTCGGACAGCCAGGCGATGGGCCGCATCGGCGAGGTGATCATCCGCACCTGGCAGACCGCTGACAAGATGAAGAAGCAGCGCGGACGGCTGAAGGAAGAGAAGGGCGACAACGACAATGTGCGTGCCAAACGCTACGTCGCCAAATACACGATCAATCCGGCGATCGCGCACGGCGTCTCGAAGCACATCGGCTCGGTAGAGAAAGGCAAGCTCGCCGATCTCGTCCTCTGGTCGCCGGCGTTTTTCGGGGTGAAGCCCGACTGCATCATCAAGGGCGGTACGATCATTGCCGCGCCGATGGGCGATCCCAACGCCTCGATCCCGACCCCACAGCCGGTGCATTATCGGGAAATGTTCGGCGCCTTCGGCAAGGCGCTTTGCGCGTCTTCGTTGGTGTTCGTATCAAAAGCTGCGCTCAGGCGCAGCTTGCGCAGCAAGCTCGGGGTCGAGAAGGAATTCGTGGCGGTGGAAAATACTCGCCGTGGCATTTCCAAAAAGAGCATGGTGCACAACAGCGCCACGCCGAAGATCGAGGTCGATCCTGAGACCTACGAGGTGACCGCCGATGGCGAACTATTGACCTGCGCGCCGGCGGAGGTGCTGCCAATGGCGCAGCGGTATTTTTTATTTTGAAGTCATGGCCGCATGAGGCGCGCGTCCGAGATCAAGGCTGCCGGCACCTGGAACGCGGCGAGCGCGGTTGATCGCGTCGTGCTGGATGCGGCCGAGCGGCATCGCCGCAGGATCGCGTTGACAGGGGAGCGCGGCACGGCATTCCTGCTCGATCTACCGCACGCGACCGCGCTCAAGGACGGCGATGGCCTCGTGCTCGAGGATGGCGCGATCGTGCGCGTCGCCGGCAAACCCGAGCCGCTCGTCGAGATCGCCGCGCATGACGCGCATGAGCTCGCGCGGCTCGCCTGGTATATCGGTAACCGCCACGTGGAGATGCAAGTGGTGGGTGACAGCTTGCGCATCCGGCGCGATCACGTACTGGAGGACATGTTGCGCGGCCTCGGCGCGCGGCTTGCCTGGATCGAAGCGCCGTTCGAGCCGGAAGCTGGCGCGTACGCGCATGGACACGGCGAGGACCATGGGCATTAAGCAACTGCGTCGCAGGGTCAAGCGCGGAGGCCACGTAGTTCGAGACGCTGCGCCACTCCCGCTCGTCCCCGCGAAAGCGGGGGCCCAGTTGCTCCTGGATTCCCGCTTGCGCGGGAATGAATGGGGTAAATCGAAAGTCCGAACGGATAAGGCGTTAGCTCCAGATAACCTGGACGCAGCGGGCCTCTACCGGCTGATGGCGTGGTTGTCGCCGGCCTATCCAATCGGCGCATTTTCCTATTCGAGCGGCATCGAGTGGGCCGTCGAGGTCGGCGACATCACCGACGCGGCCTCGCTTAAGGACTGGCTCGCGGTGACGATCGCCGACGGCAGCGGATTCTGCGACGCCGTGTTCTTCGCCCATGCGTATCGCACGGTGAGCCGGTCCGACGACGCCGTGCTGCGCGGGGTCGCCGAACTCGCCGCGGCGTTTGCGCCATCGAAGGAACGGCACTTGGAGACGACGGCCCAGGGTCACGCCTTTCTCGAGGTGACGCGCGCCGCATGGCCTACCCCGGCCCTCGATTGTCTGCTCGCGATCTGCGACGCCGGCGTCGCGCTGCCGGTTGCGGTCGGCGTTGCGAGCGCCGGACACAGCATCGCACTCGCACCCGCGCTGCAGGCTTATCTGCATGCGGTCACGGCGAACCTCGTTTCAGCCGGCGTGCGGCTCATCCCGCTCGGCCAGACCGATGGACAGCGCGTTCTGGCAGCGCTGGAGCCCGTCGTGGCGTCGACCGCGCAGCGCGCCCGCACCACCGCGCTGGATGACGTGGGCGGCGCAGCCTTTCGCGCCGATATTGCCGGCATGCGCCACGAGACGCAGCACACGCGGCTATTCAGGAGCTGAGCCATGCCTCATGCGCACGGCCCGCTGCGCGTCGGCATCGGCGGTCCGGTCGGCTCGGGCAAGACCGCGCTGATGGATGCGTTGTGCAAACGACTGCGCGACCGATACGAGATCGCGGCGATCACCAACGACATCTACACCAAATGGGACGCCGAATATCTCGTGCGCTCCGGCGCGCTCGCGCCAGAGCGTATCGCGGGGGTCGAGACCGGCGGTTGCCCCCACACGGCGATCCGCGAGGACGCCTCGATCAATCTCGCGGCGGTCCTCGAGATGCAGAAGAAATTTCCGGCGCTCGATCTCGTGCTCATCGAGTCCGGCGGCGACAATCTGGCCGCGACCTTCTCGCCGGAGCTTGCGGACTTGACGCTCTACGTGATCGACGTCGCCGCCGGCGACAAGATCCCATCCAAGGGCGGTCCCGGCATCACACGCTCCGACCTCCTCGTGATCAACAAGATCGATCTCGCGCCGCACGTCGGCGCCTCGCTCGCGGTGATGGAACGCGACGCCAAGCGCATGCGCGGCGCGCGCCCCTTCGTCTTCAGCAATCTGCGCGCCGGCGAGGGTGTCGACCCGATCGCCCGTTTTATCGAAGACAAGGGCGGGCTTCGCGCCGGCTCGTAGGCTCTACGTGGTGGTGAGGCCGATCGCGCTTCGCTAGTCCTTCGCCACGTATTTGCGCTCGAGCGCGTCGAACTCCTCCTTGTGCACCAAGCGTTGCCGATCGGCGAAGTCGATGACCAGGTTCGTCGCCTCGCCCATATGTCCGAGGCGGCGAAGCTCGCCCAGTGCCGCCTGCATGCCCTTGAGCGCCGACTGCAGGGCGACGTTGGCGTAGATCACCCCGGCATAGCCCAGGTCTTTGAGCTTCGCGTTGGGCAACTCCGGCGTGCGCCCGCCGAGCACGATGTTCATGAGTTGCGGCCAGGGCAACCGGCGCGGGATACCGGCGATCTGCTCCATGGATGTGGGTGCTTCGACGAAAGTGACGTCGGCGCCTGCTTCGTGATAGGCGGCGGCGCGCTCGGTCGCCGCGGCGTAACCTTCCGGTTCAATGGCATCCGTGCGCGCAATAATAACGAGGTCGGCATCGCGGCGGGTGTCGACCGCGGCCTTGATCTTAGCCACCATCTCGGCGGCGGGGATCACCTCTTTGCCCGCGAAATGGCCGCAGCGTTTGGGAAACACCTGGTCCTCGAGCTGGAGTGCGTCGGCGCCCGCGCGCTCGAGCATTTGCACCGTGCGCATCACGTTCACGGCGTTGCCGAAGCCGGTATCGGCATCGACCACGAGCGGCCCGGCAAAAACTTCGCGAATGGCCGCCACGTGCCTCGCAAGCTCGCTCACCGTCACCAAGCCGATGTCGGGGATGCCGAGGAACGTGTTGGCGATGCCGGCACCGGTGACATAGGCCGCCGCAAAGCCTTGATCGGCAACGACGCGCGCCGCGAGTGCATTGGCCACACCGGGCAGCAGCAGCGCCGCACCGGGGACGAGCATGTTGCGCAACTCACGGCGCGGCGCGTGATTTGACATGGCTTGGTCCTCTGAAGGGGTTACCCGCGGGCTACCCCCGATTTGGGGTTGTCCATCTTTCTCCGCACAGATGCTCTTTCGTAAGAGGATGGACTGCGGGGTCAAGCCCGGCAATGACAGCGGATGAGTCCGTACCTACGGGTGTTGGTATAATGTGGTTTTCGGCCAGCGAGCCGGTCGCGCGGGCATTGGAGGCTGGGAATGAAACTCGCGAGCTATATTGCCGATGGCAAGGCGTGCTTCGGAGTGGTGAGCGGCGAGGGCGTCGTCAGCTTGAACGAGCGGCTTGGTGGTCGCTATGCGAGCTTGCGTGACGCCCTCGCAGCGGGCGCGCTTGCCGAGATGAGGAAAGCCGCCGAGGCGGCAAGGCCCGATCACACGCTTGACGCCATCAAGTGGCTGCCGGCGATCCCGAGTCCGGAAAAAATTCTCTGTGCCGGCATCAATTATCGCTCGCATGCCGCCGAGACCGGACGCGAAGTACCCAAGCAGCCGAGCATGTTCGTGCGCCTCGCCAACACGCTGGTCGGCCACGAGGGCGAGATGGTCCGCCCGTCCGTGTCGCAAAGCTTCGACTTCGAGGGGGAGCTGGCTGTCATCATCGGTCGCGGCGGCCGCCATATTTCGGTCGAGCGGGCGCTCGAGCACGTCGCGGGATACACCTGCTTCGTCGACGGCAGCGTGCGTGACTACCAGAAATTCTCGGTAACCTCTGGCAAGAATTTTCCCGCCACCGGACCGCTTGGGCCTTGGATCGTGACCACCGAGGAGATTGCGGATCCGGAACGCCTCACGCTGGTCACGCGGCTCAACGGACAGGAGGTACAGAAATCAGCCACTGATCTCCTGATCCATTCCGTGCCGCAGATCATCGCCTTCTGCTCCGACTTCACGCCGCTCGCCGCAGGCGACGTGATCGCAACCGGCACGCCGGAGGGAGTCGGTCATCGCCGCAATCCGCCGCTGTGGATGAAAGCGGGCGACGTACTCGAAGTGGAGATTTCCGGCATCGGCACGCTGCGCAGCCGCGTGGTGGACGAGAAGTAATCGCCTGACGCCGGCCCCCTCCGTTGGCCGCCATTGCGGCCTTCGATTCCACTCGATTGCGCCGCGAAACTGGTGACGATCCAGTCGCTATCAGTGACTCGATCTATCCGGCAAGATGGACTACGCTTTCGGCCTTTCCATCGCTTCTGCACGAACAGCAGCTCCCAGGATCACCCAGCCGATGCAAACGATCGACGTTCACGCGCACATTCTCACCGAAGAGACCATCCAGCTCATGCAGCGTGAAGCGCCCACGATAGGGCCAAGGCTTTCGGACATGGGAGAGCGCTTCGCCAGCCTCGACGTTGCCGGGAACGTCTATCGGCATTTTCCTCGCGGCGGATGGGATCTCGAGCAACGCCTGCAGGACATGGCGGCCGCCAAAGTCGACATTCAGGTGCTTTCAGTCTCCCCGCAGACCTTCCTCTATGGCCAGCCCGCTCCCCTCGCGGCGGCGCTTGCGCGCATCCAGAACGAACAGCTCGCCAAGCTCGCCAAAGCGCGACCTGACCGGTTTCTTGCGATCGGGACCTTGCCCATGCAGGCGCCGAAACAGGCCGCGGACGAACTCCGTCACGCGGTGCGCGCGCTGGGGCTGCGCGGCGCACAGATCGGCTCAAACATCGCGGGCAAAAATCTCGACGATCCCAAGCTCGAGCCGGTTTGGGCCACGGCGGCGGAACTCGATGCCTTCATTCTGTTGCATCCGATCAACGTGGCGGGCGCTGATCGCCTCTCGTCCTATTATCTGACCAATCTGATCGGGAATCCCCTCGACACCACCATCGCCGCCGCATGCCTCGTGTTCAGCGGCGTACTCGAGCGGTATCCGAAGCTCAAGATTTGCCTCGCCCATGGCGGCGGCTTCGTCCCTTACCAGGCCGGGCGTTTCGTCCACGGCTGGCACGTGCGCGAGGAGCCCAAGCGCAGGCTTGCCGAGCCGCCGACGCAGTCGCTCAAGCGCTTTTACTTCGATACCATCGTGCACTCGAAGGAGGCGCTCGCGTTCCTGGTCGGCAATGCGGGCCCCGAGCGGGTGCTGCTCGGCAGCGATTATCCCTTCGACATGGGCATGCCGGATGGCGTGTCGCACGTGCGCAGCCTGTCGATTCCGTCCGCTGACCAGGCAGCTATCCTCGGCGGCCGCGCGCTGGCACTTCTCGACGCCTCGGCGCGAGCGTTCGCCTGAGGTGGCGGAGCTCGCAAGCGCGCGGCCTTGTCTCATTTCCATGCGACACGGCTGCGCTACAATCCATAAAAACCGGCACGCTCACGGGACGATGCCTAATTCAGCGGGAGGATGCGATGAAACGCTTCGGTTTGGCCCTGGCCCTCATATGGCTCGCAGCAAGCGGCATCACCGTCTCGGCGCAGGATAAATATCCGTCCCGGCCGGTGAAGATCATCGTGCCCTATGCCCCCGGCGGCGCGAGCGACATCACCGCACGGCTGTTCGGAGAGCAGATGCGCCAAAGCCTCGGTCAACAATTCGTGGTCGAGAACAAGCCGGGTGCCGGCGGCATTATCGCCATCGAAGAGATGGTCCGCTCCAAGCCGGATGGCTACACGCTGATGGTGGGCAACGTCACGACCAACGCCATCACGCCGGTCCTGTTCCCGAAGAAGCTTTCCATCAATTACGAGAAGGACGTGGTCTCCGTTTCCCGACTCGCGATTTATCCGTCCTTTCTCCTCACCACCACGCACAATTTCGAGCCCAAATCGGTGGCCGAGCTGATCGCGTATGCGAAAACGAATCCGGGCAAGGTGCGCTACACCAGCGCCGGCGTCGGCAGTTTCCCGCATTTCGACACGGAGGTCTTTTCCAGGCGGGCCGGTATCGAGATGCTGCACATCCCCAACAAGACCGGCGCTGCCGGCATGATCAACGATCTGGTCGTCGGCGACGCGCAGGTCGCATTCATCAATGCCGCGAGCACGGCGTCGATGATCAAGGCGGGCAAGCTGCGGCCGATCGCGGTGCTCGCGGAGACGCGGCTCGCTGACTATCCCGATGTCCCGACGCTGGCGGAGGCCGGCTACCCCGGCGTGGGGACGCTGCATTGGCAGAGCATGCTGGCGCCGGCGCATACGCCGAAAGACGTTCTGGCGACGCTCTTCAACGCAATCGTCGAAGCGAGCAAGGCTCCGCAGCTGCAGGAGGCCTTCAACAAGCAGCTCGTCAGCGTCAAGCCGAATGCGTCATTACAGGACGCGCAGGCGTGGCTCGCGAGCGAGTTGGCCGCTTGGCGAAAGACCGTCGCCGAGGTGAAGATCGATTTGGCCGATTAGGCTCGCCGCCGCTGGATGACCCACATGAAACGCTTCACCATTCTGATATTGCTCGCGCTCGCCGCCACAACAGCGTCGGCGCAAGACAAGTACCCCGCAAAGCCGATCAAGGTCGTCGTGCCGTTCGGCCCGGGCAGCGCCACCGACATCGTCATGCGCATCGTCGGCGAGCAGATGCGGCCCATTCTGGGCCAGCCGGTGCTGGTCGAAAACAAGCCGGGGGCGTTCGGCATTCTCGCAATCGAGGATATGGCCCGCGCAAAGCCCGACGGTTACACGCTGCAAATCGGCAATCCCGGCACCAATGTGCTAACACCCATCGTTTACAAGAAAAAATTCAAGATCGACTACGACAAGGACGTGATCTTGGTGACAAGGCTGAGCGAGATTCCACTCGTGCTCGGCGCCACGACCAAGGACTTCCCGCCCAAAACCTTTGCGGAGTTCATCGCCTACGCCAAGGCCAATCCCGGCAAGGTGCGCTATGCCAGCGTCGGTGTCGGCAGCAACAATCATTACGACACGGAAGCCTTCGCCCAATGGGCCGGCATCGTGCTCACGCACTTGCCCAACAAGGGAGGGGGCGCCGCAATTACCAACGATCTCGTCACCGGCGACGCCCATGTCGCGCTGGTCAACGCTGCAAGCTCGCTGGGGGTCGTCAAGGCCGGACAGGTGCGGGCGCTGGCCGTGATGTTCGACCAGCGCCTGCCCGAATATCCCGATGTGCCCACGCTCAAGGAGCTCGGCTACGCAAATTCCAAGGGTCTATGGTCGGCGCTCTACGCGCCAGCCGCCACGCCGCGCGACGTGCTCGAGATCGTGCGCCGGGCGGCCGTGCAGGCGCTCGGCTCCGAGCAAGTGACGACGGCCTTCAGGCAGCAAATGATCAAGGCCGTTCCCAGCGCGTCGCTCGAAGACGCACAGGCCTGGAACAAGGCCGAGCTGGCGTACTGGAAGAAAGTCACTGACGACGTGAAGGTCGAGCTGCCGGACTGAATGCGGCAGCGGCAGCCGGAAAGACCAGCCATGAAGATGCAGCCGGCGGGACCCACGCCAGCCTACGGCATCACCGTCGAGAGGGATGTCGACGTGCCGATGCGGGACGGCGCGCGCCTGAAGGCAGATGTGTTCCGGCCCGACGCCGCCGGCACGTTTCCCGCGATCGTGAATCTCGGTCCTTATCAGAAGGACATGCTGTGGATTCCCCCAAGTACGCTGGAGGAAAAGCCGAACCCGCTGATGAATTGGGAAACCGTCAACCCGCACTGGTGGGTGCCGCGGGGTTATGCCGCGCTGCGCGTCGATGGCCGCGGCAGCGGTAAATCCCCGGGCCAATGCGAACCATGGTCGCTCGCGGAATCCATCGATTTCTACGACGCGATCGAGTGGGCCGCTGCACGGCCATGGTGCTCAGGCAAGATCGGATTGTTGGGCATATCCTATTTCGCCATCAACCAGTGGTTCGTCGCCAATCACCAGCCGCCGTGGCTGACGGCGATCATTCCCTGGGAAGGCTTCGCCGATCTCTACCGCGACGCGCTGTTCCACGGCGGATTGCTCAGCTTGTTCATGCCGAACTGGTACATGGCGCATTTGATGCACCACGTGGTCGGGCGCGCGTCCCAACACCATCCCGACGGATGGAGTACCGACACGCTTTATTTCTGGCTGCACAACAATCTCGACAGCGGCGCCTTCCGCGGCGCGCAGGCTCAGTGGGACAAGATCACGGTGCCGATGCTCAGCGTCGGCAATTGGACGGGCATGGGCTTGCATTTGCGCGGCAACACCGAGGCCTTCATGCACGCCGCAACGCCGCACAAGAAACTGCGCATCCACACGGGCACCCATGTACATCCCTTCTACTCCGAGGAGGGACGGCGCGATCAGCTGCGCTTTTTCGACTACTGGCTCAAAGGCATCGACAATGGCGTTATGGATGAGCCGCCGGTGAAGCTCGCCATCCGCAAAGGCGGCGACGAGGTGGAGTGGCGCTTCGAGCACGAATGGCCGCTTGCACGCACACGCTGGACTAAATTCTATTTCGACTTGTCGCAGCCGGCGCCGAGCGCCGCCGAGAATGCCGGGCGGCTCGTCGCCGCGAATCCCGCGGCGTGCCATGCGCGGACCTATCCGGCCACGAGCTTAGCCTCGATGGGTTCGACCTTCGCGGCCTCCTCTCAGGTGATGGGCGGGGCCATCCCGCCCGATATCGGGATTGCGCTCGAGACGCCGCCGCTCGAAGACGATCTCGAGGTCACCGGTCCCGCCGCGGCGGTGTTGTGGGTCGCGAGCTCGACCGAGGACATGGATCTCTTTCTCACCATCCGCAACATCGACGCCGACGGCAACGAAGTCTTGGAGACCGGCCAGCAAGGGCGGCCGGTGCCGGTGGCGAAAGGATGGCTGCGCGTGTCGCACCGCGAGTTGGATGAGAAGCTGTCACTGCCGTACCGGCCCTATCATCGGCATCGGCGACGGCTTTATCTCACGGCGGGCGAGATCGTGCGGATCGAGGTGGAGATTTGGCCGACCTCAATGGTCTTCCGACGCGGTCACCGTATCCGCCTGGATGTCCAGCCGCGCGACGGCATCGGCAGCGCCGGCTACATGCACTACCACGCCGACTACAATACCGGAACCAATACGATCTATGCGGGCGGCGAGAGGGAATCCTATCTTTTGTTGCCTGTGATCCCGGCTGCCTAGCCCACGTCTTTTCCTCAAATGCGGTCAACGCGGGCGGCAAACTCGGTCTACTCCCTCCCCCGCTTGCGGGGAGGGCTGGAGAGGGGGTGAGCTTGCAACCATGAATCTTTTTGTGTGCCCCCTCCCTGTCCCTCTCCCACAGGCGGGGGAGGGACGATGTGGCACCGTCCATCGGCTGCGCAGCATGATTTTGACGGGAGGGAGCGTTGAGCCTCCCTGAGGAACGAACCAACTTGCCCGATCCGTACTGGCGCATGTTTGTGCGCAAAGATGTGCTCGCAGGGCTGCTATTCATTGCGGTCGCTGTGCTCGGACTGTGGATCTCGCGCGATTATCCCATTGGCACCGCATTGCGCATGGGCACCGGTTACGTGCCGCGGCTGCTATGCTGGCTGCTTCTCGGGCTCGGCGCCGTCGTGCTCGTGCAGGGGCTGCGCGAAGCCCAAGGCGCACGCGCGCTGTCCTCCGCCGACGTCTTGGCATTGCGCCCGGTGGTTTTCGTCACCGCGAGCCTGGTCGTTTTCGGGCTGAGCATCGAGCGGCTCGGGCTCGTTGTTTCGATTCTGCTGCTGATCGGCGTGGGCGCGGTCGCGGCGCGGGGGCTGCGGCCTATCGAGACGCTCGCGGCGGCGCTGGTGCTCACCGTCCTCTCCTGGGGCATCTTCATCGTCGGGCTGGGATTGACCATCCCGGTCTGGCCGGAGTGGTAGGAGGTGGAGCTCATCCACAATCTTGCGGTCGGATTCGGCGTGGCGCTGACCCCGGCCAATCTTTTCTTCGCCCTCGCCGGGGCGCTGATTGGAACCTTGATCGGCGTTCTCCCCGGCATCGGCCCGATCGCGACCATCGCGATGCTGCTGCCATTGACGTTCCACCTCGAGCCCACGTCGGGCTTGATCATGCTCGCCGGCATCTTCTACGGCGCGCAATATGGCGGATCGACCACCGCCATTCTGGTGAACCTGCCGGGCGAGACGTCCTCGGTCGTCACCTGCATCGATGGCCACCAGATGGCGCGCCAAGGCCGCGCCGGCGCGGCGCTCGCGGTGGCGGCGCTCGGGTCGTTTTTCGCGGGCTGCGTCTCGACCTCTCTGATCGCCACCTTTGCGCCGCCGCTCGCCAAAGTCGGCCAGTCATTCGGCGCGCCGGAATATTTTTCGCTGATGGTGCTCGGCCTGATCGCTGCGGTGGTGCTCGCCCATGGCTCGGTCATCAAGGCGATCGCCATGATCGTGCTTGGCCTGCTGGTGGGCCTGGTCGGCACCGACGGCAATACCGGCGGGACGCGGTTTACGTTCGGCATCACCGAGCTGACCGATGGGATCGACATCGCCACGCTTGCGATCGGCGTTTTCGGAGTTGGCGAGATCATCACCAATCTGGCGCAACCGCAGGAGACTCGGGGCCTGGCGGCGAAGAAGATCACCCGGTTGTGGCCGACGCGCGAAGATTTCCGCCGTGCCTGGCCGGCGGTGCTGCGCGGTACCGCGCTCGGCTCCGTCCTCGGCGTGCTTCCCGGCGGCGGTGCGACCTTGAGCGCGTTCGCCGCCTACGCGCTCGAGAAACGCTCCTCGCGCAGCCCAGCTGAATTCGGCCATGGCGCAGTGGAGGGCGTTGCCGGACCCGAATCCGCCAACAATGCCGGCGCGCAGACCTCATTCATCCCCATGCTGACCTTGGGCATCCCAGGCAACGCGGTGATGGCGCTGATGATCGGCGCGCTCACCATCCACGGCATCCAACCGGGGCCGCAGATCATGAGCGAACGTCCCAGTATGTTCTGGGGCATGATCGCCAGCATGTGGATCGGCAACCTGATGCTGGTGATCATCAACCTGCCGCTCATCGGCATGTGGGTTCAACTGCTCAAGCTGCCCTACCGCTTTCTCTATCTCGCGATTCTCTTGTTCTGCGGTATCGGCGTCTACACCGTGAGCAACAGCGCAGCGGCGGTGCTGCTCGCGGCGTTTTTCGGCGTGCTCGGCTACGTCTTCACGCGGCTCGAATGCGAGCCGGCGCCGATGATTCTCGGCTTCGTGCTGGGCCCGCTGATGGAGGAGAATCTCCGCCGCGCAATGCGCATTTCGAGCGGAGACCCGGCGATTTTCATCGAGCGGCCGATCAGCCTCGGTTTGCTGATCGCTGCGCTCACGCTCTGCGTGTTGGTGGCGCTGCCAGCCATCCGCAGCAAGCGCGAAGAAGCGTTCCAGGAGTAGCCGAGGTCCACCGCACCATGACCGCGGCTGCCATAGAGCTCGCTGCTCTCGATTGGCGCGCTTAAGCAGCGTTTCTCTAACGCGAGAAAGCCCCCTACCCCTCCTCCACCTTCGCTGCCCGTGCGGATTCCACCTCGCACGAAGGCGCAACCGCCGCAGCGACGCCTTGAAAAACGCGGCCGATGAATACCAATACGGGGCCGCTGGGCGCCAGCGCGCCTAGCCTTGCGGCGATATCGGACACAGTTCCGGCGACGATCATCTCCTCTGGTCGTGTGGCAGCCGCAACCGCAATCGCCGGCATGTCAGGCGAAAGTCCCTCCGCAATTGCGCGCGCCGCCAATTCGCCGATCGTCTTCTTCGGCATATAGACCACAGTGGTGGCAGCCGGGTCGGCGAGGCTTGCCCAATCGATATCTTCAGGCAAACGACCGTGCACGTCATGACCGGTTACGTATTGCAGCCGGCGGACATCGCGCCGCTGCGTCAGCGGCACGCCAAGTCTTGCCGCCGCGCCTTGCGCGGCGCTGATGCCGGGGATGATCTCGACTGGAATCCCCGCAGTATGACAAGCGGCGATCTCCTCGGTGGCGCGCGCAAAAATGAGGGGATCGCCGCCCTTGAGCCGCACCACCCGACGGCCCGCTTTGGCAAGCGCGATCATCAGCGTATTAATCTCGTCCTGCTTGCAAGCTCCTCCGTGGCCGGTCTTGCCGACGAGCATCTTTTTCGCCTCGCGCCGGGCGAAGTCGAGAATTTCCGGCGCAGCCAGGTCGTCGATCAGGATGATCTCCGCCGATTGAAGCGCGCGTAGCGCCCGCAACGTGAGAAGTTCTGGATCGCCGGGGCCCGCGCCCACCAGCGTGACGGTGCCGGCCTCGGGACTCTGCTCGTTCGTCTTGCCGAACAGCGCGTCGAAATCGCTTTGCGTCGGTTCATGCCCCGGGTGGTTGACCGCAAAAGCCGTAAACAGCTGCCAGAACCGCCGCCGCGCGGCGGGCGAAAGCGCGGACGATTGCACGGTCCTGCGCCAGCGGCGCCCCGCCTCCGCCCAGCGGGAAAAGCCGCGTGGGAGCATCGCTTCGAGCTTCGCGCGGATCGCCTGAGCGAAAACCGGCGCCGCGCCGTCGGTCGAAATGCCGATGACCAACGGCGACCGGTTGACGACGGCGCCGAATGAAAAATCGCAATAGGCCGGCCGGTCGATCACATTGACCGGAACGCCGGCCGCGCGGGCGGCGCCGGTGAACTGTTCGGCATCCGCTTCATCCTCGAAGCCGCCGACGGCGAGCGCGGCACCGGCAAAGTCTTCAAGCTGCCATCTCCGGTGCCGCAGCGCGAGCGAGGCGCGCGGCGCTTGCGCTGCCAGCGCGCAGAGCTCCTCGCAGGGATGCTCGGCAAAGATCTCAACATTGGCGCCGGCGGCCGACAACAGCTCCGCCTTCCACGCCACCGGCGTGCCATTACCGGCGACGATTGCCTGTTTGCCCTTGAGCTCAAAAAAGATTGGCAGCCGCGCCAGCGGCTGCATGCGATGCGAGCGCGGCGGTTGCGGATGGCGGTGGACCTCGACCGCGCGCATCAATAGACGTCCTGCTGATAACGTCCGCACTTTTTCTCGAGGTAGCTTTTGTGCTCGGGGCTGAAATCGCCGGACCATGGGTATTCTCGAGTCGCTTCTTGTTGAGCGGGGCGCATGCTCAAACCTCGGCGCAAACGGTTCTCATTCGCCCGGTATGCTGCAGAGCAGCAAAGTCCGTGCCAAACTCCTGATTATTGTTTTTGCTAGAGAATTTTTGTTCCGCCCGCCACGCCTCGGCGTCGGCCTGGGCAGACTGCGCGGACTCACGTTGAATTTCTATGCAGCCAAAATGCCGCCGATTTCGTCAAGACGCATCCGCCTACGGCCGTCCAAAGGTCAGGGCTGACCGGCAGACGCGGCACGAGCAACGCGCTCGGCGGCGTATCGGCGCTTTGGCAATTTCGCGGGCTCTACGGCCTCGGCGGGCACAAAAATCTTCTGTAGCACTTGCCGTTGCACCGGCTTCTTCACGATCGGTACGTATCCGAATCTGCTATCGATGCTCTCGACACCGTAACCGGTGATGAAGACGAATGGAATTTTGCGTGCTGCCAGTACGTCGGCGACCGGATAGACGAATTCGCCTCCGAGATTGACGTCTATGATGCCGGCGTTGATGTCCTCATGCACGGCGGCGACCATGGCTTCGGACAGCCGGCTGAACGGCCCGATGACCGAGAAGCCGAGCTCGGTCAGGATGTCCTTCATCATCATCGCAACCAAAATCTCGTCTTCCACCAGCAGCACGCGATTGCCTGCCTCGAGCCGAAGCGGGAGGTCAGGCCTATCTTCGCCCATTCGCCATTGCGTCGCGGCACGGCTCGCCAGCGCGTCGATGTAGTCGCGGCGCGGCACACGCAGGACGCAGTGCAGGCCTTCCGAGCGCCAATCGAAACCGGCCTCCCCCCCGAGCTGGCGCTCGACGCTGGCGCTGATCAGCCGAATGCCAAAGCCGGGCGCTGCCGGCGGGCGCGGGGGCGGCCCACCGCTCTCGCTCCAGTGCACGACCAAGCCTTGCGGCTGTAGCTCCCAGCTCACCGCCACCCGTCCTGACGCAACCGACAGCGAGCCGTATTTGGCCGCGTTGGTGGAGAGTTCGTGCAGCGCGAGTGCGAGCGTCTGCGCCGTGCGCGGCTCAAGCGATATGTCGGGACCCGCAGTCGCGATGCGCTCCGCGCCGTCGGTGCGGAATGGGGCGAGCTCTTCGCGGAGAAGACGCGCGAGATCGGCGCCCTGCCAGCGGCTCTGAGCAAGCAGCGTGTGTGCGCGCGCCAGCGTTCCGATCCGCCCATCGACCGCGGCGGTATAGGATTTGATGTCCTCGGAGCGGGTCAACCGCACGATGGATTGGACGAGAGCTAAGGCGTTGCGCGCCCGGTGGTCGACCTCGCGCGCCAACAGCACCTGGCGCTCTTCGGCCTCCTTGCGGTCGGTGATGTCGACGGTCACCCCGCTGATGCGCACGACATTGTCGGTTGCATCGACGCTTGCCACCGCCGTTCCTATGCACCAGCGCAACTCGCCGTTTGGACGACAGACGCGAAATTCGCTCTGAAAACTCGGCGTGTTGGGCGCCGCCGGTTTGATCGCATCCTGTAGATGTTTCCAATCCTCGGGATGGATCAATGCCCTGACATTATCGACAGTCAGATCGAAACTTGCAGGATCGACGCCGAAAATCCGGTACTGCCCGTCGTCCCATACGAACCGGCCGTCGACCGGGTCCCATTCCCAAGATCCCATCTGGCCGGCGGCCAACGCCAAGCTGCGCCGTTCTTCGCTCTTCAAGAGCCGCGCGGTCGAGGCCTCAAGTTCCGCGGTTCGCTCCGCAACGCGACGCTCGAGCTCCTGATTGAGCTGCTCGAGCTGTCGCGTTTTGCGATAGAGCTCAGCGAAAATCTTGACCTTCGCGCGCAGCACCTCGGGAATGACCGGAACCGGTACGTAATCGACCGCTCCCATTTCATAGGCGCGCAGGCGATCGACGTCCGTCAAATGGATGGCAGAAATGAAGATGATCGCGGTGCGCTGGAACCGCGGATGCTCGCGGATCATCGCGGCCAATTGGAAGCCGTCGAGTTCCGGCATGCAGACGTCGACGAGGATGACCGCGATCTCCTGCTTGAGCAGGTGTTCCAGGGCTTCTTTGGCCGAAGCGGCTTTGATCAGCCGCTCGTCGAGCCCGGCAAGTATGGCCTCGTAGCTCAGCAGCTTGGCCGGCTGATCATCGACCAGCAGAATATTGACCTTATCGTCCGACGCCATCGCGCCTCTCCGCGGCTAGCGATGCAACCACATGCGCAGGGCCGACAACAGCTGTTCGGTGTTGACGGGCTTCGCCAGATAGTCTGAGGCACCCGCCTCCATGCATTTCTCGCGGTCGCCCTTCATGGCTTTGGCGGTCAGCGCGATGATCGGAAGCCGCCGGAACTGCGGTCTGCGCCGGATCGCCCGAACGGTCTGATAGCCATCCATCTCGGGCATCATGATGTCCATCAGCACGATCGCCAAATCGGGTGTCGAATCGGCGAGTGCGATCGCCTCGCGACCGGTGGTGGCAGTGAGCACATGCATACCGCGCCGCTCCAGCACGCTCGACAGGGCGAAGATATTGCGAGCGTCATCGTCGACCAGCAGCACGGTGCGGCCGACCAGGTCCTCGTCCGAACTGTTGAGCCGCTCGAGCATGCGTTGTTTCTCGGGCGGAAGCTCGGTGACGACTCGGTGCAGGAACAAAGCGGTTTCATCGAGCAGCCGCTCGGGCGACTCGACGCCTTTGACCACGATGCTGCGCGCCATCGTGTGGAGCTCGGCGTCTTCCTCCGCCGACAACTCGCGCCCCGTGAATACCACAACCGGCACGTCGGAGAGCGTCGCGTCGCCGCGCAGCTCCTCCAGGACCTCGAAACCCGACATGTCCGGCAGCCGCAGATCGAGCACGACACAGTCGCAGGGTTCTCTGCGCAGCATCCGCAAGGCCTCGGCGCCGGTACCGGCGGCGACGATCTCGATGTCGTCGTGGCCGAGCAACTCCGCGATGCTCTCCTGTTCGACGCGGTCGTCTTCCACGACCAGCAGGCGCTTGCGGCGCGGCTTGGCGTATTCTTTGATGCGCGCCAATGCGGCTTCGACGCCTTCGGTGGAGGCCGGCTTGGTGACGAAGGAGAATGCACCGCGCGCCATACCGTGCTGGCGATCTTCGTCGAGCGTGATGATCTGCACCGGAATGTGCCGGGTCAGCGGGTTCTGCTTGAGCTGGCTGAGCACCGTCCAGCCCAGCATATCGGGCAGGAACACGTCGAGCGAGACGGCGGTCGGTTGGTATTGCTTGGCGAGCTCGAGCGCGTCGATGCCGCGCGCCGCGACTAGCACTTTGAAGCCCTTCTCGCGCGCCAGGTCCACCATGATACGGGCGTAGTGCGGATCGTCTTCCACCACGAGCAAAATCGAGTCGCCGGGCCGGATCTCCAGCCGGTCGTCAGGAATTTGCTCGATCGGGCGTTCCGGCACGACATACGCGGCGGCCGGTTGCATCGGCGGTGCCGACGCGGCCGGCTTCGGCGCCGCGCTCGGTCCCACGTACCGCAGCGGCAGATAGAGCGTGAAGGTGCTGCCTACGTTCGGCGTGCTGCGCAACTGAATCTCGCCGCCGAGCAGATTGGACAGCTCGCGGCTGATCGCCAGCCCCAACCCGGTACCGCCGTATTTGCGGCTGGTGCTGGCATCCGCCTGCATGAAGGCCTCGAAGATGACCTTCTGTTTCTCGGACGGGATACCGATACCGGTGTCGGAGACTTCGAAACCCACGACTGACGCGGCGTGTTTGAGCACCGGATGGCCACCCGTCCAGCCGCTCTGCACTTCCGAGATCTTCAGGCGCACGCCGCCCTGCGTCGTGAACTTAAACGCGTTCGAAAGCAGGTTCTTGAGGATCTGCTGCAGGCGCTTTGAATCCGTGGTTATGCTGCGGCCGAGACCGGGGTCGAGAGTCACCTCGAACGAGAGTTGTCGCGTGTCCGCCTCGTGCCGGAACGGGCGTGCGACCATCTCGATAAGGTTCGCGAAGGCAATCTCCTCGGCATCGACCGTAACCGTTCCGGATTCGATCTTGGAGAGATCGAGAATGTCGCTGATCAGATTCAGGAGATCGGTGCCGGCGCCGTGAATGGTGCGAGCAAACTCGACCTGCTTGGGTGCAAGATTACCCTCCGGATTATCCGCGAGCTGCTGCCCCAGGATCAGGATGCTGTTCAGCGGCGTGCGCAGTTCGTGCGACATATTGGCTAGGAATTCCGATTTGTACTTTGAGGTCAGTGCCAGCTCACTCGCCTTCTCCTCCAGCGCCCGGCGCGCCTGCTCGATTTCCTGGTTCTTGCGCTCGACCTCGACGTTGCGTTCCGCGAGCTGCTCGGCCTTCTGCTCGAGCTGCTCGTTGGTCTGTTGCAGCTCGCGCTGCTGTGTCTGCAACTCACCGGCCAGTTGCTGAGACTGCTTGAGCAATCCTTCGGTCTGCATCGTCGCTTCGATGCTGTTGAGCACGATGCCGATATTGGTCGTAAGCTGGTCGAGGAAAGTGAGCTGCAGTTCGGTGAATTCGCTGAGCGAAGCGAGCTCGATCACCGCCTTCACCTGACTTTCAAACAGCACCGGCAGCACCACGATGTTGCGTGGTACCGCCTTGAACAGCGACGATCCGATCGGAACGGCGTCGCTCGGCATTTGGCCGATCAGCATTCGCCGCTTGTCCGCGGCACATTGGCCGATCAGTCCCTCGCCGAGCGTGAGATGCTGCGGATGTCCATTGGTTGCATCATCCGCATAGGCCGCGAGCAGCTGCAGATGGGATGACTCCTCGCCCGCCGCCTGGTAGATGACCCCGAGCTGCGCGTTCACGAGCGGCGTGAGCTCCGACAACAGCAGCCGCCCTACCGTCACCAGGTCGCGCTGGCCCTGCAGCATATTGGTGAACCTAGCCAGGTTGCTCTTCAACCAATCCTGTTCGGTGTTGCGGTCGGTAGTGAGCCGCAAGTTGTTGATCATCGTGTTGATATTGTCCTTGAGCGTGGCCACCTCGCCGCGCGTCTCGACCTGAATCGACCGGGTCAGGTCGCCCTTTGTCACCGCGGTCGCGACCTCGGCGATGGCGCGCACCTGTGTGGTCAAGTTCGCCGCCAGCAGGTTGACGTTGCCGGTGAGGTCTTTCCAGGTGCCAGCGGCGCCCGGCACGTTGGCCTGGCCGCCGAGGCGGCCTTCCACGCCCACCTCACGCGCGACGGTGGTGACCTGTTCGGCGAAAGTCGCCAGCGTATCGGTCATGTTGTTGATCGTCTCGGCGAGCGCCGCCACCTCGCCTTTCGATTTGACGGTCAGATTCTGCTTCAGATCGCCGTTGGCCACGGCAGTCACCACCTTGACGATGCCGCGCACCTGCTCGGTCAGATTGGCCGCCATCACGTTGACGGTGTCGGTCAAGTCCTTCCAGGTGCCGGCAACGCCGGGGACTTGCGCCTGCCCGCCGAGCTTGCCTTCGGTGCCGACTTCGCGCGCGACGCGCGTCACTTCCGAGGCAAAGGCGTTGAGCTGATCCACCATCGTATTGATGGTGTTCTTCAGTTCCAGAATCTCGCCTTTGACGTCGACGGTGATCTTGCGGGAGAGGTCGCCGCGCGCCACCGCCGTCGTCACTTCGGCGATGTTGCGGACCTGAGTGGTGAGGTTGGCGGCGAGCAGGTTGACGTTGTCGGTCAAGTCCTTCCAGGTTCCGGCGACACCGGGGACCACCGCCTGACCGCCGAGGCGCCCATCAGTGCCGACCTCGCGCGCCACGCGCGTGACTTCGGCGGCGAACGAGCGAAGCTGCTCCACCATGGTATTGAGCGTTTCCTTGAGCAGCAGGATCTCGCCACGCACGTCCACGGTGATCTTTTTCGAGAGATCGCCGCTGGCGATAGCGGTCGCCACCTCGGCGATGTTGCGGACCTGGGCAGTCAGATTGGAGGCCATGAAATTGACGTTGTCAGTCAAGTCCTTCCACGTGCCGGCAACGCCGGAGACTTGCGCCTGCCCGCCGAGCTTGCCTTCGGTGCCGACCTCGCGCGCCACGCGCGTGACTTCCGAGGCAAACGCGTTGAGCTGATCCACCATGGTGTTGATGGTGTTCTTGAGCTCGAGGATTTCGCCTTTCACGTCGACCGTGATCTTGCGCGAGAGATCGCCGCGCGCCACCGCCGTCGTGACCTCGGCGATGTTGCGCACCTGCGCGGTGAGGTTGCCCGCCATCGAGTTCACGCTGTCGGTCAAGTCTTTCCAGGTCCCTGCCACGCCCGGCACGTTGGCCTGACCGCCGAGACGCCCCTCGGTGCCGACCTCGCGCGCGACGCGGGTGACCTCGCCGGCGAAGCGGTTGAGTTGGTCGACCATCGTGTTGAGCGTTTCTTTGAGCTGCAGGATCTCGCCGCGCACGTCGACCGTGATTTTGCGCGAAAGGTCGCCGCCGGCGATCGCGGTCGCCACCTCGGCAATGTTGCGCACCTGGTCGGTGAGGTTGCCCGCCATAGAGTTGACGCTGTCGGTCAAATCCTTCCACGTGCCCGCCACGCCCGGCACCTGCGCTTGACCGCCGAGCTTGCCTTCGGTGCCGACCTCGCGCGCCACGCGCGTGACCTCCGCCGCAAAGGCGTTGAGCTGGTCCACCATCGTGTTGAGTGTTTCTTTGAGCTGCAGGATTTCGCCGCTTACGTTCACGGTGATTTTCTTCGACAGGTCGCCTTGCGCCACCGCGGTCGCCACTTCGGCGATGTTGCGGACCTGGCCGGTCAGGTTGGAGGCCATCGAGTTGACGCTGTCGGTCAAATCCTTCCAGGTGCCGGCGACGCCACGCACCATCGCCTGCCCGCCGAGCTTGCCTTCGGTGCCGACCTCGCGCGCCACGCGCGTCACCTCGCCGGCAAAGGCGTTGAGCTGGTCCACCATGGTGTTGATGGTGTCCTTGAGCTCGAGAATTTCGCCGCGCACGTCGACGGTGATTTTCTTGGAAAGATCCCCGCTGGCGATGGCGGTCGAGACCTCGGCAATGTTGCGGACCTGGGCGGTCAAGTTCGAGGCCATGGAGTTGACGCTGTCCGTCAAGTCTTTCCAGGTGCCGGCGACGCCGAGCACGTTCGCCTGTCCGCCGAGACGTCCTTCTGTGCCGACCTCGCGCGCCACGCGCGTCACCTCGCCGGCAAACGCATTGAGCTGATCGACCATCGTGTTGATGGTTTCTTTGAGCTGCAGGATCTCGCCGCTCACGTTCACCGTGATCTTTTTCGAGAGGTCGCCACCGGCAATGGCGGTCGCGACGTCGGCGATGTTGCGGACCTGGGCAGTCAGGTTCGACGCCATGAAGTTGACGCTGTCGGTCAAATCCTTCCAGGTGCCGGCGACGCCGGGCACCTGCGCTTGGCCGCCGAGCTTGCCTTCGGTGCCGACCTCGCGCGCCACGCGCGTGACTTCCGAGGCGAACGCGTTCAACTGGTCCACCATCGTGTTGATGGTGTCCTTGAGTTCGAGAATCTCTCCGCGGACGTCGACCGTGATCTTGCGCGAAAGATCGCCGCGCGCCACTGCCGTCGTCACCTGGGCGATGTTGCGAACCTGATCGGTAAGGTTGCCGCACATGGCGTTCACCGAATCGGTCAGATCCTTCCAGGTGCCCGCAACGCCCGGCACGATGGCCTGGCCGCCGAGACGCCCTTCGGTGCCGACCTCGCGCGCCACGCGCGTCACTTCCGAGGCGAACGAGCGCAATTGATCGACCATCGTGTTGATGGCTTCCTTGAGCTGCAAAATCTCGCCACGCACGTCGACCGTGATCTTCTTCGAAAGGTCGCCCATGGCGACTGCGATGGTGACGTCCGCGATGTTGCGGACCTGCGCGGTGAGATTCGAGGCCATCGAGTTCACGCTCTCGGTCAGGTCCTTCCAGACGCCGGTCACCTCGCGCACTTGCGCCTGGCCGCCGAGCTTGCCTTCGGTGCCGACTTCGCGCGCGACGCGCGTCACCTCTGAGGTGAACACGCTGAGCTGCTTGATCATCGTGTTCACGATGTTTGCGGCGCGCAGGAACTCGCCCTGCAGAGGACGTCCATCGACGTCGAGGCGCACCGTTTGCAGCAAATCGCCCTTGGCGACGGCGGAGATGGCGCGAGTCACTTCAGTCGTCGGCCAAAGTAGATCGTCAATGAGCGTGTTGACCGAGCTTTCCATCTCGCCCCAGGCGCCATGGGAGAGGGGGAACTTCACCCGCTGGCGCGTCTTTCCTTCGCGGCCCACGACTTGGCCGACCCGCTCGAGCTGCTGCGCCATGCGCTCGTTGGCGGCGACGATTTCATTGAACGTGTCGGCGACCTTGCCCAAGAGACCGATCTGGCCGCTCGCCAGGCGAACCGAGAAGTCACCCACACGCATCGACTGCAGCGCGTTCAAAAGATCGTAAAGCTCAGGGGATGCGCCGCCGTTGACATCGGGCGATTCCGCGGCCGTGGCGGCTGGAGACGGACCATTGGTCTTGAGTTCGCCGACCGGCTCTTTGTTCGGTTGCATGGTTTCCTCCCGGCCCGGCCGAACCGGCACGATGTTACGAGCGCTGCAACGCCGTTGCGGCAATAAGCCGACGCCGCTGTGATCTTTGGACGGGTAAGCCGAAAGGCCGCCGATGGGAAGCGGCGAAGCGCGCGCTACGCAAGTGCCTCGACCGTGCGGGCTGGCCCCGCAAGTGCATCACGCCCGGCGCCAGAGCTTTCTGGTGCGGGAGGTCCCTAGACCGTTTGCGGATGACCCTCCGACCGGTGGATCCGGCCATGTGCTTGTACCCCTCGGTGGTCCAGGTCGGACCACCACCTGACGCGCTCAACGCCGAAACGATCCATTCGTTCCAGCCGCCTAGCAAATTTTTTCTGCTCTCGAAAGATGACTTGCATCAATGGGTTAGATCGTCAGCTTTGGGCATGGGGAGCCCAGGACCCGTCTCGGCCGGGGCAGCCAAGGCCCAATCTCTATGTGCAATTCCTTCCGCCGGCGGCGCCACTCGGCCGACGATAGTCCCTATAAAGTGTAACCGACGAACCCTCCGCGCCTAGCCGGCCCCAAGCAAACAATGACGCGACGCACTGCAGCAAAAAGGAACGGTTCGCGCGTTCGGCTCGCCGCCGATATCGGCGGGACTTTCACGGATATCGCCGTCTTCGACGATCGGACCGGCAAGCTGAGCTTCGGCAAAGCGTTATCGACACCGCACCGGCTGGTCGAGGGCATCAATGCCGGGGTGGTTAAGGCAGGCAGCGCCTACAAATCCGCTGGGCTTTTTCTGCACGGCTCCACGATCGCCATCAACACCATCCTGGAGCGCACGGGCGCGAAGACCGCGCTCCTGGTCACCGAGGGGTTCCGCGACATTTACGAGATCGGCCGCATCAACCGGCCGGATGCGTACAATCTGTTCTTCCGCAAACACGAGCCGCTGGTGGAGCGGGCGCTGCGCTTTGAGATCAAGGAGCGCGTGCTCTCCGACGGCGAGATCGAAACGGCGCTCGACGACGCGGAGATCGAGGCGTTGGGCCGTTCGCTCGAGCGGCTCGGGGTCGAGGCAACCGCAATCCTCTTTCTCAACTGCTTCGCGCGGCATGAGCATGAAGCGCGCGCCAAGGCGATCCTCGAGCGCAATCATCCGCACATGTTTGTCTCCGCCTCGCATGAACTCTCCGAGGAATATCGTGAGTTCGAGCGCTGCTCGACGGTAGCGGCCAACGCGTATATCGGGCCGATCGTTCGGCGATACGTCGGCGAGATCGATGACCACATTCGCCGCGAGGGCTTTGCCGGCTCGTTCTTAATCGTGCAGTCGACGGGCGGTCTCTACCAAGCGGAGCAGGCCAAACGGCACTGCGTACACATGCTGGAATCGGGACCGGCGGCCGGAGTCATCGGTACGCAGGCGCTTTGTCGGGCACTGGGGCTGAAAAATGCCATCGCCTTCGATATGGGCGGCACCACGGCCAAAGCTGGCGTCATTCACAAGGGGGAAGCGCTCACGACCGGTGCCGCCTTGATCGGCGGCTACGACAGGGCGCTGCCAGTGCAGATCGCGATGATGGATATTTTCGAGGTCGGCACCGGTGGCGGCTCGATCGCGCGAGCGGAGGAGGGTGGACTGCGGGTTGGGCCGCAAAGCGCGGGCGCGGCTCCGGGCCCCGCCTGCTATGGCCTCGGCGGCACGGAGCCAACTGTGACGGATGCCAATCTCGTTCTCGGCCGGCTTGCCGCCGAGCGCTTCCTCGGCGGCGAGATGCGGCTCGACGTCGAGGCCGCAGAAAGCGCGCTCACCGAACGCGTGGCAAAGCCTCTCGGTATGGATGTGACAGCGGCGGCCGAGGGAATCTTACGCATCGCCGCGACCGCGATGTCCTATGCGGTGAAAGGAGTGACCACCGAGCGCGGTCTCGATGCCGGCGACTTCGCGCTGATGGCCTATGGCGGCGCCGGCCCGTTGCATGCGGTACAGGTCGCACGCGAGCTCGGGATCAGGACCGTCATCGTTCCGACCGGGCCAGGCGTGTTCTCGGCCTTCGGCATGCTGTTTTCGGATCTGCGCTACGATTTCGTGCGGACCTGGTTCACACGGCTAGACGACGCGCCGTTTGCTGCGATCGAACGGGTCTACCGAGATCTCGAGCGCCAGGGCCGCGCCGCGATCGCGGGCGCAGCGGTCAAGCCGCAGAAGATTACCCTGAGGCGGGCAGCCGATATGCGCTATGTGGGCCAGGAGCACGCGGTCACCGTGGACCTGCCGCTCAAGCTGTTCGAGCGGCAAGACCGCCGCGCGATCAAGCGCCTATTCGACGCCATGCATGAATTGCGCTACGGCACCTCGGCGCCGGAGGAGCCGGCCGAAATCGTGAGTCTGCGCAGCACCGTCACCGGCGTCATGCGTAAGCCGCCGCAGGAGACGATCGCGCGCGGCAAACGCGCGCCGGACCGATCCGCGTTTACCGGCAGACGGTCGGTGTATTTGGATGGGAAGTTCTGTCCAACATCGACCTATGCGCGCTCGGCGCTCGCTGCCGGCAACCGAATCAGCGGACCCGCGCTGATCGAGGAACATGCGGCAACCACCCTGCTCTTGCCTGGCGATCGGCTCGAAGTCGATGTCCGCGGGCATCTGATCATTGACGTGACGGGAGATCGATAACGGGCATGGCAAAAATGCGAAATCGAGTAACGCGCAACGCGGGCACCGCTCGCAAACGGCGCGATCACCACAACATCGATCCCGTGATCACGGAGATCGTGCGCAACGGTGTCATTGCCGTCACGGAGGAAATGAAAACGAACCTCATGCGCACCGCTTACAACATCATCATCTACGAAGCGCTCGATTTCACCACCGGCTTGTTTACGCCGAGGGGCGAGACGATCTCGATCGGCATCGGCTTGCCGATGTTCATTCGCGGGATGGCCGAGACAGTGAAGGCGAAGATCGCGCATTTCGGCCCTGCCAACATGCATCCAGGCGACATCTACGTCACCAACGATTCCTATCTCACCGGCAGCCATCTCAATCACGTCACGCTTACGCTTCCGATCTTTTACAAGGGCAAGCTCGTCGCGTTCTCGTGCTGCATGGCGCACTGGCTCGATATCGGCGGCATCCTCGGCGGCATGAGTACCGACATTTTTTCGGAAGGACTGCAGATCCCGATTCTCAAATATCAAGACCGCGGGCGCGTGAATGCGACCCTGGTCGACCTCATCCGGCAGAACGTACGCCTGCCGAGCCGGGCTATGGGCGATTTGCGCGCGCAGGTCACCGCGGTGAAGACCGGCGAGCGGCGCTTCCTCGAGCTCATCGAGCGCTACGGGCGCGACGCCGTGCTCGGGGCCATCACCGCGATCATGGATCACGCCGAGGCGATGGCGCGTACGCGTACGCGCACGATCCCCGAGGGTATCTATGAGGCAGAATCTTACATGGACGACGACGGCATCGACATCGGCCGCAGAGTGCCGATCCGGGTACGCGTCATCGTCGAGGGTGGCGAGATGACCGTCGACCTGAGCGAAGTATCGAAACAGGTGCGCGGCTTCTACAATTCCGGCATCACCACCGGCCATGCCTGCGCGCAGGTCGCCTACAAGTGCCTGACCTCGCCGACGGATTATCCCATCAACGACGGCTCGTTCCGCAGCCTCAAGACCATCGTTCCCCCGGGCCGGGTGATCAGCGCGGTACGGCCGGCGCCGATGCGCTGGTGGATGACTTATCCGATGACCATCGTCGACACGATCTTCAAGGCACTGGCACCGGCCATTCCCGATCGCGTGATCGCCGGTCACCACGCCGATCTCCTGGCATCGTCGTTTCACGGCATCAACGAGCGCACCTCAGAGTTCTTCATCGGCAGCTTCGGGCCACTGGGCGGCGGCTGGGGCGCCAAAATGAGCGAGGACGGCGTCTCCGGGACGGTTTGCATCAACGATGGCGATACCCACAATAGCCCGAACGAGCAGGCCGAGTTCAAGTTTCCCATCGTGGTCGAACGCTATGCACTGGTGCCCGATTCCGGCGGCGCCGGGCGCCGGCGCGGCGGATTGGGCGTCGAGCGCGTGGTGCGCGCGCGCACGAACATGGTGGTGAACAATCAGAGCGAGCGCGCTCATTGCCGGCCCTGGGGACTCGATGGCGGGCTCGACGGCACCGGCAATGCAGTGGAACTGCGCATCGGCGAAGAATGGAAGCGCGACTTTCCCAATGCCAAGGTGTTAGTGGCGCAGCTCAAGCCCGGCGACGCGTTCAAAATCCGCTCGGGCGGCGGCGGCGGTTACGGCAATCCGCTGGAGCGACCGGTCGAGCAAGTTCGCGAGGACGTGCGGCAAGGGTACGTGACGGTCAAATCCGCCGCGGAACTCTATGGCGTGATGCTCGACCCCGAGACCTTCGAGGTTGACGCGGTGGCAACGGAGAAGTTGCGCGCAGCTCGAACCGCGCATCGAAATGCAGCGGATGCACGCTCAGCGTGACAGGCCTATGCCGACGCGCGTGTGCCCGCATGAATCACGGCGGGAGCGCCGCCAGACGAGGGCCTTTCAGCGCCTGAGCTTCGCGGTGAACGACATCGCGCCGCCCCCACAACAGGGACAGCTCATCGCGAGCAGAATCTTTTGCTTTTGCTCCTCGTCAAGATCGGCGCGATCGATGAGTTGTCGCGCCTGTTGCTCGAACAGCGCATGGAGCGAGAGGTCGCTGTACGAGATCTGACCCTCGCTAGCGGCAGGCGCAGCGCGCTCGGGGAGGCCTCGTTTCGTCGGCCGGCGGACACGGGTGTTCTGCTTGCGCCTTGCCATTGATTTCTGCGCAGTCTCACTGTCGGCGGTCGGCTCGGCTACGCGCGATTCATCTTCTGCGCTGGGCCTGCCGGTACAGTCTGGACCATAGACTCCCTCTGCAGACTCTCTCTGCCCATTCGGGTTCATGATACGATAGCTTCGTGCTGCGCAACAGACAGGCGCGTTTTCCCCTTTGCTTGGAAAGCGCGTCGGGTGTTTCTGGTGGGATGGGCGGCGTGACTGGCGGTTCTGAGAAAGCTCCTCCTGATGCGGGCAAAAAGGAGGTGACGGGCAAGTCGTCGGGCCGCGCGGAGTTGCGGGCAATCGACTTTCACGCACACGTCATCGTGCCGGAAGTCTACGCGCTGGCGGCGCAGCACAATGTTTTCTCCGAGCTGCCCACCGACCCCGGCGTCACTGACGAAATGCGACGCAACATCAAGGAGCGCGCCATCACCGTGCTCGCGCGCATGAGCGACGTTACCGAGCGCATCGGCAACATGGATGCGATGGGGGTTGGCGTCCAGGTGCTGAGCGCGAGCCTTGTACATCAGGGACTGGAATGGGCAGATGGGCAAACGAGCCTGCGGCTTGCGCGCATGACTAATGATTGGATCGCCAAGGCCGTCGCCTTGCACCCGGCCCGACTAATCGGGCTCGGTACGCTGCCGCTGCACGTGCCGGCGCTCGCTGTGAGCGAACTCGAGCGCTGCGTGCGCGAACTCGGGCTCAAGGGGGCGGCGATCTCGACCACGGCCGGTCCGATGGAGCTCGGTGATGCACAGCTGGGGTCGTTCTGGGGCAAGGCGGAAGAGCTCGATGCTGTCATCTTCATCCATCCCGGCGGCAATCGTGACCGCCGCTTCAAACGCTTTCACCTCTGGAACAGCGTCGGGCAGGCATTTGAGGAGGCGATGGCACTCTCGTCGTTGATGTATGACGGTGTGCTGGAAACGTTCCCGAGACTTAAAATCTGCATCTCCCATGGCGGTGGTTACATGCCCTACTATATGGGCCGAATTGACCGGAACTACGTCGAAAAGGCCAACACCCGTATCAACATGCGAAGGCCGCCGATCGAGTATCTGCGCATGCTTTATTTCGACAGCTGCGTCTACGACCGCGCGGTGCTGCAACATCTAGTCGACAAAGTGGGCGCGGAGCGCGTGCTGCTCGGCTCGGACTATCCCGTGGGCGAAAACAAGCCGATCGAATTCGTCGCCGAGACAGACATGTTGTCAGCGGCACAGAAAGAGGCAATCGTGCGGGCAAACGCGGCGGCGCTGCTTGGTCTGTCAAATCCTTAAGCGATGCGGGCGGTCGCGCAGATACGCTTCCGCGCAGCTCGGCGCCATCGAGGACTTCCTTCAGCATGGATGCGAGGTGATGGACCCCAAAGGCAGCGGGCACGAGCTGCAGACAATGGCGCCGGCCCAAATCGTCATCGATGGCGTGAGCCATTGTTATAGGCCGCCCACTGGCCGGCCGGTGCTTGCGCTCGAGGACGTGTCACTCGAGATAACTGCGCGTGAATTCGTTGCATTGCTCGGGCCCTCAGGCTGTGGCAAGTCGACGTTTCTCTATCTAATCGGCGGCTTTTTGCCCACGGAAACCGGCCGGATTCTCATCGAGGGCAGACCGATTGGTGCTCCGGGCCCGGATCGAGGCATCGTCTTCCAACATTTTGCGTTGTTTCCGTGGAAAACGGTCCGCGCCAACGTCCTTTACGGCTTGGAGCGGATGGGGCTTGCACGCGAGGAACGCGAGAGGCGGGCACAATCCTTCATCGACCTGGTCGGGCTCACCGGCTTCGAAGACAGCTATCCGTCGCAACTGTCCGGCGGGATGCGGCAGCGCACCGCGATTGCGCGCACACTCGCCTTCGACCCGAAAATTCTGCTGATGGACGAGCCATTCGGCGCGCTCGACGCGCAGACCCGCGGCCTCATGCAGTCCGAGCTGCTGCGCATCTGGGAACGAACGCCGAAAACCGTGATTTTCGTCACCCACGACGTGCAGGAGGCGGTCTATCTCGCCGATCGCGTGGCGGTGATGTCTGCGCGGCCCGGCCGGATCATCGCGATCGTCAACACCAAATTCGACAAGAGCGATCCAGCAATCTTTAAAAACCAAGGGTTCATCGACAAAGTCGACGAAATCTGGAACCTGGTGCGCATCGAAGCGATCAAAGCACAGGGCGCGCGTGCATCATGAGTGAGCTGTCGCTCTTTCAGCGCACCACGATAGTCCAATGAAGGCGGGGCTGCTGCGTTATGTTCCGCTTCTCTTGCTCGCGCTGGCGTGGGAGGCCGGCGCGCGCAGCGGCCTGATCTCCACGCTGGCCTTACCGCCGCTGAGTGCCGTCGTTGCAGCCTGGATCGAGCTTCTCAAGGACGGCGAGCTCGTCAGCAACGGCGCCGCGTCGCTATGGCGCGCGAGCGCCGGGCTCACTTTGGCGATCGTGATCGGGGCCGGGCTCGGAATCTTCATGGCGTGGTGGCGTCCGGTGAACGTGCTGCTTAGTCCGTTGGTGGAAATGTTTTATCCAATGCCGAAGTCGGCGTTGATCCCGGTAACGGTACTGTGGCTCGGATTCGGCAACAGCTCGAAAATCCTGCTGATCTTTCTCGGCTGCATGCTGCCGGTCACGATCGGCGCGTTCAACGGCGCGCGCTCGAGCGAGCAGGCCCTGGTCTGGTCCGCGCGCAGCATGGGGGCGAATCGTCTGCGCATGTTGTGGGATGTGGTTGTACCGAGCGCGATGCCCGAGTTGCTCAACGGCATCCGCACCGCGCTCGCGCTCTCGTTCATCCTCTTGGTCAGCTCCGAGCTGATCGCGGCGCGCGAGGGTTTGGGTTATCTCATCGGCTTTCTCGGCGCGAGCGGTACCTATGACGCGATGTTCGCCGTGGTTCTCACGGTCGCATTGCTTGGGTTCGCGGCCGACCGGATTTACCTCGTGGTCATGCAAAGGATGCTGCGGTGGCAGGAATAGGGATGGCGCGCGATCCCTTGGCCGAGTTGGCGCGCGAGCCAGCTGCCTCTCGTTGGCTGCAGAGCGCGGCTTGGGGCTTTGCGCGGGTCTTTTCCATCTTGGCGCTCGCCCTCGGCTGGGAGCTTGCGGCGCGCTCGGGTGCGTTCACGCCCTATATGTTGCCGGCGCTCAGCGCGGTGCTCGAGCGCATCTGGCACGATCTCATTGCCGGTGACCTCCTCCTCAACACTGCTGTGACACTCTACCGCGCGTTGAGCGGCTTTGTGATCGGCGCCATCGCCGGCATCGCACTGGGAATGGGAATTTCCCGAAATCGGCTCGTCAACTGGTTCTTCGAACCAATCATTTCGGTCGGGTTCCCCATGCCCAAGATCGCCTTCCTGCCGGTCGTCATCCTCTGGCTGGGAGTCTACGATGTGTCCAAGATCACGATGATTGCGGTCGAGGCGGTCTTTCCGGTCGTCACGGCCACTGTCGTCGGCATCCGCAGCGTCGAGCGCGAGCTGTTGTGGTCGGCGCGCAACATGGGTGCAGGCGAACGCGAACTGCTCTGGCAGATCGCCCTACCGGCGGCACTCCCTCAAATCATAACCGGCCTGCAGGTGGCGCTTCCGATCGCACTTATTGTCGCGGTGGTGACCGAGATGTTCATGGGCGGCTATGGGCTCGGCGGCGCCATGAACACCGCCTCGCGTTTTGCCGATTCGCGCGGCGTCTTCGCCGGCATCGTGGAGATCGCGGTGCTCGGATATGCGCTGGTCAAGGGCATGATGCTGGTGCGACGGCGCTTATTGCTGTGGCATCAGGAGGCAGTCGCGCCGAGCACAGCGTGATGAGACGCATCCTCCGTCAGCCGCGCCGGCCACGCTTCAATTTGATTCGGCGGCCTCGCTGCGAAACTTCAATTCGGCGGCGACCTTCTCGAGCGTCTGCCGGACGCGCTCGGCCGAAGACGCATCGATCAAACTGGTGTCGATGAAGAGGTCGAGCCCGGTATCCTGTTTGTTGATGACCTGTCCTGACGGGCGCACGCGATCGATGCGATCTTCCACGACGTAGGGGACGACCGGATAGGCAATCCCCTTCAAAGTGATCGGCTCAAGCGGTCGTCCGCGCACCATGTCGCGCACCAGCATGAATGTCTCGTAGCTCAGCACGATCTCGCCTGGCTGGGCGATCGACTGCAGACGGGCGGCGAGATTAGTTTCGGCGCCGATGATGGTGTAATCCATCCGGTCGTCGCTGCCGAAATTTCCGACGTTGCAGAAGCCTGTGTTGATGCCCATGCGCGCGCGGAAGGGCTCGGCGATGCCGCGCTTGCGCCATTCAAGGCACGCGTGCCGACCAAGGCAGAACCGCCCGCGCGATTGTTGACAACGACCTGTTGGCCGAGCGCGACCGAAAGCTTCTCCGCGACGACGCGTCCCATGGCATCGACGCCGCCGCCGGGCGGATAAGGACGATCAGAGCGATGGTGCGGTTCGGATAATCCTGCGCGAGCGCTTGCGCACAACCACCCCTCGCGACCGCAGCAGCGGCCGCGGCCTGCAACAGCCTGCGCATCGGTTCCCTCCCCGTTTTGGTCTGGCCGGCCGCCGCCCTCGATGCGCTTTGAGCGGCGGCCGAGTCGCTACTCAGCTACTCCAACGCAACCTCAGTGAACGAGACCGTCCATCTGCAGGCGCGCGATTTCGTCCTTCACCAGCAACTTGCGACGTTTCAACTCCACGATCTGAAGATCGTCGACGGACGGATGCGAGCGGGCCTCGGCAATTTCCGCTTCCAGGGCCCGGTGCCGCCGTTCCAGTTCCGCAAGATGGGCTTCTAGGGACATTTTGGGGGGTTCTCCTCAGCCAGATCTGCCTGACCCAGGCAGTCTACACCGGTTTAGACGGTTTTCGAAGCGGGTTTGCTTGTGCAGCGCAGCAACGTCGTAATTACGTGGGGATTCCTGTGCGGAGCCGTCGCCTCGAGCGGATAAGGAGCGCCCCCTTTCACAAAAAGAGGGAAGGTCACCACCGCCGGTTCCTTGCCCGCGCAATCGGCGCGCGCAGGTCGGCGGACGCCCCGACCGAGGTGGTGGTCAGGAGCCGCAAATCGCGCTAGGTGAAAGCCCGAGCGCGTTTGGACGCAAAGCCGTGCGCCGGGCGCTGTCGCGGCCCAAGCATCAGCGGTGGCGATGACCAAAGACGAGGAACGCGAGTTGCGGGAGCAACTGGCGCGCTTGCAGCAGGAGCATCGCGATCTCGATGCCGCGATCTCCGCCTTGCAGCACTCGCCGGGCTCCGATCTGTTGCAAGTCCAGCGCCTAAAAAAGCGCAAACTCATCCTGCGCGATCGGATTTCCTACATCGAGGACCAACTCACTCCCGACATTATTGCTTAGGGTCGAGATTCCTGTCAGCTCACTCCGGCTCGATGCCCGCGTCGCGGATGACCTTGGTCCACCGCTCGGTCTCTTCCCGCTTGAATTTTGCCATGTCCTGGGGGCTGCCGCCGCCGGCGGTCAAATTGAGGGCGCGGAAGCGCGCCTTGGTTTCCGGCTCGGCGACGACCTCGTTGATCGCGTGATTGAGCTTCAAGATGGTCGGTGCTGGCGTCTTGGGCGGTGCACTGATCGCATTCCAAGTGTCCGAGATGAAGCCCGGCACGCCGATCTCGATGAAAGTCGGCAGATCCGGCAGGAGATCCAACCGCCGGTCGGTGGCGACTGCAAGAATCCTCGCCTTGCCGCCCTCGTGCAGCTTGTAGGCCGACGCGAGCTCCATGAAGATGAAATCGACATGGCCGGCGACGAGGTCATTGAGCGCCGGACCGGTCCCGCGGTAAGGGACGTGCAACATTTTGGTGCCCGTGAGCTTCATGAACAGCTCCGCGGTCAAGTGCGAGGTGGTGCCAGGGCCCTGCGAGGCGAAGGTGAGCTTGCCCGGATTGGCTTTCGCGTAGGCGATGAACTCCTGGACGGTCTTCGCCGGAAAATCCTGCCGCACCAACAGGACGTTCGGGAACTTCGACATGACGGCGACCGATTCGAGCGCGGCCGGATCGAAGTTGAGCTTCTTATAGAGCGCTATGTTGCTGGTGATCGGCGCGGGTTGCGAGGCGAGGAGCGTGTAGCCGTCGGGCTCGGCGGTATAGACCGTCTCCGCCCCGATATTGCCGCCACCGCCGCCGCGATTCTCGATCACGAAGGGCTGGCCTAGACGCTGCTGGAGGCCAGCCGCGAAAATTCGCGCGACAGTGTCGACCCCGCCGCCGGCCGGCACGCTCACGACAATTTTGACCGGACGGTTGGGATAATCCGCCGCCTCGTCCTGCTGGCCGAGCGCCGGCGGTATCGCCAGGAGCGCCGCCGCGAGCGCAAGCCATTCGGAATATCTCGACATTCAGCTACCCTTCCCGCCGGCCTCGAGGGTCGGTGTTCGAAGGAGTTTTCGTCGCGAGTGTCGCATATCGCGACGGCAAGCGTAAATGCGACGCGAGGTAACAGGAGCACAATGCGCTCGCCTTGCTCGCCTTCGCCGCGTAGCATCCGCAAGACTTACGTTTGCACAACGGGCTTTGAGGAGCACGGTTCCGCGATTCCGCGACAAGGGCCAAAAGCATGAAACGAGCTCGCCCTGCTGGCCTCGCCATCCTTCAGCCGGACGACCGCCAGCGATTATCCGCAACGCGCGGTCACTTTTCTCTGTCCGTTTCCCGCCGGCGGCGGCACCGACATCCTCACCCGCATGCTGGCGCAAGAGCTGCAAGAGAAGCTCGCGCGTCCGGTCATTGTCGACAATCGGCCCGGCGCGGGCACGATCGTGGCGGCGCAAGCGGCCGCGCGTGCCGCCCCCGACGGCCACACCATCTTGGTCGCCCCGGTGACGACGCTCGCGATGGCCCCGAGCGCTCACAAGTCCCTGCCCTACGATCCGCTAAAAGATTTAGCACCCATCGGCCTCGTCGGCTCGGCGCAGTTCGCGCTTGTTGCTAATCCCCAGGTGCCGGCCGCTACACTTCCGGAGTTGATCGCCTTCATCCGCAGCAAGGATGGCGAGTTGAGCTACGCCACCTCGGGCGCCGCCACGCCGCACCATCTGTTCATGGCGATGTTTCTCAAGATGATCGGCGCAAAGGCGCAGCACGTGCCCTACCGCGGCAGCGTCCCCGCGCTAACCGACGTAATCTCCGGCCAGGTGGCGATGATGATTGTCGATCTGGCGGTCGCGATGCCGGCGATCAAGGAGGGGAAGGTGAAGGCGTTTGGAGTTACGGCAACCACTCGGGCCAAGGCGATGCCCGACCTTCCGACGATCGCCGAGGCCGGCCTGCCGGGTTACGAGGCCAGACCTTGGTTCTCCGTGGTGCGCACGCCGCGGCCGATCATCGATAAGCTCAACCAGCTGCTCATGGCCTTCATCCAGCGGCCCGACACGCAGAGAAGATGAATGCGCTGGCGATCACGCCCTGGACCAGCACGCCGGATGAGCTCGCGCGCTTCATTCCGGCCGAAATCGAGAAGTGGGCGCAGGTGGCGAAGGACGCGGGCATCACGCCGGAGTAATTTTGGACTAAGTCCGCCCGTTGGGACAATTGAGCCCGCTGCGCCGCCCACCGCAAGGCAACCCGACGCCATGGCCGCGAAATCGAGGCGGCGCGGCTCGTACCAAAACAATGTGACAGGCTGCGTGCCACAGCCAGGGGAATTCCCGGCTGTGGCATTCTGTTGAGTGCTACCACCTTTGCAGCTGCCCTTTCTGCCAATGCGCAACGATCACGCGTGCAGGTCGAAGCGGTCCGAGTTCATCACTTTCGTCCACGCCGCGACGAAGTCCTTGGCGAACTTCTCCTTCGCATCGGCGCTTCCATAAACCTCCGCGAAGGCGCGAAGCTGCGAGTGCGACCCGAAGATCAGGTCGACGCGGGTACCGGTCCACTTGAGCTCGTTGGTCTTGCGGTCGCGGCCCTCGTAGACATCGCCGCCGGCATGGGTCCACTGCGTGCCCATGTCGAGCAGGTTGAGGAAGAAGTCGTTGGTCAGCGTGCCGGGTTTCTTGGTGAAAACGCCGTGCTTGGAACCCCGAGGACGCGCAGGCCGCCGACGAGCACCGTCAGCTCCGGGCCGGTCAGCCGCAGTAGGCCCGCACGGTCGACTAAGGCCTCCTCGGGCATCATGAACTGCCGCTTGCTGTTGATGTAGTTGCGGAAGCCGTCAGCCCGCGGTTCGAGCGGCGCGAAGGACTCCGCATCCGTCTGCTCCTGCGACGCGTCCATGCGTCCCGGCGTGAAAGGCACTTTCACGCCCACGCCGGCGTCCTTCGCAGCCTTTTCAACCGCGGCGCAGCCGGCGAGAACTATGAGGTCCGCGAGCGAGACCTTCTTGCCGCCCGCGGCGGAAGAATTGAACTCCTTCTGGATGGCTTCGAGCTTCAGCAGCACGGTCTTGAGCTGCGCGGGCTCGTTCACCTCCCAGTCCTTCTGCGGGCTGAGACGGATGCGCGCGCCGTTCGCGCCGCCGCGCTTATCGGAGCCGCGGAACGTCGATGCCGACGCCCAGGCGGCGGAGACGAGCTGCGACACCGAAAGGCCCGAGCCGAGAATCTTCGCCTTCAGCGCGGCGATATCCTTCTCGTCGATGAGCGGATGGTTGACGGCGGGGATCGGGTCCTGCCAGATCAAAGTCTCCTTCGGCACCAGCGGGCCGAGATAGCGCGCGATCGGACCCATATCGCGATGCGTGAGCTTGAACCACGCGCGGGCAAATGCGTCCGCGAACTGATTCGGGTGCTCGTAGAAGCGCCGCGAGATCTTCTCGTAGGCCGGGTCCAAGCGGAGCGAGAGGTCGGTGGTCAGCATGGTCGGGACACGCTTCTTCGATTTGTCGAAGGGGTCCGGAATTGACGGCTCGGCGCCTTTCGCCTGCCACTGCCACGCACCGGCCGGGCTCTTCACCAGCTCCCATTCGTACTTGAAGAGATTTTCGAAGTAGTGATTGCTCCACTTCGTCGGCGTCTGCGACCAGACGACTTCAGGACCTCCGGTGATCGTGTCGGGTCCGAAGCCCCTGCCGTACTTGCTCTTCCAGCCGAGGCCCTGATCCTCGATCGCGCCGGCTTCCGGCTCCGGACCCATGAAGGACGGATCGCCCGCACCGTGGGTCTTGCCGAAGGTGTGGCCGCCAGCGATGAGCGCGACGGTTTCTTCGTCGTTCATCGCCATGCGGAAGAAGGTCTCGCGGATGTCCTTCGCCGCAGCGACCGGGTCCGGCTTGCCGTTCGGCCCTTCTGGGTTGACGAAGATGAGCCCCATTTGCACCGCGCCGAACGGTTCGGCGAGCTGGCGTTCCCCGCTGTAGCGCTCGTCGCCGAGCCAGGTCCCCTCGGGACCCCAGTAGAGCTCTTCCGTCTCTCACACGTCGGCGCGACCGCCGCCGAAGCCGAACGTCTTGAAGCCCATCGACTCCAGCGCGACGTTGCCGGCGAGGACCATAAGGTCTGCCCAAGAGATTTTGCGGCCGTATTTCTGCTTGATCGGCCACAGCAGCCGGCGCGCCTTGTCGAGGTTGGCATTATCCGGCCAGCTGTTGAGCGGCGCGAAGCGCTGCTGGCCCGCGCCGGCGCCGCCGCGGCCATCGGCGATGCGGTAGGTCCTGGCGCTGTGCCATGCCATGCGGATCATGAGTCCGCAACGTCACATTGAAACTGCTAGCGTTTTTTGCCATAGCCCGTCATCGTTCCCCGTGCTGTCCTCGTTAGGAGCCCCACTGGCGCGTTATAAGCCCCAGGCCCGCCGAGCGCGGCCCGGCGCGGGCCATGCCGGGGGAGGGAAACCCGGTCCCTGGGATGCTAGCGGGCCTTGCGGCGTGCCTCGTCCTTGTCGCTTTTCCACGCCGTGAACAGCCTGAGGGCTTACCCCAAGAGCAGGTGTTGGGGTGGGTCAGTGGCGCGCATCGCAATAAAAAGCGGCGCCTCTGCATCCGCTCCTGTTGCGCGCGCCTATTCCTCCTGCAGCCAGCGGGCGATCAGTCCACCGATGACGCCGCCGACGATCGGCGCGACCCAGAACAGCCAAAGCGACCCAAGTGCCACGCCGCCGCCGAAAATGGCGGTCGCGGTCGAGCGCGCCGGGTTCACCGACGCATTGTCGACCGGGATGGCGACCAGGTGGATGAAGGTCAGCGTCAACCCGATGGCGATCGGCGCGAAGCCGACCGGGGCCTTCGGCAACGTCACGCTGACGATCACAATGAGAAACAGCGCCGTCAGAACGATTTCGATCAACGCCACCTGCGCCAGCGGGAAGTGCCCTTCTCCCCCGTAAATGTTCGAGATTGCGATGAAGTCGTTCCACTTGCCGGTTGGAGCGCCGGACAGGATGAAATAGAAGATAGCGGCCGCAACGATGCCTCCGATCACCTGGGCGATGATATAAGGGATTACTTCCGCCGCGCTGAAGCGCCCAGCGGCGGCGAGGCCGCAGGTGACCGCCGGATTGAAATGT